>Ga0302323_100000152_pt1 | contig 51258 bp, 43 predicted proteins | sample Fen_T0_3_FD_201950 | JGI IMG/M metagenome (GOLD analysis project Ga0302323, IMG submission 201950) | Peat permafrost microbial communities from Stordalen Mire near Abisko, Sweden - Fen_T0_3 | ecosystem: Environmental > Terrestrial > Soil > Wetlands > Permafrost | place: Sweden: Abisko...
CCTTCTCCAACTGCCCTTGGACCTCAAAAGTGGACAGTGTGCCGTCGCCATTCAAGTCTCCGTTGGCGGTCGCCTTGAAGGAACCAGCAGGATCCGTCGGGTTCGTGGTCTTATAACTGTACTGGAAGTACTGAGCACCGTCGATCCCGAACCTCAAGCACTTCCATCCGGAAGTTTCGTCCCCAATTGCCCACTCGCTCGCAGCCGATTGGTACTTCTTGCCTTGGATATTCGCTGCGGCAGTTGGGACCGCATTGGACGCATCACCACAAAGGCGCTGACTGATGGCCGTCGCTTGGCCGCCGGTCATGACTGCACCATTCATCAGCTCGCGGGCGTAGGCACCGGCCGCGTCTTTGCTAATGCGGCCAAGCATTTGCCGCGCTTCCGCTGTCTTCGCGTTCGTAACGTACTTTCTGACGCCGTAGATGGCCAAAGCAGCCAAGACGCCGATAATGGCCACGACGATCATCAACTCGACCAAAGTAAAACCGCGCTTGCCCTTGAGTCTTTTTAGCATATCGTTCTCTCCTTCATTCGATCTTTGGGTTGGTCGTTCTAGCGCTCCAGATCACCCGGATCCGATCGCTTCATATGCATCACGCAGGCTCTCCATCTATTGGCGAACCGGCGGAATCACTCATCGTCATCTTCGACGTAGATTTCGTCGGTGAAGTTTGAGCCCAAGAACAGCGACAACTTGTCGTCGCCGTTAAGGTCACCACGCGCAACCACTGCAAACCCTGGGCCAGTGAGGCCTTTCCAATCGAACTTGCTCACTGTGGGCATGGTTGCGCCCGGGCCTACCGCTGTTACCGAAAATCCATACTGAACTGGATTGGTGCTGGATACGCCAAGCTCACGCCAGGCAACGGCGTCGGTGCAACTGTCGGGCTGCTCCCATGTGTACTTTTTTTTGCCGGGCGATTCGCCGTGACACGATTGGGGGAAGAGCTGAGTCGAAGTGGTAAGCCCCCCGCTGCTGGCGCTCCGGTACACGTATGTTTCCTCCCGGTAGGTCTCCTCGGCTGCCTTGATTGCCAGGATGATCTGCCTCGCCTCGGCGGTTTTCGCGGAAAGTACGTATTTTCGCACGCCGTAGATCGCCAACGTCGCCAAAACCGAGATGATGGCGACGACGGCCATCGTTTCAACTAGGGTAAACCCCCGGGTGCGATGGGCTCGGGACCTGCGCATTGAGCTCGGCCCGATGCAAACTGGGTGCCACAATGACTGCGATGGCCCTGCCCAATCGTCCCATTCCGAGGTGCGAAGCGTTTCCGCCGCTTCTCCTCCGGCAGTCAGCTCAAAGTCAGGAACGGCTGTTTTGGCTGCAGGCCAAATTGCCGAACGGGCACTGACAGAAGTGACGAATTTCGTCACCTCGACCAACGGCAACCGCCGCAAACTGTCACCGTCGCATCGTCCGGCGCTGAGTACGGAGTCGCATGACAGGCGCACACCAAGTGGGCCGAATTCCATGCGCTGACTCGATGTCGGTAGGCTGCTCCTCAATTCGAGACACGCGCGCCGGTCACACCTTTGCGAGCACTTGAGCTTCTCGCTTCGAGCTGTCGTCGCTCGCGCGGGCAAGACACGCGGGCTACTCGCCGTCGTTCTCGACGTAGGTTTCGCCTGAGTAGCTGGTTGCCGCCACAATGCACAGCTCATTGTCGTTATCGAAGTTACCAGCGGCCTGAATCACGTAAAATGGCGCCTGAGCCGTCGGGAAATTCGGAGGATTCTTGATCTGCGGCGGCGGCACTGTGTCGCCGGCATCACCCGCCATGACGGCGTATACGAACCGAACCGGGCCGGCTACGGCGGGGCGGAGGGTGTTCCACCGTAGGTCCAACGGGCTCGAGCCATTTTGGTAGAAGGCGCGACCTTTTCCGTCTGGGCTTGCGACTGGATAGTAGTCCGTCAGGGAGGAGGATACCGACAGATAGCGCCGATTCTCGGCGCGATAGCTTTCCTCGGCCGCACGAATGCTTTGGACCATCGACAGGGCTTCGACCGTCCGAGCTGCCTTCGCATGTCGTCCCACCAAAGTCACGCCAATGGCTGCCAGAATACCCACGATGCTGACCACGGTCATCAGTTCAACAAGCGTGAACCCGCTGTCGGTATGCCGTCGCTTCGAAGCCATACTTGCAACAGTATACATGTGGCGGGCCAATCGCCGAGGCAATTCCTGCCAGGGCTCGTCGTCCTCAGAAGGCTCAGCTGCGCTGCGACGATTGCGCCGACGGCGAAAGCTCGTTTCCAGCAGGAAATTCGCTACTGTCGTCCTCATCCGTGGGCACGTCAGCATCGAGCCCATGCTTCTTCAAACGATAGCGAATGGATCGAAAGGTCACACCAAGTAGGGATGCGGCGTGCTTGCGCACACCTCCCGTGCGCTCAAGCGCCGAAAGAAGCAACCGGCGCTCGAGTTCGCCAAGCACCGCGTCCAAATCGCAACCCTCTGCAGGAAGCCCTGCAAGAGTTGGCGTCGGAGCGCCCGCCAACCCGCTCACTTGCACTGGCAAATCCCCAAGCCCTATCGTCCGGCCCTCGGACAGCGCCACTGCACGCTCTACGATGTTTTCCAGCTCACGCACATTACCCGGAAACGCATGTCGGTCGAGCGCGCGTTGAGCATCCGGTGTCAGTCCGACGATTTCTTTGCCCATTTCGGCAGCAAATTTGCGAACGAACTGGCCAACCAGGTCGGCTAGATCCTCGCGACGGTCGCGAAGAGGCGGCAATTCGATACGGATGACGTTCAATCGGTAGTAGAGATCCTGACGGAATTTGCCCTCGGCAACATCTGCCTCAATGTCTCGATTGGTGGCGGCAAGAATCCGCACGTCAACGGGTACCTCGTGGGCCGTACCCACGGAGCGAACACGCTTTTCTTGCAGGACGCGAAGCAGTTTGACTTGTAGTGCCGGCGGCAGTTCACCCACCTCGTCAAGCAGAATCGTCCCGCCATCGGCTTCACGAAAAAGTCCAGTATGACGACTGGAGGCACCGGTAAACGCCCCCTTTTCATGCCCGAAGAGTTCGCTTTCCATCAACGCCTCGGGAAGTGCCCCACAGTTTACAACCAAAAATGGACCGTGGCTCCGGTCCGATAATTCGTGTATGGCGCGGGCAACGCGTTCCTTACCGGTACCGCTCTCACCAGTGATGAGGACCGTCGATCGGGTTGGGGCCGCGCGCCGTACGAGGTCAGACACCGCCACCATTGCCGGGCTTCGGCCCAACGGCCGCGACTTGCCTCTCTCGTCGACCAATGCACGCAGTCGCGCATTTTCGCAGGACAGCGCGTGTTTCTCGAGCGCGCGCCCGACCCTGGTTGCCAATTCGTTGGGATCGAATGGTTTGGCGACGAAGTCATACGCCCCGCCGCGCACTGCTTCGATGGCGTTATCTACCGAGGAATGGGCAGTCAGTACGATGACTTCCGTGAGCGGACTGCGCGACTTTGCTGCGGCAAGCACGTCCAAGCCTGATCCATCAGGCATCTTCAGATCCGTAACAATGACGGGAAATGGGTTGGGAGTCTGGGCAATCGCCTCTGCAGCCAGTCGATACCCCGGCGCCAACACCACGCCAAACCCCTCCCGTCGAAAAAGGATCTCGAGCATCTGGCGGATCCCGGGCTCATCGTCGACGATGAGGACTTGCAGCGTTGGTGGAAAGAGTGAACCCACTTGCCCAGACGTTACACTAGCCGCGGTCCCAGAGCGAGCCTCGTTGCGCACCGACGGGAACCCCTGGTTGCGGCATCTGGGACGAATTTGGTCTATATATACACCTGTCGCTTTCGTACCGGGGAGCCGACTTATTTCTTATGTTCTATCGATACTTGGTTAGATGCACCGCAGTCGCGGCATTGCTCGCCTCGGCGATGTTCGACCTCGCCTGCGGTTCTACAGCGTCAAAGAGCGAAGTCTCGATCAATCCCTCTTCCGCGGGTCGCACGAATTCGACAGTCGCACCAGGGATCGCTAGTTCACAGACTATCGCCTTCGACAATCCGAACATCGCGGTATCGGTGCTGAGCGAAATTGCCATCACTGTCCACGTCGAGCCGGCGCAAGGGCAGGCTGTCACCTTTGCCCTCGTCGGGGAGAGCTTCGACGCATCGCTGCAATCGGCACAACTTGCCACCGATGCATCTGGTTCGGCCCAAGTCACCCTGACCGCACCCTCGAAACCGACTTCGTTCACCCTGCGCGCGGCGATCGACCGCAATATCATCGCCGAAGCATCGGTGGAGGTAACTGCCACGGCCACTGGAACCGTTGAAATCTCAACAAAGTATACTGGATCGCGCCACATAGCGACCTATGCAATCCAAGTATTCCCGGATGAAGATTGTTCCACGCTTTCGCTTTTGACTCCCACCGCAAAGCGCATCTCGGTCACTTCAACTTCGGTGCCCATCCGCGTGGACAACATCCCACTTGGCGCGCCATTGGCGGTAACTGTCGACGGCGATCATACGACCGTGCGTGGTTGCGTTGGCCTGCGTAGCATCACCAACGCATCGACGGTTGGGGTCGAAGTAACACTCGACGACCTTCCTCTGAACCTCAATGGACAATCGCTCGACGTTGCGCTGACTGCGACCGATTCGCTCTTGGCTCTCCAAGATAGCTTGAAATCGACTATTCCGACCCTGCTCAGCGCGTTCGTCACCGGCGATCATGATCTGGTCGCGCTACTTGCCGAAATGGAAGCCGTTGCCACCGGCAGCCTCCAACAGGAATACGCCGCCCTGCGCAAATCGAGTAACTGGGACAGCCTAGTTATGACCGAGTATGCAGCAGTTGGCGGCGTTGACTTTCTGCGTCGTCAACTTCGCGACTGGTTCAGCGCGGGGCTAGCCCTACTGTCACGCCAACCGAGCGCTGAGGTTCGACTGGCGTTGGCGCCAGCGGACTCTTCTACTCCTCAGCTGACTCCGCTGCGCATTGCAGGCTTTGATGCAGCGACGCAATTCGGTATGCAGGCAAGCAGTCTTGCCATCAACATCGAACCAGGGGATCGATTGAGTTGGTCGTCGACCTTGAGCCTGAGTAGGTCGGTCGTCATGGACTCGCTCGCTCTTGCCGGCGCTTCCGTCGTACTGCCAACGAGCGAGACTATTCCCGCTCAGTTGGCAACGCGTTTGGACTGCGGTAGCTTCGCCAGTACGCTGGAGGCGAACGCGGTATGGTCGAGCACTAACTCGCGTGTATGTGGTGCGACATGTCTCGCGACGCTGTGCCGCGACACTCTGATCGAGATGTACCGACGCGCAAGGGCCGCAGCCTTTGGTCCAGCCGCCACTTCGTTGGTGTTGACTGCTGCTGGCAACGTTGCGGTCAACCTGAATGCTCAACCAACCTCGACCACAGGCAACTGGGTCGGAGTTTGGACGACGGACGGTGCGACCGTGCCGATCTCGGGAACATATGTTTCCGAATTGCCCTGAGCCTAAGCCCCAACGAGCCGGTCAATAGCTAGCCGAAGCTCGGTGGCGTAGAGCAACGCGCACAGGCAATCGCGCTTGCTTGGACAATAATCGGTGCTTCGGGCGCGCTCACACCGCATGCGAAAGCCGAGTATCTGCGCTCCCGTCATCCCTAGGAGTTGTTGCAGCATCGCGGACTCAAGCGCGGACTGCCCCAGGGTCGAACCAACAACCTCCAAACACCGCTGCACGAGGACGTCCATTAGCAGCACGCTGTCACGAAGTTCACCAGATCGTATCGCTTCTTCAACCCGCACGACCGTTGGGCGTTCTTCTTCGGACCACAAGCTCGAAAGCGAGAACAACGACGCTTCTTCGACAACCGAAGACTCAGCCTTTGGGGCATTTGCCGCGACCGGGACGGCTGGCGCTGAATCTGACATCATGGTTCGGGTGTCGATCCGAGAGTCAGCGCGCGGACTGCTGCGGAAGTGGTCCTCACTCTGAGGGTGTCGAGCTACCCCCCCTGATAATGACGCCAAAACCTTGGTCATCGCGGCGAGCGGCGACGCGATTTCCTCGTTGTCCGCAGGGTCTGAGCTTTCGGCGGCCGTGTCCGCATGCGAATCCGTTTGACTTAGAGCGGCTGACAGCGAAACGGCCTGTCGCTGGCTGGTCTGGTTGGTTTCCGGTATCAGCCGCTTTGTTCGCAACAGTTCAATTGGGGCCTCTGGATCCCCGCTCGCCGTTCCCTGACTGATGCCCGCTTCGGCAAGAATTCTGGCTGCTCTTTCGCCGACGTCGTCGACCGGCGGCAACGTGAAGTTCACCTCCGGCACCGCACCTTCCCCAACGAACCGAGCGCGCTTCAGAGCAGTGCGCTCCGGGGCCCTAACGGAATCGCTTTCCGCCATCCGTAGCGCCTCAGCTAGCCCACCCTCAGGTAGCGCCAACGCACTCGGCCCAAGGCCGCGGTGTTCGGGCATCCGATGCTCGAAATCCTCCATTACCGCGCGCGTGATAGCCTCAAGTGTCTCGTAGACTCCCTCGCCAGAAGTCGCCACAGTTGCGAACGAGGGAGCCCCACGCGGATTGAACAACCGTTCCATGTCGTCGATCGGTATAAGCCCCGGCAGATCGCGCTTGTTGTACGAGAACACATGCGGAATCTCGTCCAGCGAACGGCCATGCTCCAATAGATTCTCTTCCAGGTTCCTGAGACTCTCGATATTCGCATCCGAGCGAGCACGCTGTGAGTCCACTACGAAGACAACACCATCTGCCCCGGTCAAAACCAACTTGCGCGTGGCATTATAGTAGACTTGCCCTGGAACAGTGAACAATTGCAACCGAATCGTCATGTCATGCGACGACGGGATGCGGATGGGCAAAAAATCGAAATAGAGGGTGCGATCAACCGGTGTCGCCAGACTCACCATTTTGCCCCGGTGCTCGGCGCGCGTCGTCGCGTGAATGTGCTGCAAGGAAGTTGTCTTTCCACCCAACCCTGGGCCGTAGTAGACCACTTTGAAGACGAGTTCCCTGGCGAGCTGATTGACGACTGGCATGATCGATTGGGTCTGTCCGTTGCGGATGGAGCATAGATCATCTGAACCGAACAAGGGGAAGCCTCTTCGGCCATTTGCTCCACGCAGCGCGGGAGCACGAGCGTCGTTTCTGGCAAGCCCGCGCATCCGCTCCCCGCGACGTCGAGACTGTCACATTGCGGAACCGTTACGGGCCAATGAGCCGATTGGTGTGCTTTGGCGTAAGCAAATCCTGACCTCAGCGTTGTCGTAGGGTGACCACCGCTGCCATTCGCCTCAACTTTCTGCGGCCCGCAGTACCGAACACTTGGCACGACATTGGGTCGGCGGCAAAACACGTTTCGTGTAAATTGCGGCTCGTGCGCGATAGTGGGTTGTCCCTCAAAGACGAATACGAGCTCTCCCAACGCGCCAAAGCTGGTGATCGCTCGGCTCTGGGCGACCTGCTCCGGATCCATGGACCGCGACTCTATCGTTGCGTCCTGCTCCCCAAACTGGGACGAAAGGCAGCCGCCGAGGAAGCGCTGAGTGTCACTTACAGTCGTATCGTGGAAAGGATCGGACAGTTCGAGTGGCACGATGTGGGCATTTACCCGTGGCTGCGCGTCATCGCCCTACACGTTGCCATCGACATGTTGCGACGCGAGAAACGGGAACGACTGTTCGAACCCGAGGATCTCGAGCGTACGCTGGAAGCAGCACGACGCGAGTCGGACAAGACAGCGGAGGACCTAGAGCGGCTGGACCTCGAGTACGCGCGTCAGCGTGTCATCGAGCTGCTCGATCGCATCAGCCCAAGGTACGCGACTGCAATTCGCACACGCGTCCTTCACGGCCAAAGCCGCGAACACTGCGCGGCGAATCTATCAGTGACAGTCGGGACATTCGATGTTTTGTTGCATCGTGCCCTTGCGGCCCTAAAGAAGGAACTCGGGCGAGACATGGAGGACGGATCATGACCGCCAACGGAAATCGGCAGGATGAGCGCAACAAGAACATGGCCAACTCCACTCTGGACGCCCTTCGCAGTGCCTATGCACCCGAATCGCTCGAAGCCGACCTCAACGAGCGCTTGATTCAAGCAGCTTTGGCCGGTTTCTCTTCCGCAAATGGCCAACAACCCCCGGTAATAAGCCGACCGATCGCGGCCAATACCGAGCTTCAGGATTCAGCACCGACAACCGATTCAACGGCGGCTGGCCCGGCGGACATTGAACAAGGTGAGCTTCTGAGGCTAGCGTTGGATGGCGAAGGCAGCCACCCCTTGAGCGACTTGGCGGAACTCCTGCGGTCTGCCTATGCGCCGTCAAGCGCCGACGTAAGCTTCGACGATTTGCTCATTCCAGATACGCGACATGTTCACACCCACGACCAAGTCACTCGGTTCCGATTTGGCAGCTACGCGGCAGCAACACTTGCCCTCGCTGCAGGAATTGCGCTTTGGTTGATGCATCTCGAAGAGCCCAAGCTTACCGCGACGGCGGAACAGCGAGAACAGCTGGTCCAGTCGCGCTCGGTGGCGCCACTGTTCGCTGAAACCTTTGACAGCAAGACGCCAACCGAGCGAATCGATCGAATCGTCGCAATTCGAAGCCGCGAATTGCGACAGAATCGTTATGCCACTTGGAGCGTCCGATGAACACCCGTTGGCATTTTTTCGCGATGGCAGGCGTTCTGACGTTGAGTGAAATGGTCGGATGCTCGCGGGACGTGGTTGAGTGCGGCGACAGGCAGTCGACGACCATGCCGATCGATCCGACCTTGCTTGCGTTTCTGTCGCGTGCGCGGGTAGCTCACCACATGGCAGATCTGAAGGAAGATGCCGACCCGGCTGGGGCCGTAGCGGCATTGTCGGCTGTCGTCGATGGTCCGGTGCCTCGTCATGACGGCATAGCTCCGGCGGAAGCAAGAGAAGTCTACGCCGACACCCAAGCGCGACTGGCTGAACTTGAAAGCCGCCTATTGCGCTTCGAAACGGCATTGCGACGCATCGATTCGGCCCTATTGTGGGTCCCTGAAACGAGCTACTTTCGGGGTCACCTGTTCGAGGCACGCGGAATCGTAGAACAGCGCCGGGCGGAAGATCTATCGAAGGCTAACCGCACAACCGAATCCGCCGCGGCCAAACAGCTGGCCATCGCTGCGTTCGAAACTGCAATGCAGATTCAAGCCGACGTGATTCGACAGACTCTAGCCGAATCGACCGACAAGCATTCGTCCATGACGGGTCCCAGCGGTGGTTCGTCCCTCCACCTCCGCCCCGAGAAATCAACCAAACAAGGAACACACCTATGAAGTGTCCACTGTCCCCAACCAATTGGGTTACGGGATTGCTCGTCGTTGAGTTAATTTGCGCTGGCTGTGGGTGTGCTTCCCAACCGAAAGACGCAGGAAGCGCGTCCGCTTTGTCTACGCCGGTACAAGCACCGCAGGCGTCTACGCCAATGATGGAGCCACAAGCCGTTACGTCGCAAAACGAAGCCTGTTCCGCCAAGGAAGATGAGGACCTTGCGAAGACACCCTCTGATTCCGCGCGGGCTCCGCAGGGAGCAGCAGTAACCGTTGCCCCTGCAAAACCCGTGGCTCGCGCCACCTCAGGCGCAAGCGCCGAACGCAAAAGAGCTCCAGCCATGACGTCATCGCCAAAGAGCAAGAGCGAAAATGCAGCCTATGACAGTCCAACGCTCGCCCCAGAGCCGGCTACTCCAGCATTCGCAGAGCCGCCCGAGCTGAAGGCCGCGCTCCTTGAATTCGACGCGCAAGTGGAGAAGCTTTCGCTCGCCAAAGGCTGCGAAGATGCCTGTCGAGCGTTCGCATCGATGCGTCGCTCTGCACAACGGATCTGCGATCTGGTCGTGTCGAGCGACCCTCGTCAACGCTGCCGAACGGCACGCGACCGACTTGACCAGGCCGCCCGCGATCTTGCATCTCGCTGTGCAGAATGTCGTTGAACGTGGTCGATAGATGCACCTCATCCCGAACCGCGAAGTGGAGCCCGCTCACGATGTGCTCACTCAATACACCGGACCTGTGGCCGCACATACGCCTCGTGGCTCCGATTACAGGAAAATCCTGGCTTCCGATGCTCCCCCGGCACGGGATAGACTGAAGTCCCAACCCGTCTAGACCAATCCCACTTGAATACGCCTGCCCAATCGCAAAAACCGAAACCACTTGCCGGGATCGATATTCGTAGCCTAGCGATCGGTCCGCAAGAGGCGTTCGTCTTGTCGAGGGTAGATGGTTTGACCACGGTGCGTGAGATCGGGTACGCCACCAGCCTCGATGAAGAACAAGTTGAATCGTGCCTCAATCGCCTCGAATCGTTAGGAGCAATTCAATACAATGGCCGTTCAACTGGAGCTGCGACTCCCAAAGTTGAGCGAACGGCCACGTCGGCAGCGTCACCCGCACAACTTCAACGCGAAGATGGCTCCAAAACGCCGGCTATTCCCTGCGCTCCCAGTGTTGAGCCATCCGCCCTGGAAGCACCGTCGGATCTGGATGTTGCGCGAAGGCGCGAAATCATCGAACTTTACCAGCAGCTAGAGTTACTCGATCACTATGAATTGCTCGGTGTCATGCGCAACGCAGATCGGCGTGCGATCAAAACTGCCTACTACGACAAGGTGAAAGTCTTTCATCCGGATCGCTATTTTGGTAAGGACCTTGGTCCATACCGAACCAAGCTCGAACAATGCTTTGCCAGATTGACCGAGGCACACGACACCTTGGCGAGCGCCACAAGTCGCGAGGAATACGACGCCTATCTCGACGCTCAGCGCGAAACGCGAGAGCTTGAGCGCATGTTGTCCCAGTCGGTGACGCTTGAAGAACTCGACCTACTCGAAGAACGCATGCTCCGGGAGTTCAGCGGAGCTGCCTCCGCATCGGGACTAATCAAATCACTGAGCGTCCCCGGTCCTATCTCCTCCGGTCCGACCGTGGTTGATATTAGCGAGAGCACTGAATCTCAAAAATCGAATTCGCTGGGAAAGATGTCGGACGACGACCGGCGGCGATTTCTCGCGCGAAAGCTGCGTGTTAGCAGTGCTAGCCTGCGGGCCGCCCCGCGGAACTCAGACCCTCCGAGTTCCCCCCAGTCGCAGGCACCTTCGCGCGAACAAATTGCGGAACAGTTGAGGCGCCAACTCGCTGGAGCCAAACGCGAGGACCAGACGCGGAGGATTGGGGATCACGTGACCGCTGCGGGTGCAGCCTTGGCCGCCAACGATCCCGTTGCTGCCTCGAACGCGTTGCGCGTTGCGCACTCTCTTGCGCCGAACGATGCCGCGATCGCCGAGAAACTTGCCCACGCGCAGACTCTTGCCGCGGCGGCGCTGTCAGATACCTACCTACGTCAGGGCGAATACGAGGAAAAGTCAGGGCGATTCGAAGCTGCGGCGCGGTCTTACGAACGGGCTGCACGCGGCAAACCGTCGGCGCAAGCTTGGGAAGGCGCTGCCCGTTGCCTTCTGGAAGGCCAAGTCGATTTGCGAGCTGCGGCCGAATTCGCGCGCCTCGCTCTCAACCTAAACCCAGAACAGTCGGCCGGACACTTGCTGCTTGGGCGGATATTCCTCGCGGCAGGCATGCGGTCCAGCGCCGTGGTCGAGCTAGAGCGCGCTCGTAGAATCGACCCGAACAATGATACGGTTCTGATTCTGCTCAAGCGAATCGCCAACAGCGAAATCTGATTGTCAAGGGGAACCATGGAGCGCGTCATCGGTATCGATCTCGGAACCACTAACTCGTGCGTCGCGATCATGGACGGGGATACGCCCGTCGTCATTCCCAACCGTGGTGGTTATAAGACCACTCCCAGCATCGTCGCCGTTACCGAAGCCGGAAAGCGACTGGTTGGGCACATTGCCAAAAGACAAGCCATCACCAATGCGGAAAACACTGTCTATGCCGCAAAAAGGTTGATTGGTAGGAAATGGAATTCGCCTCAGGTTCGTAATGCGCTCCTCAGCTGCGCTTACACGATTATCGAAGGCCCACACGAAGACTTGCGTATCAAACTCCGAGACAAGATCTACTCGGTGCCAGAAGTCAGTTCAATTGTGCTGCAAGAGATGAAGATAATTGCAGAAGACTACTTGGGCGAGCCCGTCACCAAGGCGGTTGTCACTGTTCCTGCCTATTTCAACGACAATCAGCGCCAGGCCACCAAGGATGCCGGACTGATTGCCGGTTTGGACGTCATCCGAATCATCAACGAACCGACGGCGGCCGCCCTCGCGTACGGGTTCGGCAAGGGTTACGACAAGACCGTCATCGTGTATGACCTAGGCGGTGGCACTTTCGACGTTAGCGTGCTCGAAATCGGCTCACATGGCGTATTTAAGGTGATTGCCACGACGGGCGATACATTCCTTGGCGGAGAAGACTTTGACCTGCGCATCATCGACTGGTTGGTCGAAGGTTTTTTGGAAGATCACGGGGTCGACTTGCGCCAAGATCGCATGGCTTTGCAGCGCCTGCGCGATGCCTCCGAGAAGGCCAAGTGCGAACTTTCGAGCGTCAACGAAGCCGAAATCAACCTGCCGTTCATTATCTCGACCGGGCGGAACGAGGCCTTGCACCTCCAGCGCACCTTGACGCGCACAATTCTCGAGACGCTGACAAACGATCTCGTTGACCGCACAATCCAAATCACACGACAGGCCTTCGCTGAGGCGAAACTCACCGCCCGCGAAATCGACGAGACAATCTTGGTTGGTGGCATGACCCGCATGCCCTCAGTCCAGCGCGCTGTGGCTCAGCTCTTCGGGAAGGAACCAAGCCGCGGCGTTCACCCGGACGAGGTCGTGGCGCTTGGTGCCGCAATCCAAGGGGCTGCACTAGTCGAGGATCGTCACGAGATGATTCTGCTGGACGTCACACCTCACGCATTGGGGATCATGACCGTAGGCGCCCATTTCGAAGAACTCATACCGCAGAATACGACAGTCCCGACCAGCCGCGCCAAGATCTTCACCACCAGCCGGGACAACCAAACCGCCGTCAAAATCCTGGTGTTGCAAGGGGAGAGCCAGAAAGCCGACGACAACGAATTGCTCGGTGAATTCGTGCTCACGGGTCTGCGCCGAGCCCAAAAGGGTCAGGTCGAAATCGAGGTCACATTCTCCATCAATACCGACGGCATCGTCAGTGTCAACGCCAAGGATCTGGAGAACGGTCAGGCCCAATCGATCCAAGTCACTGCCTCAAGTGGGCTCACCCCCGAAGAGGTTAAGAGCATGATGCATGACGCCGCCGAATACATGGTGGAGCGTCGCTCGGATGAAGCCTTTGAGGGCGTACGCCAAAACATTGAAACCCTCGTCAGTCAGGTCGAAAGCATGTTCCCGGAAATTGAGCGAGTGGTAGGCGGGTCGGACTTCGGTCGCGACGCGCTTGCCAAAGCCAAGGCAGTGGTATTTCATGCCCGCGACGCTGTAGTCCGCAAAGACGCCACTTTGTGTAAGGAACAGGTGGACATGCTCGAACGCACGATCCGCATGTTCAAGGGAGTTGTTTCACGCGGCGGCTGACCGCTTTCGCGAACAGCATGGCCACCAAGAAATCTTCTCCATCGAACCAAACGCTGGGACGTCGTCCCTTGGATTCGATTGACTCGCTCAGCCCCAGCTCGTTGCCGCCGGAGTTGGGTTCGCTAGACATGCGTTGGGATGATGATCCGCGGTCCGTCGGGACAATCGATCTGCTCAGTAGTCAGGAATTGGATCTCGACGGCGATGCCGGCGAACGCACGACGGCGGTACCGGATATTCCCATCGCTCAACTCGTGCAAAAAACGATGGCGGAGGCTGACGCTCGTGAGCAGAACCATTCAGAATCACAAGATTTTGAACTAGATACTGCCCCCGACTACTGGCGCGCCGCGACCACTTCCAATAGCGCCGGAGGCCCCCCTCCAATCACACAACCGGCGCCATCCCGCGAAATACCAAATTTGGAGCGCGCGCAGACACCGTCAGTCCAATACGGCAACGCGCGCCCCCAAGCTCAACTATGGCCCGAACCTCCTGGCGCTTCTGCGGCCGACCTCGCTCGCGAGCAACACGGTAATCGCAACCAGCCACCTCGCTCGAATCTGCCGCCATTCTCACGCTCGGCGGGCGCTCTGCGGCCGAGCTCTTCTCGCCCGCCCGCTGCGCTCGAATCGCGATTCTCAGCCCCACCAACAGTTCGCGGCTCAGACCATGACGGCCTGCGGCACCAGATGAAGGATCGCTACGCGACTGGTGATTTCTCCGGAGCACTTCAGCTGGCAGAGACGCTACTCGAATCAGACAGCGGCGACCTCGATGCGCAACGGTTCGCCACGAGTTGTCGCGACGTGCTAACCCAAATGTTGACGAGCCGAGTCGGGTCCTTTGATCAAGTGGTCGAGGTTGTCCTAACCCCGGAGGAGCTGCGTTGGCTGACACTCGATCACCGAGCAGGATTCTTCCTGTCGCTCGTCGATGGCATACTAACCATCGAAGAACTGCTCGACATCTCGGGCATGGCCCGGCTCGAGTCACTGCGGATTCTCTCCACCTTGATTGACCAAAAGGTGCTTCGCCTCGCCCCCCGTTGACCCAATCATGGTCGCCACGGCGCTCCGCTTCGTTTCAGTCATAGCCCTGGTATTGCTGGGTCTTTGCCAGAAAGCCGTATCAGCTCCACCAAATCCGGATGTTGGATGCACACTTCCCAACGTGGAGAGACCCGCCCCAACAGTCAGTTCGTACCGCATTGTCGCCGTTTTGGATCCCGACCGCCACCGCATTGAAGCGACAGCTGTCATTCGGTGGCGTAATCCCAGTCTGGTCCCCACCGACGAGCTCTACCTGCACGCCTACTTGAATGCCTTCGCCCACTCGCGAACGCGGTTTTTACGCAGTGGAGTGGCCAGCCGCAGAGTCGCTGCGTTGATGGGTTCTCCTGGTGGTCTCATAATCACTCGCCTCGTCGCGCGTGAGCTCGGTGACTTGAATCTTTTACCGAACGTTGAGGCGAACAGCCCGAACGATCCGGATGACGCGACCGATTTGCGCGTTCGGCTGCCCGTGCCCGTCGCACCCGGCTCGACATTGACACTCGAGGTCGAATTCGAGTCAGTACTGCCCTCATTGCTCGAACGCACTGGCTATTCGGGGACATTTCACGCCATAGCCCAATGGTTTCCAAAGCTCGCATATCGTGACGTGGAAGGAAGTTGGCATCACTTCGCCTACGCACCACTTGCGGAATTTAGCAGCGATTTTGGCGACTACGATATCACCATCGACGTACCCTCGTCTTTCATTGTTGCGGCACCGGGAACCGCCACCATCGAACGCTCAGCGCCGCAACGCCGCAGGGAACACTACTGTCTGTCGAGCGTCCACGATTTTGCCTGGTTTGCTTGGGACCATTTTGTCGTCACCAAGGCTACCGCTCGCAACATCGAACTGCGTCACTATGCCTCGACGGATCAGCGCGAAAATGCGCAACTTACGCTCGCCGCCATCGGCGACGGGCTCGATTACTTCGGTCAACGCTTCACACCCTACCCATATAAGAGCCTCACCATTGTGCACCCACCGGATCGCGCGAGCGCGGCCGGTGGTATGGAATACCCGCAGCTCATTACAACCGGAGGCCCTTGGTATTTGCCCCGAGTCGGTTTCAAAGCAACTGAGGCCGTCACCCTGCACGAGCTCGCACACCAGTGGTTCTACGGTATCGTTGCCTCGAACGAGTATCTTGCGCCGGTACTCGACGAAGGCCTCACTAGCTGGGCAGAATCAACGGCGCTGGCTCGACGCTTCGGCGTCGGTTCGTTGTTTGACTCCAGCTGGCTCCGCGTCTCGGAAGCCGCACTGCGTCGCGTGTACGCGCAAAAACACACGAGACTTGGACCGCTCGCCCTTGCGGCAAACGAGTTTGGTAGTTTTACGGAACTTGCGGGCCGCGTGTACGCGCGTTTCCCGACACTGTTCGAAACGCTTCAACGTGTCTTCGGTGTCGCCGTCGTCGATTCAGCAGTACGTGCGTACGTGGAACGCTATCGGTTTCGGCACCCAACCCCACAGGACTTCGTGGAAGCAATTCGACCGCATTTGCCAGCGCGTGCTACCGACGCGGTGACAACGGCGATGTTCGCGAATGGGTGGGTCGACTACGCCGTCAGAGCCGTCACTTCCAACCGCACCAATTCATCGACCGAATTCGCCAATCGGGTGTTGCTCGAACGCCAAGGCAATTTCGATTTCCCGGTCGTGCTCCGGGTAGAGTTCGAAGATGGCCGCGTGGCAGAAAAGCAGCTCGAGTCCGTCGCCGCAATAACATGGATTGACTGGCCCGCTTCAAGCCCTATCATCACGGCTACGCTGGATCCTGACCACCGCATCACGATTGATGACAACCTCGACAACCAATCGTTACACTCCACCTCCCGATCGATCCTGCCTCGACTCGCAACTGCCCTCCATTTCCTCTTGTCGGCGGTGGTTTCCCTGGGGTGGCCATGAGTCACTCCGCACCCTGGTCGCGAACTTCTCCCCGCAGAATGCTGCTGATCATGAGCGTCTGGCTCGGGCGATGGCTCTTGGTTGCGCTAATCGGCGCTCCGCTTTATCGCTACCTCGATCGCGCGCCGGAGCTGCGCGGTGTTTCGGCTGACCGTAACCTATTTGCGCCTGGTTGCGAGTCACTCGCGGCATTGTTGCTTGGACGCTCGACATCGCCGGTGCGTCTCCCGCCTTCTCTCTGGTTGCTTGTCGCGCTCGGTACTGCAATCGGGCTCGCCGCATCTTGCCTAGTCTGGGTGGCAATCGATGAATCGATGTTGCTTCTGCGTAAGCGACTTTGCCTGCGTTGGTCCCAGGTTCTGCCGGCGTTCGCGTTGACCACCCTATACACCTGGGTCGCGGCCATTTTACTCGGGTGGTGCTGGTGGCAGGCTGCACCCGCACTTGGCGCACTGCTTGAACCCTGGTTCGGCGAACGCGGCACGGACTACTTTCAGTTGACGTTGCTTTGCTGCGTCTTGTGCGTCATTGCTGGGTTCTTCATCGTCTCCGACGTCGTGCGTGCCATCGTCGCCTCGGGCCTCAGATCTCCCAGACGCGCGCTAGTTGTCGCTATCAAGGTTTGTCGACAACAGCCATCACGGATCCCTGTGCAGGCACTGCTGCCCTTTGGCTTGGCCATGTCACTGCATTTGAGTTGCGGCTGGATTATCGCCCACAATGGCTGGCTTGCCGCCTCGGCTACTCACGTTTGGTTAACATTCTTGCTTACAGAACTCGCAGCACTACTCGCCGTTGCCCTACGGCTGGATTGGATTGCCTGGATCTCGCAGCAGATCATGCACCACCGCCAAGAGTTCGGAATTGAGCCAAACCGCTGCGCTAGACACTAGTTTCGAAAGTCGACTCGCGTTGTTTGCCCGTACGAGCGCGCTTGTAAATCTGCAACATGCGCCGCGCTGGCCGTTCCCAGCTGCAGTCCTGACGCATGACACGCCGCCGTAGTTTCGTAAAATTCGGCTGGTGAAAGGCCGCGAGCGCCCGTGCGACCGCCCCAGCGAGCGCCAATCCATTCGGTTCATCAAACAAGAACCCGGTCCCACTCAACAATTCGGCATCGCAATCGACGATAGCATCGCGCACGCCGGGCGAAGTTAGCCCAACAACCACCGCGCCATACCGTTGGGCGGCGAGGAATCGACCTTGGCCTGCCACATTTCGAAATGGGTAAACCACGAAATCCGCAGCAGCCAGGCCACGATGAATTTCGTCTTCATTCTTGATGATGCGATGAGCCACGTTTGTCGCGCGCCCTGCAATCCGGCGTTCGAGCTCACCGATGAGGCTCGGCGGATCACTCGGGGTCGACCAAATTAGCAGCGAAAGCGGCTGCTCTAGTAAGGCATTGAGCGCCTCGACAACGATGTCCCCGCCGGCATCGGCTGTCATGGGTCCCGGGATCAACACGAGTGGCCGCTCGTCGAGACTCAGCCCCACCTCGCGTTGTACGGCCACTTTCGTCACCAACTTGGCCGAACAATCCTCTGCGTCATAGCGAGCTGCCAAGCTTGGATTGGTGACGGGGTTGACTCGCGCGTAGTCGACGCCGCCAGGTACCGCCACGATCTCCGAACGCCGGCCCGCCAGAACCGGGGCTAGTTCGCCGCCAGAATTCGTGTCTGCCCAGAGATCCGCGTGGCTTTCTGAAGGCACAACGATGGCGTCTGCCGCAACAACCCCAGCCTTCAGCAACGATAGCTGGGCGCCGAATTCAAGTGTCGCGTCGAGCAGCAACGCATCATCCATGCCGACAACACGGTTTCGCTCAATCTTTGCGACCTTTCGGGCGTCATGCACACTCAGCACAATGCTTGGTGTTGTTGACTTCGGACTATGGCGCAACGCCAGCCCGACCAGCGCTGCAGTCCAATTAAAGAGATGTACGACGTCGACCGGTTGCCCCAACTCGGCACGTTGGTCCACAAATGCTGCAATCGCCCGAGCAAAAGTCGCCGCAGCCTGCACAGCGGCCTCATCTGGCACATCTGCGGAAATCAGACGACCGTCAGCCCCGACGGGCATACCCAACAAGACAAGTTTCGCGCCCGATGAGAGTTGCGCATCGAAGACCGTAATCACGCGTCCATCTGGCACCGTAAGCGGCGTCAATCGACGCGCCACCGCAACGCCACCACGCTCGAAAGCGTTGTCGAAGGGCGCAATGACGGTAACTTCATGACCAAGCTGCTTGAACGTTCTCGCCAATGCGAAGATCTCCTCGGCGGTATCCGTCGAAGAGATGAACGGGCTGAGCTCGGTAGCTACGAGCAGGATTTCCATCGTCGCCGCTCGTACCACGACCGAGCCCGCCGGGCCCTCTTCGCTGCAGTCTGCCAGCGGCGATCCCTTGACCCGCCGCCCGCCCAATTGAGCAACCCGCCTCCGGGTGCCCGCGGCTCGCACTTTTAAGCGCTTCACCGGGTCTCCCGGGGTTCCTCCCGTGGCGGCCCCTCGGCAGAGGCCTCCCCGCCTCGACCAAAACGCGGCAAGTACTAACCTCGGCGCCCATGGACGAGCTGGTTAGCAAAGCCCAGGTACTTCACGAAGCCCTCCCCTACATCCGTCGCTTTCACCAGCGCACCTTCGTCGTGAAATACGGCGGGCATGCCATGATCGACGAAGAGCTCAAGGCAAGCTTTGCGCGCGACGTCTGCTTACTGCGTTACGTTGGCATTCATGTCGTGGTCGTACATGGTGGCGGGCCACAAATCACTAATACGCTCAAACGTTTGGGGATCGAGTCGCGATTCTCGGGCGGCCTGCGCATCACGGACAAGCCAACGATGGACGTGGTCGAAATGGTGCTCGGCGGCAGCATCAACCAAGACATCGTGGGCCTCATCTGTAACCAAGGAGGTCGCGCTGTTGGGCTTTCTGGCAAAGACGATCACTTCATGCGCGCTGCCCGAGCTGAACCTGTGACTACCAAGAACGAAGCCGGCGAAGACGTCTTAGTCGATCTTGGCTACGTCGGCGAAGTTGACTTGGTTCGGCCGGCGCTTGTGGAGCGGCTCGTGGCCGATGGCTTCGTACCGGTCATTGCTCCGATTGCCACTGGTCCGAACGGCGAAGCGCTGAATGTCAATGCCGACACCGCCGCGGCTGCGATTGCCGGCTCCCTGCGCGCGGCCAAGTTCATGTTGATGACTGATGTCGATGGCGTCCTTGATTCCAAGGGTGAATTGCTGAAATCGCTCAAGGCATCCGACGTCGAACGGCTCATTGCCGACGGCACGATTAGCGGCGGAATGATCCCGAAGGTGCGCTGTGCCCTAGCTGCCGTCGATGCAGGCGTCGAGAAAGTACACATCATCGACGGCCGACGCCGCCATGCCATGCTCTTGGAGATCTTCACGGACAGTGGGATCGGTACCGAGATCCAATAGCGCATTCCGCAACCGCCCCCGCCGCTCAAGCCGTTTTGCCGAAGCGCCGGAGGGTACGGTGCGCCCCGCTTCGGTGGCGGAGGACGCAGTGCGTCGAGTGCTGCGCGTGCCGCCGGAGTTGACAGGTATGCGCCTGGACGTGTTCGTCAAACTCCAACTTCGCAATACCAGTCGCACTCGCGCCCGCGCCATCATCCAGCACAGTGCCTTCTCGCCGGAAGGCCGCCGCCTCAAGCACAACGACCGGGTTCAAGCCGAACAACACGTCGTGCTCTGGCGACCGCCCTTTGAGGAGGACGAAAGCGAGCTGACGATCCGCGTGCTTTACGAGGACGAATGGCTGCTCGTCGTGGACAAGCCACCGCTCGTTGCAGTGCACCCGTCAGCTCGTTACTACCACAGCACGCTGGTCAAGCGGCTCGAAGTCCAACGCCCGGGCGAGTTTCTGTCGCTCATCCACCGCCTCGATCGCGAAACGAGTGGCATCGTACTTTTGGCGCGCTCAACTGAGGCTGATCGGGCATTCAAGCGCCTGCTCGAGGATCGCAGTGTCGCCGAGATGGTGCGGCGCCCGAATGCCGCCTTTGACGCCATGCGCCTGAGCGAACGTCTCGCGTTCACGCGCCGCGCTGAAACCGCAGCCCATCTTGACAAGAAGTACCTCGCCATTACCTGGGGCGTGCCCGACAATGGCCTGATCGAGTTGCCACTCGAGACCGACGTCGACAACTCGCTGCGCGTCAAGATGCGCGTTGCCAAGCCGGGCCAGGGCATGCACGCACTGACTGAGGTAACCGTGCTCGAACATCGCAGTGGCTACGCACTAGTCGAATGCGAGTTACACACCGGGCGGCAGCATCAGATCCGACTGCACCTTGCCAGCGTGGGCTGCCCGGTCGTTGGTGACAAGCTCTACGGTCCAGACGAGCGCATGTTGGCTCGCTCCGCCGACGACGAACTCACCGCCGAGGACATCGCAAAACTCGAGCTCCCGAGGCATGCGCTCCACGCGCATCGCTATCGGTTACCGCACCCGTTCACTGGTGAATTGCTCAATATCGTTTCGCCGCTTGCCGAAGATCTGCAACAGTTTTTCGACAGCAAGCTGGGTGCAGCCACGACGTAGTTGATGCCAACTCAGGCGCTGAGGGTTGTCCGTCCGGTTTGGGGTTTCAGCAGTACGGTGACTGCAGCCCACCCATCGGCGCACACGGAGCCAATCCGCCTCGCCACGCACGATCGCCCGCATAGCAATAGGACTGTCCCCACGACAAGCTCCGCAAGGTACATGCTGCGAATCTTGGAGCATTGGTTGGCTGGTTTGGCGTCAGCCACGCCAGCGCGCCCCGCGCCACCCGGCTGACATTGCGACCGGTAGCGGCAGTCGATGCGCGATCCCAGCTGGGAGTTGAGGGGGCGATTCTTGCCAGCCGTCACCACGCCGCGCCAACCAAAAACCAACCGGCCCCGATCCAGATTGACCACGCCGCCCTCAGCTGCTAGGCCCTCGATCGTTAGGCAGCGTCAGAACCTACGAACGGGGAAGCTTGGTGCGAAGCCAACGCGGTCCCGCCGCCGTAAACGAGGACGAGCTCGGCAATCTCGCCACTGTGGTCGTTAGGCCATGGGAAGGCGCCGAGTGAGGAAGATTCGTGAGCCGGAATACCCGACGTAAGTTCGCGTGGGAGTCATTTCCTCGGATTTGGGAAGCCCCAGCTCGAAGCGTTTCGGTTCACCGCGGGTGACCCAACCCTCGACGACCACAGCGCCGCCCTTCGCAAACGGAAGATTGGCGGAGGTCGCAATATGATGAAGTGGTCTTGGTGGATTTTGCTGTGGATCTTGCCGGCGTGTACCTCCTCTGAGTTGGTGGATCCGGCGGGCAAATCCGAGCACGCGACGCAGCGCACGAACGCCCAACTCGACGCGGTGGCTGTAGGCTCGACCTGCGATAGCGCTACTTCCGTCGCGGCCACTTTCGCGCCCGCTGCTGGGCACCCCGGAACGACTGCTCTTCCAATTGATGATCCGCGAATCGTTGCCTGGGCGAATGGCGTGCTCGATATCGACTATGGCGCCAAGGTCGACGAAAAATGGAAGGTGCCAGAACGCGCACTCGGTGCGGCGCAAGGTACGAGCACAGACGTGGTATCCCTCGGTGAAGGCGGGGCCATTACGCTGGGGTTCGCCCAACCCATCGTCGATATCAATGGTCCAGATCTGTGCGTGTTCGAAAATTCCTTCAGCGATACTTTTCTCGAGTTCGCGTTCGTCGAGGTGGCAAGCGACGCAACTGTTTTCGTCAGATTTGGGGCGTATTCACGCGTCACCTCACCAGTTGACACCTTTGGCACCATTGACCCAACGCTTGTCGATGGGCTAGCAGGCAAATACCGTCAAGGCTTCTGCACGCCGTTTGATTTGGCATGGTTGTATGGTCGCCCCGAGGTACTGAGCGGCGCGCTCGATCTCAATTCGATTCGCTACGTCAGGATCCACGACATCGTGGGCGATGGCACTGAACTCGATTGTGCCAGCGCGCCAATCTACGATCCTTACCCCACCACCGGGGGCGCGGGGTTCGATTTGGATGGCATTGCCGTGCTCGAAGCTGCGCCCTAGCGCACACGCCAATGCACTTAGCGCGTTGCCCGTTTCTGTTTGCGACATTCTCACTCGTGTCTGCACTGGCCAGCGCACAAGACAAGGCGCCAATTTCCGAGGTGGTGGTGCAGGGTAGCCCCTTGGACCGCCGTTCGCCGCGTGACAAAACAACACACTCGACGGTATTTCGCCGCAAGGAGCTGACCCAACCCGGAGCCTCCACGGCGTCGATTGTGGCACGCAGCCCTGGCGCGCAGGTACAACGTTCTGGCGCAGCCTCCGAACTCGCGACTTTGAGCCTACGCGGCGCGTCCAGTGCACAATTGCCGGTATACCTCGGCTCGCTCGCGCTCAACGACGAACTCACTGGCACCACTGATTTGTCTTTGGTGCCACTATTCTTCATCGAACGAATCGAAGTCTATCGCGGTCACGCTCCAAGCTTCGTCGATCGTCTTGGATTATCCGGAGCATTGGTCATCGAACCGCGACTACCGCGAGGCCCCGCATGGACTGGCGGTGCGACGTACGGGAGCTACGGCGCGAGCTCTCTTTATACCGGTGGTGCAGTTGGCAGCGAGCACGCGAGTAGCTTGATTGCGGTTCAGCGCAGCACCAGCGCGAACAACTATCCCTACTGGAACAACGGCGGCACAGTGACCGAGCCCGCCGATGATCGCCGCGTTCTGCGACAAAATGCCGATGCTGAAACCCTAGAGCTTTGGGCGACAGGTCAATACCGGCCAATGCCTACTTCGAAACTTACGTGGCTTGTCCATAGTCTGCAGCGCGAACAGGGAGTGACCGGGCTTTCCATTTACCCAGCTCGTCACGCTCGCGCAAAAACGCAACTTGAAATGGGGTCGCTTACGGCAACGCTGCCTTGCCGCTCGGACCACTCGCTCGACGACTGCAGCGTCGAACTGCAGTCCCAATGGCAACGCACCCGCCTCACCTTGAACGACCCCTATCTCGAACTCGGCTATGGTACGGCGCAGGTCGACTCCACTTCGACGCGCGCCGGTGAGCGTCTGCGCGTAAATCATCGTGTGACATCGAACTGGGCACTTGGTTGGATATTCGGCGCGGACATTGGCTGGCTCGATCGGAGCAATCGTGGCGACAATGGCCTCGAGGCTCAGCGGCGTTCAGGCCTAGTGGGACTTAACTCCAAGGCGGAGGTAGCAACGGGCCTCACGTTCGTGACCCTTGGGCGCTGGTCCGTCGACAATACGATCGCAACGACCGGTGCCGGACTTTGGCAAAGTCTGCCAAGTGGTCGCGTGGGCCTGAACTACGCGCTTTTGCGCGACTTGACGCTGCTCGCCAACATCGGCAGTTACGGTCGTACTCCTACCTTGGCCGAGCTTTATGGGATCTCCACGAGCTTGCGCGGCAATCGTGATCTCCAGGCTGAACGAGGCACTTCTGAGGATATCGGGCTACATTGGCGCTGGTCGCTCGGACCGTTTTACGGCAATGCACAAGCAATCGCCTACCATCAACACAACCATAATTTGGTTGCGTGGCAGCGGACGAGTTTTGCTCAAATTCGACCCTACAACATCGGTCAGGCGCGGCTACTCGGCAGCGAATTCGTACTCGGCGTCGGCTGGCTCCATTCGCTTGAATTCGAAGCAGTTGCGTCCTTGCTCGATCCACGCAATTTGACCCCGAGTCGCACCTATGCCAATGACATCTTGCCCTACCGATCGCGCTTCGCTGGGCACATGAGGCTCGACGCGCGACTGCCGCCCACGGTCAAGCTCCAGGGAGTACGTGACGCGGGCATTGGTGCCACGATTCAACATCGGAGTTCGCGCTACGCGACCGCTGCCGGCGACTCGGTGCTTCCGAGCTCCACCGCATTCGATCTCGACGGTAGGCTGGCACTGGCCGCGCTTCCGCTCACGGTCCGTGGCAGCATTTTGAATCTGTTCGATCGACAGACCTATGATTTGTTGGGCATGCCGTTGCCGGGTCGCTGCTACTTTGTCGGAGTGGAATTCAACCTGGAGTTCGGACGATGAGTTGCCACGTGCATTTGCCTGTGCTCGCAGCCACCTTGCTCGGCCTCGCGGGGTGTGACGTCTATCCCGTTGGCCCGGGGCCGACGGGGATCGCCGACTTCTCCAACCTTCCCGACAACGGGTGCGGTCGAGGCTTTCTCATTTCGTCGTCGGACTATCAATCGAGTAACATCAGCGCGATCAACTGGCAAGGTCATCAGCTCACCCCCAGCCTCGTGTCGTCGGGTCTGACTGCGGCTGGGCTCGTGCAGGCATTCTCCGGTGACGTCGTGCTACCGACCGAGCGACAGCTGGGCAGCGAGGCGCTCATCATCGACAGATATCCACAGAGTGTGCTGTCCTTCGTGACGCTCGCAACTGCGGAAATTCGGAAACAAATCGACGTATCTACGGGGTTTGCAGCCAATCCTCGTGATGCTTTGCGACTCGAAGACGGACGTATTCTGGTCACTCGATTTGATTCGAATCTCGATCTCGGCCGCAACCCTTACGACGCAGGTGGCGATCTCGTGGTCGTCGACCAAGATTCGAAGCAAGTCCGGGCGCGCATCGACCTGCGTCCTGCAACACTGAAAGCCACGGACATCCTATTGCCTCACCCGGACCGGATGCTTCGCCATGGAAACGTCATCTACGTCGTGGTACCGCTTTATTCACACGACTATCAGACGACCGGCGCCTCATATTTGGTCTCGCTCGACAGTAAGACGCTCGGGCTCATCGGATCGCTCGAATTGACGGGCCTGAAGGGCTGTTCCGGGCTATCGCTATCACCCGACAGCGCTGAGCTCGCTATTGCCTGTTTTGGGAATTGGCTAGGCGACGAAGGTTCAGATCCGGAAACCTCAGGGCTCGTCGGACTCGACATCACCGCCGCACCAATCGAACGTTGGAGACTGTTAGCCACCTCCCTGTCACCCTCTTTACCCTTTGGCTTCTCGGTAGCGTATGCCAACCATAGTCACGTTGTTGCAGTGGCACTTGGGCACCTAGCTGAAGCTGGTCAAAGCGCTGAGAGCGATCGCTTCGTCAGTTACGACGTTAAGACCAAAGCAGTCGAGACCATCTATGTGGAACGGGGAACGCCTTTTTCGTTGGGTGACGTGAGTTGCCTGTCGCCGTGCGGCAGTTGCGCGTTGGCCAATGCCAATGGTCGCGGCGAGGTCATGCTGTTTGAGGACAATGGCGCGCAAGTGAAGGCCATCGCTTCGTTTCCCAGCGACCCGCAGTTAGGCCTGCCACCACGGTGGCTCGGCACTTTCTAGGCTGATTTCGGGGCGGACCGAAGCAGCGGCCCAAGGATCAGCCTTGAGACGACGATGAGCCCGAGCAGCATCAGGATGCTGGCGCCCTGAGCCCTGAGCGTCGAAAGCCCTGCGGATTGTCCGATGGTCATGCACAAGGCCCACAGTGCCGGACCGATGATCGCGGCAAATCGCCCGACCATGCCGTACAGGCCATAGAACTCGCCGAGCCGTTCGGGTGGTGTGAGCTCGAGCATCAATGGTCGATCCGCTGACCAAGTGCCGCCTAGACAGATCCCCGCCAGGGCACTGACCACGTACAGCAGCTTCCAAGGTAACCCGAATAGTCCCAAAAATGCCGCCAGGAAGAAGGTCGGCCCCCACAACATCATGACCCAATGCAGCACGCGTCGCGGGCCAAACCTATCGACAAGCCTGCCAGCAACAAGCCCACCCGCAATCGCACAAGTGATGGCGCCGAACATCACGAGATTGGCTGCCGACTTGGCATGCGCCAGATCAACGCCGCCCGTTTGCGTCACGTTGAGCGAGTAGAGCATCATGATGGCGATAACCGTGTTGATCGGATCGGTGTAAAATAGGCGACCGACCAGGAAACGCAGCAACCCAGGATATTCCTTGGCGGATCGCAACGTCGCCAGCGTACCCACGAGAGCAGCCGCTGTTTCGCGCCACGACCACACCTTACGCGGCGCTGGATTCTCCTTTTCCTCCACCCACAAGAAACAGGGGATACTAAACAGGAGGAACAGCGCTGCCACGCAGAAGAACATCGAGGACACAGGCCAACCCAGCTTCTGCCCCAGCTGGCTTAGCGTGATGGCGAAATACGAGCCCACATAGCCAACACCCACGCCAATGCCGCCGATCTTTCCGCGCGTTTGCGGCGTGGACACCGATGGCAGCAGGGCATCGTAGAATTGCTGACCTGCCTGATAGAAGGCGTTGGCGCCGACGAATGCCACGAGCGTTCCGAGCCAAGGCAGGTGGCCCATCGACATGGTGAGGGCAACGCAAACGATCGTCGACACGCTGAGGAATGGCAGCCGTCGCTTTGCCCGATCAGTCATGCTTCCGATTATCGGAGAGACGACGAAGATGAGCGCCATCGACAGGGCCGTCGTGACCCCGACCGTTGCGTCCGCCCGCTGCGCACCGACGGTCTCTCGCACCCACAACGGGAAGAACACGGACACCACCCCCATCGAGAAAATGGTGTTAGCTAGGTCATAGAGAACCCAACTGGTGACGGCACGACTACGAATTGGGCGACTTCGGGCTGTGGCGATCTCGGACACGCGACACACCCTAGTCTGGTCCGTAGCTCGTGCGAAGTGGTATTTCTATGGCGCCAATGGCGTCATCTTGGTCCAAGCAAACGTAGCGCAGCCATTGGTCAAATCGATTGAATCCGCGGCCGCTGAAGCGAGGGCTTCAGCTTCGTTCGCGGCGTCGTAACGCGTCTGGCAGTAGTAGAGCGCGCCCGAGGGGTCAACGACCCAATCAAAACGACTGAATTTGCCAGGATGGTATCCATTCGTGGCGGCGTTTTCGGCGATCAGGAACCGACGTGTATTCGACAGCATGCGCAGGTTGAATTGCGCAGGACTGGTGTCGCCCATGGTCCAAGTTTGACCCGTAATGGCGTGGCTGCCGCCCCAATCGTCCGCGTAGACCCCGAGGATCTCGGGCGGGGTAAGCGTGCTCCAGGCGAACCCACTGCAACCCTTTTCCCAGTTGCTTTCATCCGCGCGCGGGGCTGCCGCCGCCACGGCTTCGGATTTCGAGTCATACGTCACCTGGCAGTAGCGCAAGGCTAAAGCCTGGTCCGTTGCCCAGTCGAACTGGCTGTATTTGCCCGGATTGAACTGGTTTGTTTCAGCGTTCTGCGCAATGCCAAGGTCGAGTTTCGAGTCAAATGAGACGAAAGTGAAGACATCTGGCGAAGTCGTCCACGTCGTGACATCGATTTGAGCTGTCGTCCACGCGCTCACGTCAACACGGTGCGAAGCAGCGTAATCGTCTTCGTAGACACCCGTTGGATCCGCTGAGCCATGGTGCGCCACGAGTTGCGGGGTCGTTTCGTCGTCGCTCGCGCAGCCAACGGAGAAGAGTGCCAATGTAACTAGTCCAATCGTCGTTCGCATGTTGAAGTCCCTTTCGTTCGGGTGGGACAACGCTCGCGGTGATTGGACATGGACCTGGGCCAGTGCGGCGCAATAACGCCCATGCATCGACTCATGACCCCTGCGCCTCTCGCCCCGAGAATCGCCATCGGTTGGACCCATTGCCCGAAGGCACTAGGCCCCGCGATTGCATCAGGTCTCCTGGCTTCCGAATCTACCTAGGCAACGCCTTCCCAGGCTCTGCGCCCAGTGGTCGGTTGTTGCTTTGTCCTCGGTTACAGTGGCGGGGGCCGCACCGGCTTTTGACCGGTTTCCCTTGAAGGCAATCGTTTCGGCTAGTCCGAAACCAGCCGAGGGACGCCATACCACTGTCGCGGCTCAAACTGCAAGGCCTGAGCCGGTGAGCGCCAAGATCAGTCGCTTCCTCCGGTCGCTCGGTGCGCGTTGCTCTGCATTTTGGTTTTTGCGGCGCGGTTGCCGATCTCGGGTTGACGTCGTGAATTGGAGGCACTAGCTCCGGGCAATCATGCCCATCCGTCGCGCTCTGCTCTCTGTTTCCGACAAGACTGGCCTCATCGATTTTGCCAGAGCGCTTGCAGCGCGTGGCGTCGAGTTGCTCTCCACCGGTGGCACCTTCACGGCGCTAGCCGACGCTGGGATTGAAGTTCGCACCGTCGAAAGTTACACTGGCTCGCCCGAGGTTATGGACGGGCGCGTCAAGACCCTGCACCCGCGCGTGCACGGCGGCTTGCTCGGTCGCGAAGGCCGCGACGATAAGGATCTCGAACGTCTCGGGGGCGCCTACATCGATCTAGTCGTCGTCAACCTCTACCCTTTCGAGCAAACTCTGGCCAAAGGCAATGCAACCTTTGAGGAATTGATCGAAAAAATCGACATTGGTGGCCCGAGTATGTTGCGCTCATCAGCCAAGAATCACGATCGCGTCACGGTTATCTGCGACCCGTCGGACTACGCAACAGTGCTCGCTGAGCTCGAAAGCCAGGGCCAAACGGCGCCATCGACCCGAAGAATGCTTGCCAGCAAAGTCTATGCGAGAACGGCCGCCTACGATGCGGCGATCGCCGCTTGGTTCAAGACCCAAATCTGAGCCAAAACCGAATGAACCAATCACCCCAGAGGTGATTTGGCGGAACTGGGCGTCATGAATTTGGCCCTTTCGCTTCAGTCATGCGATGGGGTGGATGCTTCGTTAACGACATCCGGAAGTGACCGGGATCCGAACGAGCATCCAAGCCATGACCACCGAAGAATTCCCCTGCTCCGTCTGCGGTACTTCGTTTCGCCCCGAGCTCGCCTACCAAGTCGAGGAACGTCGCGTCGCGGGCCCTGACGGCGAAAAGCATACCGAAGTCGCGTACTATTGCTCACTTGACTGTGTCGGTCAAAGCAACGAGTCCGGTGGGCGCGCCCACTGTGATGTTTGCAGTCGCGCGTTTTCGGTCGAGCTCGTGTCACAGGTGATAAATCACCGAGGACGACGTCACCATGCCTGTTCCGCACCCTGCAGGCAGCACCTGCTGGATCGCTTGAATGGGCCCTCACTGCGCGCCGCCACCAAGCCAACGGCTCACGCTGTAGCGAAACCAATCCCCGTACATGACGAGACAGCGACGGAAGACGTCACTTGGCGCCGCATCGAGGCCAGCCTCGATGGAAGAACGCAAGTGGTGGCAGTGTTCAATCACAAAGGGGGCACCGGCAAAACGACCACGGCAGTCACGGTCGCCGCTGGCCTCGCTGCCAAGGGGCGGCGCGTATTGCTCGTCGATACAGATGGCCAAGGCAATGTTGGCGTATCGCTCGGTCTGCAAAACGAGAAGACCCTGTACCACGTCCTAGTGATGGGGCTCGACCCGCATGAGGCCATCGTCGAAGTACGCCCCAATCTGCACGTCCTACCGTCGAACGAGACGCTGGCCGCAGCAGAACTATTCCTCGCGGGTCGTCAGCGCCGCGACCGCGTCCTGGCATCGCGCCTCGGAGCGCTGCGCGCTGAATATGACGCGATTATCGTCGATTGCTCGCCAAGCCTCTCGCTGATGAACCAAAATGCCTTGGTCTTCGCCGATGGCGTCCTCTGTCCGGTTGCCTGCGACTACCTCTCGATCGTGGGAGTCAGACAAGTACTCCGAACCATCAAGCAGGTGAACCGCCTCTTGTCACATCCGGTGAGGTTGTGGGGCGTCCTACCCACCTTGTACGACGCGCGTGCCCGAGTTTGCGTGGAGGCCTACGATACATTGCGACAACACTTCGGTGAACGCTGTCTAGCCCCCATCCGCGTCGCGAGTCGAGCCAAGGAGGCCCCATCGCAAGCGCAGACGCTCTTCGAGTACGCCCCCGACGCAACGGCCACCAAAGACTACTGGCAAGTGGTCGAGCAGCTGTACACGGCATCGGACCAGAATCGAGCAATTGTAGAACCTTTAAGCGCAGCCGGAGGTGCCCGATGACCGACCGCGGCACCATCCGAAGCGCAGCAGCGCGAATGCTCGACGCCGATGAGGTGGACGGCGTTCTCAGTGGCAGCTTCTACTCACCCCCCGAAGTCGCCAGGCGCAACTCGACCGTCGTCGAGCCAAAGGCTCAGCACTACAAAGTCATTTGTATCAGCCTTTACAACACGGATCTCACGGCTCTCGATCAAATGGTCGATACGCTCAAGGCGCGAGGTCTAACCAAGGCCAATCGCAGCGCGCTCATCCGCTACGCACTAAGCCAGGTGGATCTCGATCAAGTCCCGCGTGGACTCTAGTCAGAAACGTAGAGTGCGCTCGGGCCCGACGCCCGAGTTGCCGCTGAGTGACGATCGCTCCGGTTGGGCGCGTCACCTGGGCGTGTCACGTGCAGCAGTCGACCTTGTGGTCGACAGTGAGGTCGTCGACCTACACGTCGATTCGTTTATCTGGGCGCGTCTGTTTGGATACGACCTGCTAAAGAGGCACGGTCAGGGGCCACTTGGCGCGCGCTGGATGAGCCAAGCCGATCTGCCGCGATTGCGCCAAGCTGGCGTCGGCTCTGCCGTTTGGATCATCACGACGAATCCTTGGCGGCGGCGGCGTAACAGGCTGCGCGCGCTCGTCGCGAACTACCGTCGGTTGCTTGACACGCTGTGCCATCCGGAGTCCGGGACCGAGGTCGTCACGAACTATCGAGAATACTTGGCTGCTCGCGCGACCGGCAAGCACGCCGCATTCATCGGCCTTCAAGGCGCCAATGCCCTATCGGACGCAGCCAGCCCGAGTGCGTTTCCGCTGGAGCAGCTGCTGCTCGTCACCCTCGTTCACTTGACGAATTCAGACATTGGAACAACGAGCTCGCCGCTCCACCTGGGGCGGGACCGAGGCCTTCTAACTCGTGGTCGTGCCCTGATTCAGGAGCTCGAGGCGCAGGGGACACTAGTCGACTTGGCGCACGCATCCCCACGCCTTTTCTGGGACGTCGTGGCAATGCACGCTCCCGCCCGCCCGCTCATCGTTTCTCATACGGGATTGTCTGGCGTCACGCCGCACTGGCGCAACCTAGACGATCGGCAGCTCCGCGCTATCGCGGAGTCCGGCGGTGTCGCGGGGCTCTTGTTCCACGGCCCTTTTCTGGGAGATCCTCACTGGGGGGGCAGCGTGCGCTCGGTGGCGCGGCACCTTGTCCATGGCATCAAGACAGTTGGCGCACAACACCTCTGCCTCGGCAGCGATTGGGACGGGCTCATCGCGACGCCGCTCGACATGCCAACGTGCCTCGAGTTGCCCTGCTTGGTGCAAGCATTGCTCGACGAAGGCATTGACGAAGTATCCATTGAGTGGATCCTCGGCAAGTCCGTACTGCGATTGCTCGCGCTGGCTCGTCCCTAGGCCGAGCGACGACTATAGACCTACAAGCGGTTCGAGCTCGTCACTGCCAGGATCGAGGTCGCTCGATTTCAAGTCGGACCCTTCCAGGTCGTCGATATCATCCTCATCGCTCTCGCTGGAAGCTGCCACGAGCTTCGGCAACCTGCGTTTGCCCACGGGTCCCTCATCCACGTAGTCGCGCAAGGCATCCATGTCGCTCAAAGCCTCCAACTTTGCCAAGGCCTTAACCTCGACTTGGCGAATGCGCTCGCGCGTCAAATTCATGATTGCGCCGACATCTTCGAGCGTCGTGCCCCCGCGATCGGCCACGTCGAGCGCGCAGCTCTCGTTCATTTCCCAAGCCTCGAGATCGGGGAAGTTCAACTTGATCGCACCAGTGCGTGCCGAAACGTCGATGAACAAATGGTGTTTACACGAAACGAATGGACACGGGCGCAACCCCTCGGCGCATTCACTGCGCGTGCGCGGCTTCCAGTAGTCCTGCTCCGGGAACAGCAGTCGCCCAATTTCGAGCTCACGCTTCGTCATGCGCTTGACGCTGATCGTCCGGGCTCGCACGTCGCGCTTGCGCCGCGAACGCCGCTGTTCGCGGGTAATGCCCTCTTCGCCGCACTTGGCCAAACTTGGTCCAGCCTCGGTCAGAGGCTGATCACGCTCGATCGTTTGCGCTGCACTCGTTACATCTTTGTTTGAGCTCATCGCTGCCTCCCGAGCGTTCTTTTCATCACCAACTGCGACATCATTAGAACCATTTTCAGCAAAGTGCAGCCACACCTACGCCGACAGGCTGACGCTGTTTTGTCAACCGCCAATTCGTTGTGCGCTACCAATAACCAACGGAGGGCACGCCACACCAGTGACGGGCCACCCTTCAAAACACCTAACCCGCGGACAAGCTGGCGACTTCTTTCGTCATCAGCTGCCTTTCGATTGCCTCTAGCCTCGTTATCAGCTCGGAACTGAGCGCCTTCGCGTCGTTCGCCTTACGTGTCACCAGACGAGCCAGCACGTCTGAACGTTGCCCCTTGAGCGTCCCCTCAAGTTTGTGGAAGATGCCGCCCAATGTGCGCTCGAGCAATTCGAGGTCACTGCGCATGAACAGCACCTCGCGCTGGATTTGCTCGATCGTGTAGTCGTTGGCCATCATCTGCTTGATTTGCCAAATTTGCCGGACAACACTCACTGGGTAGATCCCTTGCGAGCCTTGATGCTTGCCTTTCTTGCCAATTCTGACACTGCGGGGCAGAAGGCCGAGCTGCACGTATTTGCGAAGCGTCGCTTCGCTGAGCGGGACCCCCACTCCGGAGTAGACCTGCAGGATCTCGCTCGACGTCAATCCGTCCGGATGCTGACGCTCGACCCGCCGCAGGTCTGACTCGGTCAGCGACTGCGCCAAGCCGATAGCGCTGGATAGATTCGAGTGGGTGGTGTCAAGCATCTAGAACGCCAGCGAATATATTCCACTGAGTAGAGTTCCAGAAACGAATTGCGCACGAATATTTGCGGAAATCCTGGAACAGCTCCATGGACGCAACATTGTGCATTAGATAGGACATTATTTGTCACCTCTAATGGAAGGTCCATGGAGCCAAGATACCGTCCATACGGAGCTGCGCTGGGGATGAGCGCGACGGCTGCGACGCGAATCCCGTCTCAATCGGCAGGACAACGGACCGATTGTTCGGAGAGTGGCCCAATCCGATGTCGGAAGCGTATCTGAGCGTCGTCGCAGGGATCAATCCCTAGGTCGACAGTAGAGACGTTGGTACCAGCATGCTATGAGGCCAAGGCGCAGCATGGAGCGTTCGCATCGAGACGTTCTCGGGAGTGGTGTCCGTCTCCGGATCTACGAGCAGGGCCCGGCGGACGCCAGTGTCGTCGTGTGCCTGCACAGCTTCTTCGTGGATGCCCGTGCCTTTACTGCGGTCGCGGGGCAACTTAGCGACGAGTATCGTGTAGTCTGTCCCGATCTTCCTGGACATGGCGAGAGCGAGAAACCCCCGCCAAGTCGATTCGGTTATGGCGTCGAGGCATTCGCGGATGCGCTCGTGAAACTTTACGGCGCCCTTGGGATCCGTCGGGCTGCAATTGTCGGTCACGGGCTGGGTGGAAGCATTGCCATCGATCTCGCTGCGCGTTACCCCGAACTCGTCACCCGACTCATCCTTGTCGACGCCATCTGTCGGCCCAATCCGTTGGTACTAGGTCATCGAGCCTCGCTTTTGCCGGTCATAGGAGGGATCCTCTACAAGCAACTGCTCGGGCGGACGCTATTTCGCGCACTCTTCCGCGATCGCTTGTTTGGGCAGAACTCGCAGATCCCCAACAGCCGCATTGACGCATACTTCGATAGTTTCAATTCCCCCGCCGGGCGAGGCAGTACGCTGGCGACATTACGCGCAACCGCCGACACGCGTCCAGTCCTGGCCCAAACCGTTCGCCTCAACGTTCCAGCATTGGTGATCTGGGGAAGACGCGATCGGTTTCAACCTGCCAGTATTGGACAAAGACTGTCGCGCGAGATTCGAAGTGCTGGCTTCGAGCTGCTCGACGCGGGGCACTCGCCTCACGAGCAATGCCCCGACGAACTCGTTCGCTGCATTCGCCGCTTCTTGCGCGCCGAGCGCCCGTAGTTTCGTTGGGCACTCGCCCAAACCCAAGATTCGCTTCGCGCAATCTCTAGCGCTCCAATTCTGTTGAATTGGGGTACTAGTCGATTGGGAAAGACGCCGTTGGCGGCTTGGGGCCGCCTTTGCGCGCGGCGGTTCCGGCGGCCCCAACCGGCGGCGGTTTCGGGCTCGCCGCTGCAGGGGTTGCCGCTGGTTCCTTCGGTTCTCTGCGCGGTTTTGGCTGGACAGGCGCAGGCGATGACGCCTGACGCGTGGCAATGGCGGCGCGCGGCTCACCTACCGGATGGGCGATCCCACCAACCCCTAATTTGCTGCCAGTCACATCCGGTTTGGCGGTCACTGGCTCATCATGTGCTGGCTCGGCCGTCACCTCTTTAGCGGGTGGCGGCGGTGGCGGCATTGGTGTTGGCGCGTCAGCTGGCTGCGGTGATGGGTCAGCGGCATGCGTTCCCGTAGGTGCCCCAAGCTCGACGCCCATTGGCACGTTCGAGGTTGGCGCCGTCGCAGCCGAGACTCGAGCATCGACCGAGTACCTTAGCAGCCCGCCGACTACCATCGCTAGGCCAACCCCGACGGCCAGGCCGACGTACCACACCGCCCTGCGACGCCGTTGGTCCTGTTCCTTCGTGCGGCGCACAACGACGCGTGCACTCTCTGGCTCAAGCTCCATTTCGGCTGGATCCGTTGGCGGAAGGCTGAGCGGGCCGCCCTCGTACGTTCCTTCGTCGCCAGCCGAGAAGAAATCATCCACCACTTCGTCGTGCCTGCCGCTTCGTGGTGCATTGCCTGTCGCAGCGGTATTCTCGTGCGCCGCGTGTGCTGTTTGAGGAGCGCGCCGACCGTCACTCCGTGCGCGGTTCGACGCAGGCGCGAGGTCGGGCTCAGAAGTCGCGCCGTGTCCCGGTGCGCTCACCGCACGCGGCGAGACGGCAACCGATTCTCGCTCCAAGTCTCGCGCGCGAGCCCCGCCTTGGCCAAAATGGTGAGCAACTTCATTCCGCGGATTCGACAATGCGTTGGCGTCGCGAGGCTGGGCGTGACGCGACTCAGGCTGCGCAGTACGCTCAAGAGCCACAGGCCTGTTCAAATCTGCCGATTTTCGATTCGCGGCTTCCGCCGCGCGATGCGCGACAGCAGTAGCCATCTGCAGACCTATCACAGTCCCACCTGGACCGCGCTGGGATGTCTGCGGCTCGTCGTGCGCCGCGCGATAAAGCGGCTGTGTTTGCTCGAGCGAACCGACCATGGCGCCTCGCTCAAGCATCGCCGGAGGACGCAAAGTGTCGCCCGAGCGGGATAGCGCGCTTGGCGGCAGCGCCGAAGGCTCTGGTCGTCCAGGACTGTCGGCAGGCAAAACGTCAACTACGCGCGATGGAACAAGCGAGGTCGATTCGGAGGTTGCTGGCACCGCGTATGGGGCAGGTCCGGGCCTTGGTGGCCCCGATGCTGGACGAATCGAGGTACGCGCGGCTACTCGTTCTGCAGCCGGTACGGGGATCGACTCGGCACGACGACCCGACTCGGCATTGAGCGGCTGAGTTTGTGCAAGCGAAACGGCTGCAGCAGCAGGCGCTTTGGTCGGCTCCTGCGCCGTAGGCGCCGAGCGGGGGAGCTGCACTTCAGAGGCTCGCACTGGAGGCTCAGCGGGGGCGTCGGGTTGGTCAGAATCTCCCGCGCGTCCGATGAGTTCACGTAAGCTTGTCATTTCACGTGAGCCGTTCTGGGCCAACATCACCTCGGGCGCAGTGGGTTCCAAAACCGGCGGAGCCGATGGCCGCCAAGACGCCACTGGCTGTGCAGCACCAAGCCGAGGCTCACTCATCTCACGCCCAGGCACGAGCATGTCTTCGTCGAGCCGTTCAGCTGCTTGCCCCGGCGACAGTTCAGATGATTCGCTCACTCGCATCGATGCCACCACGTTTTCGGCACCGGCCACATGGGGTTCCGCGATCACCAGAATCCCTTCGAAGTAGAGCTTGCTGATATTCGACAGCGTCGAAAGATCTTCGAATGGCGAATCGTCGACAACGTCTGCCAACGTTCGGTTGCTGTCGAAAAGGCGTAGTATACCGTTTAGCTCGTCAGGGATTTCGCCAAGCCGCTCGAGCAGCTCTCGGTGGTCGACTTCGAAAATCGTCGACAGCGGCGGCAACTGCTCCAACATGCGGCCCCACTCGTCGACCCGCCGCATGCCCTCCATCAACAGGCCCTGCGTCGAGGTGGGAATGATGTCGTCGTTCTGGATCGGTCGGAATTCGACCTCGAAGGTGCCGCTGCCCCAAATCAGTCCGCGGTAGACCGCCTCCTCACCGCGCAAGCGCCCCAATTCCGCATCCACGACCTTTCCGTCGCGAAAATAGACGACCAGCGCCTTGCCCCGAGGCTCACGAACACGAGCCATGCCGCTCTTACGGCTGACTTCGAAGGTCTGCAGTAGATCGACCAGCCCCATGTCTTCAAGCGACCCAGTGAGTCGCGTGCGAGTCGCATTCGGAACACTTGTGGCCAGAGTCTGCTGCTTTCTCCGAGCCAAGAGCAAGTTCACGCGCGCTATCAGCTCGCGTACGAAGATGGGTTTGGTAAGGTAGTCCTCGACTCCCAACTCGAGACCGCGGATCTTGTCCTCGGTCGAGCGCTGACTCGTCAAGAAGACAACTGGAATCATCGCGTGTTCGGAGTTCTCCTTGAGATGCCGAACCAGCTCGTATCCGTCCATTCGTGGCAGTCGCGTGTCTGCCAAGACGAGATCCGGTGCCGAGATCTGAATCTTAGACAAGGCATCTACGCCGTCGGATGCGGTGGTTACAATGTAGCCAGCCTTCTTGAGACTGACCTCCAACACACGAATGCTGCGCGGATCCGCGTCGACTAATAGGAGTTGCTGCTTTGCCACGGTGTACTCGAGCTTGGGAGGATTTGAGCCACTAGGCGGAACGATGCTGTCGTGCGACCAAAGGCGCTGCAGAACCGCTCGACCAGGTGGCGCTCATTCTGCCCAGGGATTGGCAATCTCGCTACTTCCCGACGTACCCTTGCTGCCGAAACTTTGAGCCGAGCCGCCTCGAGGCGATTCGGAGTGCCCCACTTGCTTGGACTGACCAGGTGACCGTTCCACCCCAGCTCGAGTTCGGACCTTTCCGGAGCCTGAGCCAGAGGCGACCGGAGGAATTCTCACCTCGCCCTTGCCTTCCGGGGTCTGTGGCGTTCCTTTTGTGGGTTCTGGTGGCAAAATCGGCACGGCCGGGGGCGCTGTGGGCGCGCGACTTGCGGGCACAGCACGGGCGCTGGGCGCGTGGGCATCAGGAGGAGACGAACTCGAGACACCACTCAGCCGACCGAAGAGCACCCCAAGTGCAACGCCAAGTGTGGCTACGCCAGCCCATGTGTAGAGCCACCACAAGGAACGGCGCCGGCTGCGCGAATGGCGTCGACTCCCAGCGTCGGGGGAAGAAAGCGTGGGGCTACGCGTTCGAGTCGAGTCGGCCAGGATGCGATCCGCGTCGTCGAGGAGCAGGTGCTCCAACGCGACGATGAGCGCTGACATATCTGCGAACCGAGCCTGTCGGTCCTTGCTCAAGCATTGCAGCACCACCTGCTCGAGCCCCGGAAACGCAGCGAGCGACGGGCAGCTCGAAGAGGGCGGTAGCGGTTCGACGTAGAGCTGCTTGGTCAGGACCCCCATGTAGCTATCTGCCTCAAACGGGACTTTGCCCGTTAGCATTTCGTACATCAAGATCCCAAGCGCATACACATCCACGCGAGGATCCAGGGGTTCGCCCGCCGCCTGCTCCGGACTCATGTACTGGGGCGTCCCATAGACGACGTCGTCCTGAGTGAGCCGACTTTTGCCCAAGAGCTTGGCAAGACCAAAGTCCAATACCTTGAGCGCCAATGGGTCACGTGCCTCGCCTGACAGAATGATGTTGTCGGGTTTCAGATCGCGATGAATCACACCTACGGCGTGAGCGGCGGAAAGCGCGCTGGCGACCGTGCGGGCGATCCGGACGACTTCAATTGGCTCAAACTGGCGGCAGTCACGAAGTGCAGAACCTAGCGTCCGCCCCTCCAGCAGCTCCATGACGAAATAGGGTTGACCACGCTCTAGCATCCCAAAGTCTGTAATGCCGACGACATTGGGATGATTGATGGCCGCTGCCGCCCGCGCTTCCTGCACGAACCGTTGCGCCAATACGGGATCACGGGCAAGCTCAAGCCGCAGCGCCTTGAGCGCAAACTGGCGCCCCAACACGCGATGGCGAACTCGGTACACGCATCCCATGCCGCCCTCACCGAGCAGCTGCATCACTTCGTAGCGCTCGTCGATCACCCAACCAACGAGCGAATCACGACCGGGTATGATTTCGCGCTTGCCCGAACACTGAACCGTATCGTGGGAAAGCGCTTGCCCATCGTGCGGACAAAACTTCGCATCAACTGGCAGAAATTCTCCACAGCTTGGACACAGCAACAGCTCAGCTCCACTCGAGCCGCTCACGGGCGCATCGAGCGTGGTGTCCACCGAAGGGCGGCCTGCGTTTTCTGCCGATTGAGCCAGGCCAGGAACGTTAGCGCAGGCCGCTACCGGCCTGTGCAACAATTTGAAGTCAGCCTAATTGTGTTCCGCAATTCGAACAGAATCGACCTGGGCTGACTGTCCCACACTTGGAACAGGGCGCGACAGATGGAGCTGCACCCGGACTACTTGCAGCCATTCCTGCCTGGGAGGGGAAGCCAGGCGGGGGCATGGGTGCCGCATAGGGCATTGGCTGTTGCATGGGATAGCCCTGTTGCATGGGATAGCCCTGTTGCATGGGATAGCCCTGTTGCATGGGCATTGGGGCCCCTGCTGGATAGCCTGGTGGCATCTGTTGCATCGGCGGCATTTGTGGATGGGCCATCATCCCCATGCCTGCTCCGATCCCCATGCCTGCTGCCATCTGCGCACCCATAATTCCCGCTTGAGCGCCCTCTCCGCCTTGAGCCAACCCCTGCCCAAGTCCCATGGTGGCCTCGGCCGCGGCGTACTGCTGGTAGCGCGCCATGTCGAGCTGATTCATGTACCGAGCGCGATTGGTAAAGTCCTGGTCGAGAGCAAACTGTCGAGCTTGTGCTTCGGCTGACGCTCGATCCACCGATATTTTCGCCTTGCGGGCGTCAAGCTTGGCCTGCACGATCTGGTCCTGAAACTCGTCGATGCGTGCCTGATCCTCATCCGATAGGTTGATGTTCAGCTTGGCGATCTCCAAGACTTGCGCGCCGATATTGGCCAAATCCGGACAACTTTGAACGACCGCTCGCGCTATGTCGGGCCCAGCCGTTCCGAGATCCATCATCGTGAGCTCGGCACTGCGCAGCAACCGCGTCAGCGTCGACTTGACGCCCATCACCAGCTGATCGCGCACCCATTGCAAAGCGCTTTCCGGATCACCCGCGCGCTGACGCCAGAACTCGATGACGAACCTTACCGGATCGGTGATGCGAAATGAATAAGTCCCGAAGACGCGCGGATTGACGCGAATGTCCAACTCGGGATCGCGCATCGAACCAATCGGCCCACCGAAACCTTGATTGTAGATTGGGCTCGTGGTCACGAAGAACAGTTCGCTGACGAAGACATTGCCCCCTGTAAACTTATCCACCAAGACCCCTAAAAATGGGATATTTTGGGTGTCGAGCGTGTGGCGCCCAGGCCCGAGCACCCCGCGATACTGACCGTCCTTGAAGAACAGGCACACCTCGTCAGAATCGACCGTCAACTGGCTCCAGAATGGGATGGTCTGATCCGGGTGCTTGTAGACGACCTTGTCCTTCTGCGTGTCAGGCCGAAGGATCATCATCTTTTGCACACCGCCTTTGACGAAATCGATAATTCCCATAGTGAGGCCTCTCTCGGTGGTACTGGTCCCGCGCGCGAATTCCTCGCCTCGCGGTGTCCGCCGGACTGAACCGGCCCAGGTGACACGTTATTCCCCAGGCTAGGCGATCGCAACGACCGCGAAGTCCCGGTCGTTGGACGGGCGAATTTCCGAGGAAAAGTGGGAACATCCACCGGCAAGACGCGCCAAGGTCGGCTATCCTCGAGCCGGATGACTGGCACCATCGACACGAGGCACCTACCCCCGGCAGCCCAGAAGGTACTCGCGCCCGATGCCCCCCTGCCTATGCGCCAAATGGCCGCACGCGGGATCCTGCCTGGGGCCAAGCCCGCCGATGTCGTTACGGTCGTGGCCCTATTGGCAGAGCAGCCTGACGAAGCCGTCGCCAACACCGCGCGTCAAACGCTGCAGAAACTGCCGCCGCAAGTGCTCGATGCTGCCCTCGATCATCCACTCGACGGCGTTGTCGTTGAGCGCTTGGCCTCAACCTTCGCCGACCAGGCGAGCGTCGTAGAGCGGCTGCTGCGCCAGGCCTCGATTGGCCAAGCCGCGCTCGAACTGCTGGCAGAACGCGCCGACGAACGCGTGGGCGAGCTCATTGCCACCAACGAGCAGCGCATGCTGATGTTCCCTTCGGTCATCGAGAAGCTCTACATGAACAAGCGGGTGCGCATGTCGACTGCCGATCGCTTGATCGACCTGGCCGTGCGCAATGGACTCGAGCTTGGCATTTCAGCGTTCAAAGAGGCTGCGGCAGCCATCAAGAATGAACTCATTGCCGAGCCCACCGAAGAGCGCTCCTTCGACGATGAACTCTTTGCCGAGGCCACCGCAGTGGCCAGTTCCGCCACACTTTCCGAACAGGAGGACACGCATGAAGTGGACGATGAAGGCGAAGAGAAGCTGCGCGACAAGTTTCTCCCGCTGCACGCCAGAATCGCCCAGATGACCATCTCGCAAAAGATTCGCAGCGCCACATTGGGCACCTCGGCAGAACGTTTGATGCTCGTGCGTGATTCCAATCGCCTGGTCGCGTCTGCAGCAGCCAAGAGTCCGCTCATGCGAGAAAACGAGGTAGTGGTCCTCAGTGCCAGCCGCGCTGTTTCGGACGATGTGCTGCGCATCATCGCTTCGAATCGCGATTTCACGCGCAACTACCAGGTGAAGCTCAATCTGGTCACCAACCCGCGCACGCCCTTTACGTTCGTTGCACGACTGATTCCTCACCTACGAGAATCCGAGTTGCGCAATCTGGCAAAGAGTAAGAATGTGACTGGCACCGTGGCCACAGCGGCTCGTCAACAACTCGACCGCAAGAAACAGCCGCAGGGTTAGAAGCTTCTGACAGTGGCACCAACGCTCGTCAATGCCGCTGCCCGGGCACGGCCACCGGAATGATTCCACCTGTCAACACGCCCTTAGTGCCGAGCAGACGCCCTGCCATCTCCTTGAGCCGCGTGGACGGACCACGCGCGGCGATGACTTCCATGCAGTGATGGTGGTCTAGGTGTACGTGTAGCGTGCTGACAATGTGGTCGCCGTGATCGTGCTGGATTTCATTTAGTCGTTCTGTAAGCTCGCGAACGTGATGATCGTACACGATCGTGATTGTCGCGCTCACGTCGCCCCCTTGTTGCCAGACTTCGCGGTCGAGTTCGCGACGCACCAAATCGCGGATTGCCTCGGATCGGTTCGTCAGCCCCCGCTGTTCGACCAAATCGTCGAGGCGTTCGAGCAAGGCCCGTTCCATCGCGATCCCAAACCGCACCAGATCGGTCACGCCTTGGCCTTCATGTCCCAGCCTTCTCGGCATGTTTGTGTTCGCGATTCGAAAGCCCGCTCTCGCGATCAGCATCTGGCTTCTTCTGCCGCTCCGGATCGATGACGAAACCGGCGATGCGTTCCGCGCGCTCGAGTTGGCCCTTGTAGAGGGTGGCCTCATACTTCGTCTTGAACGGTCCAATGCGAACTCGATGCCAGAGTCCACGATCGGGGACGTACGCCGCCTGACGGTAGGCGCGGTGGCTGCGTTTTCGCAGATCGAGCACGAAAGCATCGGCGTCGGGGGCACTTCGAAAACTGGCAACTTGAATTTGGAAGCTGCCCTCGCGGCCTTCGGGGGCCAGCTCGCCCTCTTCGCTGGGTTTCGACGCTGACACGGCCATCCGGGTCAGATCGTCACGCGGTTGAGTCGTCACCGTGGTCGCCCGGAGTAAATCGCCAGCGGCCATTGGCGTACCAACCATGCCAGCCGAAAGGCTGGGCGATGGTGCGGCCAGTTCGACCGCGGCCTGAGCGGCTACCAAGCGCCCCTGATCATCTTTGACGGCAGCCAGGGCGGTCGTTGGCTTTTCTTGGTCGCTCAGTACGGCGGGAAACCCGAGCTTGTTCTCGAGCGGTTCTGGCGACACGGCGCGCGACCGCGCTTTGGCCGCCAATTCAGCCAGAGGATCTTGGCGACTTTCGCTTGGAGGGCTCCTTCTTCCGAAGCTGACGAAAGTGGCCACCGCAATGGCACTGCACCCAATTGCGAACAGGGCTGCCGCGACCCAGCGCGTACCCGTTGCCCCGCCGTCCTGCTCGCGGATTTCGTCCAGATTGCGATAGTTCACAGGCTGCATGGGAATTCTCTGCGCGACACAGACGGGCTGCGCTCACCCTTCGGTACCCCTCCTCATCCATAAGGCCCAATTTTCCGCCAGATTCGGCCCACTGGTGGACTTGCTCCCAAGTCAGCGCGCCGAGGATTCACGTGCAATTCTCCGCAGTAGGCGAGCGCCGCACGATTAGACGAAGATGAGCCCTAACGCCGTGGCCGAAACACCTGTCGTGAGGTAGGAAGTGCCACCCATGCGAAGAGTCATGTTGCTTGCATTCCCATTCATCTCACTTCTGGCCGGCTGCAGCGAGGCCGATGTTCCGAATGGTGTCCTCTATTTCACCAAGGGCCAGGACGCAACCACCTTCGACGAAGTTGACCACTTCACGCTTGAGCGCATCGACGCGAATGGCAAAAGTAAGCGACTCTTCAGCAAAGCCGCGCTGCCAGAGACCTACGACATGGGTAGTACTGGTACCTACCGGTTCCGGGCAACAGCATTCGATGCATCCGGCAACGCCGTGGCTCGCGGAGAGACGCTGCAGCAGGACGTCAGTTCCATGCTTGCCCTGGAGGTCCCGATTTTCCTTTCGCGAACCGATCGGGTAACCGAGGCCGACGGCAATTTCGCAATTGCGCCCGGTGAGCATCCTAAGGTCGAGCTCATTGGAACATCCGCCCTCTGGCTTTGGGCCAATCCCTCGAGTGACATGATTACCACCGACGGATACAATTACGCGTATTGGCAAGAAGTCTCGCCGCAGGGCAGCAGTACAGATTTTACCGTAATTAAGTGCGGTGCCACGCCCTGTGAATGGCAGAATCTGGTAATGGTCGGCGGTTACATCGCGATCGCCATTTCAAGTGAATGGGCGATCTGGGTCGACGAGTACCATGAGACCAGCGGGAAGTACGGGCTCCCGGACGGCCTCGGTTCTTTCGCCAATGTGGCCGGCGGCCGCGTCATGCGTGGCGCGAATGGCACGGCGTTCCTGGTGGGGGGTACCCGGGTTGGCGAGCCTACCGCCTACACCCTGAGCTTCGCGGCCACCAGCGATTCGTCGGTGAGCATGCTCAACACGCCTCGAGCTGGTGCGGCGACTCTCTTCGAAGATGGCGTGGGCTTGGTCGTTGCAGGCGGTAGTCCGACGGGCACTGGCGTCGAGCGCATAGCTTCAGGCGGCATTGCCTTCACGTCACTCAACTACCCCGCAGATCCGGTCACGGGCGCAACCCTGGTCCGCGAGGACGCATCCCACGTGTTACGTGTTGGTGGCAAAAACGCTGACGAATCCCCGGCAGAAACCGTGCGGCTCGACGTCACCTGCTCGACCGACAACTGCGCGGCCGAGCCTGTGCCGGAACTCGCTTTGGCTATCAATGCCGCCCAGAGCTACTGGGACCCAGAATCCAACGACACGATTATCGTGGGCGAAGACGACACCGGACTCACCGTGATGTACCGCTACAGTGCAGCATCCGGCGTCGGTGCATTAACGCCGATCGCTGTGCCCACGGATCAGGCTCGGCTGCATGCTAGCGCTATCGAGTTGCCAAATCGCAAGGTGGTACTCGTTGGTGGCATGGATCCATCGAAGCCCACGAGCTCGCGCTCGATCCTGTCGGTGGTTTCGTTCTAGGTCGGCGGAGCCGGGTTTGACTCGGTTCACCCAAGTCCCAAATGGACGATCCCCGCCTCAGGGGTAACGACGGCATTCGCCAGCGGCGCAGCGCAATGTGCGTGGGGCCACACAATCACGCGTTCAAGCAATCCGGTTCCGCCGATCGTCGCGCCGGCGCCGACAACCACCGACCGTAGCTCGACCGTAGAAGCAACTGTCGCAGCCGGCCCAATCCAATGTGCGCCGTGACCACCCTGTCTCAACCAGCGAATGTTCTCGTCCACATAGGCACGAAGACTTCCAACATCGCTCCAGGGCGAATCGTGAGCGATCCCAACTATCCGAGCGCCCTGCTCCATCCATGGAATGGCAACATCACCAATCAGGCATCCGCGCGTGGGCAGCACATCAACAGCATCAGCGCCGAGAGCCAGGATCCCGACATAGGCCCCGCCACTGACCTCTTTGCCGATGGACCTCTGTCGCAAACGGACGATGCGGCCATCGGCATCCAAACCCACATTGCCCTGGCCCGCCGCGAGCAACTCGACTGAAAGCACCAAAGGGGCGCATTCGAGAGCGTGAATCAGCGCCGATATTCGTGGTCGAGTCAGGATGTCAGCGTTCCAGACCACCAGCGGCGCGCGCTCGAAGGCATCGCGTGCCGAAAAGACACCGCCGGCCGTACCAAGTAGCTCGTCCTCATGCGAAATATGAATTGAGCTATTGTAACTGCTTATATATGAAGAGATTTCTTCTGGTAGGTGATGCGTGTTAACGGCTCGGGGCCGCCCGCCAGCCGCCTCGAGTGCGTCAAGCAGGTGCCCGAGCATCGGCCGGTCGCCGAGAGGGACCATGGGTTTGGGGAGTTCGCGGGTCAACGGCAGTAGTCGCGTGCCGAGCCCGGCGCAGAGAAACATAGTCTGGATCATGGTGCCGACGCTAGGGCGCCGCGAAAGAGCCTCGCACACGGTGGCACGGTCGTGCTAGCGGATTGGCGATGCCCATCCACCGACCAAGGAACTGGATCGCCTACGTCGGCCTTGCGACAGTCACAGCCTACCCGGCCTGTGCGACCAAGACGGTCGGCGTCGAAGAATGCCGCCAGGTCGAGGACGCGCGCTGTGAAGCAGCACCCAACTGCCCTGACCAGTTCGATGTAACCGATGTCGAGCAGTGCAAGCTGTTCTACCGCGACCACTGCATGCACGGGCTGCCTGTTGACACGCCGCCAACGGGTTCCGTGCTGAAGCACTGCGTGGACGCCATTCACGATTTGTCGAAGTGCGCCGCCACACAGGATGGCTCCGCGGCGTTGCTCGTCAACTGCCTTGGCGTCGAGACGACCAACCCGAAGATAACCAAAGTTTGCAAGTTGCTCGCCGCGCCAGAATCCATTTCCGTGTGCAACAGCTTTCTCGCGGCCGATTCATCGTCCGGAGGTGAAGCCAGCACCACCGGTGGAACCACAGCAACGGCAACGGGCGGAACCACTTCAAGTAGTTCTGCTGGGGGAAGTTCCGGCTTTGGCGGATTGACCCTCTAGGTTCACGAACAGATTCGCCTCAACCGTTCTGGCGGAGCTGGCCCCTGGGGTCAGCTTCGGCTAAACAGCTCCGCGAGCTTTACCCATGCCGAGCCCCATTCGCCGATATTCGCTTGGTTTGCCCCTTGGGCTCCTTTTGGCATGCGGTGCCACGAGCACTGCCACGACCACACCCGATGCGGTTGCATTGATCGCAGTCGATCCTGCGAACTTCCAAGCGGTGGCGCCATGCGGCGAGGGGCAGGCAGCGAGTACCTACGTTGCCGAGCTCATCGACGTGTCAGGGCGTGTGGCACAAGATCTAGGCCCGTACATTGGTGAGTTCACCGTGCAGACATCGCCGGCAACTGCCTGCAACCGAACGGTGGCCTTCGGTGAGGTGGTTGCCGATCGGGAATATTTGGTGCGAATCAAGACCTACGCCGGAGACGTTTGCACCGTTGAACGCACGAGCGTGACGGTGCCCAAGGTGGACGGCACCTGCAGCAATACCTTGGCCGAAGCACCAGCGCTTGCTCAGCCCCTGAGCACCATCGTCTGCTACGGTTGGCGGTCGAACGACGTTGTTGCCTCAGGTGAGGTCGCTGGTGCAGCCGGCAGTGCAAATGTGGCCGACACGACTGGCACCGCTGGTGCAGCCGGCAGTGCAAATGTGGCCGACACGACTGCGTACAATGGCACGGCTGGTGCTGGCCCAACTGGTGGAGCCGGCTGCGAGCCGTACACCCATGGCTGCCCGGCGACTGCGATTGCCTACCGGACAGTGTCGCTGCGCTATTGCGCTCCGAATCCGTACTGATTCAGCGGTTTCGGGCCCGGGGGTGGGCCCTCGCATCGTGACGCGGGCCAATCGCGTTTCCGGTGCTCAACCCTGGATCGGTTGCCCAGCGTCACGTTGCTTGTCGGAGATTGGCACGGCGCCGTTGACAGAGCCGAGCCGACGGCCCAGGGTTGGTTTCCATTTTACTATGAGCTCGCCATCCGGATACGACACGCGTCTTGCGTTGCCCCACCCTAGCAAGCCCATGGTCTTGGTCTTGGTCGGCTTGCTTTCGATTTGGATTGTCTTCACGGCTGGCATCAATTGGGGGGGCGCATCGGAGGCGGTCTTCGACGCGCTTGCGGGTAACACCGTTGCCATTGCCCAAGGCCAACTCTGGCGGCTCTTCACGGCACCGTTGCTCCACCGCCACGATCCAGCGGGTGGTGTGCAGCACATCGCATTCGCGCTAATGGGGATCTATTTCCTCGGCACCGCGCTCGAGCAGGCTTGGGGCTCCGCGCGGCTAGTGCGGTTTCTGGCCGCCACCGCCGTCACCTCCTACTTCACTCAGTGGGTCGTTGCGCTCGCACTTCCGGCTTCGATTGGGTCCCGATTTGTACCCGCGCTTTGGTACGGCACGTCGCCGGTCATCGCAGCGCTCTCGATCGCCTTTGCGTTGAGCCTGAAGCACCAGAAGATCCTGCTGTTTTTCGTGTTGCCAGTCGGCTCCCGGGCACTCATCCTGACGACTGTCGGGATCGGATTGATGCTGCTGATCGCTGACGCGCTCGGGCCTTCAGGGCACGTGGCGCCATTTGCTGGGATGGCGATGGGCTGGGTTTTCGGTGGCAGCACGCCTTCGCCGGCCCGAAGGCTCTGGCTCAGGTTCCGCATGAAACAGCTCGACGCCGAGGTACGCCGCTCTGCGGTGCGCAGTCAGTCTAAAAGCCGGACACGTCGATTCGAAGTTATCAGCGGGGGGCGAGACGATTCGAAGAACAAAGGCAAGAACGACCGCAACCTACACTAGCGCTGCCATCAGCTGTCACCTTGGTGTTGTCGTCGACCAAAAGGCCGTAATGCCCGTGAAATGGATTCATGCGACTTTGCCAAGCATTATCGCGCCCGGGACACCGAGAGCGTCGCTGACCCGTGAGTCGTTCTGTGACCGCCGAGGGGGGAGCCACAGAAAGTCCGTGGGCGGGGGCGGAGGCGGGGTTCGATGATTCGGATCTCGTCTCCGTCCATAGTGCGTGCGACGCAGCCTCGTGCTAGTCCGCGGTCCCGATGCGAGAGCTCCTCGATGCAGAGAGCGTCGATCGCGGGTTGCGACGGGTGGCCGGGGAAATCCTCGAACGCCACCAAGCAAGCCGTGATTTGGTTCTAGTGGGTGTCCGGCGTGGGGGCGTTCCCCTGGCCCAAGCGATCCAACAATGGATCCAGAAGCTCGAAGGCTATCGGACCGTGCTTGGCAGCGTCGACATCACGCTCTATCGCGACGATGCAGCCACCGCGCTCGCCAATCCCCGGATCGGGCCAAGTGACATCCCGGTTTCACTCGACGGAAAGCGGGTCGTCCTTGTCGACGACGTGGTCCACACCGGTCGTACCATTCGAGCAGCCCTCGACGCACTGCTCGACTACGGTCGCCCAAACCAGATTGAGTTGGCCGCGTTGGTCGATCGCGGCGGGCGCGAATTGCCGATTCAGCCGGACTACCTGGTGCGCACGGTCCAAGTGCCCACCCACGAACGCGTCGACGTATTGCCAGCGCCTTCGGGCGGCTGGGTGGTGCTCGCACGCCCCTACTCCACGCCCACTATGGCCCCAGCCGCCCCAACGAGCAAAGGAAACGCGGCACCATGACCGACGACAAACTGAAGCACTTGTTGTCGATCGAACACCTCAATCGCACAACTGCCACCCGGATCCTCGATACCGCAGAGACCTTCCTTGAAGTGACGCGTCGCCCAGTGCGCAAAGTGCCAACCCTGCGCGGTCGCACAGTGTTGAACGTATTCTTCGAGGCCTCGACGCGCACCCGTAGCTCGTTCGAACTCGCAGGCAAGCGCCTCGGCGCAGACGTGATGAACATCAGTGGCTCGTCTTCGAGCACCACCAAAGGCGAAACGCTCCGCGACACCATCGCCACGCTCGATGCCATGCACGCCGACGTCATCGTCGTACGCCACAACGCCTCGGGAGCAGCGGCCTACATCGCCGACCGCACCCGCGGATCCGTCATCAATGCAGGCGACGGCATGCACGAGCACCCCACCCAGGCCCTGCTCGACGCCTTCACGATCCGACGCAACAAGTCGAGCCTCGAAGGCCTCAAGGTCGCTATCTGCGGCGACATCGCCCACAGCCGGGTAGCCCGCTCAAATGTCCTGCTCCTTCCCATGCTCGGAGCCGAGGTTCGCCTGGCGGGTCCCCGTACCCTTCTACCCACCGGTGTCGAGACCTGGGGCGCCAAGATCTACGACCGGGTGGAGCCAGCCATCGAGGGCGCCGACGTGGTCATGATGCTTCGCATCCAGCTTGAGCGCCTCGGCGCCAAGCTCCTGCCGTCGTTGCGTGAGTACTCGCGCCAGTTCGGGCTGAATCAGGCACGCCTGGCGCTTGCCAAGCCAGATGCCCTGGTGATGCACCCAGGCCCCATGAACCGCGGCGTCGAGATCTCCGAAGAAGTCGCCGATGGTGAACACAGCGTCATCCTCGAACAAGTCGAAAGTGGCGTCGCCGTTCGCATGGCTGTGCTCTACCTCTGCGCCTCCGAGCAACCCGATCAGTCTCCGCTCGAGGCTTAATTTGCCAGTCTGACTCAAGGTCACTTCTGGTCAGTGCGGCAGAATTGCGATCTTTCCGCTATCCCTCGATTCCAGGTTGCCCCGGCGTAATCCGTGTGGGCGCCTGCGCTAACTTGCAGACGTCGAGACACTCTTCATCGAGCACTCTCCATCTGCGTCGCGGGCTACTGACGTAACTTAGCCATCGCCACTCATGACCACGTTCGAGGTGCGATGGGCGTCACCGTTGTAGGTGAGGTTGTCATCAGCCTCGCTGCGCTTCGCGACGAGATCCGCCGAGCACAACTTACAATGTTGTAGCCGCCTTACCGTAAGTGACGTACTATGGGAATTAGTCTTCGGTTGGTGCTTCTCCGTCTCCTTCCCACTAAGGGTGGTCGCCATGACTAAGTTGAGCTCGTGCACGTGGTCAACGGTCGGACTGGTTTTTCTGCTCGCCTGCAGCGGTTCAAAATCTGACAACTTGAACGGCGGCGACACGACCGCCTCGGGCTCGACGTCGAGCACCAGTGCTGGTGGTACAACGGGCACTGGCATTTCGACGGGCACTGGCATTTCGACGGGCACGCCCAGTGTTGGAGGCACCGGCATCAGCACCACCGGCACCGGTTCGACCGGCACGAGTACGGGTAGCACTGGCAGCACGGGCACGGGTTCGAAGACTGGCACCGGCAGCACGGGCACGGGTTCGAAGACTGGCACTGGCAGCACGGGCGCTGGCTCGACTGCAAGCACCACCGTTGGTGGCGCTGGTGGCGGCACTGATGTATCAGCCGCGGGCTCGGACACGACTTACGATCCACCCCCGGCAACGGGCGGGAGCGGCAACACCCTAGATCCTCCTCCCGGAGGCACCGGCAACACGACGGATCCGCCTCCCGGCGACACGATCGATCCGCCCCCCGGCGATACGATCGATCCACCTCCTGGCGATACGATCGATCCGCCTCCCGGCGATACGATCGATCCGCCTCCCGGCGATACGATCGATCCGCCTCCGGGGTGCACGTTCACCGAGATCGACAAGGTCAACGTAATTGTGTTCAAGGATGCCAATCCGTCTGGTGCCGATTCAGAAGGCCGCATGTGGGTTGGCGGAAACCTGACCATGGCTGGCGGCTATGCAATCAACACCACGACTAATCCGCCATCGACTTGCACCGACTGGGCACTGGTCGTGAATGGAAACATCGTGGGCGATCCGATTGTGCCCAACGGCAAGGCCGCCGTCGGCGGAACGTTTACCGGTACCTTCTCAGGTGCTTGCGGCCTCACACGAGCCAAGCCCATCGATTTCGCCGCGCTCGAAACCAAGTTCTTGGGCTATAGCGCCGCATTCAAAGCCTATCCTACTCAGAACCCGTCGGTACTCGGTGTTGCCGCTCCGTCAGGTGGCTACCTTGTCCTAACCGGGACGAACCCAACGCTTAACGTCTTCAACATCACCGCGGCTGATCTGGCCTCGAACAGCCTTCAGTTTGCCGTTCCCACGACCTCGTCGGTCATCGTCAACATCAGTGGCACCACAGTGAATTGGACAGGCAAGGGCTTCAAACTTCCCGAC
>Ga0302323_100000153_pt1 | contig 51104 bp, 43 predicted proteins | sample Fen_T0_3_FD_201950 | JGI IMG/M metagenome (GOLD analysis project Ga0302323, IMG submission 201950) | Peat permafrost microbial communities from Stordalen Mire near Abisko, Sweden - Fen_T0_3 | ecosystem: Environmental > Terrestrial > Soil > Wetlands > Permafrost | place: Sweden: Abisko...
CTGAACGTCGCGACGTCACGCGCGCAAGCGCTCGTGATTTTAGTGGGCAATCCAGAGCTCACGCGGGTGCGCTGTAAGACGCCGCGGCAGATGCAGTTGGTGAATGCTTTGTGTGCGTATTTGGAGCTGGCGGATTAAGCGTTCACCACTCACGCTCCACTACTCATGCGCCGATCTCTTTACCGAAAAGACCTCACTCCCGCGCCCCAGCGGCCCTGTCGGCAAAGTGCAGAAGTTGTTCGACGAGGTCGCCAAGCTCCCGCGCCGTCAGCAAGACAAAATTGTGGAGTTCCTCGCCCCCATCATCGAGGACTTCAAACGAAAGAGCGAGTTAGTCAGTCGAGATCGGCAACGACCCGTCATAGGTGAATGTCTGGGAGACAACCGCCGTCTGCGCAGTCCGAAGCCGCCCCTTCGTCCATCCCGAGTTGGCTGACGATGGGTAGTAGTCGAACTGAGCGTTCCCGTCGGCGAGTAGGTGTCCGGTGCTAGGGTCGACCTGATAGTCGATGTATCCGTTCCCGGGTTGCTGGACGTACTCCAGCGCGCCGTCGCGATTGTAGAAGAGCGAAGTCTTGGGGTCTGGCACGTCGGACACTGCCGGAGGAGTATAGCTCTCGAGCCGATTCGTCCCGGTATAGGTCTGATTGTGAACCTGCATTCCCGGTGGGTTCACCGGGGCCTTGTCGTCAGAACAGAGCGGATCAATGGGGCTTGCTGATGATGCCTGGCGCGAAGTGCGGAGGCGGAACGCAGTCGTCAACGCAGCTCGGAGGGTTGACACTCGATGAGGCGCACGGTGGCGAGCCGGGGTACTTCACCGCATCGAGACACAGGCGGATGGGCGCGGACACCGAGCGGTTTCCAGTGCGGTCGATCGCAGAGACGGCCGCGCAAACCCAACCGTCCTTGGTTGCGATGTTCGTCAGGTCGAACTGGCTACCAGTGCACTGAAGGCTGTCTGGCGCGACAACGTACACCGCGGCAACTACCGGCGTCGTCAAACCAAGCTCGTGTTGCACGACTCGTGAAAGGTCTGAATTTCCGCCGCACAGATCAAGCGGAGCTTGAGCATCGGTACCAGCTTCACACACGCCGGCGTGCGCCTGAGCCGCCGGCGAATAGTAAGCCACGCCAGCCGGGGCCAGAGGGACCAGGGTCACGAGCGGCAAGGTTTCGTCGGCAATGGCGTTGCACACTTCCCCGTGTTTGGTCGGGTCGGCATTCTTCAGCAGCGGCTTACTCGTGTCAGTCTGGAAATAAAGGTGAGGGATGGTGTTGGTGTTCGCGTTATCGATGTCTGAAAAATAGAACGCATCTTGCCCGTCGGCTGTATTTCCAACGTCCCAGAGCAAGGCACGGAGTCGCGTCACAGCAGGCACGGTCTCGAGATCCACTGGAGAATCACCAAGCGGAAAGAACTCTTCCGAACACGTCCACTTACTTTGGCTCACGAATTGGCGTTCTTGTAACTTGGGCGGGGACAAGTCGATGATCGGCGGAACATTGTCGATGTAATACTGGATAGACGCGCCGTCAGAGGCGTTGCCGGCGAGGTCGTCAGCGCGAATGTTCACCGACAGCAAGATCTGCGAATCGAAGTTCTTCGTGTCGAAGGTGTACGCGAAAGCGTTGTCAGTCGCATGCGACCAGCTCTTGTCGTCTTTGCTATAGGTGGAGGGAACGCCGTTGAGGACGACCTTGACGGTTTCCGCGGCGACGCCCGCAGGCATGTCAACCACGGTAAAAGACAAGGTGACCTTGCCACCGATGAACTGATTCGGAGTTGGAGGCGAAACGATCTGAATTACTGGCCCCAGATTGTCCACATTGAACGAGAAGTCGCTGGTACGAGCGACGCCACGCTTGTTCGTCGCCACGATTCGTACTGGAACCGCCCCGGTTGGAGGTGGTGTGAAAAGTGCGGGATCTGCAAGGTCGATCGGGAGTTGATACTCACCTGGCATGCCGGCGACCGCGTGCGGCGTGACATCGCCAAAACTGACGCCGTTCACGGTCAATTTAACGCTGACGACCCCCGCCTTCTTGTCCTTGTCGGAAAGCGGTGCATCGATTGCTGAAAACTGGAACAAGATGGCCGGGCTAATCGGGTACGCCGAACTCTGTTCGGGAGTTTCGAGGGTGACCATGGGGCCGTGGTCGACGAACGTCGTCACGGCGGCGCTGCCGAGGTTCGCGGGAGTGCCCTCATCAGTCGCGGAACACTTGAAAGACACCGCGCCGTTCTGAACATCAGTCAGCGCAAAGGATGCGGCGTACTGGTTCGCGGTCTGTGTCGAATGCACGTTGCCATCCATGCCGATTTGCTTCCCATCGGCATCCAACATCACAATCTTGATCGACGACGTCAGCACCTTCTTCGCGCCCGCCTCAGTCGACGCAGTCGCGAGGCAAGTAACGACCACCTGAGCGTCGGTGAGGACTGTGCCTTGGTTCGGGTCAGCGACTGGCTTTGGCGCGGTTATTTCTACGCTCGGAGCGAGCGGGCCATTTTCAATTGCACCACCTCCGCCAGCACCCGACGATCCGGGCTTGCCACCGGTCCCGGCGGAACCCGCCGCCGCATTACGCCCTCCGGCCCCAGCTCGAATAGCCGCCGACGCGCCCCCATCACCGTCAGGCGTCACGAACGCGCCGCGTTTATCGCTACTGCATGCAGCGAGCAGAGCAAACCCGCAGCTCAGCACCGAAAGCGTCGCACCCTGGCGGTTAGTCATTACTTTCCTTACTAAGAATGAAGGCTGTTTTTACCTTCTCCCTGAGGCAGCAGCAAGCTGCCGCGCGGTCTCAGCGCCGTGCCATTGTAGGGACGCCTCTCACCCACACTGATTGACCCGCTAGTAGTCGAGCGAATTGGCGGTTCCCGCCGCCGACCGGCTACGACCGCGCCTACTGCTGCTCGCGGAACGCTTCCGCCGGGCGCAGGCGCGCGGCGTGGAGAGCGGGCCACACGGTGGCCGCGAGGCAGACCAAGATCGCAAATACGCCGACCATCACGAACTCCATCGGGCGTACTTGTACCGGGAGGTGCGAGATGAAGTAGACCTTGGGGTCGAGCGGGAGGGCGTGAACGAGCAGCACTTTGCACAGCAGCACGCCGAGCGCGAGGCCGATGGCGGTGCCCATGACGCCGATGATCGCGCCTTGATACAGGAACGCGCGGAGCAGCGCGCTGTTGCTCGCGCCCATCGCCTTGAGCACGGCGATCTCTTTCTTCTTGTCCAGCACGACCATGATCAACGTGGCAATCACCGTGAAGGCGGCAACGACGATGATCAGGGCGAGCACCAGGCTCATGAGCAGCTGCTGGATGCGGAGCGCGGTGAACAGACCGTGGTTCAGCTCTTCCCAATCCATCGTGTGGTAGATGCCGTTTTGCAGGCGAGAATCGATGTCGCGCGCGATATCGCGGGCTTTTTCGATGTCGTTCACCTTCATTTCGATGCCGGTCACGCTGTCACCGGTGTCGTAAAAGGGCTGGGCTTGATACAGGTCCGTGTACACGAGCTTCGAATCGTATTGGTCGAAGCCTGCGTCGAACACACCCGTGACGCGGAATTGCTTGGCGACTGGCGCACGCATCGCGCCACGGTTGTAAGTGAAGCCGATCGTGGGGCTCGTCACTTGGATGCAGTCGCCGAGTTTGACCTCGAGGTTCCGCTCGAGTGTCACGCCGATGATGATGCCGGGCAGGCGCTTGATCGATTCCGCGTCGCGACACGGATCGGGATCGAGATCGGCGGGGAGCAGATCATCCTCGGGGAGCTCGCTCTTGTAGCCGCCCTCGGGCACGATGCTGCCGACCGGCGCGCTCGGATCGATCGCAGCCGGTGCGGATGCGTTTTCCGCAGCGTCGCCCGCGCGGCCCGTGTCACCGCCTGCAGCGCCCGTCCAAGCGCTGGAGTGGCTGTGAAGATCGGGTTCGCGGAGCGCCTCCTCGTGCACGATTTTTTCGATCTCGTGCAAGACCGTGTTGTGCTCAGGAGGCTGCGCAGAGTCGCTGGGTGGCGGCGCACTGCTCGCGCTCGGCGCGCCGCCGCCCTTGCGCGGCGAGAGCGGTGCTGGCGGCTCGAGTGGATCGCCGTCACGTGAGGAATCGAAATCGTCGAGCAAGCCGGTGCGTCGCCGTTCGGGGGGCTTGCCCCCAGGTAGGCGTAGCCCCTCCATGTTGCCTTGCACGATGTGGCGCGGCAGATCGAGCACGTCTTTCACTCGACTCGGATCGACGCCTTTCAGCAAGACACCGGTCGCCGTGTGATCGCCGTGAGTGATCATCATCGGACTAATCACGAAAGGCGCGATGCCGATCACGCCCGGCACGCCCTTCATCTGCTCCATCAGTTTCCGGTATTCGCGGAAGTCGCTGGAATACTTGAGGATCAGGACGTGCGCGTTGACCCCCAGGACCTTCTCCCGGAATTGCGCACGAAAGCCGCCCGTCACGCTGATGACGGTCGCCAATGCGCCGACGCCAAGTGCAACGCCAAGCACCGCAAACATCGTTCCAACGGAAACGAACGCGCGCTTCTTCGATCGCATGTACCGGAGCGCAAGTTCGAGCGGAAATCCCATCCGGCCCGCCATTTAGCAGACAGGGCCCGAGCAAGACACCGGAAGCGTCCGCCCTGATCGAAACCCGCGCCTGGCAGCGTCTGCACGACTACGCAACCCTTGCGGACCCGTTTTCCCGCCGGCCGAGGATAGGTTTTGGGCTTACCCAGGAGACGCAGGCCGGGACACCCCTTACCCATCGCCCTTGCCCCACGATCAGGGCGTCCAACCCCAGGACTTGAGGTCCCAGCGGGGGCCGCTCCCCCGGGTGAGCAACAGCCCAGAGCCCGAGAAAGGGCGGGAACCAGGTCGGCCTGCGAATTGCACCTGGTTGAGGCACCTTTGCGAGAAATGAACTCCTGAACAGTGTTGCGAGCGCGCCGGGAGGCCGTATCCGGCTAAACGGGCGAGTGAAACCTTTGCCTTAGGATTGCGTCGTCAAGCCACTAGACTCATTGAGCACGAGCGACGCCCTACTTGATGAACCCTCCGCGATGACCGAGCCGAACAACAAGCGCCCCCCACCGCCACCACCCCGCAAGCAGGTCAGCGGTGTCAGCGGGTCCTGGAACAAGGACGCCCCGCCGCCACCGCCGGAGCTAGTGGCCACGCGTGCACCGACCTCGGCGGAGCTCGTTGGCCTCAAAGTGGTGACGATCGCGCCCGGCAGCATCTCGTATTCGGACGCGGAGGTGACCAATAGCCAGGTCGCGCGACTGCGTCTGGATCCCTACCTGGGAGCGACGATCGACGGGCGCTATAAGGTCGAAGCCCTGCTCGGTGAGGGCGGTATGGGCGTGGTTTACCGCTGCGTCCACACCATCATCGGCAAGAAGGTGGCGATGAAGGTGCTGCGCTCCGATCTGGCGCGCGACGCGGAGGTCACCGAACGCTTCTTGAACGAAGCCAAGGCCGCATCCTCGATCGGCAACGCGCACATCATCGACATCAGTGACTTCGGTCAATTCCCGGACGGCGCTGCCTACTTCGTGATGGAGTTTTTGAATGGCCAGCCGATGTCCAAGCTGGTCGAGGGTTCGCAACCCTTGCCGGTGCAGCGGATTTTGTATCTGGCTCGGCAAATCGCCGAAGGCTTGTCCGCCGCGCACGCAGCGAACATCGTTCATCGCGATCTGAAGCCGGACAACATCTTCTTGGTGGATCGTGGCGGCCAGCGCGATTTCGTGAAGATCCTCGATTTCGGCATCGCCAAAGTCTCATCCTCGGCCGAGGGCTCGAAGCTCACCCGTGCAGGCGCCGTGTTTGGCACCCCGCACTATATGTCTCCCGAGCAAGCCGCGGGTCAGCCGGTCGATCACCGTGGCGACATCTACTCTTTCGGTGTGATTCTGTACGAGCTCGCGAGCGGGCGCTTACCGTTCGATGCCGACAACTTCATGGGTATCTTGACGCAGCATATGTACAAAGCGCCCGTGCCCATCCGCGCGCTGGTGCCCGTGCCGCAAGACGTGCCACCCGGGCTCGAGGCCATCATCCTCAAGTGCCTGTCGAAGCGACCCGAGCATCGTTATCAATCGATGCAGGAGCTGACCCTAGAATTCGACAAGATGAGCGCGGGCGGTGTGCCGGACGCTGTTCCGGAAATGATGTCGCGCTCGGGCGGCTTCAACGTCCCAGTCGACTATTTCATGAAGGGGCAAATGCCCCAACCGGTGCCGGCAACGCCCTCGCAACCGCCGGGAGCGCAGCGCGGCCGCTGGCCACTGTACGCGGGCGTCGCAGGGGTGCTGGCCGCGATCGGCATCGTGGTTGGCATCTTCGCCAAGAGCCAAAGCAGCGCAGCGCTGCAAACCCCGCAGACCACGGTCACCGCCGAAAGCACGCCCAAGCCCGTGGATCCGAGCGCAGGGGGCGTCCCCGTCGTAGCTCGGACCGTGGCTCCTGCAGCCGCCAGCAAACAAGTCCTGCTCGCGGCCGTGCCGATCGACGCGCACGTGTTCCGCAACGCCGAAGATCTCGGGCAGAGCCCGGTGATGGTGGCCGTCGATGAAGGCCAATCGGTCGAGCTCGAAATCCGGCGCGACGGTTTCAAGAGCGACAAGATCACACTCGACGGCAGTAAGACACGCGAAATCGTGAAGCTCGAAAAGCTCACGCGAGCAGGCTCCGCCTATCGACCGGTACCGGGCAAGAAGGGCGAGTCGAGCACGCCCGCAAAAAAGCCGAAGTCCGCGATTGGCGGCAGCGAGATCGTGAATCCCTGGGGCAACTAGGCTAGATGAGTCTGCGTGTCAGACACGCAACGACTCAACGACAACATCCCTAGTGAAGTGCGCGAGCTGTGCGCGCGTCTGCGTGAGGGCGGATTTCGCTCGTGGATCGTGGGTGGCTGCGTACGCGACGAGCTACTCTCACAGCAGAGCGACAAGTCCGAGCCAGACATCCGCGGCGATTGGGACATCGCCACTTCAGCGCGCCCGGAGCAGGTTCAGAAGCTATTTCGCCGCGTCATTCCGACCGGCATTCAGCACGGCACCGTGACCGTGATGATGAAGCACTCGGGGTACGAGGTCACCACGCTGCGCGGTGAAACGGAATACAGCGACGGACGCCGCCCGGACTCGGTGTACTTCGTCGATGACATCAAGGATGATCTGGCCCGGCGTGATTTTACGATCAACGCCATCGCCTATGATCCGCTCGAAGATCGCTTGATCGATCCCTTTGGTGGTATCACCGATTTACACGCGCTCGTGCTGCGCGCAGTCGGCGATCCGGCGGTGCGCTTCGCCGAAGACGGGCTACGCGTACTGCGCGCTGCGCGCTTCGTTGCCACACTCGAGGTCACGCTCGACCCCAAAACGGCCAGCGCGGTCGTGCCCTCGCTGGACAGCTATCGCAAAGTGAGCGCAGAGCGCGTGCGCGATGAATGGCTGAAGACGACCAAAGCCAAACAGCCGAGTCGCGCCTTCGAGGTGATGAAGGACCATGGGCTATTGGCCATCACCGCACCAGAACTGATGGAGTCAGTGGGCTGCGAGCAAAATCGCTTCCATGCGTACGACGTCTGGGGCCACGCCATGCACTGCCTGGACAATTGCCCGAAGCATCCGATCTTGCGCATCGCGGGCCTGCTGCACGACGTCGGCAAACCACGCACGCGCGCATTCAGCGAAAAAACCGAGGATTACACGTTCTACGAGCACGAACGCATCGGCGCAGAGATGGTACATCCCATGCTCGAACGACTGCGCTTTTCGAACGACGAACGCACGCGCATCGTCGCGCTCGTTCGCCATCATTTGATTTGCTACGACGGAACGTGGAGCGACGCGGCGGTGCGCCGCTGGCTGCGCCGCGTCTCGCCCGAATTGGTCGAAGACTTGTATGCACTGAGCGAGGCCGACGTCCAAGCCAAAGGCAAAGACGCGTCCGTCGATCTGCAGCACCTCATGGAGCTCAAAGCTCACGTGGCAAAAGTGGTCGCTGAAGGCGCCGCCCTCAGCATCAAAGATCTCGCCCTCGATGGCGGCGCGCTGATCAAGGAGCTCGCAATCAAACCCGGCCCAGACGTTGGCCGGGTCCTGCGCGCGCTGCTGGAAGAAGTCGTCGAAGACCCGGGCCTCAACAACCGGGACACGCTGCTCGCCCGCGCCCGCAAGCTGCTCGAAAGCCAGCCCGATCGCTGACCTACCAGCCGCTGCCAACAACGCGCTGCGTGGCTCGCGTTTGCCCCGCAGCGATTGGGAGCAGCCCAATCAAATCAGTGCGGCCGACCTTTGCCGCAGCTCGCACCAAGCGCAAAGCCAGTTGGCGGGGCCTTTTTTAGGCGCTGTTCAGTAGCGGCGTCGAAGCGACCATTTTCGGTGATGGCGTCCTCCTTGTGGTTCTTGTTCCACAGTTTCTGGAACGCGAGCACGTCGGTCGCGATGCGGGCGGGTACCGCCGCCTTGTAGTCGAAGTGCACGCGATCCGAGGCGCCGAGCCACTTGAAGTCTTGGGCTTCGAGCGCAGGTCGCCAGCTCGCGGCTTCTTTGATGTCCAATGCGGTTCCGATTTCGTGGTTGCTTTCGCCGGGTCGCGTCGCCAATTGCACGCCGCAGATTTTGCTCACCGACCAATGCGAGACCAAATACTGCTGAGCCACGGTGCGGAGTGCGCTGTTGATCGTCATGGTGGCGCTCTTGTGCGCATCGAGCGCGTGCAGCAGATGGTCGCGTGCGCCAAGTTCCAGGTACGGGTAGACGTTGGGCGCCATGACCAGGTTAGGACGCTTGGGCAACGGTACGAATTCGTTCGGCTTGATGCAGCGGGCCTGATCGATGATCTGACGACTCAGCCCGTCCACGCTCTCGGTCGAACAGCTGCCCGCTGCGGCCTCCTGCACGGTGGCGAAGTGCTTGGGCGGCGCAGGTTTCGACGGCACGGGACCCTCCTCGCCCGTTTCGTCCTCGAATCCGGGAGGCAATGCCGCACCCGGCGCAGAAACTTCCGGTACGAGCTGACTCGGCTGCTCGAGTGAGGAGCCTGCGTCGCTCACCGGTTCGCTGAGCTCGGTCCCGTCATCTCCGGCTTCCCCCGGAAACTGTGCGGGAGGCGACGACGGCGCCGGTTGTGCGCTGATGACGCTGGCCGGAGGCTGCACACGCGGCTCGCCGCTGGTGACGATGAAGTAGGAACTCGTGGCGATCACCAGAGACGGCGCCACGAATGCAACGCCGATCAATAGTTTCTGTCGCAACGCCGAGGGCGCGCGCCGCGGACTCGTAGGGAGGGCGGTGTTAGACGCGCGCTGGATCAGCCGCTCACGGGCCGACGTCGCGCTCGCCAGTGGCAACTCACCCGGGCTCGGCAACTCACCCTGAGTCGGCAACTCACCCGGGCTCGGCAACTCACCCTGAGTCGGCAACTCGTCCGGGCTCGGCAACTCACCCTGAGTCGGCAACTCGTCCGGGCTCGGCAACTCACCCTGAGTCGGCAACTCATCCGGGCTCGGCAACTCACCCGGGCTCGGCAACTCACCCGGGCTCGGCAACTCACCCGGGCTCGGGGACTTGGAGGGCTTTTCGGCTGCGGGCGCCGTATCGGCTGGAGGGGCCTCGTCGGGCTGGGGCGCGTCGTCCGCCATTGGGTTGCCGCGGTACCGCGAACCGCACAGAGGGGCAACACTGGTTTACCGAGGCGCAAAGCAGAACAGGCCAGGTCCGAAGACCCAGCCTGCTCATGCCGCGCGACTAAACCGAAGCCGGATCAGGTTCCAGCTGGCTTCGGAGCACCGAAGATGCTCGCCGGGCGGCGCTTTTCGACCTTGTCTTTTCGCTTGTCAGCGTAGGACGGGATGACCACGCGCGTCCTGGAAGGCAGCTCGCGGCCGTCGAGAGCGGCGCTGATCTCCTCGGCGTCCAAGGTCTCGCGCTCGAGCAGATGGTGTGCCAGCCGCTCCAACTTGTCACGGTTATCCACCACGACTTGCTTAGCGACCGCGTACTGCTCTTCCACGATGCGGCGCACCTCTTCGTCGATTTCGCGTGCGGTGTCCTCCGAATAATCCTCGCGACGGGACGTCATCTCACGGCCGAGGAAGACATTCTCTTCGTTCTCGCCGTAGGCGACCGGGCCGAGCTTCTTGGTCATACCGAGCTCGCAGACCATCGCCCGGGCCAGCCGAGTGGCGCGCTTGATGTCGTCAGAAGCGCCCGTAGTAATCTCGCCGAAAACGACCTCTTCAGCGACCCGGCCACCGAGGGCCATGGCGATGCGAGCCAAGGTTTGTCCCTTGGTCATCAAGTGACGGTCCTCGACCGGCAGGAACATGGTCACGCCGAGGGCTGCGCCACGCGGGATGATGGAGACCTTGTGCACCGCGTCGTTGCCGGCCACGAGCTTACCCACGATGGTGTGACCCGACTCATGCCAGGCGGCCGTGCGTCGCTCTTCCGCGCTCATCACCATTGAGCGACGTTCGGTGCCCATCAGGACTTTGTCCTTGGCGAGCTCGAAGTCCTCCATCGTGACCGACTCTTTGTCCTGACGAGCCGCCAAGAGGGCGGCTTCGTTGACCAAATTCTCCAAATCAGCACCGACGAAGCCGGGCGTGCCGGCGGCGATGATGCCGAGTTGAACGTCACTCGAGAGCGGCACCTTCTTGGTGTGCACCGCGAGGATGCCTTCACGACCGCGGATGTCCGGGCGGGGCACGGTGATGCGGCGATCGAAGCGTCCGGGGCGCAAGATGGCCGGATCGAGCACGTCCGGACGATTGGTGGCCGCGATGATGATCACGCCCTCGTTGGACTCGAAGCCATCCATCTCGACCAGCAGCTGGTTCAGCGTCTGCTCGCGCTCGTCGTGACCACCGCCGAGGCCTGCGCCGCGGTGACGACCGACCGCGTCGATCTCGTCGATGAAGATGATGCAGGGCGCGTGCTTTTTGCCCTGCTCGAATAGGTCGCGGACGCGGCTCGCGCCGACGCCCACGAACATCTCCACGAAATCAGAGCCCGAGATGCTGAAGAACGGCACGCCTGCCTCTCCCGCAATCGCGCGGGCGAGCAGCGTCTTGCCCGTGCCGGGCGGGCCCATCATCAGCACGCCCTTGGGGATGCGCCCACCGAGCCGCTGAAATTTCTTTGGGTCCTTCAGGAAGGCGATGATCTCTTCGACCTCGTCCTTGGCTTCATCGATGCCGGCGACGTCGGCGAAGGTGATTTTGTTCTGCGACTCACTCAGCAGACGTGCGCGGCTCTTGCCGAAGCTCATCGCCTTGCCACCACCCGCTTGGAGCTGACGCATGAACAGGTAGAACATGACGATCACGAACACCATCGGCAGGACGATGGTGAGCACCGGAGTCAGGAAGGGGCTGCCCTCTTCCTTCTGGTAGGTGACCTTCACGCCGTGGGCGAGCAGGTCTTGGGCGTTCTCCTCGGCTGGACCTACGGTGCGACCCAAGGGCGGCGTGCCTTTGGCGTTCGGGTCTTTGATCTGGAACTTGTATTCCCGATCCTTGATCTCGACCTCTTCGATGTGCTTCGCGTCACGCGGGGCCTTGGCGAGCGCAATGAATTCGCTGTACGGGATGTCCGGGCTCCTCGGATTCTCGGGATTCAGGAATTGCCAAATCGCGAGAAAGGCGACGATCAGGACGACCCACAGCAGCAGGGTCTTGTGCGGTTGTTTCACTCTAAACCTCGGAGACTCGTGCCTAAGACTTCCCGGAGCATGCCACCCGAACGGCCAAACGTCGATTCAAGAGTAGACATGCTTTCCACAATCTCGTTTACCTTTTGTGAGACCATTTCGGCGAGATCGTAAGTGGCATCCGGCATTTGTTTGGGGAATCTGGAAAACACCCGAAACATTCGAGGCACGGGTCGCAGTTTCTTTTGCCTCGGGTGTGCGGAATTTTCCGGCTGCGTCAGCGTCTTCGCGGTCGCGCCGCAGCGAGAATCGGCTGAAGAGTCGCGGAATCCAGAGTGAGCTCACGCCCGTGGGGCAAGCTCACCCGCGCCGCACGCTGCCCGAAGGTCCGAGCGCGCCCGACCAACCCACGTTGCGCACGATTGAGCAAGAGCGCAACGCCGCCTTCGTCCCTCAGCGTGCCCAGATCGGCGTTGGCTTGCCCGCCTTCGCCCAGCGCGTCCGCCAGTGCGCATAAATGGCTCACTATCTGAGGCGAGAGCCGCTCGAGCAGCGGCAGGAGTTCGAAGCGCACCTGTGTGCGCAAGAACCGACTCTGCCGATTCGAAGGATCCTCGGCAAAGGCGAGGCCATGGCGGCCCAAGTGCGCCACCACGTCCGCCTTTCGCGCTCGGCATTGAGGACGAATCCACGGCCCAGCGCGAGGCGGCAAGACCGCCAGGCCAGGCGGCCCAGATCCGCGCAATAGACGCAAGAGCACGGTCTCGGCGCGATCGTCAGCGTGATGCGCTGTGGCGATCAGCTGGGCGCCCAGGCGCTCAGCCGCAGACGAGAGTGCGGCACGCCGCGCATCGCGCGCGCGCGCCTGCAAATTGCCTCCGTCCGTGAGCGAAAGCAACGTGCGCGAGAACCCAACGCCCAAAGCGGCACACTGCGTCTCGGCGCGGTCCAGCTCGGCGCTGGCCTCCGCTCGCAGCCCGTGATCCACCCCATGAGCAAATAGCGAGAAGCTCTGCTTTTTGGCGAGTAGCGCCAGCACGTGCAAGAGGGCCATCGAGTCCCCACCACCCGAAAGCGCGAGCAAAATGCGCGTGCCGGGGCCGACGCCGCACTCTTCGCGCAGCGTGCGAGAAACCAATGTAATCAGAGTCGGGGGATGGGATCGTGCCACTTTCGTTCCTACACCCGCGACTCAAAGCAGCTCGAATTCCTTGCAGAATTCCAAGCTTTCCGCGCGCTCGAGATCGATCTCGAGGTGGGCGTTGGTGGGATAGCCGTTCGCGCACGCGCGGCGCTCCGGAGCAAAGTGCACGCAGTCGCCACAAGTGAAGCGCAGTTGGAAGCGGGCAGCTTCCTCGCGAAGCCGTAGGTCGACGGGCGTTCGCACTGCGCTATTGGAAAGGCTGCGACGGTTGCCCGCGCTGAAAAAAGAAATGAAAATTGCCGGTCACGCGACTGGTCACTGCGGCGGGGTCGTCAGCGTCCACGAGCTCGCGCGGATCAGCGAATTGCGCATCGAACCGAGCGTCGGTCAGGCGATCTTCGGAGGAGCTCTCGTTCGGATCACCACTGAACAAAGAACTAAAGGTGATCTTGCCCGAGATCGAATAAATGGTGCCGTTTTGCAGATGACAGCTGTTGTGGAGGTACAAAGACAGACTGATCTTCGGCGGGTCGGGGTTGAACTCGATGGGCACCCCGGACGGGGTCACCCCACGCGGCATACCCACATCCAACTCTTGACCCAGCTTCTTCCTGATCTCCGGCAAATCGTTGACTAGCACGATCAGGCCGTCGGACGTGTCTTCGATATTGTCCCCGCGCTGCACGCGAATCGTCAAAGACTCACCCTGGTCGGGGTTCGCACCGAAGAAATCCGGGCTCAGCTCGAACGCGTCATTCCAACAGCCGGCAATCCAAAGGTGATCGCTCGAGACGCGGCCCTCACCCTCGCCCACGGTGCAGCCGAGCGGTGCCAGCGTCACCAGCGCCGCGACTAGCCGCATTCGCGCGGTCATGCCGCCCGCGCGGGTCGTCCTCCAGCACCTCATGCAATGCTCTCCGCGGCCGCAGGTAGCGTGGGCGACGGACCCCGCGGCGTCCGAAATGCCGCCCGGATCATGCCGCCGCCGAGCACGCGATCACCATCGAAGAAGACCGCAAATTGCCCTTTGACCACCGCGCGCTGCGGCTCATCGAAGAACACGTGCACGGCATCTCCAACGCGCCGAACTTCGGCTTTCGTGGGGCGCCCGCGATACCGAACCTGCACCTCACAGCGCAACGGTAAGCTCGAATCCGCGGCCAGCGCGACCTCACACAGTTCGGCACTGCTGGAGTTCAGCGAGTCCACCGAACCGAGCGTGACCGTCGCGCTCTCGGCATCCACACCCACGACATACGCGCGTTGCCCGAGCGCCACGCCCAAGTTCTTGCGCTGCCCGAGCGTGAAGCGAAATACGCCATCGTGCTCGCCCACCTGCTGCCCCCGCTCGTCGAGGATCGGCCCCGGCCGCACGCGATCCGGCGCGCGCTCGGCAACGAAAGCGTCGTAGCGCCCGGTCGGAACGAAACACAATTCCTGACTTTCGCCCTTCTGCGCGCCCGGTAACTTGAGCCGCAACGCCTCCGCGCGAATCTCCGGCTTGTCGCTGTCGCCCAGCGGAAAGATCAACCTCGATAGCGCATCTTGTCCGAGCATATGCAAAAAATAGCTCTGATCTTTGCCGTGATCGCGCCCACGATGCAGCTCGAAATTGCTGCCTGCCCGCAGCACGCGCGCATAGTGCCCCGTGGCCACGCGCGGCGCGCTCAAACGATCCGCGAGCTGAAACAGCTCGCGGATCTTCACGCCCCGGTTACAGCGCACACACGGACTGGGCGTCTCGCCCTCCAAGTAAGACTCAACGAAAGGCGCCACCACTTCGCGCTGAAAAAGCTCCCGGCGGTCGAAAGCGTAGTGCGGAATGCCCAACAAGTCGGCGACCCGCCGCGCATCGTGCACGTCCTCCGGAGCACAGCAGCGACTCTTCACGGAGCCATCGTCCGGGTAGTCCCACAAATGCAACGTGACGCCCACCACGTCATAGCCCTGCGCGCACAGCCGCGCCGCAGCGACCGACGAATCGACGCCGCCACTCATGGCGATCAGCACACGCTCAGTAGGCTCAGACATCGCGGCCGAGCGTAACACGCACCCCTAATGTCCGCCGCCCTGCAACACCGTGCGCGCCGCGTTGGTCGCACGATCCACGATTTTCGACGCCAAATCCACGGCTTCCGTGTACCGGTAAATGCCCACCTGCAGCGCAATCAGCGTCCCCGTGTCGTAATTGCGCAACTGCGAAGCCCCCGCCGTCCGCGCCTCCCCCAGATCGATCTCCCGCGCCAACCCTCGCATCGCCCGCGCAAACCCGCCTTCACTCTCGCCCTCATGCGCCTTCTGCGCCGTCGGCAAAGCCGGCGACGCAGAAACCCGCTCAATTGCCGTCTGCTCACCGCGAACACCCGAAATCGCCATGCCCCAAGGTCGGGCAGAACCCGAGAACAGTTGCCAAACTTCGAATGCTGAGCGGCGCCGACCCTCCCGACCAGGCCGAGCTCCGACCTGCGGGATGAACGAGCGACTTACTCGGCGGCCGGGGCTGCGCTGGCCGGCCTACTCGGAGAAGGCCCGGAGGCGCTTGGAAAGGCGCGTCAGGGCGCGAGTGTGGAGGCGGCTTGCCCAGGATTTGCTCAGGCCGAGTTCGGTAGCCACATGGTCGAAACGCGCGCCTTCGAGGTAGTGGCGCCGGACGAGTTCGGCTTCTTCATGCGGCAGTTCGGCGATTGCAGCGCGGATCAAGTCGAGCAGCTGGGCCTGGCCGTAGGCTTGCTCCGGGTTGTCGCCAATATCGACGAGCGTGCGCTCACCGGATTCGCCATGCGCGGTGGGCGCGATCAGACCGGCGGCCATCGCGGTCGCCATCGCGGCCAAGTGATCGCCCAAAGCAAGTTCGGCTTCGGGCGACCCGGAGCCCGGGGGGCGCGGCACCGAGACGTCTTCGAACGCGCCCTCGCTGATGCGCGCCGCGGCCTGCAAGCCGTTCAAGCGCTCGTGGGTGCGGCGGGATAGGCGCGCTGAAGCGCGTACGCCATCGATAATCGCGCCGCGAACTCGGAAATTCGCGTAGCCACGGAATGGTACCCCGCGCGAATCGTCGAAGCGACGTGCGGCATCCCATAAACCTTCTCGGCCGAAGCTGAGCAACTCTTCGAGCTCGGAGGCGCCGCCCAAGGTACGCAAGATTTGACGCGCAATGATGTCCACCAGCCCTAGGGCTGACGAAAACCGCTCCTGTACTTCCGGCGACTCCTTGCTCTCTCCCACGCGAGCGCGACTCTAACAAACTCCGGTACGGCGCATCACTAGCTTTCGCCGCGGTCGACGCGGCGTGACGCCCCTTTATACGTTCCGGCTCGGTTTCGGCCTCGCGATTGCGGTCCCGACGCAATCGCTCAGGTGCGAGCGCGCCGCCGCCGTGCCATATTCCGAATCAAGCAATGCTTCGCTGGGGCAGAGTCGCAGTCGCCTATCTCGCCGCGAGCGCGAGCGCAGTCGCCGTTGCGCTCCTCTGGCGCGGCAGTTCGCCGTTCATTTACAGCGAACCGTGGCTGGTTCTGCCGACAGCGCTCGGCCACGTCTATAGCTTAGTCATCGGGCTCGCGCTCGGCGCACTGGTCGCGTTCAGCACGCGCGTTTTCGTGACGCGCTACGCTTGGGCGAGGAATCTGCACCGCGAGCTGCGTCCCGTGGCCCGGGATCTCAGTACCGTCGGCATCGTTGCGCTAGCGGCGTTCAGCGCGCTCGGCGAGGAGCTTTGGTTTCGGGGCATACTGGTACCGTGGGTCGGTCTATGGCTGCAAGCGGCAGCGTTCGGCATCGTCCACGCGCAACTGCGCGGTCCCAGTCGCTGGGCATGGATCAGCTGGGCAACCATCATGGGCCTCGCCTTCGGGGCAGTGTTCGAGCTCACGGGGTCACTCATCGGGCCGATCGCGGCACACGCTCTGATCAACTGCCTGAACCTGTCCTACCTCAAGAGCTACGACCCGGAGCCGCGCCGGCGCGCTCTCGGTGGTCTGCTCAGCCAACGCAGCTGAGTCCCAAAAAATTCCCCCCGTCGCCGGCCTGCGGGTACGCTTCGCAATCTGCGTTGCAGCCCTCGACGCACCATTTGGGCACGCCTCGTCGCCGCGCCTTGGCAAGCTGCGCGTCTCCTTGGCCGACTCGGTCCAGGGTTCTAGGACTGGGTCGGTAGAAACTGCGGACGGAAAAAACTGTCGGCAGCCGATTTTCCGGCCTTTCCGAGCGCGCCGCCGCTCCCCGATCACGGGCCGTGCAAGGTGGACGATTGAAGGGGTATTCTGCTCTTCTGAGCTCCACCGAAAAGAACCCATCCAGGATGGCCGAGTCTGACTCGAGTTACCCAGAAGATCGCCCGCGGGTACTGGTCGTCGACGACGAGAAATTCATCCGCGACATCATTGCCGACTTCCTCGGCATGGAAGGCTACATCGTGCGCACCGCCGAAGACGGCGTAAGCGCGACCAACGAGCTGGAGCGTGCTCGCTACGACATGGTCATCAGTGACCTCAAGATGCCCAAGATGGGCGGCCTCGATTTACTGCGCGAGGTGGCGCGCACTCATCCGGACACTCTGACCGTAATCATGACCGGCTTCGGAACCGTCGAAACGGCGATCGATGCCATGAAGCGCGGCGCGTATGATTACATCCTGAAGCCGTTCAAGGTCGAAGAAATCGTGCACATCGTGCAGCGCGGGTTGGAGAAGCGCCGACTCTCGGCCGAGAACCTGAGGCTGCGCGAGGCGCTCTCGCTGTACAAGGTCAGCGAAGCAATCACCGCCAGCTTGTCGCTCGACGAGGTGATCGCGACGGTAGCCGATAGCGGCTTGAACGAGATCCGCGCGGACATGGTGATGACCTGGCTCGACAACGGCGAGGGTGCGTTCTTCCCGCGTAACGTCAGCCTGGCTGCCGCCTTCCCCGAAGGCGAAGAAGTGGGGGAATTGAGCGCGCAAACGGTCGTCGACCGGCTCAAGCAAGAAAGCTCCTTGGTCGAACATGGCGCCCGCGCGCGCGACCTGTTCGCCACACATCCGTCTCGCCAAGTACAGAGCATCACGATCATTGCGCTCAAAATGCGGGATCGCCTACTGGGTTGGATCGCCGTGGTGTCGCTCACCGCGAGCAAGCGCTTCGATGAGGGGCAGCGAAAGTTGCTCAGCATCATCGCTTCGCGTGCCGCGGCTGCGATCGAGAACGCTCGCTTGTACGAAGACCTGCAGGCCACGTTTCAGCAGACGATCACCAGCTTGGCGCGAACTATCGACAAGATGGATCGCTACACCTCTGGACATTCCGAGCGCGTGGCGCGCTACGCGGTGAACTTGGCACGCTGGCTCGGCTTGGACGACGCGCAAATCGAGCACGTACGCCATTCCGCGCTGATGCATGACATCGGAAAAATCGGTTGCGTGATGAACTTGAACAAAACCGGCAAGCTCACCGCCCAAGAGTACGACGTGTTCAAGCGTCACCCCACGTACGGACGCGAGATCTTGGACCCGATCAAATTCTTGCAACCGGTGATTCCGGGCGTGCACTTGCACCACGAGCGTTGGGACGGTCGAGGCTACCCACTCGGGCTCGCCGGCAACGACATCCCGCTGATCGCGCGCATCATCGCGGTCGCCGACACGTACGACGCCATGACCAGCGATCGCGCCTATCGCCGCGCTCTGCCGCACGAGGTCACGGTCAACGAAATTTTGCGCTGCTCGGGCTCGCAGTTCGACCCTGACGTAGCCAATGTTTTCACCGAGCAAATCGACGGGCTCCGCAGTGAACTAGTCGATTCCGGTGCCAAGATCCCAGAATGACCAGCGAGCGAGAGTTGTGCGCATTTTGGTTGGGTCGCGCCGCCTACGAGCCCGTGCATGCGCTTCAGCACGAATTGCAAGAGGCGCGCAAAGCCGGGCGCATCGCCGACACCGTGTTGTTCGTCGAGCACGAACCCACGATCACCTTGGGTCGCGGGGCAACGGCCGAGCATCTGTTGATCTCCGAGGCCGCGCTGACCGAGGCGGGCATCGCCTTGGTCTCCACTGGCCGAGGCGGAGACGTGACCTTGCATGCTCCCGGGCAGCTCGTGTGTTACCCAATTTTGGATCTGCACCCGGACCGCATGGATGTGCGGCGTTACGTAAGAGATCTGAATCGCGTGATGATGAGCCTGGCCCAGAGCTACGGCATCGATAGCGGCGTGATCGAACAGTACATCGGCTTGTGGGCAGACCAAGCCGAGCCGGGTAGATGGCCCGGCGTGCAGGCCGCGCGCACGCCGGTGAAGCTCGGCGCGATCGGCGTGCGCATTTCACGCTGGGTGACGATGCACGGCTTCGCCTTCAATTTGAGCACGGATTTGTCGCTATTTCGCCTGATCGTGCCCTGCGGGATAAAGGAATTCGGTGTCGGCTCGGTGGCTTCCTTGACCGGCTCGGCGCCGAGCGTGGAGAACGCTGCGCAGCGTGCCCTGCCGATTCTTGCGGAGGTCTTCGGCTACGTAACACCGCAATTGCGCGCCGCGACGATCAGCACATTGGCGAACGGCGTACCCTCGGAAGCGCCGAACACCTCGCACGACAACCCCGCAAGCGTCAGTTGATCCACGATTTCCCGCGCAGGGCGATAGTGACGGCCGGCGCGACCGCGATTGTAACCAGATACCTTGGCGACCCATTCGAAACCACGCGTGACCGTGCTGCGCGCGGCGTTCCCGGCGTCCAATTCGCGGATCACGATGCGGCCATGCGTCACGCAGCAAACCGCGCGGCGCAAAAGTTCGTCTTGCTCGGGCACGGTCAAATAGTGCAAGGCGTCGATCAAGAGCAGCGTGTCCACTTCGCGCTCGGGGAATGCCAGTAGATCGAGCGTTTCGAAGTGTGCGCTGCCGTCGGCCGCGCGCTCTGCGACGCTCACTTTGCGCGCGTCCGAATCGAAGCCCCACAGCTGCGTGGAGCGGCCCAACTCCCACAAGAAGAGGCCAAATTGGCCGCGACCCGCCGCCGCGTCCAACACCCGACCGAAATCGCCCGGAAGCTTCGCCAAGAGTCGCGTCAGTGGATCGGTATGGAGTTTCGCGGCGACATAAATCCGGTCGCCGATCGCCGCGGCGCGATAGCGTTGGATGGTGCGTTGCATTGCCGCTTCGCATTCGGTCTCGTCGTCGCTGGTGGCTGGCGTGGCCGGGCGTCGGTTGCGCGCGATCAGGTAAGCAAACAGGCTGCCGATCGCCGCAAGGCCCGCTCCGACGAAAATGCTGCCGAGCCCTGCCTGAAAGACAAACCCCAAAATCCCAGTCTGCTTTGCCTGCTGCACGCTGAAACCGGCGTGACGCCCCGTGCTCAGAAGCGAGCCGATCTCCACCTCCAACGTGATCAAGAACGGCGCGACCAGCGGATTGGAGATGTTGGCTACCAGGTAGGCCAGCACCAGATCCAAGCCGAGTGGCAAGCAAACCAGCACGCAGAGCACGAAGTGAAAGCCGTACACCGGCAGACAGCCGATGAATAGACCGAGTGCGACGGCCAACGCGATGCGTGACGGCGATTGCCGCTCGCCGCGCAGGCGACGCCAAATTCGTGCAAAATTACGGCGCAAAGCGCCCATCGTCACTCAACACGCCGTGCACTCGCAATGCCATAGCCGCGTGCTCTCCTGGCAGTCGCAGCGACACGAACTGCAGCCCCGGCCGAAGGGGCAAAATCCAACGTCAGGCGAACACGCCGTACCCTCGAGTTCCTTCATCGATTCGACATGGCACACCGCCGGGGTCTGCTTGCACTCATTTCCGACAAGCAGCGAATCGAGGCGTCCTGCGCAGTCAGTGTGGCCAGCGACGCAAGTCGGCTGCAAGCTCACACCTGTCCAGCTGTCGCAGCAGAAGACCGTGTCACTCGGACACGGATCAGCGCCTCCGGCATCGTCGGGCGTGGTCGAGGCGTCGGGCGTGGTCGAGGCGTCGGGCGTGGTCGAGGCGTCGGGCGTGGTCGAGGCATCCGTCCCTGCATCGACCTCAGAGGCCGCGCCGGCGCTGGCTACGGGAGGAGCGTGCTGCTGCTGGGCAACGCCGCCGCACGCGCCGGCAATGCAAGCCAACCAAGCGCAAAGAAAACGCTGATTAGAGCGGGACGACATCAAGCGGGGGGATAGGCCGAGTTGCGCTGCTGCGTTTGGGCAATTTTGAGGTACATTTGCGCGCTCTTATGGTCGGGGTCGCGCTCGATTACCGCCTGAAACTCTTCGATTGCTGCAGGGTGCTCACCGGCCGACAACAGCGCGACGCCGAGCAGCACGCGCGCCTGGACGTAATTCGGATTGTGCTGCTTCGCGATCTCGAGCTGCTCGCGCGCGCGTTCTTTCTGACCCATATCGCGGTACAGCGTGGCCAGCCGCGTGCGCAGATCGGCAAATGAAGGACACAACGCGACGGCACGTTCGAGCTCGATCACCGCTTCGGCTGGCATGCCCGCGTCTTGGTACGCTTGGCTCGTCTCGGCGTGCATGTTGGCGATCTTGCCCATCGCGAACGGATCCGTGGGGCCGTCACCGCCGGCAGCGCGACCGCGAATCCGCGCGTAAATTTCGCGCGCCGAGTCGTACTTTCCGAGATCGTTGTACGTAACCATCAAGTTGAGCTGAGCTTCCGTATAGTTCGGATTCAGACCGACGGCCTTTTCGAAGTTGACCTCTGCTTGGGCGAAGTCACCCTGCGCGTGGGCAATCACACCCAACATGTCGAACACGTCGGCGAAGCGATCGGTTTGTTGGACGACTTGCTTCAACAAATATTCCGCCTTGTCGAACTCTCGTTTCTGATAGTGCTCGCGCCCCAAGAGCAGCAGCTGCTTCAGATGGTCGTCCATATCAGCAGTCTGTTTCAAAGGGCCTGAGTGCGAAAGCCCCGCGAACGAGTCGGCTCGGCGCCCGCATGACGGGTTCCCGAAGAACGAGCTCTTACACTCCAGAAGGCATTTTTTAAGTAACCGTTATCTCGATGGATTCTGGCGCCGGCCAGTTCGCTTCGCTTGCCCCGCTCCGCGTCCACTGCTACCCCGCTTTGGTGCCCTCTTCTCCGGGAGCCGGGGGATCACGCCACGTAGGCCGTGTCGTCGATCCCTCAGTACGCGACGACGGAGATCCCGAACCCGATCTTCAATTAGCGTCGGAAGCCGCTGCCGACGCGGCGGCCCGGGACGAGTCCGCACGCGAACGGCTCTTGGCTCGCGCCCATGCCGCCCGGCCGGACAATGCGGCGGAGGGCCCGGTGCGGGGTGGACTAGACGAGATCGGCCTTCCGCAAGAGCGTGAGGCGCCGGACGCCGAACTCGAGGCCGTTGGCAACTCCGCCGGGCGAGCACCCGCGGCGCCGCTGCCGGCAAGGACGGCCAACCAATTATCACCGACGCTGATCGCGCTGTTCGGCACGCTGATCGGCATCGCCACCGTACTGACGTTGGTTGCGTTGATGATCAACCTCGACCGACAGAAGAGCGCGACGCCGACCAAGGCCACGAGCGGAGCGGCGCCTTCCGGCAGCATCGTCGCCGCACCGCTCGAGATAGCTCCGCCCGTGCCCAAGCGTGTACGGCAAAAGCTAGCGAGCCCTTGGCGAATAGCCGACAGCAAGGGTGATCCGAACCTGCGCATCGCCTCGGGCACGGTCTCTACCGATCCGTTCATCAAGGCGCTCAGCGGCGCCGGCGTGCCAGAAAAAGAAGCGTATCGCGTGCTCACCGCGATGAAGGGGGTGCGTGATTTCGACAAATGCAACAAGTCGGACCGCTTCACGGCCTTGCTCGAGCGTAGCGCTCCGCGCCTGAAAGCCTTCGAATACGCGGTCAGTCCAGAAGAGATCTACCAAGCACGCGAAGGCGACGACGGTCTGCTCAAAGGCAGCAAGCTCGACCTGAAGGTGGAACGCAATCAGGTAACCGGCGCGCTGGTCTACGATGGCAAGAGCTTCGATGCTTCCGCCGAGCGCGCAGGCTTCGATCTAGGGCTTGCACATGTGGTAGCGCTCGCACTGCAAGGGCATTTGTCGATGGATGAACTGGAGCGCGGGGATCGCGTGCGCGTGATCGGGCAAGAGGTCACGGTGCTTGGCGAATTCGCACGCTACACGGGCATCGAGGCCGTCGAGGTCCAACCCGCCAATCCGAAGCGCGAAGCGTTGCGCGCGTACTATTTCGACGACCCGAGCCTGCGCGGTTATTACGACGCCAGCGGCAAGAGCCCGTACGAAGGCGGCTGGCGCAAACCGATCCCCGGCGCGGCCATTACTTCGGCCTTCAATCCGCGGCGCATGCATCCGATCTTGCACAAAATCATGCCGCACATGGGCACCGACATCGGCGCGCCAATGGGCACACCGGTAGGCGCATCTGCTCCGGGGACCGTGAGCTACATCGGGCCGGGCGGCCCCGCGGGCAACTTGTTGAAGGTGATGCACCCGAACGGCATCGAGACCGGCTACGCACACCTCTCGCGTTACGTCGCAGGCATCAAGGTCGGCGACAAGGTGAAGCGCTTGCAGACCATCGGCTATGTGGGCTCGACTGGTCGCTCGACAGGCCCGCATCTGCATTTCAGCGCGCAGCGCGACGGCAAATTTTTCGACGCCGAAACGTTGAACCTCGATGGCATGCGAGTGTTGAACAAAGAGCAACGCGAGCTATTTTTGCTGGTGGTCGCCAAGTACAACCCGCTCTTGGATGCGATTGCGTTGCCGGCTCCCTTGCCTGGCGCAGCTGCTCTGGCGAGCGAATCGGCTGCCGCGCCGGCGGGCTCTGGAGTCGCGCCCGCGGGCAGCGCCGAGGATCCGAGCATCACGGAAGGCGCGGGCGACGTCGACGAACCCGGAAAAGTTGCTGCCCCAGCCAGCGCGCGCGCGCCAGCCGCCGCGAATCCGCCGAATAATTCGGTCTACTTGAGCGACAAGGAACTGCTCAAGATGCAGTCCGCGACGGACGAGGGTGAGGTCTCGGAGTAAGCGACAGGGTGAGCACGAAGAGGCTGCCGTGAGGCGACGCATCTTCCACCCAGACGCCGCCACCGTGCGCTTCGGCGATGTGCTTGACCAGTGCCAGGCCGATTCCGCTGCCGCGCACCTGCTTCCCGAACGCCGTTTTTCCGCGCACGAAGCGCTCGAAGATGCGGCGGCGATCTTCTGCTGGAATGCCCGAGCCCTGATCGGTGACGCAGATCTCGATTCTGCCATTTTGCTGCCGCACTGCGATACGGACGAGTTGGCCGTCCGGAGCGTACTTGAGCGCGTTGTCGACGAGATTGATGACCGCAATCTCGATCGCGCGTTCATCCAGATCGGCGAGCGGCAGGCCGTCGGCGACCAGCAGTTCCAGTGCTACCTGTTCACGTTCGGCGCGCACGCGGCAGGCCTCGACTGCGCGCGAGACGACCTCGCCCACGCGACCCGAACTGAACTCATACGCCGCCTTGCCGCGCTCGACCTTGGCAAAGTCCAGTACGTTCTCGATCAGGGCGCCCAGGCGCTCGCTCTCACTGACGATGATTTGCAAATATTGCCGACGTTTTTCGTCGTTTTCGACGCGACCGCTCTGGAGCAACTCACCGAACATGCGCACCAGCGAGAGCGGCGTCTTCAGTTCGTGCGACACGTTGGCCACGAAATCGCTCTTCAAGTTGGACAACTTTCGCTCGCGTTCGGCGGCCACCAAAATCACGAATAGACCCGCGATCACCACGATACCCGATAGACCCACCAGCACCATCTCCAGCACGCGACGCCGTGCGACCGCGGCCGCCAACTCCTCGGCCGAGGTCATGCTGACGTTCAGCGTCCACTTGTAGAGCGTGGTCTCGAACGGTCGTCCGAGGGTCAGCCCGCCGCGGCTGAGTGGCGGACCGAACACGATGCGGCCCTCGCCGTCGACCACGTTGACACGGCTCTGCTGTGCGTCCGAATACAATGCCGGAAACACGTCGTGGACGATGCGCGGCACGTCGTGCCAGACCACGACCAAGTAGTGCCGGCCGTTCTGCAGTTGCTCCCAATGGCTGAGCAGATACGCTTGCCCGCGCACGCTCTTGTGGATATGCCTGAGCTCATCGACCGGCGTGCGCTCGAGCTTCATCTCGCCGAGCATGGCGTGCACCAACAAGTGGGTGAAGCGCTCGTGCTCGGGCCCCGGCGCGCGCGAAGCGACCGCCACCACGTCACGCTGAGGCGAGCTCAGGTCGAGCAGCAGCACCGCGCGCACCGTGGGCGTCTGGAGCGCCGCGGACTCCAGCCACTTTGCGCCGAAACCCTCGCGTTCCCGAACGTCGATCACGGATCTTACTACGTTGTCTTGCTCGATGATGCGCTTGTCCAAGCGATCGGCCTTTTCGTTGGCCAAGAGCAGAGTGGCCTCGATCACCGATTGCTCGCGGAGCTTTTCTAGCTGAAAGCTGGAACGGAACATCACGCCGGCCAAGACCAGGACTGCCAGCACGATCACCGGGAGTAGCAGGAACGTGAGCAAGCGCTCGCGTCTGGGTCGGTCCGCCATAACGGATTGAGAGTAGCCGAGACCAGGGCGTGACGCGCGTTAGACCTGCGAAAGGACGACGTCGGCGCTCAAAACGATCGGCTTCTTACTGAGAAACGCGGCGAATTGTTCGCAGATGTAGTCCAGCGCGTTCAGCTCGCTCTGGTGGAACGGGGCGTCACCGTGCGGATTGGCGACTTCGATCAAACCCAAATAACGCCCACCGAGCTGCACGCCGCCACACAGCGCGCCGCGCGGGGCCACGCCCAGCGCCTGCCAGCGTGAGCCGGTGAACCGCGCATCTTCCGTCGCGTTCTTTACGGAGAGGGCGTGCGTGCTGCGCATCACGGACCGTACCAGCGGATCTTGGTCCGACATGCGCTGCAAGAGAACGGTGTTCGCGTGGGGGCCCTTGGCGCGCACGACCACGAAGTGACCAGTGTTGATGTCGAAAACGTGGATCAACACGCCTTCGCAAGGCAAGAGCTCGTTGAGCACGGACAGCACGAACTGTGCACCCTCTGCGACGTCACGCGCGAAATGCAGCTCGTGCATGATCTCGAACAGCTCACCGATCAGATCCTCACCGGCGCGCCGACGACCCTCGAGCGCGATCCGCGGGCGCGAGGATCGCTCCGCCGATGCGCTGTTCGAGGGTACGGGTACGGTCGCAGGGATGGGCGCGGAGTCGAACGTTAGTTCGAAGCTCGGCGCAGGCGACTGCTGGGCGGTCGGGATGGGCGCTTCGATCAGCGGAGCACGTGCCCCCTCCGCGATCGAAATGGGCACTTCGGCAACCGGCGCGCGCGTTCCTTCCATGATCGGAACGGCGGTTTCGACGGCCCGTGCGGGCGCTGCTTCCAGGATCGGAATTTCCGCGTCGACCGCCGGCGTGGGCGTTCGTTCGACGATCGGGATGGCCACTTCTACTGCCGGCATGGGCGCGACTTCCACGATCGGAATGTCGACTTCGACGGCCGGCGCGGGCGCTACGTCCGTGATCGGAATTTCCGCTCCCACCGGCGGCGCGGGAGCCTCCATGACCTTCGCTGGCGGCGGAGGCTGCGAAGCAATCACCACTGGCGCCATCGGCACGACTGGCGGTGACTCAGCCGGCGAACTCGTTGCCGCCGCTGCGGAGGCCGTGGACGACGCCGAGGCCAGCGACGGGGGAAGCGGCAGTTCGATCGAGCTTGGGGCTTGCGATGGAACCTTGGCAGCCACGCCATTCGACGGCGGAATCAGCGATTCCGGGGCCGCGGGCACTCGGGACATGGGTCCCATGGCCTCCTCACCGAAGCCCGGGAAAGCCAACACCGGCTCTCCACGCCAATCTTTCCAGGCGAACGTGGCGAGCGGCGGGCGCTCCGGTCGACGCTTGAAAACGTGATCGAAGACGGCCAGCTGCACGAACTTGCCCGGCGGGCGATCGGAGATAGTAGCAAGCGTGGCCTGGTAACGGTCGCGAAGGAGCGCCTCGACTTCGGCGCGCGTTCTACCTGGCTCCACGGCATACGCGAATTCGCGGTAGGTGATTGGGCTGTCCGGACGCGGCTCCTCGGCGCGTTGACGCACGAGCTCGAACAGTGGGACGGACGGCGCCAGCGACTTCGGCGGTAAGCTGAGGCTCCCCGGCAACGGTGGCGCCGGTGGGACTGGGTCATCCGGTACCACCAGTTGCGATGACCGCGGTGGCTCGACGGACGCAGGTCGCGAGGGCGAAATCGAATTCGGCCGGGGCGCAGCGAGCGAGGTCGATCGCGGAACGGCGCTCGAGGCGGCAGGCGGCGCGAGCGAGGTCGTGAACGGCGTCGGCGCGAGCGACGTCGCGTACGCACTGGGTGCCAGTGAGTCAGCCACGCGGTGTTTGCCGCTCGCGTCGGCCTTGTTGTCGTGCTTCTTGGCCGACTCAGCGGCGCCCGTGAGAGGCGCGTCGGCCGGGGCCTCGTTGATCAGGTAGCGAAGCTTGAGCGACGGATCGACCGCGCGGTAGCCGCGGTCGAGCAGCTCGATCGAGAACTTGGACAGCGCGCCCGTGTCGCCACGAAGCTTGCGAGCTTCTTGCAGCGCGGCCTGCCACTGCTTCGCTTCGACGCAGTATTCATCCGCGACACCGTTCTCCCCTACGCGGGACACTTCTACGAACCAACGCATATCTGTTTCGAACTCGAGCCCACTTGCGAGGGACTGCAGCTAGTAGAGCGCCTCCATGCCGCTCCCGCAAGCTCCAAGCGCGAAAAACAAATCCCTCTCGAGTGGCGCGCGGCCATCTAGCTAGCTGATCGACACGCTCTCGCCAACTGCTGCCTCGGGCCCCCGGGTTCGGGTACTAGGCCAGTTTTATTGGTTAATCATGGTCGTTTCTCCCAGAGAAACAGGGCGGAAATCGGAACTCGGGTAACTCTGGCCCCGGCGATGCTAAATGGCGCGCGGCGCCTATGGCCGAAATCGAAAATTCCCCGGAGCGCTTGGCTTCCAGCCGCAGTAGCGAGCGCAAGCTCACGTCCGCTGCCATTCTACGCTTTGCTCGCTTCGAGCCGATCTTGTATTTGCTGTTCGCGGGCGCCTGCACGCTATTCGTGGCTTGCCGATTTTACGCTTCGCTGAAGCTGCAGACCCTGCATGCCTATGCTTGGGCGCGCCCCGACGTGTATCCGATGCTCGCCAAAGAGCGCGTGCTCGGCACCTGGTCGGCACCGCTCGACGACGTGTTCATTCATTTCGATTTCGCTCGTGAGACCGCGCGAGGCAAGCCGTTTCAATGGTCGGAAGGCGCAGGTTACTCGAGCGGTGGCACGAGCCTCCTGTATCCGTTCGTGCTCGCCGTCGGTTACCTGATCGGCTTCCGGAAGCTCGATCTGATGGCGTGGGCGGCGATCGTTGCCTGCGTGAGCGTATTCGCGTTGCTGGTCGCGGCGCGCCGGCTGTGCATCGGTCTGCCGCGCCTGGCCAGTTACTTATTGCCTCCCGGCGTGCTGTGCGTCGGGGCGCTCGATTGGTCGTTGTTCAGCGGTATGGAAGTGGCGCTGTTTTTGGCGTTGTGGGGCGGAGCGCTGATCGCCTGGGACGATCTTTCGCTTCTGGCCTCGAAATCTCCGGCGAGTCTGTACAGGCCGGCCGCTTTACTCGGCGCGTGGGGGGCGAGCGTCGTGGCCACCAGGCCCGAGGGGGGCGCAGCGCTGCTCGTCTTGGCCTGCTCCGCGATATGGCCAGCGCGCGCGCGTGGACCGCGTGAAGTACTGAAGCTGCTGCTGCTCGCGGGCGCGCCGGCGCTGTGCGTGCTCCTTGCTCACGGCCTCGCCAATCGCATTCTGACCGGTGAATCGACGGCCGCTGGCGCCTTGGTCAAGCTGGAGATGAACCATCCGTTCTTCACGCCGCAGGCGGTCTGGGACGCCTGGCTGTTTCATTTCAAGTACCAAGTCTTGCGGGTCACGCAATACCACTTTTCGGATGCGCCGGTTTACGGTTGGCTTGCCTGGCTACTCGCCGCTGCCCCGTTCTTTTTCCCGAGTGCCCGGCGCGCGGCGTTGGTGCTCTGGGCGAGCCTGATCAGCTGGATGATGATCGTCGCTCTGAACGGTCAAGTGCGTTGGCAGAACGAGCGCTACACCATGCCCGCCGTAGCCTGGCTGCTGCTCGCTTCGACGCTCGGCCTGGCGGTGCTGCTCACGCAGGCTTGGCGCGCTCGAAAACTCAGGCTAGCGAGCGGCGCTCTGGGCGCAGCCGCCGTGCTCGCTGCGAGCTGCTTCGTGTATCACCAAGCGCCGCGCTTTCGAGAGCAGCTTTGGTTTTTTGGGCGAGCCTCGCGCAACATTTTGGACCAGCACCTGACGGCCGGTGCGCTGATCCGGCATGATGCCGGACTGCAGTCGAAGCGCGTCTTGGTCGGTGATGCGGGCGCGATTCCCTACGCTTCGGATGTGCCAGCGCTGGATGTGATCGGGCTGGGTGGTTTTCGTGGCCTCCCTTTCGCGCGCGCGACGCGCACCAACATCGCGGCCGCGGTAGAACTGATCGAGCGCATCCCTGCTGCGGAACGCCCGGATTTGCTCGCGATCTACCCCGGCTGGTGGTCGGATTTTCCGCTCTGGTTCGGCACACGCGTGGGTGAAGTGCCGGTGCGCGGCAATGTGGTCTGCGGCGGCGCCAGCAAGGTGTTGTATCGGCCCCGTTGGCAGCCGCTGGACCGCAGCGGCGTGCCCTACTCGCTCCGCCCCGGCGAGCGGGTCCTCGATTCGGTCGACCAAGCCGACCTCGTGAGCGAGAAAGAACACGGCTACACGCTATCGGTAAAGCACATCGGCTTCGTGTTCATGAAGCTCTTGCCAAACCCGACTCGCCCACCCGAAGATCTCTGGGACGCGGCGCGCATCGTCCCACCCGGCGTGACTGAATCCTTTCGGCTGCGGCATCTAGCCCCTGGCAAACCCTTGCTCTTGGTGCTGCGCAGTGCGCCGACGGCGAAGGCCGAGTTCGACGTGCTGTCGTCGGGCAAAGCCTTGGCCCACGTGCGGCTGACACCGAACGATGGTTGGGTCGAGACTCGCGTCACGCTGCCGCCCCCCGGCGCGGCAGAAATCGCGCTCGAATTCGCAGCCAGCACGACAGAGCGCGCATTGTTTCAAATCTGGGCGGTCGCCGCTCCTTGAACTCACCGTACACGACGCTCGGCTGGCCGCCGGACGGCGTCGCTTGGACCGCATTTGCTGCGGCCTGTGCACTCGTGGCTGTGCTCCACCCACGCGGTCGGCGCGCGCTCGCATGCGCGTTCGGGGTCGAGGTCGTGCTGCCGGCGCTGGCCCTCGGCGCAGCGCTCTTGTCGGCCGGCTACGTCGCTTACTACTTGCGTGGCGGACCGCGCATCATCGACGCCACCAGTTACTATTTGCAAGCGCGGGCCATGGCGCACGGCTACTTCGCGTTTCCAGTGAGCTCACCGCTCGGCTCATTTGGCGGGCGTTTCTTGCTGCCGAGTGCGCCGCATTCGCTGTCGGTGATCTTCCCGCCGGGGTACGCGGCGGTGCTCGCGGCAGGTTTTCTGCTGCACGCACCGATGCTCGTGGGGCCGGTGCTGGCAGCGTTGGTCGTGCTCGTCACCCACGCTCTGGCGCGTGAGCTGAGCGGGCGTGCCGATGTGGCTCGTGTGGCGGCGAGTCTGTCGCTGCTGTGCGCCGCGCTTCGCTACCACACTGCCGACACGATGTCGCACGGGTTGTGCGCGCTGCTCTTGTGTGCGGGCACGCTCACGGCGTTACGGGCTCGGCGCTGGGATGCACTCCTGAGCGGCCTCGCGATCGGTTGGTTGATTGCGACGCGCCCCGTGTCCGGCACGGTGGGCGTCGTGCTGGCGCTGTGTCTACTCGAGCGGAGCGCGCGGCGCTGGGCCTGGTTCGGCGCCGGGCTCGTGCCTGGCCTGGCGCTGCTCTTATGCTATCAACGCTCGGCAACGGGCAGCTTCTTTGCGTCGACCCAGCTGGCGTACTACGCGCTGGCCGACGGCCCGCCAGGCTGCTTTCGTTACGGTTTTGGCCGAGGGATCGGCTGTCTGTACGAGCACGGCGAATACGTGCGGGCGCGTTTGGCGAGTGGCTACGGCTTACGCGAAGCGCTCGCCGTCACCGTGCGGCGGCTCGCAGTGCATAGCATCGATATCGCCAACGCGGCTCCGCTCGCGCTGCTCTGCCCCGTGGGCGCGTGGCTCGCGCGCGATGACCGCCGTGTGCGCGTGCTGTTCTATGCCTGCCTCGGCTTCATGCTCGCATACGCGCCCTTCTACTTCGATGGTAGTTATCCCGGCGGCGGCACGCGCCTGTTCGCCGATCTATTGCCACTCGAACACGTTTTGCTCGCAATCGCGCTCGTGCGACTCGAATGGATCGGCGTGGCGCTCCCCCTGTCCCTGGCTGGCTTTGCATTCCATGCCAGCTTCGCGCACCGCGCCCTGGCCGAACGCGAAGGCGGCCGCCCCATGTTCGAAGCCGATGTACTGCGCAACGCGGGCGTCGACCACGGTCTGGTATTCGTGGACACCGACCACGGCTTCAACCTGGGCCACGACCCGGGTCAGCTCGACGCACACGCAAAAATCGTAGTCGCGCGTTACGCGCACGACGCGCACGATTGGTGGCTGTGGAATGAGCTCGGTCGTCCGCCGAGCTATCGCTACACGTATTTTGCGGGAGCGCGTGCCGCGCAGGGCGCGCTCGTGCCCTACGTCCCATCCCCCACACCGCTGCGCTTCGAAGCCGAAGCGGACTGGCCACCACTGGTGATCGACGGCGGCTGGGTACAACCCGACTTCGCTCCCTGCGCGTCCAACGGGCGCGGCCTGCGTCTACACCCGAGCGCGCGGTCCGCGAGCGCCGCGTTCGAGTTCGAACTCCCCCTCCCCGGCGCTCGCGCGGTGCCCCCCGCCCACACCCTCCGTCTAAGCTGGATCTCCCCCCCCGGCCCCCCAACCAAACTACTGCTCACCCTGGGTAAGGACATCACCCTGGGTACGGAACTCACCCTGAGTGGGGGGGGAGGATGTGAGGTGGTGGAGTGGGGGCTGCCGGAGCTGCACGGGGGGCCGGTGAGGATACGACTCGAGGCGTCGCAAGGCGGAGTGCTCGACTATATCGAGGTCGGGCCCTAGCCCGGGTGCCGGCCAGAGGAGCGTCCCGGCCCCACTTCCAGCACACATAGTGCGGATACGACGTGTGGCGGATACAACTCAGGGCGGATACATTGTGCGATAGAGTGGTGCGCTCCCGTCGTGGCGCGTTCCTGAAAAGGCGTTGACAATTGAGGCTTTAGAGCGGAACCTTGGAAACTTGTTGAGCCGAGGGAGGCAGCGAGCAGATGACCAAAAGTGAGCTCATCGAGGCCATTGCCGCCCGAGGGGAGCTGACCAAGGCCCGAGCAGAGATGGTCGTCAATTGCGTGTTCGACGCGATGACCGAAGCGCTGCAACGTGGCGAAGGCATTGAGATCCGCGGCTACGGCAGCTTCACCGTTCGGCCTTACAAGCCGTACGCCGGGAGAAATCCGCGTACGGGGCAGCCGGTGCCGGTGCCCGCCAAGCGTTTGCCGTTCTTCAAAGTCGGCAAAGAGTTGAAAGAGCTCGTCAATGCCAGTCGTCACACGCCGATCACCGGCGGTGATGAGAGCGACGACGACTCCGACGACTGAGCAAACCAGCCGTCCCGCAACAACAATGGCCGCTCGCATCCGTCGCCTGCTGCTAGCGGCAGCATGGGCGACAGCCTGTGCGGCGCCCGCCAGTAAGTCTCCGCCGCCGCCGCCCGCGCCGCCACTGCATCACGGTCCGCTGACCGATTTCATTTCCTCGGCCAGCCTGCGCTGGCTGCTCTTGGTCAAGCCACGACAGATTCTGGCCGATCAGGAGCTCGGACAGGCGATCTCGCAGATCATTCCCAGTGCGCACTTCGATGCTTTCGCCGAATCGAGTGGTGTGGATCTGCGAGTCCTACCCGAAGCGGCCATCGCAGGCTTTCCTTACTCTACGTTGTACGTCGCTGAGTTGTCACCGGGCGCCGCAGAGCGCGCACGCGCGCGCTTTGGCGAGCGACTGCTGGCAGGGGCGGTGATCAAGCAGCCGCATCCGGGCGTCACTCGCATCACTGGCGTGATTGGGCAAACGCCCGAAACATTGTTGACCCTCGAAGACCGGTTGCTGGCGATCTCGGTCGGCGATCCGGTGCAGGCGAAGATCGCCGAGGCATACGCCGAAGAGCGCTTGAAGCATTCGCCCACCGCCCTGCGCGGGGCGGCGCTCTCGAGTTTGCCGGAACTCGCTTCGAGCAACACAGCGGTCTTGTTCGCGCCGGGGCCGTTCGCCGACGAGTGGCAGCGCGCTGCCGGCGGCATACTTCAGTCGACCGTGGCTATCGCGATCTCGCTAAAGCCGATTGGGAACGGCAAAGTTGCCACAACATTGTACCTCTCCGGCGCGTGGCAAGATTCCGCAGCTGATGCTGCGCGCCGACTCACTTCGGCGTGGTCGACGTTCGCGCAGAGTTCTGCCGGGCGCTTGTTCGAACTCAACCACGTTGCCGAAGTGAGCTCGAGCCCGGACATGTTGTGCCTACAAGTCGAACTCGAGCTCGCTGCGCTCGTCCGCGGGCTGCGCGCATCAGTGCTTGGTGACCTGTCCCAAATCCTGAATCTGCCGCCTAGGCCGGCCAAATCAACGCCCTGAGTGCGTGTGTGTAGGACAAGCACTTAGGTTCACGCAGGCGCCGCACCCTCGTAAATGTCGTCACCTGATTGCTTCGTACGAACGAGTAATCGATGGCAAGCGTGGAAGCGCTCGAGTGAGTCGAGTGCAACTGATGCAATTCACCCGGGTCACCTGCTTGATTGACCAAAGGCATAATACAGTGCTAGGACTCCCCGGTGCTGCACTGCGGCGGTCGGGTAGAAGCTAGGACGGCCTTCGCGTGAGTGCAGGAGGGTTTCTCGTCGTGGTTGGCGCTGACGCACAATGCGTGAGCAGGAGCCGACGACGGCGCTGCGAAGGTGCGCTTGCCTCGGTGGGCATCGCACCTTCGCTTCCATACGAGAGGGCAATCGTCGGTGAATACAGCAGAAGTCGTAAAGGGCTACACGTTCAAAGCTGGTGATATGGCAGTGCATCCGGCGCACGGCGTCGGTGAGGTGGAGCAGCTCGAGGATCGCGACCTAGGCGGCCGTAAGACGACTTGTTACGTCATCAAAATCAAGGATAGCGGGCTCAAGGTGATGGTGCCCACTGAGGCAGCAGCGCGAGTTGGCCTGCGTCCAGTGATGAAAAAGAAGGAGGCCCAGAACATTTTGGAAATCCTGAAGGCGCCTGAGGTCGCGGTCGACCTGCAACCTTGGAATCGCCGCTTCCGCGCCTACACGGAAATGTTGAAGAGTGGCCTCCCGTCGGAAATCGCCAAGGTGCTTCGCGACATGTACCGCCTGAAGTTCGACAAGGACTTGTCCTTTGGTGAGCGCCGCTTGCTCGATCAAGCCCGCAGCCTGCTCGTCCAAGAGTTGGCGCTGGCCCGCAAAGTCCTGCCTTCCGCGATGGAAGGCGAAATTCAACAGATCTTCTCGGCATAACGTTTCGGTACGTTTCAGCGGCAGGCTTCGAGCCGGGGCAGAAGACCCCGGCTCGCGCCGAGTCGAAACGACGTGGGCTTTAGACCGGTCGACAATGGCCGTTCTGACGCTCATGGAAACTCGGGAAATGCTCGCGTTCGGGCGCTTTCGACGCGACGAGCGGATGGCGCTGTCGGCGGCGGCGGAACAGGCGGCCTTCACGCTGCACGCTGCGGAGTCGCCGGAAGATGCCGGTCGTTGGCTTGAGTCTCATGACGCGATGGCGATGCTGCTCGACACCGAAGCGTCCGAATCGCTCGCGGTGCAGACGCGCAGCAGTGCGAAGCACGCGAGGTTACCAATTATTGCGCTGTCCCCCGAGGTCGGCGATCTGTACTTCAGCGACGCCTTCAGCTGGGGCGCAGACGACGTGCTGCCGCGGAGCGGCACGCGCCCCCTGCTCACGCGCCTACGCACGCTACCGCGTGAAGCGGGCACGCTGCCTGCCTCGACGCGCGGCACGGCATTGATCGCGGAGAGCGACAAGACGCGACGGACCGTCGTCGGACGTGTGCTGCGCAACGCCGGCTACTCGGTGATGTTCGCGGTCACGAAGGAAGACGCCGCACGATTTGCGCAACAAGAAGACATCGCGTTGGCGGTGCTCAACGCCGAGCTCGCGGACGACTATGCGGCAACGATCGCGCTCTCGCGCAGCGCTGGCAGCAAAGCAAATTTCATCGTTTGCGCGAACCCGCGAGAATTGCAAACGATCCGCGCGACGCTGGATGGCACCACGGGGGTCAGCGTCATCGACGCATTCGCTCCACCAGAAAACGTGTTGTTTGCCTCGAACGATCTGAAAGGCGGCGCGGTCAACAATCGCCGCAGCGCGCGCATCTTGTACGGTACCACGGTCGCCTTTCGTGGCGCCGGCCGCGAAAAGGACGACTACGGCTTCACCTACAACATCAGCGAGGGCGGTCTTTACGTGCGCACGCTCGCGCCCCCGGAAGAAGACGAAGTGTGGATTGAGATGGCGCCACCGCGCAGCGAACGTCGCGTGCGCCTGGTCGGCAAAGTCGCCTGGCGTCGCCGCTTCAACCACAACGAGAACGCGACCGTACCCCCCGGCTTCGGTTTGAGTATCGTCGACGGCGCCAAGGCCGACCTGCAAACTTGGCACGACGCTTACAGCACGATTTCCGCGGCGCTCGGTTGAGTTGCGCGTCCCGGGGCGGCTACGCTCCCCGGCATGAAGATCTATACGCGCACTGGCGATGCTGGTGAGACCGGACTGTTCGGTGGTGCCCGCGTGGGTAAAGACGACCCGCGCGTGGAGGCCTACGGCACGGTCGATGAGCTGAACTCCTGCCTCGGAGTCGTGCGCACGCTGCGCGCGTCGGCCGAAACCGACGAATCGCTACTGCAAATCCAGAGTGATTTGTTCACTCTCGGCGCGGAGCTCGCCTGTTTGCCGGGAAAGGAGGACAAGCTACGCATGACCATGCTGAGCGAGGCCGACATCGCGCGCCTGGAGGCGTGGATCGATCGCGCCGAGGCGCCGCTCGAGCCGCTCGAGAATTTCGTGCTGCCGGGTGGCTGCACGAGCGCGGCCGAGTTGCATCGAGCCCGCACCGTTTGCCGGCGGGCGGAGCGGCGTACGCTGACCGCAAGCCGGAGCTCGCCGATTCGGCCCGCGGTCGTAGTCTATTTGAACCGCTTGAGTGACCTGTTGTTTGTGCTCGCGCGCTATGAAAATCACGTGGCGGGGTTGAGCGATATTCCCTGGCGCGCGCGTTGATTTTGTCGGTCACGCGCGGGTCGCACGACGCGCCTCCGATGATTGCAGGGGTTGATTGGGTCGATGGTCACGCGGCCGCCTCATCCAGTCGCAGCCTTCGGCGGCGCTTTGCGATCGCTTGCGCGGAGTTCAGTGCTCGGCGCGCGCGTCCACGGTGGCCGCGGAGACTTCGTAACAATGGCTGCAATCGTGTTCAAAAGGGCCGTTCTGGTCCACGACTTCGATCGCGTACTGCACTCGCTCGTCGAAGAGCGTGCTGGCGGCTGCGGCACCGGGGGGTTGAACCGTCAATGAGTATTGGTCGCTAGCGTCGTCGGGCGGCGTAGGTCCGCCGTAGGTAAAGTTCCACTTCAACACCGCGAAGGGCGTGGGCCCCGAGTCGTCGAAGCTCAACCAGATAGTTTGGTTCTCGTCCGTGCTCGCCCAACCCTCCTCCGGCGAAGCCGATCTCACCTTCGCGCTTCCCTTTGCGCTATGGCATTCCGCGTTACGACACGCGGTGAACACGGCGTCTGCGGCAGTGGCGGCGGAAACGGGCAGATCGACCGTGATGTTCGCGTGCGATAAGTAACCGACGGAAGGGCACTCGTAGTTGCCGCTGCACGAGTCGGCGCCGCCTGCGCCAGCGCCCGCGAGGTCATCGGTGCCCGCAGCGCCCGCCGCACCACTGCTCGCCCCGCCTGCGCCAGCAGCGCCGCTTGGATTAGTACCGGCCGCGCCGGCGGAATTCGACGAGTCCGTGCCCGCAGTCTCTGCTGGACTGCCGGTGGACTTCTGGTCAGATGAACACGCGGATGCCAGCGCGATCCCGGCCACTGAGACCCCCCACCATTGCATTGCTACGCGCACTTGTTCGCTCCCCGTTGAATTGCAAAGCTCAGCTCGGTACGTGCGCAAACCGCGTGCCGACACTTCCTCTCGCCGTTCTGCGGGATTTGCGCGATGCGGTGACACTGGCTGGCACTGACGCCGGCACGGTCGATCAGGCAGACGGGAGCGGCGCGCGCCGCGAGGTGCGATGCGGGATCGCGATCGCCAAAACTCTCAGCACGGTTTTTGTCCGGCTAATTTCTGCGGTTCGCTGGGAAACCGTGGCAATTGAGGCAAAATGCCGCGTTTGCGCGCGAGCGATTCGTGCCTAGGACCCAGTTTGAACTAGGATCCCCCCGTGGCGATTCGCAAGATTGCACAGATGGGCGAACCGGTGCTCCGCCGGCGAGCAGACTTGGTCGATCCGAACGAGATCGCCGCGCCTTTCATCCAGACGTTGATCGACGACATGATCGAGACCATGCACGACGCAGATGGCGCAGGGCTTGCCGCACCGCAGGTCTACGAGTCCTTGCAGCTGTGCGTGATCGAAGTCGATCAGAACCCACGCTACCCGCAATTCGAACCGATCCCGCTCACCGTTCTGATCAACCCGGTCGTCACTCCTCTCGTCGGAAGCGTCCTGAGCGGCGGCGAGCTGAGTGTCGAAGATAGCTTTCAAATGTACGAGGGTTGCTTGTCGGTGCCTGGCATGCGCGGACGAGTCGTGCGGCCGCGCAAGGTGCGAGTGCAGGCATTGGACCGCGCAGGCGTTGCACTCGATTTCGTGTGGGAGAGCTTCCGGGCCGTAGTCGTGCAACACGAGACCGATCACTTGCTGGGTACGCTGTACGTGGATCGCGCAGATCCGAAGACCTTGACCTTCCTCCGCGAATACGAGCGCTTCGTACCATCGGCTTCGCGCATTCGTGACCAGGGGAAAGCAGTGGTGGGCAAATGAGGCCCGTTCCCGGCGATGTCATCGGCGGCAAATACCGGATCGTGCGCTTGATCGGCGACGGCGGCATGGGCACGGTCTACGAGGCGCATCACGAATTTCTCGAGACTAGTGTGGCGCTGAAGTTCCTGCATTCGGAACTGGCCAAGCGCGCTGGCCTCGGTTCGCGCTTCTTACAGGAAGCACGCGTTTCAGCGCGGATTCGCAGTCCGCACGTGACTCACGTGACCGACGTCGATCAAACCGCGGACGGCTCGCCGTACCTGGTGATGGAACTCTTGCATGGCGAACCGCTGCAACAAGCGATGGATCGTCAAGGCAAGCTACCTCCCGAGCAGGCCGTCGATTTCGCACTGCAGATCTTATCCGGACTCGAGTCGGCGCATGCGATCGGCGTGGTTCACCGCGATCTCAAACCGGACAACGTGTTCATCGTGCCCGCCTCCGGTGGACCCCTGCTCAAGTTGATCGATTTTGGAATCGCCAAGCTACGCGCCAGCACCGAATTTCAAAAGGGGCTGACGCGTGCCGGCGTGATCATGGGCACGCCCGAATACATGGCCCCCGAGCAGCTATTCGCGGCCGAAAACGTCGATCATCGGGCGGATCTGTATTCCCTCGGCGTGATCCTGTTCGAGATGCTGGCAGGCCGGCGCCCCGCCGACGGCGACGATGTAGAAGCCATCGTCGCCGCGGTTGTCTCGGGCAACGTGCGTCACCTGGCAGACCTCGAGCCAGCACTCGCGCCGGGACTCGTCGCGGTCGTCGAGCGCGCCCTGCGTCCGGATCGCGAAGCGCGTTTCGGCTCCGCGCTCGAGATGCGCTCGGCGCTCGCGCCCTTCGCCGGAGCGCTGAGCTACGCGGGAAGGCAGGCCGCGAATCCCGAGCCGATGCCGCACGCAGCGCCACCGCGCGCGCCGCAACAGGTCGGGTCGGCGCCGGCATTCGAGGTAGCGCAGGCGGTGCCAAAGACCCTGCCACCGGACGGCGATGCAGCAATGCTCGCCTACAAGGGTGGCACGCAGGAAGTGTCGGATGAAGCCGTGCGCGAGGCCCTGCGCGCCAGCGCTTCGCCCGGCAATTTGCCGCCCGCAGGCTACGGCTATCCGCCTGGGCCAGCGGCGTACTCGGCGCCCACCGCGCGCAAACGCCGCTCGCGCAGCGGGCTGTGGATCGGCTTGAGCTTGCTGATCGTGCTCGGTTTGGGCGGTGCCGCGTTGGCCGCAGTGTTCTACCAGCAGCACCAACCCGACACGAGCGCGCCACCGCTCGTCCTCGATACCCCAACTCCGGAGACGACCGTCAATCCGCTGATCGACGCTGGCTCGGGGACCCCGGTGGCAACCAACCCAACCGTCATCCCGGTGACCCCAACTCGCCCCAATGCGCAGACCGGTTCACCGACAACCGGCCCAACCGTGCTGCGTCCAACGGATGCCGGCGCGCCAGCAGTTGCTGACGCGGGGCGCAATACGTTCCCATTTCCGTTTCCGTTGCCCAGCACTTTGCCGCCATTGCCGAGTACTTTTCCAACCTTGCCGAAGACTTTTCCGAGCACGTTTCCGACCACCTTACCGCCCGGTTTTCCAGCGATTCCCGGTTTTCCCCTGGCCAGACCCGCCGCCGCGGACGGAGGTAAGTAATGCCGCAACACACATCTGAAACAACAATGAAAGGCGCTGGCCTTTTGCCCGCGCTAGGCTGAGCCCGTGTCTACTTCCCCCGATGAATCCGATGAGGTGCGAACGTTCGCGGCGTCGCTGCCCGAAAGCTACCGCAGAAATTTCGACATCGTTGCGATCGCTGCGCACACGAAGATAGCGCGCGAGCGAGAGTCCGCTTCGGCCAACGTCGGTAGCTTCAATTCCAGCCGCGTGCCTGGCTCCGCTGTGTGCGTCGTGGCTGACGATCGCCCGGGCTTGCTCGCGACAATCAGCGCCGCGCTCGTGCTGTCCGGGCTGGATGTAATCGAGGCCGAGGCGTACACGCGCCGCGTCGACCAGCGCGCCAACGAAGCCGTAGACGTTTTCTGGGTGCGCCACGAAAAGGAACACCAACGCAAACTCCGGGTCAGCAAAGAAGAGATCGATCTGCTGCGCACCACGCTGATCGGTTTGCTCGACGGCAAGCTCGATCGCCGCCGCGCCGATCCCAGCGTTCGCCCGCCGCCCACGCCTTCGTCTTCGGAGACGATCGTGCGCTTCATCGAGGGTCAAGACGGCGTGTTCAGCACGTTGGAAGTCGAGACTGGCGATCGCTCTGGGCTACTATTGGCCTTGGCCCAAGCGCTCTTCCAACAGCGCGTGCAAATCATCGGTTCGCAGGTGAAAACCACGGGCACGCGTGTGTTCGACCGCTTCCACATCGTGGAATTCGACGGCTCGCCAATCAGCTCCGCGCGCCGCCTGGATATCCAAGTGGCGGTGATTTCAGCGGTTGATCCGGTGAGTGACTCCCTACCAGCGTCACAGCAGCTCTAAGAACGCCGTGACGGCGCGCGCCTCGCCCGCCGTGAAGGACTCGAGCGCCTCGCCCGGCGGCGCTCTGTCGTGGAAGAAGCGCGTGTGATCGAAGCGCGCGCGGCGCGCCACGTCCAGTAGCGTGTCGGCCGAGCCATTGGTGAAGTGGGGCCACTTCGCGGCGGCGCGACGGAGCGACGGTACGCGCGTGCCGGAGTCATGGACGTAGGGCGTCACGCCCGTCTTTTGGTAGTCCGCGCTCGCCCACACGATCGCGCCCTCGGGCGAAAATATCGCACGCGGCCAAGCTTCGAAGGAAAGCGCGCTCTGGGCAACATCGCTTTGTAGGCGTGCGGCATGGCAACTCGCGCAGTGGTCGCGAAACAGAACCGCCCCGCGCTGCTCGTCGGCGCTGAAACGATCCCGGCCCGCGACACTTGGATTGGTGGTGTGCGAGAAACGCATCAAAAACGCAATCAGCGCGCGACGCAGCGCTTCCGGCCCGAGTGTTTCGTCGTACACCCCCAGCCGCTCGAGCCACGGATAGTCCTGACCGCGGATTTCGAACCAAGGATCATTGCCGCTGCCTTTGCCGGCAACCCGAAATTCGTGATGCGACACGCTAGCTAGATCGGCGTCGAGCGCGCGCGAAAAGTGCGGACGGTTGTTGAACAGCCCGCGCAGCGGCTTGGTCGCGACGCGCACTTCGTCGCGACCGGTGTAGTGCACGCGGCCGTCCACGTAGCCTTCGAAATGGCACGTCTCGCAACTGAAGCGGCTGTGCGAGCCTTCGCTCGAATTGCTCGGCGCCATCAAGGTCGTGAAGAACAGCGCTTCACCCAAACGCTCTTCGGTCGTCGCCAACGGAGCCTGCTCGGAGGTGATCGCCACGAGCTGCGCGGGCTCGGCGCGCTCGCCCGCTGCAGGCCGGAGTAGCCAAGCATCGAGCAGGGGGTCGGCGAAGGCGATCTCCCCCGACGCCAGCCGCAGCGCCGCGGCGGTACCCGGAAAAAAGGGTTCGCTTTGCACCCTGGGCGCCGCCACGGACGTTGCCTCGAAGTAAAGCTGGAGCGCGCGATCGCTGCCGTAGCCCGAGACGAAAAGGCGCGCTTGGGTACCGTCCACCGCGAGCAGCGGCGCTTTGGGCGTAACCACTGCCAGCTCGGACACGTTCTTCTGCCAGAGCGTGCGGATGGCCCCGGACTTCGGCAGTAAGTAACAGAACACGAAGGAGTCGATGTACCCGAACGAGCCGTCGCTGCGATCCAGTGGGTGGTCTTCGACGCCAGCCGCAGCCAGGAGCAATTGACCGTCCGCCAGCAACGCCGCATCGAAACCCCAGATTGGACCGTCGTGGCGCACGCGCGCGCGTTCTTCGAGCACTGCCCCATCCGCGCTGAGTCGATACACGAGCAACGAGTGGTCCAGCAACAGATCGACAATCAAGAGCGATCCAATGCGGCGCAGGGACAGTGGTCCGTGGCCAACCACGCGCGCCCCTCGCACCAGGGCGCTGCGTGCAGGATCGAGCGTGAGCAACTTCCCGTCGTGCACGTCGAGTGCGTACAGCACTCCCAGCGGTCCCGAAGCCAAGGCGCGGATGCCGAGAATCCCCGGCACTTGCAACTGCCCCGAGGGGGTCAAGCGACGACCGTCGAAGTGGAACCGAAGCAATCTCCCTGACGTCTCCCCCGCGACCCAACACTCGCCGGCTTCGCTCACGGCAACCGCCAGCGCGGACCCGGGAACGTCGATGCGCTGCAACTCGTGCAGCTGTGCATCGAGCAAGACCAGCGCGGAGGCACCGCGCAACACGCCCACCAAATGCCGTCCGTCGAGCTGCGCCAAGGCGTACGGGTCCGCGCCGTGGCTGCGGTTCGCGGGCGGGAGACGCGCAAAGTCGGTGACGCTTCGACGGGACGCTTCGAACTGCTCGAGCCGTTCACGCGCGTCTGTCACCGCATCCGCTGCCTCGACGTGACGCGCCTCGCGATGCCCGAAGGGGTCCGCGAGATGACGCGGAGGATGATGCTCAGACCACACTCGCCGCACGCTCAACGCGAAACCCACACAGGCAACGCAGCCAACTGCCGCACGCACGAGTCGCGACCAGCGCACTTCGGGAGTCTTAACCGGCTTCCCCGTCTGAGACGACGCCATTCTCAAATCAAGCTTTTGACCCAAAATCGTCGCCCGCTCTCGGCGCACAAACATCAACCATTCCGAAGAATTAGCCGCGGGAATCGGGACGCGAAGAACCCGGCACGGTCCCTGCTTAAGGAGGTCTCGTGATGCAAACGACTCCAAAACAAACCGACTCCGTGCAAGCGCAAGTGGAGGCGCTCACGGTAGTAGCCAAGAAACTCACAAGTGAGGGCAAAGAGGCGCAAGCGCTCGAAGCTTACAAGACGGCATCCGGGCTGATGCTCGGGGCGCCCTGGCTGCAGCACCGAACGGCAGAGCTTGCTCGTAAGCTGAAGCAACCCGAAGTCGCGGCGCTGCACTATCGCCGGGCCGCCGCGGCGTTCATACACGCTGGCTTTCCCAAGCGAGCGATTGCGCCGCTGCGCACAGCTTGGCAGCTGACCATCCCGCTCTTGCCCGGCAATGCCAATGCGTTCATCACCACCAGCTTGGAGTTCGCCAACGTGCAGCGTGAGCTCGGCTTTGCCGCGGATGCCAAGCTCACCTTGACGAACAGTAACCTCGCGCTCGAAACTTCGGGCAGCGCCGATCGCGTGCCGACGGCCGCGCAGCTCGAGCAAGCCAAGAGCAGGCCGCCCGCAGCGGCGAGCAGCGAACCACCGGACAGCGGCGTGGTCAGCAGTCTTCAGAGCTCGCCTTCCGGACTGCTTACTAGGCTAGACGGCGCCGTGAAGCCATAATCGGAGCGCTCGTTTCGAGCTGGTTGGAGGGGTCTGCTCTCCACGCCCAGTAACGGGTGCGGCGCGTCCAATTTCGCTGCCGCCCCGTCGAGTCAGCGATTCGGCGGCTGCGCCAAGCGCACGATCCCCCACAGCAGGAGCAATCGCGCTGCAGCGTGCGCCACACTGAAGGTCACGCTGCTGAGCGCGTAGGCCTCCATGTAGCTGCCGCTGCCCGAAGGCCCGGTCACGCTCAAGAAGCGGGGCAGAGCAAGCTGGGTCAGGTACGCGACGAGTGAGATCAATGCCTCGAAGATCATCGCCCCCAGCAAGATCGGCGTCGCATCAGGACGATGCCGGCGGACCACGGTTGCGATCGCTGCGATGAAGGCAATCAGCACCAACACGCCGACGCCCCACGAGATCGCACTGGCCACGCCCATCGTCGCGCTGGAAGACATGACACCGCATCTTCGAGCAAGTGCGAGCCGAGCGCCATGCGGATTTTCACACCGACTGGGGCGCACCGAGCCTTGCCGAGTAAACCGTCGTACTCGCCGCCCACCGGGCGCCAGCGTGACATCCTCGGGGAGTACAACCATGATGAGCCGATGAGCTCGATCATCGAACAGGCTACGATCACGCCGCCGCCCAGCATGCCGATCCTTTCGCGCTCGGAGCTGAATCGCCTGAGCGCGAGTACGCACGATCCCGCGCTTCGTGTGCTGTTCCGCCAATGCGTGCTCGCTGTGCTCAATACCGGGAGCGCCAGTGACGACCCTGCCGAATTGTTTTCGAGCTATTCGGCCTTCCGGGTAGCGCTGGTTCCCACTTCGCGCGGCATCCTCTTGGAACTGAGCCAAGCGCCGGCACGCGCCTTCGTTGATGGGCAGTTGATTGAAGGGATCCGCGAGCACTTGTATGCCGTGCTCCGCGATTTCATTTGGATGAGCACGCAGGTGGCTGAGCACGATCCGAGCTCGGCAGTTTTCCAGCTCCTGCGCAACGCTTCGTTGTTTCGGCTCGAAGACGAACCGGGCTTGGCCGTTTGCTGGGGAGGACACTCCATTTCTTCAGCCGAGTACGATTATACCAAGGAGGTGGGCTACGAACTGGGTCTGCGACGCTTGGGTGTCGTCACCGGCTGTGGACCCGGCGCGATGAAGGGCCCGATGAAGGGCGCAAATTTGGGTTTGGCCAAGCAACGCCGCGTGCCGGGGCGTTTCATCGGCATCACCGAGCCGGGGATCATCGCCGCAGAGCCGCCCAATCCCATCGTCAACGAATTGGTGGTTTTACCCGATATCGAGAAGCGACTGGAAGCGTTCGTACGCGTTGCGCACTGCTTGATCATATTCCCCGGCGGACCGGGAACGGCGGAAGAGCTCTTGTACGCGCTCGCGCTGAAGATGGATCCGCGCAATCGCGACTGCCAAATGCCGATGATTCTCACGGCCGGAAAGGAGCAGGCTGGCTATTTCGAGGCGATCGACGAATTCGTGAGCATTACCTTGGGCGACGAAGCCCGCAAACACTACGAGATCATTACCGATGCTCCCGCGGCAGTGGCGCGCGCGGCCGTGGCCGGTTACCAGGCTGCAGCGAAGCGGCGCTTCGAGCGTCAGGAGCCCATGTACTATCACAGTGAGCTCGTGATCGATGCTGAGCTGCAGCAACCTTTCGAGCCCACTCACGAAAGCATGGCCTCGCTGCGGCTGCATCGTGACCAAGACGGGTTTGTCCTAGCGCGCGAACTGCGGAAGCTTTTTTCGGGGATCGTCGCCGGCAATATCAAACAAGCTACCGTTGCCCGCATCAAACAATTCGGCCCCTTCGAGATCACGGCCGAGCCCGGCATTACCGCACCCCTCGATCGCCTGCTCAATAGTTTCGTTCAGCAGGGGCGCATGAAAATCAGCGGCAACTATCGGCCTTGTTATCGCGTAAAGCCGAGCTGAACTGGTTGGGGGCCACGCTGAAAAGGGCGCGCTGCGCGGAGTTGGTCGTCGTTGGGCAGCGGCGTCGCGTAAGAAGCGCCACGGCTGCCACGCAAGCCCGAACGAGTGAACGAGAGCCCATCGGAGCGGCCCGAGACCGGAGTCTTTGCAAATCAGCGCCTGGCTGCCCGGCCGTGGAAGCTTCCCCAAAAAATGGCAGCGGAACCCCAAGCGGAGACCCCGCCGCATTTTGCGAGCTCGATTCGGTCATGTGCCAGAAACATAGGGATCGGCGCCATTTCCGGGATGTGTCACGTATGGGTAACGTGCCTGGCTTCGCGTGCCGCGGTGACTAAGCTACTGAGCTCGGCCCGATTGGGCTCACCAAACGAATGGATTGCGTGACCGGTTTCGACGAAGACGAGTACTTTTTCGCGAGCTACGACACCGAGCAAGCAAGCATCGGTGTGTCGCTGGCCTGGCAGGAGTTCGACGAAGCGGAGGCACGGGTCCCGACTCCCGAACAGCTCAGCCACTTGGGCCGGTTCCGAAGGCCGGTCGCGGGAGTCGTCGCAGCCTTGGCGCTTTTGTCGATCGTAGCGCTCGCCAAGCATGGCTTTCTGCGGCACGGAGCTCAGCGCGAACTCGTCGCGCACTATGGCTCGGCGATCGCAGCCCCCACAGCGACCGCGATCGCAGGCGCGACTGTCGAGCAGACTGCCGTCGTGGACGACGCTTCGTCCGTCCTCGTGCCGGACGCTTGGTCCACCTTCCTGGACGAAGCGACGTCTGCCTTCGGACAGGTAGCGTCCGTTGCAAACGCGGCTGCGCCTACTGCCGTCAGTGAGACCGCTCCGGCGCTCGGAACCGCCGGGCGGGAGACAACGCTCGCTGAGATCTCGACCCAGCCTGGCCCGGTGCGCGCCTTCATCTCGGTACTGACGGCCATGTGTTTGCGACCCGCGGGGAGGGACGTCACGCTCGCTGGTCCGAGCGACGCCAGTCGTTCGCGGTGGCCGCTCAGCAAGAGCCGAAATAGGTCCATTCCGGCAGCGTTCGTGGGAGCGAACTCCGCGGCGCTGGTGGCAGCGAAGCCGCTTGCCACGTTCAATTCAGTCGCCCGCTTCCCAGACGTTCAACGCTGAGTTAGTTTCGACGATTCAGGGCACGTTCGACTGCTGTTCACGGCCCGAGGCAATAGCGTTGAACGCGGCTGCGTTCCGGATCGAAGCCACAAGAATAGCCCTTGCAGCAGTCGCTGTTCGACTGGCACGCGACGTCGCCGCAGGACTCGCCTGCGCCGGACGAGTCGCCCTCGGGTGCCTTGGCGGGCGTGGCTCCGACCTGGTCGTGCTCGGGCGACGACGCGGCGTCATTGCTCGCCTTGGCTTCGCCTGCGGGATGCTCGGCGCACGTCACGACCGAAAATAGCAGGAGTAGGACGGTTGGAAGCTCGACCCTCGCGATGAACATTGGGACCCTTTCCTTGACGGCAAACGCGAGCTCGAAGCGTCGCGGTGCCCGTTCAGAAGTGGCTCTGAATGCGCGCGTTCCCGGAGATTCGATATTAGCCCACGGGCACGCGGGTGCCAGCCGGTAAATGAGACCCAATCCGTGGTTCGAGCTCAGGTTCGAGCGGGAAATTACACCCTCAGGAGCGCTTTCGCGTCGCACCGTGCCTGCCTCGACGTTCAGACTGCGACTGAGGCCCGCGAATGGCTAAGTCGGTCGAAGATCGCGGTTGAGGCGCCCGGATGGCGAGGCGCGACGAAGGCGCAGACTGCAGGGTATGTAACTGAGGAGCAACGACGCCAGCGGGATGCCTCGGGCGCGAGATCGATCGACTGAGCCATTCCCGGGCCCTTAGCCCGGACCAGAAGTCCGCAGACCTGTTCAAGCCGCTTGCCAGCGAAGTCCCGGCAGGTTGTGCTGGCTTCGAAAGGGGTCTCAGCTTCATGAGAGGATTCGCTTTGCTCGTCGTAGTGGTGCTCGTATCGATCGTCACTTCCGTTGCGACCGTGCTGGGCCTGGAGCGCTTGAAGCTGCTTAGTCCGCCCACGCATGAGCAGGTGCAAGCGAAGGTGGGCGTGCCGAGCTTGAAAGGCCTCGGCGAGGATGACGCTCGCCAAAACCTGAAGGCACTCGGGTTGGTGTTCCTGGTGAGCGAGCGAAAAGCGGTGGCTGGAGCCGAGCCCGGGACGGTGGTGGAGCAATCGCCCGCGGCGGGGCAACAGCTCGACCCGCATGGATCGGTCAGCGTCGCGTTGGCGCGCGAGCTCCCCAAGGTGCCCGGGGTAGTGAATCGAACGCTCAGCGAAGCTACGGCGCTTCTGACACAGCACGGCTACAAACTCGAACAAGCGGATCCGATCCCCGACCCGCAGGTGCCCAAAGGCAGCATCGCGACGCAACTGCCGGCAGCGGACATGCCGCAAGAGACAGACAAGCCCGTGACCGTTCGCGTCTCGAGCGGTCCTGGCGAGATCGAGGTACCAAAATTACTCGGCCAGGGGCTCGAAAAGGTCAAGACCCAGGCCAAAGATCTGGGCTTCGCGCTGAAGATCGCCTGGACCGAAGAGGGCGAAACTACAACCTTCGTGGTGCTCGCCCAAAATCCTGCTGCTGGAAAGAAGATCAAGCCCGGCGATGCGGTAACCGTCACGGTCAATCGCTGACGCACGCGCCACGCAGTGCCGCGCTCGACTTGCGCTGCGCGCGCGGGCAAGCTGCGCCCCGATGGTCCCTTCCGCTTTCGATGACGTGGTCGAATCCGTCCGTGCGGCCCTGAACGCCAAGCGCAGCGAAGTGGCCGAGCGCATCGCCACGCTGGAAAGCGCGCTGCGCGGTTATGAGCGCGCTCTCGAGTTCGAAATCGCCGAGTCGTTCGCGAGCGAACACCAGCTCAAGCAACCCGCTCGCCAAGAGCGCGCGGCCGAAGCCGCCCTGAAGCTGTCACGCGCGGTGGCCAACCTGCCCGAGCTGGCCCCCCGCACGGACTCCAAAAGGACCGCACCAGAACCAGAGCCTGCGTCCGAACGCGAGGCTTTGTCCGCACCCAAAGCGCGTCCCCACCCGGGCAGACTAGTGATCATCGGTGCGCTCGCTGGACGCGAAAAATCCGGCTCGCTGCCAGCCGAGGTGGCCGCAGACGCGGAGTGGATCGACACCGAGCGCGACGGCGTGCACGCGGTCGGCAATTTGCCGCAGCGGATTCGCCAGGGCCGCGTCAGCGGCGTGGTCATCTTGGACCGCGTCGTATCGCACAAGCATACCGAGCCGGTCGTGGCTGCGGCACGTGAAGCACGAGTGCCGGTGGCATTCGCCGGCCAAGGCGGTAAAGTCTCATTGACGCGCGCGCTGGCACAGTTGGAAGAGATGCGTCGCGAGCGCGGCTGAGCCGGAAAAGCACTGCCATGACTCTGAACCTCGAGACGCAAGCGGCACGGCTCTTCAGCGTTGGCTTTCACGGCAAGGTCCTCAGCGACGACTTGAGCCGCTTGTTGGCTCGCGGGGTGGGCGGCGTGATCTTTTTTTCGCGCAACGTCGGGCAACCGGCGGAGGTACTCGAAACCACTAGCTCGATCAAGCGCCAGGCGGGCCGATCCGTGGTGATTGCGCTCGACCAAGAAGGCGGCAAAGTTGCACGCTTGCGGCAAGGCTTCAGCGAGCTACCCTCGATGCGGGCGCTGGGCGAGACGGGCAGTGCCAGGCTCTCGCGCGAGGTCGGGGCGCTGATCGGACGTGAACTGCGCGCAGTCGGTTTCGACATGGACTATGCGCCCGTGCTCGACGTCGACACCAATCCCGACAATCCGGTGATCGGCTCTCGCTCCTTCGGGCGCACGCCCGAGTTGGTCAGCGAGCTCGGCGTTGCACTGGCGGAGGGTCTGGAAAGCGCTGGGGTCGCTGCCTGCGGCAAGCATTTCCCCGGGCACGGCGACACCAGTCAAGACTCGCACTTGCAGCTGCCGCGTTTGACCCACGCGCTCGAGCGCTTGGAGCAGGTCGAGCTCCAGCCATTCGCTGCCGCCATCGCGGCTGGCATCCCTTCGTTGATGACTGCGCATGTCGTCTTCGAACCGCTCGATCCGGTGTATCCGGCCACCATGAGCCATGCCGTCTTGCACGGACTCTTGCGTGACAAGATGCGCTACGACGGGCTAGTCGTCAGCGACGATCTGGAGATGCGCGCCATCGCCGATCACTACTCGGTCGAAGACACGGTCGTGCGCGGGCTCAACGCGGGCGTCGATCAGTTTCTTTGTTGCCACACGGCCGAAATCGCCCATCGCGCAATCGAAGCCGTGGTGCACGCCGTCGAAGCTGGCACGGTCAGCCGTGAAACGCTGGCCGCCGCCAACCGTCGAATCCAAACTCTCACCGATCGCTACGCGCAGCCTGCTTTGCAAACGCCCGATCTGGGCGTGCTTCGCTGCGACGCCCATTTGGCGCTCGTCGAGCGTGTCTCGCGCGGCGCAGAGGCCGGCGATCCAACCGCGGTGATGGAGCGGATTTGCCGCGTGGGCGGCTGATTTCGTTGGCTCAAGCGAGCAACGCGCGTACCACCGCGGCAGTCGCCGTTTTGCCCTTGGCGACTTTCGCGGGGCTGCCGGCTGCCACTATTCTTCCGCCTCGAGCGCCGCCTTCGGGACCGAGCTCCACGAGGTAGTCCGCGCCAGCAATCACCTGCGGGTGATGTTCGATCACGACCAGCGTATCGCCTCGCTCGACCAGGCGACCGAGTACGCTCATCAACTTCGCGACGTCTGCAATGTGTAGGCCGGTGGTCGGTTCGTCCAGCACGTACAGCGTTTTCTCGTGGCGTCTGGTGGCGGTGAGTTCGGCGGCCAGCTTGAGTCGCTGTGCCTCGCCCCCTGACAAAGTGTGTGAACCCTGACCGAGGGTGATGTAGCCAGCGCCCAAGTCTGCGAGCGTCTGCAATGGCGCCGAGACCGTGGGATGATTGGCGAACAGCTCGACCGCTTCCTCGGCTGTGAGCAAGAGCACCTCACCAATCGAGCGCCCGAGGTACTTGATGTCCAGGGTTTGCGGCTCGAAACGCAGGCCATCGCAGGTTGGACACGGCGTCACCACGTCGGGCAAGAAGCTCATCTCGTGGGTGACCGCGCCTTGACCCTCGCAGGTCGGGCATTGGCCGCCGCCCTTGCTGTTGAAGGAGAAGCGCGTCGCAGCAAAGCCCGCAATTTTCGCTTCATTCGTGGCCGCGAACAGTTTGCGAATCGTATCCCAGATACCCAGAAATGTGGCCGGTGTGGAGCGCGGGGTGCGCCCAATCGGCGATTGATCGACCGCCACCGCGCGTACCAGTTCCTGATAACCGCGCAAGCTCTTGTAGCTACCGGGCGGTTCGCTGACGAGCTTCAGCTTCTCGCGCAGCGCGGGCAGGAGTACGTGCCTGATCAGCGTGCTCTTGCCCGAACCGCTCACGCCAGCCACGACCGTGAACGAGCCGAGCGGAATGCTCAGCTCCACGTCTTTCAAGTTATTCTGCGTGGCGCCGGTCAAGATCAGCTGCGGGGAAGCGCGATCGATGGCTTGGGGCTCGCGCAGCACCGGGGGAGCGGCGAGCGCGCGGCCGGTCGGCGATTCCATGACTGCCAGCACCTGCTTGGGTGTGCCTTCGGCCATCACGCGACCGCCGCGCGAGCCGCCGCCCGGACCGAGATCGATCAAGTGATCGGCCGCGCGAATGGTCTCGGTGTCGTGCTCGACGACCAGCACGGTCGAGCCCAGGTTCACCAGGTTGCGCAGATTGCTGAGTAGGCGCCCGGTATCTCTCGGGTGCAGGCCAATCGTCGGTTCGTCGAGCACGTACAGCGCGCCAGTGAGGCCGGCGCCGAGCTGGGCCGCCAACCGCAAGCGCTGCATT
>Ga0302323_100000157_pt1 | contig 50623 bp, 40 predicted proteins | sample Fen_T0_3_FD_201950 | JGI IMG/M metagenome (GOLD analysis project Ga0302323, IMG submission 201950) | Peat permafrost microbial communities from Stordalen Mire near Abisko, Sweden - Fen_T0_3 | ecosystem: Environmental > Terrestrial > Soil > Wetlands > Permafrost | place: Sweden: Abisko...
TGATCGTGACCGAGAAGACCCGTGTCCCCGCCCTGGTCCGCCGGGACACCGCCGAGCGCACCGAGCAGGACATCGCGACGGTGTTCAGCGATCACCCGACCGCCAGCGAGCCGAACCCGAGCCCCGCAGGCGCGGCCCCGCCGCGCTCGCCGCACGACAGCCCGCACGGCGCGGCCCCGGCGCCGTCGGGCGCGCCCGCGGGTGCGGCGAGCAGCCCCGCCCCGGGCAAGCCGTCGGCGTCGCCTGCGCCCGCGCCTGTCGGTCACTGAATTCGATCGACCTCGATGACCTCGGGGTCAGCGGCTCACGGCCCGCAGGTGAAGCCGCCGAGCGCGATCGAGAACGCGCGGACGCTGCCGGTATCGAGGAAGGCGCTGTCGGTCACGTGGAGCACCCACGTACCGCCGGCGGTGTCGCCCGCGAACGTCGACAGCGCCTGCAGCGGCGAGAACGCGCCGGTGAACGGCGCCTGGTCGATCGTGACGTCCTGGATCGAGTCCGGCGCGCTGTCGGTCAGCACGGTCTGGCAGAAGTTGCCGCCGCTGTTGCCGGTGCCGCCGGCCGCGTCGATCAGCGTGGCCCGCCGGCCGGTGGGCGAGGTCAGCTGGAACGTCAGGTCACCGACCCAGCTGTGATCGACGCCGACCGTGGTCGAGCCGAGGTCGGTGTTGCACGCCGTGCCGTCGAGGCTGAACACCAGGCTCGAGACGCCGCCGGTGAACGAGACCGGCAGCGGGATGTCGACGCCGGCCGGATCGGCGTCGGGGATCGCCACCGCGGGGCCGGCGTACGAGAACCGCTGCGGGGCGCCGCCGGCGCGGCCGACCTGGACCGCGAAGCTCAGCACCACGGGGTGCGCGCCATTGCCGGTGTAGTTGACGGTCAGCGTGAACGGGAGCGACGCGCCGCACGGCGCGCTCGGGCTGACGAAGAACGCGAACAGCGGCGCGCCCGTCGACGTGGTGCCCGAGGCGAGGTTCGGGTAGGTCTCGGTGCCCTGCAGGATGATCACGTCGGGCGAGGTCGTGGCCAGCGTCGCCGAGATCGCGGTCGCCGCCGCGCCGCCTTCGTTGGTGATCGCGACCGAGAGCTGCGCGGCGCCGCCGGGCAGCACGGCGGTGGCGCCGAGCGGCGTGACGGTCACGGCGCCCCGGGTGACGAGCACGGCCGGCTTGGCGCCGACCTGGCGGAGCGTGCCGAACGCCGAGATGATGCCGCGGCCGGTGTCGCGATCCGGGCCGGCGGCGTCGATGTCGATCGCGGCGGCGGAGATCGCCCGGCGGATCTGCGCCGGCGTCAGCGCGGGCACCGCGGCCTTGACGAGCGCGGCGATCGCCGCGGCGTGCGGCGCGGCGGCCGAGGTACCGAAGAACGGGTTCAGGCCCGAGCCGCCGGGCAGCGTGGTGGTCACGCCGTCGGCGGCCGCGATGTCGGGCTTGGCGCGCGACACGCCGGCGCGGCTGGCGAACGTGCCGCCGGGAGTGGCCGGGACGATCGGGTTGTTGTTGCGATCGTAGAACATCCGGCGCGGCCCGTCCGCGCTGAACACCTCGACGGGCGTGGTCGGTCCGCTGGTGAACTCACCGCCGAACGCCTCGGCGGCGTCGACCGCGGCCACGCCGTAGCCATCGCTCGTCGCGGCGTGGCCGAACGTGCCGCCGGGGGTGCTGAGCGCGAACTCGCCGCCGAACAGCACGGCGTGGATCGCGCGGAGCTCGGCGCCCGGGTTGGCCGCGATCACGACGCGCGCGCCCGGCGGGATCGCGAACCCGACCTCCTCGAACGCGAGGCCCGTGCCGTCCTGGATGTCGGTCGACGCGAACACGACGTTGCGCAGATCCTCGTCGAGCACGAACAGGTCGTAGTCGTTGGCCGACGCGGGGTTGTCGAGCGATCCCGGATCGGCCCAGTGCAGGATCAGCGGGCCGCCGAGCTGCTCGACGCGGTCCGAGATCACGCCACTGCCGAACGTGTGCACGGTGTAGCCCGAGGGCAGCGTCGCGAGCGCGCCGGCCGGCTTGAAGTCGCCTTCCCAGGTGCCCGAGGTGCCGTCATCGAAGTTGCCCTGGTTGCCGGCCGACGAGAAGTACAGCGCGCCGTCGCGGGTCACGTCGTCGACCGCCTGCGCGATGATGTCGTCCTCGTACGGCGACTCGAAGAAGTAGATGATGTCGTCGACGATGACGTCGCAGTGGTACTGGAACCTGAGCGCGCGGAGGTTGTCCGCGAAGCTCTCGGGGCCGTTGAACGCGGTGGCGAAGACCAGATCGGCGCCGGGCGCGATGTCGTGGACGATCTCCATCATCGCCGTGCCTTCACCGCTACCGGGGCGGCCGTCCTGACCGGGCACCGTGGTGGTGTTCGCCGGTAGGTCGCCGGTCGCGATCGCCTGCTCCTTGAAGTCGTCGCTGTCCGATAGCACGCCGACCTTGGCGCCGGTGCCGTCGACGCCGAAGAACCTGCGGGCGCGGGCGGCGCCGTGCGCGGTGTCGCCTTCGCTGACCCGCGACCCGGCGTTGGCGATCGGCGCGGCGGTCGGGTCGCGCGGCAGCGAGCGCGGCCCGGCCCACGCCTGCTCGGCCTGCTGCATCGCGGCGACGCGCTCGGCGCGCGTCCCGGTGCGGTACTTCGCGCCGCTGCCCGGCTTGTCGATGCGCCACGTCATCGCCTGCAGCGCCGGCCGCACGGCGCTCACCCTCGTGTCCGCCGCGATCGGCTCGAGGCTGCCGAACGGCACCCAGCTCCGGAGGCTGTGGTCGCCCGCGTAGACCACCTGGCCGCCGCTCGCCAGGACGGTGCCGGTCATCGCCGACATCCCGCCACGGCCCTGGATGTCGACCAGCACGCGCCCCTGGTCATCGTACTGGGTGAGCGCGGTGATCTGCTTGTCGGGGCTCTTGCGGTTGTTCTGCGCGATCACCTGCGCGAACTGTCCGCTCCTGGCGTACAGCAGCGCCGACGAGATCTTGCGCTGCGCCGGTGTGCGCGCCGCTTTCTGCCCGAGCAGCGCGTCCATCTGCGCCATCACCGCCGGTGGCAGCTGGACATCGCCGTTGTTATTGCCAGGATCGGCGGTCGGGGTGGGCGCATCCGCGCCGCAGCCCGCCGCGGTCACGACGCCGACAGCAATCGGTAACCAAAGACGTTTCATCAGATTCTCCCGTGAAAGGAACAACGCGCCGGCGGAGCCCGCATCGGCCTGGCCCCGGCCGGTCCAGCCAAGGTGGCGCCGTGACCGATCGCGCTCCCGCTGCGGGTTCCGCCGGGGCGGCCTTTCCGCCGTGCGATCGCGGCGCGGAGGCTCCCCACGACTGAACGCAGCTGGTGCAAATCGACACGGCGTGGCAGCGACGTTACTGGAAGAACCGCGGCAGCAGCAGCGACCCACCTGAGGCCTACTGCTCTAGAATCACTGGATTATGTCGTCAGATTGAGGTCTTTGCCGTAGCGCGACATCCCGTCACGCGATGAATTTCTGGCCGTGAGAATTGCGAGATCGATTACTGGAATATTGTCAAGAGCCCACACAACCCGTGGCAGATCCTCGAGGTGTCCCTGTGTGTCACGCCTCACGAACCTTGCGCCCGGTCGCTGCAGTGCCGTAGGTGCGTCACACGCACGCGCCGGCATTTTGAGTTACAACGCCTTGACTAACGTATCAGCATTTGTTTCACCGCCCGATCGGGCAGCCGGTCGGCGGAATATGGGCAACCTGTTGACCGGTCCAAGATTCGTAACCACCGTCCCGCCACAGGTGCCGAGCCCGACCGTTCCCAAGACGGCCTATCACCCCAGGCAATCCGAGGTAACAACATGACTTCGTTGCGTAAATTATTGGCAGCCGCGGCTGCCGTTGTCGGTCTGGTTGGCGCGGGTGCTGCGCTTCGCGCAGGTTCCACCCCGGCCCATGCGGCTCCGTCGGTCCTGACCGATGGTTCGATCCCCGATGTGGCCGAGCGCGTGGTCGACAGCGTGGTCAACATCTCGACCACCCACCAGGTCGAGGTCGGTCCGGCGAGCTTCGACCCGTTCTTCTCCGACCCGTTCTCGCCGGGCTATGGCGACCAGGGCGATCGCAAGGCGCTGAGCAAGGGCTCGGGCGTCATCGTGACCCAGAGCGGACGGATCCTGACCAACGCGCACGTGGTCAAGGACGCCGACGATATCAAGGTCACGCTGCACGATGGCAACGACTACGACGCCAAGGTGCTCGGCGTCGATCCCAAGGCCGATCTGGCGGTGATCCAGCTCAAGGGCAAGTTCCCGGCGCTGAAGCCGCTCACGTTCGGCGATTCGTCGGCGCTGCGGCTCGGCGAGGTCGTGCTGGCGATCGGCGATCCGTTCGGCGTCGGCAAGTCGGTGACCATGGGCATCGTCTCGGCCAAGGGCCGCGGCGGCATGGGCATCGAGGAGTACGAGGACTTCATCCAGACCGACGCGGCGATAAACCCGGGCAACTCGGGCGGCGCGCTCGTCAACCTCAAGGGCGAGCTGGTCGGCATCAACACGGCGATCGCGTCGAAGAGCGGCGGCTACGCCGGCATCGGGTTCGCGATCCCGACCAACATGGCGCGCCCGATCATGGACCAGCTGATCGCGACCGGGAAGGTCACGCGCGGCTACCTGGGCGTCAACATCGGCACCGTGACCCCGCTGCTCGCCAAGGAGCACAACCTCGCGGCCGAGCGCGGCGCCATCATCGCGGGCGTCATCCCGACCGGTCCGGCAGGCAAGGCCGGGCTCGCCAAGGGCGACGTCGTCGTCGCGCTGAACGGCATCGAGGTCAAGACCGGCGACGCCCTCCGCAACACGATCGCGATGACCAAGCCGGGCACCACGGTCGAGCTGCAGGTCGTCCGCAAGAGCGGCAGCAAGGAGACGGTCAAGCTCAAGCTGGGCGAGATGCCGACCGAGAACGTCCGCGAGGTCGATCCGCGCCAGCGCCAGCGCCAGCGGCTGCCGCAGCGCCGCGAGCTCGTCCCGGATCAGCCGTGACACCGGCCGCCCTGTCAGACCGGCGCGGCATGCTCCCTGGGTGAATCACCTGGGCGCCGTGGGCGCCGTGCTGCTGGCGATGGCGCTCACCGGCGCGCTGATCGCGCTGGTGGTCGCGCGCTGGCTCGCCGGCTGGCGGGGCTCGCGTCGCGCCCGGCGCCGCGCCGCGCGGGCGATCGCCGGGGAGGGTGCCGCCGTGGCGCTGCTCCGCCGGGCCGGGTTCCGCATCGTCGCGACCCAGGCCCGCACGTCGTGGGCGCCGCTGCTCGACGGCGAGCCCTTCGAGACCGAGCTGCGCGCCGACTTTCTGGTCGAGGCCGATGGCGAGCTGCTGGTGGCCGAGGTCAAGACCGGCGACGAGGCGCCCAGGCTGGCGACCGCGGCGACGCGCCGCCAGCTGCTCGAGTACCACGTCGCCTTCGCGGCCGATGGCGTCTTGCTCGTGTGTCCGGAACGCGGCTCGCTGCACCGGATCGAGTTTCCGCAGCTGCGGCTCACCGACGGCGCCTCGGCGCTCGCGCGGGCGAGGCGCTCGGCCTCCTGAGGCCCCGCGCGGGTGACGCGGCGCAGCCCACCACCCCGCGATCTTTCAGCCGCCGGTTCACACGTCGGCGAAACCGGATCGGTATAGTCGCCCACCATGTTTGCCAGAATCGCACTGACGACTTGCTTGATCCTCGGTGGTGTCGGGGCAGCCGCGTGCGGCCCGGTCCGGACGACCTTCGCGCAGCCTCCCGCGGCCGCGACGACCTTCGATCGCGCCGGCACCGATCCCAAGGCGCTCGAGATCGCGGACGCCGTGCTCGCCGCGGCCGGCGGTGCGGAGAAGTGGGCCGCGGTCAAGCAGATCAAGTGGTCCGAGTCGGTGACCACCGGCACCGGCGAGCCGATCACGTTCGATGAAGCCTGGGACCGCTGGAACGGTCGGCACTACAACAAGCTGCACACCGCGTCGGTCGAGGTCATCACGATGATCTCGCTCTACGATGGCAGCGGCAACGCGCTCGCCCAGCAAGGCCACCAGACCACGCGGATGGTCGGCGCCGATACCGCGCGCGCGGTGGCGGCCGCCCGCGATCGCTTCCAGTTCGATACCGGCGTGCTGCTCCTGGCGTTCCTCCTCGAGGCACCAGGCACCAAGGTGACGCTGGTCGCCGACTACGCCGGCGAGCCCGGTGCGCCGCCCGCGGACGAGCTCAAGATCGTGTTCGATCCCAAGGATCCGACGCGCAGCTCGACCTACTACGCGATCGTCAATCGCGAGACCCACCAGATCGATCGGATCGAGATCGTCAAGGCCGGCGATCCCGACACCAAGCGGCTCGGCTACAAGGTCACCGGCTGGGCCGCGGCCGGTGGCCTCAAGGTCCCGGCCGCGCTGCAGAACGCGGGCCTCGCGAGCGAGACCCTCACGTTCAGCAACCTCGAGATCTCGACCGAGCCCGACGAATCGCTGTACGTGCCGGTCGTCCAGTAGCGGACGCTACGCGATGTTCTTGTTCGCGAAGTCCCAGTTCACGACGTTCCAGAACGCCTCGATGAACTTGGGGCGCGCGTTGCGGTAGTCAATGTAGTACGCGTGCTCCCACACATCGAGCGTCAGGACGCAGCGCTTGCCGACGGCGAACGGCGTCTCGGCGTTGGCCGTGGTCTCGATCGCGAGCGAGCCATCGGCGTTCTTGACCAGCCATGCCCAGCCCGAACCGAACTGGCCGGCCGCGGCCTCGCTGAACTTGGTCTTGAAGTCGGCGAAGCTGCCGAACGACTTGTCGATCGCGCCGGCGATCGCGCCGGTCGGATTGCCGCCCGCCTTGGGGGCGAGCGAGTGCCAGAAGAACGTGTGGTTCCAGATCTGCGCCGCGTTGTTGAAGATCTTCTTCTCGCTGGCCTGCCCCTGCGAGGCCTTCACCACCTCCTCGAGCGACAGGGTCTCGTACTTCGAACCGGCGGCGAACTTGTTGAGGTTGTCCACGTACGCCTTGTGGTGCTTGCCGTAGTGGTAGTCGATCGTCTCGGCCGAGATCGTCGGCGCGAGCGATTCCTTGGCCCAGGGCAACTCGGGAAGTGTGAAAGCCATCGGGAGCTCCTTTTCTTGGGCATCGTTGTAGCGCCAGGATCCCGCGCGCGGGAGGCTCGAGCGCTGCAAACTGCCGCCGCGGGTGTGTCCCCATGTCGGTCCGGCGGCACCGCTGCGCGCCCCGGCCACGGCGTGCGATGGTGCTCACGATGGGCGCGCCGTTCGGGCGCCGGCTCAGCGGCAGCTGTGGTCGCCATATTCGGGACTGTGTAACAATGTACTAATTTCGTCGGTCCGGCCGGTCGCGCGCGCCGCGGCGATGGCGAGACGAACGGCGCGTGGGGTCCGCCGCACCGAGAGGTTGCCGCGCGCGAGCTGGTAGGCGCGCTCGGGGTCGCTGCCCGGGCCCAGGAAGAACTCGGCGGCGTGATCGGCGAACGCGAGCGGATGGCGCGAGACTAGCTCGGCGAACCTTTCGCGGGCGGCGGTGATCGCCCGCACGGCACGGGGGGCGTCGCCGCGCCGCGCATAGCACCGCCCGAGGAGGGCGAGGACCTCGGGGTCGCGGCTGGCCACCAACGGCTCCAGCCGCGCGATCGCTGCGGCGACGTCACCGCGCGCGATCGAGAGCTCGGCGACGTGAACGTTCGCGACGACAAAGGCCGGGACCAAGGCGATCGCCTGGCGATAGAGCGCCTCGCCACGCGCGGGGTCGCCGGCGGACTCGGACCACATCATCCCGCGCACGAATAACAGCCACGCGTACGGAAACGGCGACGTGGTGTCGAGCGCGGCGAGCGCGGCGGTGTAGGCGTGGTCGGCGTCGCGGTACCGCCCGACCGCGGCATAGGCGTTGCCGAGCGCGCTGTCCGGTGCGTAGCCGGGGTGTCGGGTCGCGTCAACTTCGAGCTGAGCCAGGACGCGCGCGGCATCGCCGGTCGCGACCGCGATCGAGGCGCGCTGCGCGGCGATCTGGGGCGCGTCCTCTCCCGCATGCTCCGCGGCGTCGAGCTCGACGATCGCCTCGGCGAAGCGATGCACGGCGGCGCGAGCCCGGGCGCGCGGCAGGTGCGCCGGATGGGCGTCCGCGCTGGCGATCACCGCGTCGAGCACGTCGTAGTCGCTGACGAAGCGCGAGCGCAAGAGCACCAGCTCGTCGCCGCCGAGCTGGGCGATCTGATGATCGAGATTGGCGAGCGCGATCGCGCCGCTCGTGGTCGGCGGGATCGCGGTCGCGGACGGATCGGCGCAGCCGAGCGCGGCGATCGCGAACGCAGTGACGGTCGGCGGGGCGTTCATGGTGCAGCCAGGAACGGGAATTCGGTCGTGGAGTGCACTCGATCGTCGTGATCGACGCCGTCGCTGACGCTGGTCGCGGTGCCATCGACCCACATCGAGCGAATCACGTCGATCGCGTCGTCGCCCGGCGTGCGACCGCCGCAGTCGCCCGCGGGTCCACCGGACAACGCGGCGCGCTCCACGGCAAAGTACGCGTGGCACGTGGTCGCGCGGGTGTCGACCCACAGGCGATCATCCGCGAGCAGCGCCGCGAGCCCCGCGTAGCGATCGCCCGTCGCTGCCGCCAGCCACTGATTGCCACACCTGCCGTCGTAGCCGTCGTAGAGCGCGAGGCCCCGCGCGAGGTCGGGCGCGAACTGGCCCCAGTCGCGCGGCGCGGCGCGGTTATAAGCCTCCTTGCGCGCGCCGCTGTCGGCCTCGGACGAGAACAGGCCGATCAGCGCGTTGGCCGTGAGCGGACGGCCGACGCGATCGATCACCGCGCCGAGCACGGGTGGCGGCGGCAGCGCATCCTCGCGCGCCGTGCTCGCCGAGCGACCGGCGCAGCCGGCGGCGCACACCGCCGTGGCCAGGACAGCGCGCGTCGCCAGGTTCGTCATGGGACGGCTCCGCGCCTGGTGGTCTCCGCGCGTACGGCGACGAGCGCACCGCCGCGGGTGACGAGGTCGAGATCGACCGACACCACGATCGCCGAGGCGGTCCAGCCGGCGAGGAAGTTCTTGGCCGGTCCGCCGTCGGTGTGGCGCCACTGATCGAAGATCGCGTGCGACGTCGCCGCGTCGAACTCCGGGCAGCCCGAGGCATCGCTCGAGGTGCCGGCGTGCAAGGCCGTCATCGCGGTGTTCAGCGCGGCGCGTGCACCGCGCACGTTGTTGGCGAACGGATCGTCGCGCAGGCCGGCGAACACGCGAAACTTGCCGCGGCGGCCGGCGAGGCCGGTGGTCTGGCGGGCGTCACCTCGTGCGTGATCGGCATCGCCCGCCCAGCACTCGGCCGCGTCGGCGGAGGCGAACCGGCACACGATGGTCGTGGTCGCCGTGGTCGCGCCGAACCGCGGGCCGCTGTCGACATGAAATGCGTAATCCAATCGATCCGAGAACGCGTGTGCGACGATGGTCATCGCGAGGTTGAGCCGCGCGCCGTCGGCCGAGGTCCACGCGTAGAGATCACCTACATCGGCGGCGGGATCGGCGATCACCGTGGGCGTGTCGAGGTGATCCGAGGCGCGCGCGGGCAGCGCGAGCGCGAGCACGGCGACGCTACCAGCGAGCCGGATCATGTCGCACGCTCCGCGTCGGCGTGCGCCCACAGCTGGCGCGCTTCGTCGGCGATCACGTCAGGTCGCTCCTCGGGCCAGAACAGCTTGCTGTCGGCAAGCCGGCGCACACCCAGCGAACGCCGCACCGTGCGGCCCAGGTACGCGGGGCTATCGGGCGAGAAGATCGTGTCGGCCATGCCCCACACGATGCGCGTCGGGATGTCCAGGCAACGCAGCGGCTCCTCGACGCCGACCAGGGCGTTGCGCTCGAGCGCGATCGCGTAGGCGTGGACCTGCGCCTTGCGCGCCGCCGACCCGAGCAGCGGCGCGAAGTACGTCTCGATCGCCTCGTCGGTCGGATGCGCCGGATCGGCGTAGCACATGCCGCCGATGCCATCGGCGGAGCGCGCCAGCCGCGTGTCGCGCCGCCAGCGACCGAGCCATTGATCGACGAACGTGCCGTGCTTGGCGAGCTCGATCACCGGCAGCAACGCCTTGGGCGGACTGTCGATCTCGGTGTCGCAGTTGGTGAGCAGCAGGCTGCGAACCCGCACCGGCGTGCGCGCGATCAAGAGCTGCGCGACCGCGCCTCCGCTGTCGTTGGCGACCACGTCGACCTCGGCGATGCCGAGCGCGGCGAGGAACGCGGCGATCATGTTCGCCTGCGCGGCCGGGCCGACGTCCTGCCCCGCGGCGACTTCGGTGTATCCCATCGCCAGGAGATCGGGCGCGACGCAGCGGCGGTGCGGGGCCAGGCGATCGAGCGCGCCGCGCCACTGGAAGCTGTTGAGCGGAAAGCCGTGGAGAAACAGCGCGACGTCGCCGCGACCGCGCTCGACGTACGCGATCCGGCCGAACGACGTGGCCGCGAACTTGCGGCTGGCGTGAAACTTCGCCGCGTCGAGCGAAGCGCTCGGGGGCAGCGGCCGGGCACAAGCGGCCAGGGCACCCGCGGCCAGGGCGCCGCCGGCCAGCTCGAGGAAGCCGCGGCGGTCGATGCCGGCGCGGCGCGGTGAACCATGCGAGGCCATCGCGTCAGTCCTTGCGATCGCGCGCGGCGGCATGGGCTTCCTTCAGTCGCTCGGCGCAGGCCTCGCAGCACACGTCGACGGGATCGCCGCCGATGGTCACCCGGATCGCCCGGTGGTCGAGCACGCAATCACACGCGGCACAGGTCTTGGTCTTCACGGTCGGAGTCCTCGCAATGCCCAGGATCGGGACCAGGCCAGCGTGGCGATCGCGCAGCCGAGGCGCTGTCAGAATCTTTAGCGACCTGCATGCCCTCCCGAAGCCCCAAGGCAAAGTGACGTCCGCCGCGGGGTGTGGTCTCATGGATCGCCTGCCGATGCCGGAGTTCGACGTTCAGTCGCTGCTGCAGACCCCGTCGGTCTGGGTCCGCGACGTCGGCTGCCGCGGCAGCTGCCGGCACCAGAGCCCCGAAGAGACGATGGCGGTCTCGCACCTGGTGTTCCCCTACCGCGGCGTCTACGTCCGCCACCTCGGCAGCGAGCCGTCCGTGGCCGACGCCAACCAGGTGGTGTTGTTCAACCGCGGCGACGGCTACCGCGTCAGCCACCCCGTGCACGGCGGCGACGCCAGCCTCGCGATCGTCGTCGATGACTCGGTGATCCGCGAGCTCGCGCCGCGGTCGCTGCTCCACGCGGGCGACGCGCTGGCGTTCGCGCACCCCCGCCTGCGCATCGATCCGCGGGCGCAGGTCCTGGTCGCGCTGCTGCGCCACAGCTTGCGCGCCGGGCTCGCCGAGCCGCTCGAAGCCGAGAGCCTGACGCTCACGCTGGTCCATCGCGCGCTCGGGCCGCGCACCACCCACGCCGCCGGCTCGACCACCGGCAACCGCCGCCTCGTCGATCGCGCCAAGCTCGCGCTCACCACCGATCTGTCGCGGCGCTGGACACTCGACGAGGTCGCCCGCGAAGTCGGCACGTCAGCGGTCTACCTGACCCAGGTGTTCCAGCGCGTCGAAGGCGTCCCCCTGTATCGCTACCAGCTCCGCCTGCGGCTCGCCCGCGCGCTCGACATCCTCGCGCAACGCGACGACCTCAGCGCGCTCGCGCTCGAGCTCGGGTTCTCGAGCCACAGCCACTTCAGCGCGGCGTTCCAGCAGACCTATGGCTGCTCGCCCTCCGCGCTGCGCCGCCGCGCGATCCGATCTGCGCCACGCGGCGCGGCCACGCCGCGGCGCTGATGCTCGGCGCTCGGATCGCCGACCGATGAAACATCGGGACGAAGCGCTCGCACCGGAGCGCACGCGTGGAGGCGGCGCGGAAGCCCCCGTTGCCAGCGCCGGATCCTGCGCTGGGCGGACCGGGCGGCGGTCGTCTTGGGAGTGCGGGCTCAGGGAACGCTGCTCGTGGAGGCCCGGGAGGTTTGTTCTCGTGATAGGGTCGGCTCCCTCACCGTGGGCCAAGCGTGCAGTTCTGGCTGATGAAATCGGAACCGGATCAGTTCGGCATCGCGGATCTCGCGCGGGTGCAGATCGAGCCGTGGACCGGCGTGCGCAGCTACTTCGCGCGCAACCACATGCGGGCGATGTCGATCGGCGACGCGGTGCTGTTTCACCACTCGAACGCCACGCCGCCAGGGGTCGCCGGGCTCGCGCGGGTCGTGCGGACCCACGTCGTCGACGAGACGCAGTTCGATCCCGGCAGCAAATACTACGATCCGAAGGCGACGCGTGATCAGCCGATCTGGGATTGCGTCGAGGTCGCCTACGTGGCGACCCTGCCGCACTTCGTGTCGCTGGATCGGATCCGCGCCGAGCCGTCGCTGGCGGACATGTTGCTGCTGCGCCGCGGGATGCGGCTGTCGGTGCAGCCGGTGACGCAGGCGGCGTACGAGACGATCGCCCGGCTGGGGCAGACTCCGCCCACCGAAGGTGAGGCGCCCGCCAGGCGCTCTGCGAAGCCGCCGCCACCTACGCCGGCGGAAGCGGCCCATGCGGCGGCCCCCAAGGCCGCGCGTGCCAGGTCCCATGCGGCGTCCATCAAGGCGACGCCAGCCAGGGCCAAGGCGGCGTCCATCAAGGCCGCGCGTGCCAGGTCCCATGCGGCGTCCGCCAAGGTCAAACCCGCCAAGGCCAAGCCTGCCAAGGCCCGCGCGCGCTAGCGACGCCCGGAACCCGCGCTGCCGTCAGGCCAGCCACTGCAGCAGCGCGGCGCTGCGATCGTCGGGCAGATCGACGCCCGGGGTCGCGTTCGACGTGTCGGGGCCGTGCCAGTCGGAGCCGCCGGTGCAGGTCGCGCCGAGCTGATCGGCGAGCGCGATCCAGCGGCTGCGCTCGCGCCCGTCGTAGGCGCCGTAGTAGGCCTCGATCCCGGTGAGCCCGAGGGCTTTGTAGCGCCGGAGGTAGTGCGCGCTGCGCTCGTCGTAGAGGTGGGGATGCGCCAGCGACAGCGCGGCGCCGGCGGCCTGGCCGAGCGCGATCGCCTCGCCCAGGGGCAGCGCGCGGTGCGGGACGTCGACCGGTCCGCCGTCGTAGAGGTGGCGCGCGAACGCGTCCTTGACCGACGACGCGGCGCCGGCCGCGACCAGGGCGCGCGCGAGCTCGGGGCGGCCGATCGAGCGGCTGGTGGCGGCGGCGAGCAGCGGCTCGACATCGATCGCGATGCCGCGGTGCGCGAGCCTGGCCGCCATCACGCGCAGACGGTTGCGGCGGGCCTCTCGGACGGCGGCGAGCCGGGTCTCGAGCGCGTCCCAGGCCGAGCCGCCGCGCCGATCGAACGCCAGGACGTGGACGGTGCGGCCATCGTCGTCGCACGACAGCTCGACCGCGCGGATCACGCGGGCGCCCGCGACCTCGACCGCGGAGCCCGCGCACGTATCGTGGTCGGTGAGCGCGAACACGGAGACCTCGCGGGCGGCGGCCCGCGCGGCGACCTCGGCCGGCGATTCGGTGCCGTCGGAGCACGTCGAGTGGCAGTGCAGCTCGAATCGCATGTGGCGGGTGTATACCTGAAAGCCATGGCCGAGGCCTCGCCGCACAACTCTGGTAGGGTCGATATCTGATGGCACTTCCGGAGGCTGCGCCGGCACGGCTCGGTCGCTACGAGCTGGTGGCGCGGCTGGCGACCGGCGGCATGGGCGAGATCTTTCTCGCCCGGCTCGAGGGCGCCGCCGGGTTCGAGAAGCTGTTCGTGGTCAAGCGGATCCTGCCGCACCTGGCCGGCGACGCGCGGTTTCGCAGCATGCTGATCGCGGAGGCCCGGATCGCGTCGGTGATGAGCCACGCGAATCTGTGTCAGGTCTACGAGCTCGGCGAGACCGACGGGCAGCTCTACATCGTCATGGAGTACCTCGAGGGCGTCACGGCGCTGCCGCTGCTCCACCGGAGGTCGAAGGAGCACCGGCCGCTCGCGCTGGGCTTCGTGGCCGGGGTGATCCAGCAGGCGATCGATGGCCTGCACTACGCGCACGAGCTGAAGGATCGCAGCGGCGCGTACCTCGGCGTCGTCCACCGCGACGTCACGCCATCGAACATCTTCCTCACCGAGGCTGGCCTCGTGAAGATCCTCGATTTCGGCATCGCCAAGGTCAAGGACGCGTCGCCCCAGACCGAGTCCGGCGCGGTGAAGGGCAAGTATGCGTACATGGCGCCCGAGCAGCTGCGCGGCCAGGCGGTCGATCGCCGCGCCGACGTGTTCGCGCTCGGCATCGTGCTGTTCGAGATGCTCGCGCTGCGCCGGCTGTTCCAGCGCAAGACTGATTATCTGACCTTCCGCGCGGTGATGGAGCAGCCGGTCCCCGACGTCCGGCGGTATAGAGCCGATTGCCCTCCGGCGCTCGCGCTGGCCGTGGCGCGCGCGCTCGACCGCGATCCCGCCAACCGGTTCGCCACCGCGCGCCAGCTCGGCAGCGCCGTGCAGGACGCGGTGACGCCGCTGCACCGGCCGTGGTCGCAGAGCGAGATCGGCGACCACGTGGCGGCGAGCTTCGCCGACCAGATCCAGCGGCGCGGCGCGCAGCTCGCGCAGGCCATCGGCGTCGGTGGCATGCGGCGGTCGCGGCCCTGGTTGATCGAGGCGCCCGAAGGCGAGACCGAAGACGAGACCGAAGGCGAGACCGACCACGAGTTTCCGCCCGTCGATTCGACGCTGAGCGACGCGCCGCTGCCGAGCGGCGAGGAGTTCACGGTGGGCAGCGGCGCCGATCCTGCCCCGTGGAGCGGATCCGGCGCCGCGACCAAGGTCGACAAGCCGGTCACGACCGACAGGTACCCGGTTCGTTCGCCTGCGGCGGCCGAACGCGCGCCCGTGGACCACCTGGAGGTGCCGCCGGTCGCGCCTGCGCCCCCGGCGGCGCGCCGCAGCGTGGTGTGGCCGCTGCTGGCGTTCTCGATGGTCGCGGTGGCCGCGGGGGCGCTGGTGCTGGTGTGGCGCCAGACGCAGCATACGACGATCACCATCAACTCTGGCAGCGACCACCAGATCGGCACGGACGGCTCGAACACGCTGGTGATCGCTGCCAATCGCAGCGCTCCGGTGGCGCCGCGGCCCGACGATGATCGCGCGGGCACGGCGATGACCCCGCCGGTCCCGACCGCGGCCCACGCGTCGTCGCCGCCCGTGCGCGGCGTTGTCAGGGCCGCGGAGGCGCCGGTCGACGAGCGCTACGCCGGCGTGGTGAAGCGGCGATCGGCCGAGGTCGCCGGCTGCGGCGCGAGCCACGGCAACCCGCCGCCGGGCTCGAAGCTCGTGATCGAGATCGCGGCCAACGGCCACCCCAGGCGGGTCGCGGTGGTCCCCGAGACTCCCGAGCTGAGACCGCTCGCGGCGTGCCTCGAGCAGGTGTTCTTGACTGCGCAGTTCCCGCGCGGCACACGCGAGATCACGCTGACCTCTCCCCTGACGCTCAGCGGTCACGCGGTCCCGTGAGCCACGGCTCCCGCTGACGCCTCGCGTTCGAGGAACGACTTCGTTCCTGAAGGCGCTCGAATGCGCCTGGCGATGTAAGTTCGCCAACGGTTCCTACGCGCGGCGCCGCATCACGTGCGCTCGATCGCGAGGCGGCGGTCGTGCTGGTCACTCGCGGGCGCATGACCTGATGCGTTGTGTGCAATGACGCGTTGCGCGCCACTGGAGATCACGGCGCGCGTCGCGGAAGGACCGGGGGCGTGGCGCTTGACCGTGCCAGCCGGCGGAGCGCAGACTCACCGGCGATCTCGCGGAGAGAGTGATTCTCGTTTGGGTCCGCGACATTCGCCGGGCTCGGAACAGGAGCTTGCGATGGTGATGCAGAACTGGCTGCCCAGGCGTGTATGGATCACGGGCGCGGCCGCGCTGCTGGCCGGCTGTTCGAATGACCCCAGGCCCGCGGCGCCGCCCGACGCGCCGGCGGATCCGCACGTCCTGACCGACGCGCAGTTCGAGCGCTTGAAGAAGGCGTTTCCCGACGGCGTTTGCGATTTCACGCGGCCCGGGGTCGGCCAGCAAGCCGCCATCGGACCGCTCGACTTCTCGGCAGGACCTGGCGGGACCGTGTTCCCGGAGCTGCCGGCCCCGCCCAGCGGACTGCAGATCAAGACGCTGTCCAATCGCCCCGATCTGATCAGCGGCGGCGATGTGTTGGTCGAGATCGTGGTGCCGGCCGGCGCGCCGATCGACCGGCTGGCGGTCAAGCTCGGCGCCACCAGCGTCACCGACGCGTTCGCGCTGCACGGCGGCCGCGTCACCGGCTTGCTCACCGGGCTGGTCGACGGTGAAAATACGGTCACCGCGGATGCCGGCGACGGACCGGTCACGCTGAAGATCGTCAATCACCCGATCGGCGGGCCGGTGGTTTCGGGCGCGCAGGTCACGCCGTTCACGTGTGCGACGCCGACCGCCGTGCCCGAGATGAACGGCGTGCCGGCGTCCAACGCGAGCGGCCTGTCGACGAAGGCGGTCGACGCCCAGTGCAACATCGCCACCGAGGTCAAGCTCTGGTACCACACCAGCGACCCGCCCACGAGGTGCGCGAACACGCTCCCCGACCCCAACCCGGGGACGCTGACCCCGCTGCCGTCGTGCTTCAAGCCGTACGATCCGGCCCAGCCGCCGGCGGACCTGGCGATGACGACGACCGATGCGGGCGTCACGCTGCCGTACATCGTGCGGGTCGAGCGCGGCACGCTCAACCGGGGGATCTACGACATCGCGGTGCTGTTCGATCCCGCGCTCGATGTGCCGCAGACCGGCTGGAAGCCGTCCGCGCCGCAGGCCAGCTGGAACGGCAAGGTCGTCTACACGTTCGGCGCGTCGAGCGGCCAGCCGCGCCAGCAGTTCCGCTCCGAGCAGAGCTGGACCGACGACGCGGCGCTGTCGCGCGGCTTCATGGTCGCGCTCAACAGCATGACCGACTCGCTCTACAACTCCAACCGCGTGACGATGAGCGAGACCGTGATGATGATGAAGGAGAAGATCATCGATACCTACGGCGAGATCAAGTACATGATCGGCAATGGCTGCTCGGGCGGCTCGATAAACCAGCTGACCGCCGCCTCGATCTTCCCGGGCCTCCTCGACGGCATCCAGCCGACCTGCACGTATCCCGACTCCGAGACCACGGCGATCGAGGTCGCCGACTGCGCGCTCCTGGTGACCTACTACAACTCCGATGCGTGGAAGGCGCTCACCGCGGGGCTCTCGCAGGCCGAGATCGACGCCAAGAAGGCGGCGATCAATGGCCACGTCGACCCGTCGGGCTGCCACGCGTGGGTCAATAGCTTCGCGAACCTCGTGCGGCCTGGAACCTACACGCCGGTGCTGGTCGTCGACGCCAAGGGCACCACGATGCCGGTCGGCGCTCCGGTGAACAACTGCAAGCTGCCGTCGGCCATGGTCTACGATCCGGTCACCAACCCCGGCGGCGTGCGGTGCACCGCCGCGGACCACGCGGTCGCGCTGCTCGGCAAGGTCCCCGGCACCAACCACGCCCGCGATACGCGCGATAACGTCGGGGTCCAGTACGGCCTCAAGGCGTTCCTTGCAGGCGAGATCACCGCCGAGGACTTCGTGACGCTGAACGAGAAGATCGGCGGCCAGGACTTCGACGCCCGGCCCACGGCGTCGCGCACCGCCGCGGATGCCGACGCGCTCGCCACGGTGTACCGCGCCGGGATCGTCGCGGATGGCAAGCAGCTCGGCAAGACGCCGATCATCGATCTGCGCGGCTACGACGATACAATCCTGCCGCCGCTCGCCCCGCCGGGCGCGTTCGGCATCCACCACGTGTGGCGCAGCTTCGCGCTGCGCGACCGGCTCGACGCCGCCAATGGCGACCACGCGAACCACGTGATGTGGCGCTACGGCACCGGCCTGGTCGCGCCTCCGGCCTCGGGCCTGACGCTGCGGTCGTTCCTCGTGATGGACCGGTGGGTCCAGGCGATCAAGGCCGATGCCTCGCCGCTGTCGCTCGAGCAGAAGATCGCCGCCAACCGGCCGGCCGAGGCCGGCGATTTCTGCGTGCTCGGCAACGACTTCGCGAACCCGGTGACGAACTTCGCCACGTGTGACATGGACGCGCACCTGGCGCCGCACGCCTCGCCCCGCCAGGTCGCCGGCGGCCCGCAGGCCGAGCACGTCCTCAAGTGCCAGCTGCGGCCGCTCAGCCGCGACGACTACAAGGTGACGGCGGCGCCGTAGCGAGCTTGACCGGCGCGCCCGAGCCGCCCACAAGTGCGACATGCGCCATCGTGTGTATCTGTCGCCGGGCATGTTCGGATTCGGCCGGCTGGGTTCGTACAACTACTTTGCCCACGTCGAGCGCGAGCTGACCGCGCGGTTTCGCGCCGCCGGCCACGAGCTGGTCGCCCACGCGATCGACGACCTGCCGACCGCGTCGATCCGGCGCCGCGCGCACCGGCTGGCCGAGGTGGTGACCCAGACCAGCGGCGACGACCAGGTCCACTTGCTCGGCCACTCGACCGGCGGGATCGACGCCCGGCTGGTCGCCTCGCCCGCGACGCGATCGATCCCCGCAGCCGCGCTCGCGTGGTTGCCGCGCCTGCGCAGCGTGACGACGATGAACACGCCGCACTTCGGCACGCCGCTGGCCGCGTTCTTCACCACGGCGAACGGCCAGCGCGCGCTCGAGGCGCTGTCGATCCTCACGGTGACCGGGCTGTCGCTCGGCGCGCACCCGCTCGCCGCGACCAGCGCGGTGCTCGGCTTCCTGCGCGGCGTCGATCGCGTGTTTCCGTTCAAGCTCCGCATGCTCGAGCTGGCGATCGACTCGATGGTCGGCCTGATCGACGATGCGCGCCATCCCTCGGTCCGCGAGTTCCTCAAGGCGATCGAGGACGACCAGGGCTCGATGCTGCAGCTCTCCCCCGAGGCGATGGACCTGGTGGCCGCCGGGTTCGGCGACCGGCCGGGCGTCGCGTACCAGTCGACGGTGTCGATGGCGCCGAGCTCGGTCGCGCGGCGCTGGCTGCCGGCCGTCGGGCATCCGTGGCGGGCCGTCTCGGCCTCGGTGTTCGTGGCGATCCAGCGGCTCACGGCGATCCACAATCCGCGCTATCCATGCGCCGCGATGGGCCCGACCGCGCCGTGGTCGGGGGATGCTGCCGAGGCGCTGATCGTCCAGGTGTTCGGCGGCTCACCGCCCCTGAGCGCCAATGACGGGGTGGTGCCGCTGCGCTCCCAGCCGTGGGGCCGCGTGGTGTGGGCCGGCCTGGGCGATCACCTCGACGTGCTCGGCCATTACGAGGATCGCCGCGCCTCGCGCGCGGTGGCGCCGGAGCTGCGGCACCGCGACTGGCTGTGCAGCGGCTCGAACTTCGGCGACGCCGAGATGACGGCGCTGATGGACGCGATCGCCGGCGGCATGCTGCGCGCGGCCGCCTGAACCGCGGTCGTGCGCCGCTCGTGGTCGTGCGCCCTGGCGCAGCCGGCACCGTGGCGCTGATTCGTCGTTGCGGCGCGGGGGCGGCCGGCGGTTTGCATTCCTCGCTTGCATGGCCATCAAAGTAGCCCACAAGACCTCCACCGATGTCCTCCAGTTGCTGACTGCTCAGCACGCGGAGGTCGACCAGCTGTTCGAGAAGCTCGAGAAGCCCACGGGCGATGCGATGGCGCTGCTCGGCGAGCTCGCCGACAAGCTCGCCGCCCACGCCACGGTCGAAGAGCAGATCTTCTACCCGGCGGTCATGGCCCGGTCGACCAGCGACAAGCTCCACGAGTCGGTCGAGGAGCACCTCCAGATCAAGCGCGTGCTGGCCGATCTGATCGCGATGAAGCCTGGCGACGAGAACTTCAAGGCCAAGCTGAAGGTGATGAAGGAGGACGTCTCGCACCACGCGCACGAAGAGGAGGAGGCCAAGCTGTTCCCGATGCTCCGCCGGTCGATGAGCGCCGACCAGCTCGCGGCGATCGGCAGCGAGACCCTGGCGATGTTCGAGGAGCTGATGCAGGGCCACCCCTGCCAGAGCGTCCGCGGCGAGACCCAGGAGGCCGCGCCGCTGCCGCCGGTCTGACCTCGCGCATCGCCGCTCCGGATGGTTGACGAGCGGCGCGCAGGCGTGTACTGAACATATGTTCCAATGCCATCGCCAACCATGTCTGTGGTGGCCTCCGAGCCCGGTCCGGTAGCTTCGTCTACTGTCGAAGATCCGGTGCCCGCCGAGGTCCGGTCTGTCATCGAGCTGTTCGCAACTCAGCTCGCCAAAGTCTCGTTCCCCGATATCGACGCCGGCGCGCTGCGCCGCCAGGCCGACGAGCTGCGCACCGAGGCCAAGGCCGTCTCTCGCGCGCGCGAGGCGCTCGATGCCGCGGTCGCCAGCTGCGATCGGCGCGCGGCGATGCTCGCCGAGACGGCGGCGCGCGCCGTCGCGTACGCGAAGATCTACAGCGAGGCCCACCCGGATCGCCACGAGCTCGCGGGCGCGCTGACCGCGCTGGCCCAGCCCGCGGCGGCCGCCGCGGCCCCGACCGCCACGCCACCGACCGGCAAGCGCCGGGGCCGGCCGCCCAAGCGCAGCGCCGAGCTGTTCGAGGCCCCGCCGTCCGGTGAGCCGGACGAGCCGGCGAGCGAGTCGCCGGCGAGCTGAGCCCGTAGCCGATCTGCGCGCGATTCGCTACCGTGCCGTATGCCCGAAGAGGATCTCGAGACCACGGAGCTCAAAGAGCAGATCGATCAACGGCTCGAGGATCACGAGCACCACGCGCACGGCGGCCACGCCAGGCCGCAGGCCGCGCCGAGCTGGCTGCGGTACCTGTCGCTGTCGACCGCGATGATCGCGGTGTTCGCCGCGGTGGCGTCGCTCGAGTCTGGCGCGAACTCCAACGAGGCGATCCTCGAGAAGAGCGAGGCGATGCTCAACCAGGCGCGCGCGTCGGACGGCTGGGCGTACTTCCAGGCCAAGGGCATCAAGGCGACGGTGTCCGACGCGGTGGCCGATACGCTCGCCGATGACCGGCCGGAGAAGGCCAAGCTCAAGGCCGAGGCGACCCGGTATCGCGGCGAGACCGAGGCGATCAAGAAGACCGCGACCGAGCTCGAGGCCAAGGTCAAGGAGAGCAACGAGCGGTGCGACGCGATGATGGAGCGCCACCATCACTTCGCGATCGCCGTGACCTTGCTGCAGATCGCGATCGCCCTGTCCGCGATCGCCGCGCTGACCCGGCTCCGGCCGCTGTGGTTCCTCGGCATGGCGGTCAGCCTCGGCGGGCTGGCGATGTTCGTGGTTGGCTTCGCGTAGCTGCGGTAACCTCGGCGCGATGTCAGCCGAGTCGCCGGGCGCCGCGTTGCGGTTCTACTTCGACTACGTGTCGCCCTATGCCTACCTCGCGTGGACCCAGATTCACGCGCTGGCGGCGCGCCACGGTCGGCAGGTCGATCCGGTCGCCGTGCTGTTCGCCGGCATGCTCGAGGCCCACGGGACGCTGGGGCCTGCGGAGGTCCCGGCCAAGCGCCGCTACATCTACCGCGACGCGGTCCGCACCGCCGCCCGCATCGGCGTGGCGTTCGAGTCGCCACCGGTGCACCCGTTCAACCCGCTGGTCGCGCTGCGCGTCTCGGGCTTGGACATCGCGAGCGGCCAGCGCCGCGCGCTGATCGACGCGCTGTTCGCGGCCGCCTGGACCGGCGGCGGTGGCATTGCCGGTCCGGCCGACGTCGCGCGGGCCGCCGCGCGCGCCGGGCTCGATGGCGAGGCGCTCGTGTCCGCCGCCGCCACCGCGGAGGCCAAGGCGCGGATCCGGTGCCAGACCGACCAGGCGATCGCGGCGGGCGCGTTCGGGGTCCCGACGATCATCGCCGATGGCGAGCTGTTCTGGGGCCTGGACTCGCTGGCCAACCTCGAGGCGTTCCTGCGGGGCGCGGCGCCGAGCGACCCGGCGGGCCTCGCGCGGTGGGAGAGCGCACCGGTCAAGGTCACGCGCAAGCTGCCTTCCACGCCAGCATGATCACGCGTTCCGCAGAACACCGTCGATGGTGAGGTGTCGAGTCTGAGATCGTAGGATCGATCCCCGCGCGGACCGGCACACATGCGCCGAGCCGCGGGGCGATCTGTCATAGGATGCGCGCGGAGGTCCCGTGAACCCACTCAGCAAGGTCGTCGTTGCCGCCGTCTGCATGCTCCTGCCGCCGCTCGCGCTGGCCGCACCGCCCGAGCCGCCTCGCCGCTACCTCACCGACCCGGCCAACAAGCGCCCGCTCAGCAAGGCGGTGCTGGTGCGCGACACGCTCTATGTCTCCGGCGTGCTCGGCTTCGACAAGGCGGGGCAGCTTCCCGCCGATCCCAAGGTCGAGATCAAGCTCGTCCTGGACAACATCAAGGAGACCATCGAGTCGGCCGGGCTCAAGATGGATGATCTGGTCAGCGTGCAGATCTTCTGTACCGATCTGACGCTGTTCGACACCTTCAACGACATCTACCGCACGTACTTCAATGGCAACTTCCCGGCGCGCGCGTTCATCGGAACGGACAAGCTGCTGCGCGGCGGGCACTTCGAGGTGATGGGGATCGCCGTGAAGACCCCGCGCTGAAGTCGCGCGCTTGCACCGTCACCCTGCGACGCGATCGAGGCTCGGCGGGTGGTGTGTGGCAGCGCGGTGGCCACGATCAGATCTGGTACTGTCGCCACGGACACAGCATGCGAGACGAGATCGCGCTGCCGGATCTCGTCCAACCCCTTCACGGAGAGGACGCTCGGATGAGCACGCGACGAGAGTTTGTGAAAACCGCCTTCGGATTCGCGGGTGTGGCTTTCGTGGGCTGCAGCCTGCTCGACCGCCGCTTGGCCCACGCGAGCGAGCGCCGCGTCGTGAAGGTGGGTGGAAAGCGCATGAGGGTGATCGATGTACACGCCCACGCGGTCGTGGCCGAGGCGCTGGAGCTCGCCGGGCAAAAGCTCGGGACAGGGCAGCTGCAGCCCGATCTCGAGCTCCCCGCCACGGTGGATCAGCGGCTCGCGGCCATGGACGCGCAGGGCGTCGACATGGAGGCGCTCAGCATCAACAGCTTCTGGTATGGCGCGGAGCGCGACGTCGCGACCAAGATCTGCGAGATCCAGAACGAACGGCTCGCCGAGGTGTGCGCCAAGCATCCCGACCGGTTTGTGGCGTACGCCTCGGTGGCGCTGCAGTACCCGGAGCTGGCGGCCGAGCAGCTCGAGACCGCGGTCAAGAAGCACAACCTGCGCGGCGCAGCGATCGGCGGGAGCTGCGCCGACAAGGAGCTCAGCGATCCGGAGTTCGAGCCGTTCTGGGCCAAGGCCGAGGCGCTCGGCGTGCCGGTGTTCATCCACCCGCAGGCGAGCGGGGCGGCGAGCCAGCTCAAGCAGCGGTTGGCCGGCAACGGCTATCTCGATAACGTGATCGGCAATCCGCTCGAGACGACGATCGCGCTGTCGCATCTCATCTTCGGCGGCTCGCTCGATCGCTTCCCGCGGCTCAAGATCGTCGCGGCGCACGGCGGCGGGTTCTTGCCCTCGTACGCGGGGCGGACGGATCGCGGCTGCCTCGCGCGGCCGGCGAGCTGCGCGGGCGGGACGTTCGGGCCGATCAAGAAGAAGCCGAGCGAGTACCTGAGGCAGCTGTACTACGACACCATGGTGTTCAGCGCGGAGGGGTTGCGCCACCTCGCCGCCGAGGTCGGCGCGAGCCAGCTCTTGCTCGGCACCGACTGTCCCTACCCCTGGACGACGACCGCGGTCGAGCACGTGCTGTCGACCACGAGCCTGGCGGACGCCGACAAGATCGCCATCCTGCAGGGCAACGCCATGAAGCTGTTCGGCATCGCGTCGCCCGCCTGACCGCGCGCGGTTCTTGGGCCCGCCCGTCCTCGCCGCGGTCGGGCCATGCTAGCTACCTCGTCAGCGTGTGGTTCATCTTTCTCGTCCTCGGCCTGATCGTGCTCGTCATCAGCGGCCTGTATGCGCGAGCCAAGCTCGCGGCGGCGCTCTCCCAGGTCGGCGCCGGCGCCGGGGCGGTGCGCATCGTCCGCTGGATCAGCGCGTGGCTGTTGTTCGCCTATCCGCTGCTGGTGCTCGCCGCCGTGCTGGCATCGTCGCTGCTGGGGATGACGACCGCGCCGAGGCTCGATGGCCAGATCGCGTCGCTCGTGCTGGGCTTGCCGTTCATCTGGTCGCTGCTCGTCGCGCTGCAGTCGCTGCCGTGGCTGCTCGCCAGCGATCTCGTCTCCCTGATCCTGCGCCGGCGGCGCGGCGCGGCCACCGCGGCGCGGGTTCGTGCGCTCGCCGTGTTCGCGATCCTCGGCGGCTTCGCGATCTACACGCCGGCGCGCATCCTCATCGAGCGTGGCGAGCTGCACCTGCGCGACCATCGCGTCGGCACCGCGACCAGCGGCGCGCCGCTGCGCATCGCGTTCCTCGCCGACGTCCAGCAAGACGTCCACACCGATGGTGATCGCGCGCGCGAGATCTACGCGCTCGTCAACGCCCGCCATCCGGATCTGGTGCTGTCCGGTGGCGACTGGATCAACACCGGCCCGGACTACATCGAATCCGCCGCGGCCGCGGCCGGCACGCTGCACAGCCGGCTCGGGACGTTCTCGGTGCGCGGCGATCACGAGCACTTCGCGTACCGCGATCGCGAGCGCAGCGCCGGCGAGATCACGGCGGCGATGGCCCGCCACGGCGTGGCGGTGATCGACAACGAGGTGCGCTGGTTCGCGCACGATGGCAAGCGCATCGCGGTGCTGTTCCTCAACTACAACTACATCCACCGTACGCCGCCCGCCGCGGTCGCGACCCTCGTCGCGAGCATGGCAAAGGCCGATTACACGATCGTCGTGACCCATCAGTTCGACGCCGCGCTCGCCCAGGTCCTGAAGGACAAGGTCGACCTCGTGCTCGCCGGTCACACCCACGGCGGTCAGGTCAACCCGGTCGTCGGCGTGGTCCACGCCACGCTCGCGCGGATCGAGACCCCGTACGTCAACGGGCGCTACCAGCTCGGCCGCACCACGGTGATCGTGACCGCGGGCGTCGGCTACTCGATCGTCCCGATCCGCTATGCCGCGCCGAGCACGATCGAGCTGATCGAGCTCGCGGTGTGACGCGCGGTCGGGCGTCGCCGTCGTGTCGGTGAGCGGAGGACGGCATCGCCGGGACGGGCGAACGGGCACTTGCCGCAGCGCGCGATCACCGTCCTGGCTGGGTTTTCCGCGCGGCGTGTGCGCGCCGGGCTCGGAGCCGACACAGCGCGTAATGGCGATCCTGCAACCATTTGCAATGACCCCGTGATCGAGGATGGCCTTGAAGCGCCACCTTGTTCACAATGACACCATGGGTCTCGTCGAAGAAATGTACGGACCTGGCGCCGCCGATCCGGCTCCGCCCGAGGCGCAGCGCTGGGCGTTCTTCCTCGCACACGGCGTGAAGCCGGTGTGCACCTTCATCCGTCGCCACGATGGCGGCAGCTGGGGACCACCCCGGCTCGTCGTCACCTACCCCGACGCGCAGCCCGCCGTGCCGCCCGATCCGGTCGTGCCATGGGAGCCGATCCTCGAGGACTGGCTGCTGGCGCACCGCGTTCCGGCGGTCAGCCCGGCCAACGAGGCGGAGCGCATCGGCTTCGACCTGCGCGCTCGGCTCGGCGCGATCGAGAAGCACTGCGGCGGCCCGGCGTTCAACGCGGTGCTGCTCCGCTTCCTCTACGATCATGACTGCCCGCACTACATCCCGCTCGAGAAGAAGCTCGGCGCCATCCGGCCCTACGAGCCCGATGCCGCCCAGGCCCGCACCGAGGCGTGCCAGGCGATCCGGGCCGTGGTCTGCGATCTCACGGCGGCGATCGACGCGCTCGGCTACGCCCCCGAGGTCGCCAAGCACATCGGCAACGAGGCGCTGGCGTACTACCTGCGCGACCGGTTCGCGATCGACACCCGGCCGCAGGGCGCCCAGGCGACGACCTTCGCGACGCCAAGCGTCGCGAAGGCCAGAACGGTTCGGTGAGCGGCGCCCGCGCGTGATCGCGAGCGACTCGCGCTGTGGGCCCCCTTGCATCTCCGAACTCGCGGCGGCAAGATCAAGATTACTTCATCGCGGATGAAGGCTTTGCGCTCGGCGACGTGCTGGTCAATACGTCCCAGCCGGTGTCCACGGGGAATGCGTTCCTCGCCGGCCCGGCCGCGATCTACGCGGACGCGCGCCAGGGCGACCACTTCAGCTACACGCTCACCGGGCTGCAGCCGGGACTCGTTCACGTGGTCATCCTGCACTTCGCCGAGCTGTACTGGTCGCTGCCGTTGCAGCGCCGGTTCGACGTGTCCATCAATGGCGCTCCCGTACTGACGGACTTCGACATCGTCTCGGCGGCGAACGGACCGTTCCGGGCCGTCACCCAGCTGTTCTTCGTGAGCTCCAACGCCGATGGGTCCATCGAGGTGGAGTTCTCGCGCGGGAGCATCGATCAGCCCCTGGTCAGTGGGATCGAAGTACGTTTCATCAGCGGCTAGCCGCGCAACGGCGTGCGGTCCGTGAGCTGGGCAGTCGCTCATGCTCGGGCATGCGCGGACATGGAGACCGACACAGGCCGGACACAGGGTTGCCGGGGGTCACTGGACACCCAGAGGGTAGTTCCTGGGGCCCCCCGGGCGGGCCCCCTTCAGAGGTACGCGAGGACCGTGAACCGGTCGACCACCGACGACACGTCCTCGGCGGCGGCGCCGGGCGCGGCCGGTGTAGGTGGCAGCTCCCGCGCCACCGGAGTTGAGGGCGCGGCGGGGCTCGCGCTCGCCGCGAGGCGAACCAGCGCTCGGCGTGACGACTCACCCGCCTTGAAGCCGCCGGAGTACAGGAACGACGTCACGAGCAAGATCGTTGAGAGCGCGGCAGAAGACTTCATGCTTCGGGGGCCTTCGCATGGTTCGTGCCAGACGAAACGTGAGGCGCGCGACCGAACGCGGCTCGGCGTCGAACGCCCACACCGAGGCGCGTCTCCGGACGCCGCGCCCTCTCGACTTCGGGGCGGGCGAAGGTGACGGACATGCCGTCGCCCGCGACGGTGGCTAGCGGGCGAGCGGTGGCGAGCAGCGACTCACGCGGGCCGATGCGGGCGCGCGTTGAATATTGCTCAACATCGCGTGGCGAGAGCCGGGTGCAGGCCGTGTGGTTCACTCCGCGCACTGGACACCAACGGGTCCAGTGGACGGGGCGGTTTGATCGACGGTGCTCCGCGGCCGGTTGGCAGGCGCGAGCCGGTGCAGCTTTGCGCGACGGGCGGAGCGCGCCGCGCCGCAGGCGCCGCCGACGCGGGCAGAACCGCCCGGTCGCGACGGCCGGGGTCAGCCCGCGCAGAGTCACGGCGTCAGTGCGCGAAGCAGCAACGTCGCGATCACGATCATGAGGGCGCCGCCGACGCGCGTCGAGATCTGCGCGAACGCCATGAGGCCGAGGCGATCCGCCGCGCTCAAGATGGCGACATCACCGGTGCCGCCGAGCCCCGAATGGCAGGCGGTGACGATCGCGGCCTCGACCGGGTACATGCGGAGCCACCTTCCAACGAACAACCCCGATGCGATCATCGCCAGGACGGCGATGGTGCAGATGACGAGGTAGCCGAGGTTGAACGACGCGACGAGCTGGTTCCACGACACCAGCACGGTCCCCATCGCGCACAGGATCGCGAAGGTGAGGTTGACCGACATGAATCGATTGATCTGGTAAGCGCCGACCTCCATGTCGGCCGGCAGCACGCGCGAGACCTTGAGGATCACCACGCCGATGATCATGAGCACCGGCCCGGGAATCCCGGTCACCGGCGCGAGCACGCCGCCGAGCAGGAGCAGCCCGCTGGCGAGCAAGATCCCCGCGCCGAGCAGCGCCAGGTCGATCGGCAGCTCGGGCTCGCGCGGCGGCGTGAGCTCGTCGCCGGTGGCGACGATGCCGACGCCGACCGCCGCGAGCGTTCCGACGGCCAGCGGCACGAACATGCGGATGAACCCGTGGACGAGCACGCGATACGGCATGCCTAGGATCGAACCGGCGACGAGGCAGGCAATATAGAAGTACGAACAGACACAGGATCGCCGTGCCCCCGATCTGGTTCAGCACCGGAATCGTCTGACCCAGCTTGCCGAGCAGCGACCCGCCGAGCATCAGGACCGACAGTCCGCCGATGAGGTCCGCCGGAAGCCGCTCGTGGTAACCGGCGACCGCCGTCACGAGCACCGCGGCCAGGTACACGGGCCACGGCAGCGGGCCGATGCTCGCGAAGCGTCGCCTGTGCGGCGCGGCGTGGAGGTCGGTCCTGTCGAGCAGCTTGGCGATCGCGTTCACGTCGGCTCCGATGCGGGTGAGGGAATCAGCGCAGTCGGGGGGACGGTGTGGGCGCCGCGTGGAGAACGCACGACGCCGGCCTGGCACGACAAGAGCGCTGTCATGGCGGAACTGCCAGCTTCCGGAGATGGCGTCCCGGTCGCCGCCCACCGGGGTAACGTAGACGGTATCGCCGTGTGGGCGCAACGCGGTTCTCCGGCACGCGCGGCGCCGTCGTCGATCGCGCGTCGTCACGGCGGAGCTCGCATGGCTCGAAGCCGCGCCCGCCGCCGCAGCAGCGTTCTGTCGGACCGCCGGCGTATGCCGCGTTACGCAGACGCGCAGGCTGCGGGCCTGGCGATGGAAGCGGAAGGCCGACCTGCGGTTGCCTGCGCTCGATGCGGACGCGCCGCCGCGCCGCGCCGCCGTCGTCGTCGTCGCACCAGGATGTAGGCTGCGCGACGACGCCGCGCGTGAACCGCGCCACGTCCACCTGAAACCGCCCGCGTGCGGGGCACGCGCCCGGGCGCTGAATGATCTCTCGCGATTGCGCGTGATCGCGTGTGATCCGGCGTTGGCGCCTGGCGTGCACAAACGTTGTTTCGAAGGAGCACATCATGACTGCCACTGTTCTGGAAGGTTTTGCGCGTCCCGATCTCGCCGCCCTCGCCGTCGCGCGCGACGCCTCCATCGAGAGCCAGCTGGCGGCGCTGCGGCGCCTGCAGGACCAGCACCCGTTGTGGCGCTGCGCCCTGCTCTCGGGGTTCGCGCAAGGCGCGCTGTCGCGCGACGACCTCCGCTACATCTACTCGCAGTACCACCTCTACAGCTCGAGCTTCACCCGCTACATCGCCGCGGTGATGACCAATTGCGAGAGCGACCTGTTTCGCGCCCAGCTCTCCGAGAACCTGTGGGAGGAGGGCGGCGGCTGCGAGCCGGCTCGCCGCCACGCGCAGATCTTCCGCGACTTCCTCGCGCGCTCGCTCGACATCGAAGACGTCAAGCAGATCACCTACGCGCCGTTCACCCGGCAGTTCGTCCGCGACTACCTCGACTTCGCGATCCGCGGCGACGCGGTGTCCGGATCGGCGTTCCTGTCGCTCGGCACCGAGGGCATCGTGTCGCGGATGTACCAGATCATGCGCGGCGGCCTGCGCCTGGCCGGGATCCCAGACGACGAGCTCGAGTTCTTCGATCTCCACATCGCGTGCGACGACGCGCACGCGGTCACGCTCGAGAACATCATGGTGTCGTACGCCGGCGAGCCAGGCTGGTTCGAGCGCTGCCGGCTGGCGATGACCTGCGCGCTCGACCTGCGGCTCGCGTTCTTCGACAACCTGTTCGAGGCGCTCCAGACCCGCCGGCTCGAGCCGCTGCGCCGAGGGCACTGAGCGGTTGTGCGCGCGGTTCGGCCCCGCGCTGCCGGCGCCCGCTCGAATCCGGAGTAGCACTGCATGCCTCTTGTGTTTCGACTGTGATTCACATAGGTAACTGGAGCTGCAGAATCAAGCAGGTTGCAGCGCCACCATGTTTGACCGGAAGGGGGACATGCCGATGACCACCGAGAATACAATTGCGCGCTCGTTCGTGATGGTCGCGACGCTTTTCATGGCCACGTGTGCGTCGGAGGCCGATCCGGTCACCGGCGAGCTACCCGAGGCCGCGCGCGAGACCAGCGCGGCGCTGCCGATCTACCTGAACCCGCGCTACACGGCGGATGAGCGCGCGGCGGACCTCGTGTCGCGCATGACGCTGGCCGAGAAGGCCAGTCAGATGATCAGCAGTCAGGCGCCGGCGATCCCGGCGCTCGGCGTCCGCGCCTATGGCTGGTGGAACGAGGCCGCCCATGGCGTCGCGCGCGAGCAGACCAACAACGCCGGCAATCCGCCCACCAACATCAATACAACGTCGTACCCGGTGGACCTGTCGGTGGGGTCGACCTGGAACCCCGAGCTGCTGTATCGCGAGGCGCGGATGATCTCGGACGAAGCGCGGGAGGTGTTTCGCGACAACGCGCTCGATCTCAACTTCTACTCGCCGACCATCAACCTCGGGCGCGACCCGCGGTGGGGCCGCAACGACGAGGTGTTCAGCGAGGATCCGTTCCTCACCGCCGCGCTCGCCGCGCAGTTCGTCAATGGCATGGAGGGCAAGGATCCGGCGGGTCATCTGCTGCGCGAGGCCCACGGCTATGTGAAGGTGAACACGACCCTCAAGCACTTCGCCGCCAACAACAGCGAGTTCAACCGCCGCACCGGCTCGTCGGACATGGACGATCGGACGCTGCGTGAGTACTACACGGCGCAGTTCCGGCGCACGATCGGGCTGAGCGATCCGGCGTCGATCATGAGCGCGTACAACCGGATCAACGGCACCCCGGCGCCGGCCAACGGGTATCTGAACGACGTGCTGGCACGCGAGACCTTCGGGTTTGGCGGGTTCTTCACCTCGGACTGCGACGCGATCTTCGAGATCCAGGCCGGGCATCACTGGCAACCGCCGGGGTTCGCGCACCCGCTCGATCAGGTCGAGCGCCACGCGTTCGCCGCGTCCGCCGGCGAAGATCTCGATTGTAATCAGGGCTTCCACGACGCGTTCAGCTACGCGAACACGGTCGCGGAAGCGATCGCCCGCAACATCACCACCGGGAGCGATACGTTCAACGAGAACGACGTCGATACCTCGGTCGTCCGGTTGTTCGCGGCGCGGATCCGGCAAGGCGAGTTCGACGACGAGCACGACGTCCCGTGGATCACGCAGGCGCGCGCGCGGGTCCCCGCCGGCAGCTGGACCAACAGCGACGCCAACAACGCGATCACCGAGACCCCCGAGCGGCTCGCGATGGCGCGCCAGGTCGGGGCCGAGGCCATCGTCCTGCTGAAGAACGCCGAGACGACGCGCAAGGACGGCCGCGTGGGCAAGCTGTTGCCGCTGCGCGTGCCGGCCGTCGGGCCGTTCCGCGTCGCCGTGATCGGCGCGTATGCCAATCCCGCGAGTATGTATCTCGGCGGATATGCGAGCATCCAGGGTGCGGCCGGGATCGCCAAGGAGGTCAATGGCTACCAGGGCATCGTCGCCGCGGTGCACGCCAGGAACCCGGGCGCCGTGGTCGACTTCTTCCCGGGGGTGACCCCCGATACGCTGGCGGCGGTCGATCCGGCGTCGGTCGCCGCGGCGGCCGGCTACGACGTCGCGATCGTCTATGTCGGCACCGACGTCCGGCATTCCCGCGAGGACGTCGATCGGACCACGCTCGCGCTCCCCGGCGCGCAGGCGGAGCTGATAAGCCAGGTCGCGGCCCGCAACCCGAGCACGATCGTCTACATGGAGACGGTCGGGCAGATCGACGTGGGAAGCTTCGAGCCCGCCGTCGCGGCGCTGTTGTGGAGCTCGTACAACGGCCAGCGCAAGGGCGAAGCGCTCGCCGACGTCGTGCTCGGCGCGCATGATCCCGGGGGCCGCCTGCCGTTCAGCTGGTACGCCAGCGTCGCGGACCTGCCGGCCGTGGGCGATTACAGCATTCGCCCGACCGCGGGCAGCCTCGGCCGCACCTATATGTACTTCCAGGGCGCGGTGGCCTATCCGTTCGGTCATGGGCTCAGCTACACCAGCTTCCGGGTCGCGCAGCTTCGCGTCGACGGCCGCCGGTTCGACGCCAGCGGCACGATCCACGCGAGCGCCGAGGTCACCAACACCGGCGCGCTCGACGGCGAGACCGTGGTCGAGCTCTACGTCACCACGCCAGGGTCGCCGGCGGCGCTCGAGCGCCCCGCGAAGCGGCTGCGCGGGTTCCGCAAGCTCGCGCTCGGGCCGCGCGAGACGCGGCGCGTCGAGTTCGAGGTCAAGATCGACGATCTCGCGTTCTTCGATCAAGCGCTCGGCCGGTTCGTCGTCGACCCCGGCAAGTACGTTATCCAGCTCGCGACGTCGAGCGCAGACCGCGACGTCCAGCAGCAGGCCGCCATCATCGTGACCGGCGCGCTGCGCGAGGTTCCGGCAGTGGTGACGGCCAAGCCCGCGGCCGCGGGCGACCGCGAGCTGGGCATCCTGCGGCGCGTGTTCTTCCCGCGCGGCGCGATCGTCGAGCCGCAGCTCACGGTGGCGATGAACGACGACAGCCTGTTCGGCTACGTGGCGCGCGACGCCAGCCGGCCGCTGCCTGCGGGGATGCGGGTCCGCTACGAGAGCAACCGGCCGTCCGTGGTGGCGGTCGATCGCCGCGGCGTGATCCGGACCGTGGCGGCCGGCGTCGCGACCGTCACGGCGACCGTGCAGTACCAGGGCGGCACGCGGTCGGTCGACTTCGTGGTCTACGTGCGATAGTGATCGACCTCGCGGTAGCGGCGTGCGTAGAGCCCGAAGCCGAGCGCCGCGGCGAACGCGAACGCCGCGAAGAAGAACATGTAAAACGCCGTGGTGCCGAGGCTGGTGGTGGCGGCGATCCACTGCGTGACCGCTTCGTGCTTGATCGTCGCGTTGGCCAGTAGCACCCACAGACTGCCGACCGTCGCGGCGAGCCAGAAGAAGCTCATCAGCGCGCCCTTCATCGTCGGCGGCGCCTGGGAGTATGCGAACTCGAGGCCGGTCGCCGATACCAGCACCTCGCCGAGCGTGAGAAAGATGTACGGCACGATCTGCCACTGGATGGGGAGCGCGGTGCCGGCGTCGATCGACAGCTGCATGACCCCGGCGATGATCCACGACACACCGGCGAGCGCGATGCCGGTGGTCATGCGGCGCAGCGCGGTCGGCTGCCAGCCGCGCCGTCGCATCCACGGAAACAGCACCACGTTGTTGAACGGGATCAACACCAGCACGAGCGCCGGGTTCAGCGCCTGCATCTGGGCCGGCGCGAACCAGCTCGGCTTGGTCATGAGGCCTGCCTGGAGCACCCAGGTCGAAGCCTTCTGATCGAACAGCGACCAGAAGGGCGTGATCAGCGCGAACAGGATCAGCACGCGCAGCACGGAGCGAACCCCGTCGACCGCTGCGTCCGGGTGGATCCCCCGCGCCCGCTCGAGCTGGAGCGCCGTGCCCGCGCCGCCCGCCGCGAGCACCAGGACCAGCCCGAGGCAGATCGCCGGCACGGGGTCGAGCAGCGGCGTTGCCGCGAGGCCGAACGCGCCGATCGCGAGCACCGCGCCGGCGAGGGCGAGCGCGAGGCCTGGCCGCCCGCGACCGGGCAGCGCGGTGACCAGCGCGGTGCGCGCGACCCGCAGGAACGAGTCGGGATCGGGCGGCGCGGGCGGCACCATGACGTAGCGCTTGCGTCCGACGTAGAACACGATCGTGGAGATCAGCATCAGCGTACCGGGAATGCCAAACGCGATCCGTGGGCCGAGCGCGGCGAGGAACCACGGCATCGTGAGCGACGCGGTGAACGAGCCGATGTTGATGATCCAGTAAAACGCGTCGAACACGATCTTTGCCAGGTGCTTGGTGCGCGAGTCGAACTGATCTCCCATGAACGTGGAGACCAGCGGCTTGATCCCGCCGGAGCCGAACGCGATCAGGCCAAGCCCGAGGTAGAACCCGGTGCGATCGTCCGGGAACGCCGCCAGGCAGCCCTGTCCCACACAGTAGATGAGGCTGAACCACAAGATCGTACGGTATTTGCCAAACCACCGGTCGGCCAGCCATCCGCCGAGCAGCGGAAAGAAGTAGACGCCCATGACGAACGTGTGAAACACCTCGGTGGCCGCGGCGCCGCGCTCAGCCCTGGGGAGATGCAGCAGCAACGCCGTCGTCAAGAACGGGGTCAGGATGTTGCGCATCCCGTAGAAGCTGAAGCGCTCGCAGCCCTCGTTGGCGATGATGAACGGGATCTGCCGCGGCATGCGCGCCGGGTTCGGCGCGCGTGACATCCCGGGACCGAGCGTGGCTTCCATGCGCACCGTCATAGCAAGCGGTGCGTCGCTCGCGCCATGGTTTGCGGACCGAGTCGGCCGGGTGGACGCGCGCGGCGACGGTGGGCGCTTCCTGGTCAGCGCTGGGTGAGCGTGACGAGCCGGTACTGCGCCTTGATCTCGAGCGGCCGCACCGCGGGATCGAGATACATGGGGCTATCCATCCGCCAGCGCGTGGACTGCAACCTGAAAACCGGTGGTGGAATCCGGAGCTGCTCGACGCAGCTCGTCGTGAGTCGCCCGAGCTGGGTCGTCGGACAAAGCCAAGCATGATATCGATAACAACACCAGGAAGCGGGGGTTGATATGGCTGATTGCATCAAGTACGCCTCGATGGGTTATGTGGCAGCAGCGACCCTGTGGGTCGCGAGCTGCGCAGTTCCAGCCGACGGCGCTCGCGCCGGGCGCGGGGCCGAGCTCGGCGCGCGTGGCACCGGTGGCCACGTCGCCGCGGACCCCGCAGCGTTCGCGCCGCTCCATGTCGATCCGGACCTGCTGATCGCGGGCGCTCCGGATCTCACGTTCGACGCGCCGCAGACGACCATCGACACGTCCGCGCTGACGATCGACGATCTGCCGAATCCATCGCTCGTCGAGCTCGATGGCTATGCGGTCTTGTTCGCGAACGCGGTCTCGGTGCAGGGCCCGCTCCGCATCACGGGCGCGCTGCCGCTCATCATCGTCGCTGACGGCGAGGTCCGGATCGACCAGCCGGTCGAGCTTCGGGGGCGCGGGACGGTCGCGGGTCCAGGCGCGTCTGGTCTCGGGCCGAGCGCTGGCCATGCCGGGACCCGCGCGTTCATCGCCGGCCCCAACGTGACCGTGTCCTCGGGCGGGGGCGGCGGCGGCCACGGTACGTCCGGCGCCTCCGGCGGCACGATCGACGCGTTTCACGCGCCCGGCGGGGGCGGCGGCGCGGCGTCAAGCGGGCAGCCGGCTGATCCCCTGATCGGCGGATCGCCGGGAGGTAGCGGGGGTGGCAGCGCCGTCCCCGGCGGTGCGGGCGGCGGTGCGCTGCAGATCTCGTCGGCGATCGCGATCACCGTCGCGGCGGCGATCGACGCGGGGGGCGGCGGTGGCAGCGCAGGGCGGGGCCTCGCCGCCGGTGGTGGCGGGGGCGCCGGCGGCGAGCTCCTGCTGGAGGCGCCGACGCTCGTCCTCACCGGCGGGGTGCTGGCCGCGAACGGCGGTGGCGGGGGTGGTGGGGGCAGCGGCGGCGCGCTGCCGTCGAGCGACGGCGCAGACGGATCCGCCGGCGCGAGCCCGGCTGCGGGGGGAATCGGCGGTGCGCCGATGGGGGGAAGCGGTGGACCGGGGGCCGCCGGCGCGATCGGTGCCGGCGCAGGCGTTGGGTTCAGTCACGGCGGCGGCGGTGGTGGCGGCGCCGGCGTGATCTGGCTGCGGTTCAGCGTAGCGACCCCGCCGGACCTCAGCCACGCGGTGATCTCGCCGTCGCCTGGGCTGTCCCCCAGCTTGCCGTGAGCTGCGTAGTGCGACAGCGCTTGCGGTGCGGCCGGTTCAGCAAGCCAGGCCACATCACCGTCGACGCGAGATCCGGGCAAACGCGTGCTCAGCGAGGGAGTCCTTCGGTGCTGGCCGATCCGCGACCGGGAGGGTGCTATGATCGCGGCTGGTGACTGACTCGAGCGATTCGCTCCTGCGCAGCATCGCCGCGGTCCCGCTCGTGCCACCGCCGATGCGCGGCGTCACCGTGGTGTGCGCGCTGGCCGACGATCCGCAGCGACTCGCGGCGATCGTCGCCAGCAACGACGCGACGCCGCCCGAGATCGAGATCGGCCCCGGCGAGATGTGTGCGATCTACGGTGGCAAGCCCGCGGCCGATGATGAGACCCGCGCCCTCGCTGCCGCGCTGGTCCTGCGGCACCAGGTCCCCGGCGCGCGGATCGCGGTCGCCGGCGAGCGGAGCGGCCGGTCGTGGGAGATTCAGCGCGCGAGCGCGATCGCCCGCGCGCGCGACCTCGCCACCAGCTCGGGAGAGGCGTTCGTGGTCGAGGACGCGATCGCACAGCGGCTCGATGCCCCGATCGACCTCGGCGCGGGCGACGGCGCGCTCCTGACCGAGCGCGGCGAACCGGCGCCGGCGCCGTCGCTCGCGGCGATGACCGCCGCCGAGCTGACGCTGACGCGTCTGGGGCTGTCCTTCGTCGATGCGAGCGCGGAGCAGCGCTACCGGGGCTGGCACGCCCTGCGCGCGCTGCCGTTCGTGCGCACGACGATGATGGTCACCACGACCGTGTGGTTGCTCATTCTCGTCTGGTGCGCGGTGGCCACGCCGTCGTTTGCCAAGGCGGGACCGTGGATCGTCGCGGCCATGCTGCCCGGGATCGGCTGCCTCGTCACGACCTACGTGCGGCGCTGGCAGCCGCGCGCAGCCGGGTTCAGCGCGGTCGTGAACCTGGTGAACGCCCTGATGGTCATCCTGGTCGGCTACGGGCTGATGCGCCCGCCGGGGCCGGCGACCCAGGGCATCGTGTGGAGCTCGTTCGTCGGCTTCGTGCTGCTGCGCCTCGACTTCCGGCGCGCGCTCGCCACCTGCCTGCCGTTCGCGGCGCTCCACGTCGTGCTCACGATCGCGTACTTCGCCCACGACGTGCCGTGGCTGGTGCGCGGGCTGGTCCCGACGGTCGCCTCGTTCGTCACCGCGGCGTTGATCGGCGCGGTGCTGACCCGCAGCTCGCACGAGACCTACCGCGACGAGCAGGTCAGCGATGCCCAGCAGCGCGACGCCGATCTGCAGCAGGCCGAGATCGAGAAGCTGTCGCGCGAGGCCGACCTGCGCGCGTTCGCGGTGCTCGGCGCCGAGCTGCGCCGGCAAGTCGCGGCGCGGTCGCGCAACCTCGCCGACGCGCTGACCCGCAAGGTGGGCCACCGGCTGAACATCGGCGACGTGATCGAGGGCCGCTACCAGGTCGTGAGCTTCATCGGCCAGGGCGGCATGGGCCGCGTCTACGAGGTCCACCGGCTCGGCGACGGCCGGCGGATGGCGCTGAAGCTCCTCGCCGAGACCGCGAGCCCCACCGCGGTCGCGCGGTTTGCCCGCGAGGCGCACATCGCCGCGGCGCTCGATCACCCCAACATCGTCCCCGCGCTCGACGTGGGGGTCACGCCCGAGGGCTCGCTGTTCGTCGTCATGCAGCTCGTCAACGGCCCGTCGATCGCCTCGGAGCCCGAGCGCTACGGCGACGCCGGGTGGGCGGTGCCGATCCTCACCCAGGTCGCCGACGCCCTGGTCGCGATGCACGCCCAGGGCATCATCCATCGCGATCTCAAGGCGGAGAACGTGCTGCTCGAGGGTGATCGCGCGCTCGTGACCGATTTCGGGGTCGCGCGCGCCAGCGCCGAGTTCGGGCTGTCGTCGCTGACCCAGACCGGCATCGTGGTGGGCACCATGCCGTACGTGGCTCCCGAGCTGGCCGAGGGGCGCCACCGCGTGTCGGCGCGGATCGACGTGTTCAGCTTCGGCGTGCTCGGCTTTCTGATGCTCACCGGGCAGCTGCCGCACGACCTGCCACCGCTGCTCGCGCGGCGCTCTGGAAAACCGGTGACGGCCCGCAAGCTGAGCACCGTGCGACCCGAGCTGCCGGTCGCGCTGGCCGCGCTCGTCGACGCCTGCCTCGCCGAGCGCCCGACCGAGCGGCCGAACGCGGTGCAGCTCGCGGCGCGGCTCCACCGGATCCGACGCTCCGAGCTCCCCGAGCCAGCCGCGGCGCCGCGCCGCGAGGTCGCGATCGCCGAGCGCGTCACCGCGACGGTGACCGCGCGCCCGCGCCGGCTCTACGACCTCGAAGCCCCCGGCGCCGTGGAGGCGCCGGCCAGCGCGTCGTCGTCACCGGCCGCGGCGGTGGTCGCTCGGGGCACGGTACCCGACGCTGGCGGAGCCCTCGCGAGCGGTGCTGCGCCGACGGGGCCGCCGGCCGGCGCGCCGGGCGAACCGGCACGCGACCCCGGCCGCGCACCTGCGCCCGCCGCCGCCGCCGCGCCGCCCGATGCCGCCGCCGCCACGCCGCCCGCCGCCGCCACGCCGGTCGACCTCCGCGTCAGCATTGCGCTCACCCGGTGGCGTGCGTTCGCCGACGCTCCGCTGGAGGCGGCGTTTCGCATCTGGCACGCGCGCCACGCCGCCGGCTACGCGCAGCTCGCGATGTTGGCTGCGATCGTGGTGTGGCCCGCGGCGATGCTGTGGTGCGCGGTGACCGTTCCCGGCCCGGCGTGGTCGTTCGCGGTGTGGTCGGTGATCGGCATGCTGCCGCCGGCAGCCGGCCTCGCCCTGAGCCTGGTGCGGCCGTCCTCGCCGTCGCTGGCGACGAGCGCTGGCCTCGCCCTCCTGGTCAGCGGCGGCGGTGGGGTCGTGCTCGCGTGGCTCCTGCGAGCGCCGCTCGTCGCCACCTACCTCGTGCTGTGGTTCAGCTATTTCGGCCTCGCCGTCCTGCAGGTCAACCTCGCCCGCGCCCTCCTGTTCACCGTTCCGATCCTCGTCGTCCATCACGTCATGCTGATCCGTGGGCTGGTCATCCACACGGTCAACGCGGTGTTCTTCCTCTCGGAGTCCGTGGTGCCGTCGTCGCACTTCGTCGGCGCGGTCGTCGCCGCGTCGGTGCTCGCCCGCGTCGGCCGCCAGGCCTACCACCAAACCCGGATCCTCGAGGCCCAGCGCCTCGAGTCGCAGCGCCAGCGCGCCGAGGTCGAGCGGCTCGAGCACGAGGCCGCCGAGCGCGAGATGGTGGTCCTCGGCAGCGAGCTGCGGCGCCACGTGGCCGCGCGCTCGCGCAGCCTCATCGAGGCTATCGCCCAGCAGACCGTGCGGCCGGATCGGCCGTCGCCGGGCACCGTGATCGACGACCGCTATCGCGTGATCCGGCTGATCGGCGAAGGCGGCATGGGGCGGGTCTACGAGGTCGAGCGCCTCGCCGACCATCGCCGGCTGGCGCTGAAGATGCTCAAGCGCGAACCCGCCGCGGCCGATCAGGCGCGGTTTGCCCGCGAGGCGCAGATCGCCGCGGAGCTCCAGCACCGCCACGTCGTCGGCGCGGTCGACATCGGGGCCACGATCGATGGCAGCTTGTTCGTCGTCATGCAGCTCGTCGAGGGTCCGTCGCTCGCGGCGCTCGCCGCCCGCCACGGCGACGTCGCGTGGGCGCTGCCGCTGCTGCGCCAGATCGCCTCGGCCCTGGTCGCGATGCACGACGCGGGCGTCGTCCACCGCGATCTCAAACCCGAGAACGTCTTGCTCGACCGAGACACCATCAAGGTCGTGGATTTCGGGCTCGCTGGCGTTCGCGATCTCGCGCCGGTCGCCCCCGACGAGCTGGTGGGCACGCCGGCGTACATGGCCCCCGAGCTCGCCGATCCGGGCGCCGCGGCCACCATGCACCCCAGCGCCGACATCTTCAGCTTCGGCGTGCTCGCGCACCAGCTGTTGACCGGCCGGCTCCCGCACGCCGTCCCGCCCATCCTCGCGCGCAGGTCGCGCTCGGCCCTGCCGGTGGTCCAGCTCGCCGAGCTGGGCCGCGATCTGCCTGTCGAGCTGGGCCGCGTCCTCGCGAGCTGCCTCAAGGCCGATCCCGGCGAACGGCCCACGGCGCGCCGGCTGCTCGAGCTCTTGCACCACGTCGGGGGCGGAACCGTCGAACTCCGCGGCCCCGGCGACAGGGCCGGGATCGAGACCTGAGGTCCAGCCATGCCGGCGACCCGGCGCTCCTCGGTCGAACCCGCTCGCCGGCTCACGGCGTCGCGAGAAACGCGCGCAGCTTGCGCTCGATGAAGGCCAGATCCTCGGGGCTCGCGCCGATGCCGGCGGTGTGGCCCCACAGCGACGGGATGGGGGCGAGCGTGACCCGCTGGATCCACCGGGCCTCCTGGCGTGCGTCCCCCAGCGGAAAGTACAGGTCGGTCTCCGACGGCATGTAGAGCACCGGGGCGGAGATCGAACGCAGGGCCTTCTCGGTGCTGCCGCCGAACCCCGGCGTGGTCCCCACGTCGTGGGCTTGCCAGGTCCGCATCTGCAGGATGAGGTCGTTGGCGTCGGCGCCGGCGAAGAACTCCTTGCGCTGCTGGTCGGTGTATTGCGCCAGGGTCATGGTGGCGGCCGCCGGCTCGGTCTTCTTCCACAGCTCGCGCTTCCACCACTCCTGGGAGTAGAGCCAGGCCAGCCACACGGCCGCCGTGGCCTCGACGCCGCGCACCGGCTGCTCGGTGTAGTCACCGCCGTTGAACACCGGGTCGACGGTGATCGCGCGGATCTGGCTGTCGAGGCGGACCACGCCGTGCGGCCAGCACCGGGCGGTCCCGGCGGTGGCGACGATCTTGTCGGCGAACCTCGGGTGGCTCACCGCCCACTGCAACGCCTGCTCCGCGCCCATCGAGAAGCCGACCACGGCCTTGAGGTGATGGACGCCAAGGCCGTCCTCGAGCAGCCGCCGCACCGCCTCGACGTTGTCGCGGATCGTGGTCACCGGGAAGCGCGGACCGTGAAACGGCGGGGGCGTGTTGCTCGGGCTCGACGACCGACCATTGCCAAACAGCTCGGTCATGATCAGAAACTGCTTCTTGGGGTCGAGGGCCCGGCCGTCTCCGATCAGCCAATCGTAACCGTCGCTCTGCGCCATGTAGTGCGATGGCAGCAGCACGGCGTTGTCCTTCGCGGCGTTGAGCGTTCCGTAGGTGCCGTAGACCACGGTCGCCTTGGCGAGCGTGACGCCGCTCTCGAGCGAGAAGTTCTCGATCGTGAACGAGCCCGGCGCAGGTCCCGGCCTGCGGGCCGGATCGGCGCTCGCCACCGCGGGCAGCACCGCGCACAGCACGACCAGCGGCAGCGCGAGCCTCGGTGCATGGGACCTGACCTGGATGCTCATGGCCACAGCTTCTCATGCGCCTGGCCCGGGGGCGTGACGATCCAGCCGGCGCCCGCGCCACGGCGCGGCTGGCGGCCCGTCGCAAGACGTGCCGTGGCGCAACGGAGATGCGACGAAGGCCCGGAGGTCTGCGAGACGCCGATCCGGATCAGGCATTGTGCCTGGCCGGCCGGGGGGGATTGTGTGGTATCCCTCCGCGAGACCTTGCTCGCGCTGTTCGCTCACGCCCACGCTCGCCGCCGCACCTGTCGGCCGCCGAGCGGCGCGCCCCGTCGGGTCCACGCCGCGCTGACCGCGCTGGCGTTCGTGCTGGCGAGCCTGTTCGGGATCGTCCACGAGTCGACCACCCGCCACGTGCTGTGCGCGCAGCACGGCGAGCTGGTGGATAGCGGCGTCGCCGGGAGCCGCGCCGAGCGTCCGGAGCGCGTCGAGCCGCGGACGTCGGCGATGCGGGCGGGCGCGGGGTTCGGCTTTGCCGCGCACGAGCACTGCGTGCTGGCCTCGGTGAGCCGCGCGGCTCGCGTCCTGTGCGCCGCGCCGGCGCTCGTCGCGGCGCCCGTGGCCGCGACCCGGCCCGTCGTCGCGGCGCTGCCGCCGGTCGCCGCGCGCGATCGCGCGCTGTATCGAACTGCCCCCAAGACCTCGCCCCCGGCGTAGCGCGCCGCTGCAGGGTTGGTCCTGCAGCGAGTCCCTGGTGCCCGGCGGTCGGCTGGCGCACGCACGCGGAGGATCGAACAACGGCTGGCGCCGGTGCGCCGGCGCGAGGCAGTCATGATTCGCTGGTCGCTGATTTCCGTGGTCTCCATGCTACCGATCGCGTCGCTCGCGCGCGCCGAGCCGCCGCTTGCGTCGATCACGCTCGCGCAGGCGGTCGAGCTCGCGCTGGTCCACAACCCCGAGAGCCGGGGCGCGGACGAAGATGTGATCTCGGCGGGCGGGGCGCTCGAGCAGTCGCGCGTGCTGCCCAACCCGTCGGTGTTCGTGTCCTCGCTGGGCCGCGGGGTCAGCCCGTTCATGGGCCCCACGCCGACCCAGGTCGGCGTCACCTGGACGATCCCGATCGGCGGCAAGCGCGGCGCCGGGATCGACGCCGCGCGCGCCGGGGTCGACGCGGCCCGCGCGACCCGGATCGCGGCGCGCCGCCAGGTCCAGATCGCGGTCGAGAAGGCGTTCGTCGCGGTGCTGCTCGACCAGGCGCTGCTCGAGTTCGCCCACCAGGACGCGGTGGGCATCCACGACGCCCTGGCGCTGAACGAGCTGCGCTACAAGGACGGCAAGATCGCCTACAGCGACGTGCTCAAGCTCCGGCTCCGGGTGCGCGCCGTCGAGGACACCGTGCGCACCGGCCAGCTGCAGCTCGCCAACGATCGGCTCGAGCTCGCGCGGCTGGTCGGCGAGTCCACGCTCGCGGCCGATTATGCGGTGGCCGGCGCGCTGACCCCGCCGGCGCTCCCGGCGCCGCCGGACGCCGACGAGCTGCTCGCCAAGGCGCTCCACGGCCGCACCGACTACCAGGCGCTGCTCGCCCAGGAACACAGCTTCGAGGCGCTGGCATCGCAGGCGCGCCGCCAGCCGATCCCCGATCTCGGCGTCCTGGTCGACTACGACCACGTCGCCGGCGAGCCGTCGGCGTATGACGTCACGCTCACGGCGTCGATCCCGATCCTGGATCGCAACCAGGGCAACATCACCCAGGCCGAGTCGGCCGCCCGCAAGGCCAAGCTCGCCACCGAGGCGCTGCGCGTCCAGGTCCGCGAGGACGTGCGCAGCGCGGTCAACGGCTGGACCACCAGCCACGCGCGGCTCGCCGCTTACGACGACGACATCCTGGCCGCCGCCAGGGAGTCGCTCGAGATCACCAACCATGCGTACGAGCAGGGCCGCGGCTCGCTGCTCGATTACCTCGACGCCGAGTCGAGCTACCGCGACGTGGAGCGCGCCTACCGCGCCGTCGTCGCCGACGCGATCAACGCCGCCGCCATGCTCCGCTTCGTCGCGGGAGAGGATCTGTGATGCGCTCGATCTCCGTGGTCTGGATCGCCGCGACCGCCGCCTGCAACCCGCCGAGCCCGGCGCCGGTCGCCAAGCCCGACGACCGCGGCGGCGAGGCCACGCTGTTCGAGGTGCCCGGCCCGCAGCGCGATCGCCTCAAGATCATCGCGGCCGCGCACAAGCCGATCGCCCGCCCGCTGGTCGTCCCGGCGGTGGTCGCGTTCAATGATCTGAAGACCAGCGACATCACGCCGCTGGTGAGCGGCAAGATCGCCAAGCTGCTGGTCGGCGAGGGCGATCGGGTCACCGCCGGCCAGCCGCTCATGCGGATCTCGAGCCCGGATTCGTCGGACAACACCGCCAACCTGACGCGCGATCGCGCGCTCCTGACCAACAAGCAGGCGGTCTTGACCCGCGACACCGACCTCTATGCCCACAAGGCGATCTCGCTCGAGGAGCTCGAGGCGGCGCAGGCCGACGTCGTCGCGGCCAGGGCCGCGGTCCTGGACGACGAGTCGCACGTGAGCATCACCGGCAGCGACCAGGGCGGCGCGGTGCTGCGCTCGCCGATCGCCGGCGTCGTCGTCCACCGCGGGGTCGCGGCCGGCGAGTCGGTCCAGGCCGGCGCCACGGTCGCGTTCACCGTCACCGACCCGACCGCGGTGTGGATCGTGTGCCAGCTCTACCAGGAGGATCTGCGCCGGGTCGCGCAGGGCGATGCCGCGACGATCCGCTCGCCGGTGCTCGACGCGCCGCTGTCGGGCAAGGTGATCTACATCGGCGCGTCGATCGATCCCGACACGCTGACCATCCCGGTCCGGATCGCGGCCGAGAACCCCGCGGGCCTGCTCAAGAAGGGCATGTACGTCGATACGGCGATCCTGCCCGCGCGCAGCGAGCCGGCGATCGAGGTGCCGCCGTCCGCGCTGCTGCGCGACGCCGATAACCTGCCGTTCGTCTACGTCCAGGTCCAGCCTGGCAAGTTCGCGCGCCGCCACGTCCAGCTCGGCGCGCAGCTGCCCGAGGGCTCGGTCGTGACCAGCGGGCTCGCGGATGGCGACCAGGTGCTCGCCGATGGCGCGGTGTTCATCCAGTTCGCCGAGAGCCTGGAGCGCTGAGATGATCCACAAGCTCATCGCCGCCGCGCTGGGCCAGCGCTTCGTCGTGCTGGTCATCGCGCTGCTCACGATCGCGGGCGGGATCTGGGCGTTCCACGGCCTGCCGGTCGATGCGTACCCCGATCTGTCGCCGCCCCAGGTCGAGATCATCACCCAGTGGCCGGGCCACGCCGCCGAGGAGGTCGAGCGCCAGATCACGATCCCGCTCGAGGTCGCGTTCAACGGCGTGCCGGGCCTCACCGTCGAGCGATCGATCTCGCTGTACGGCCTGTCCGACGTCCGGCTCGTGTTCGGCTACGACACCAATCCGTACTTCGATCGCGAGCAGATCGCGCAGCGGATCAGCGACGCCGAGCTGCCCGCCGGCATCACGCCTTCGATGGCGCCGCTGTTCTCGCCCTCGGGCCTGATCTACCGCTACGTCCTCGAGAGCCCCGACCGATCGCCGCAGGAGCTCAAGGTCATCCAGGACTGGGTGCTGTTCCGGCGCTACAAGGCGATCCCGGGCATCGCCGACGATTCGGGGATCGGCGGCACGTCGCGCCAGTACCAGGTCGTGCTCGACGCCAACGCGCTCAGCACCTACCACGTCGGGGTGTCCGACGTCGTCACCGCGCTGGCCAACAACAACCAGAACGCGGGCGGCGGGTTCTACCAGCGCGGCGGCCAGTTCACCTACGTGCGGGGCCTCGGCCGGATCACCGATCTGCCCGATATCGGCAACGTCGTGATCGCCACTCACAACGGCGTGCCGATCCACGTCTCGAACGTCGGCCAGGTGACGCTGGGCGACGCGCCCCGGCTCGGCCAGTTCGGCTACATGAGCCACGACGACGCGGTCGAGGGCGTGCTGTTCCTGCGCAGCGGCGATCCGGCGCAGACCGTGCTCGAGTCGGTCGAGCAGGTGACCGAGCACCTGAACAACGACGTGCTGCCGCGCGATGTCCGCGTCCATCCCTACTACGACCGCACCGATCTGGTGAAGCTGACGACCCGCACCGTCGAGCACAACATGGTGTTCGGCATCCTGCTGGTGACGATCATCCTGGTCCTGTTCCTGCGCAGCTTCCGCACCGGCCTCATCGTCGCGACCACGATCGCGCTGGCGCTCGCGGTGGCGTTCGTGCTGCTCAAGGTGCGCCACGTCCCGGCGAATCTCTTGTCGCTGGGCGCGGTCGACTTCGGCATCCTGGTCGATGCCGGCGTCATCATGGTGGAGAACATCTTCCGGGTGATCGGCGAACGCCGGGCCGCCGCGGCCGCCCCCGGGGATCTCGACGACGTCGTGCTGGGCGCGGCCAAGGATGTCGGCCGGCCGATCTTCTATTCGACCGCCGTGATCATCGCGGCCTACCTGCCGATCTACGTGCTGTCCGGGCCCGCGGCGCGGCTGTTCTCGCCGATGGCCGATACCGTGGTCTATGCGCTGCTCGGCACGTTGCTGTTCTCGCTGACGCTGTTGCCGGTGCTGTGCTCGATCTTCCTGCGCAAGGGCGTCGAGGATCACGATGGCCGGCTGTTCGCGGCGTTCAAGCGCTGGTACATGCGGATGCTCGAGCGCTGCCTGGCCCGCCCGCTGCTCACCACGGGCGCGTGCGTCCTGGCGTTCGCCGTCACGCTGCTCACGCTGTTCAGCATCGGCTCGGAGTTCATGCCCAAGCTCGACGAGGGCGCGCTGTGGGTGCGCGCCACGATGCCCTACACGATCAGCTTCGACGAGGCGCAGAAGATCCCGCCCGAGGTGCGCAAGATCCTCCTGGGCTTCCCCGAGGTCACCACGGTGGCCAGCGAGCTCGGCCGGCCCGACGATGGCACCGATCCGACCGGGTTCTTCAACTGCGAGTTCTACGTCGGGCTCAAGCCCTACGACGAGTGGACCGGCGCGTTCCAGACCAAGCCGGAGCTGGTCGCGGCGATCCAGCACCAGCTCGAGCGGTTTCCCGGCATCGTGTTCAACTACACGCAGCCCGCCGAGGACGCGGTCGACGAGGCCTCGACCGGCCTCAAGAGCTCGCTGGCGATCAAGGTGTTCGGCCCCGATCTCAAGGTCCTCGAGGCGACCGCGGGCGACATCAAGAAGGCGATCGGCAAGGTCGCCGGGATCTCCGAGATCACGATCGTCCGCGAGCTCGGCCAGCCCAACCTCGACGTCAAGATCGATCGCCAGAAGCTCGCGCGCTACGGCCTCGACGTCGCCACGATCGCCGGCATGATCGAAGCCGCGGTCGGCGGCGTCACCGCGACCCAGGTGATCCAGGGCGAGCGCGCGTTCGACCTGGTGGTCCGCATGGACGAGCGCTACCGCGGCGATCCGGAGGCGATCGGCCGGCTGCTCGTCCCCACGCCCGGCGGCCAGCGCCTGCCGCTGTCGACGTTCGCGACCCTGTCGATCGGCCAGGGCCCGTCGTTCGTCTACCGCGAGGCCGGCGAGCGCTACATCGGCATCCAGTACTCGGTCGACGGCCGCGATCTCGGCTCGGCGGTCAGCGACGCGATCGCCCAGGTCGGCCGCGACGTCCACGTGCCGACCGGCTACGAGCTGCAGTGGGGCGGCGAGTACCGCGACTTCCTCGACGCCAAGGCCGAGATGGCGATCATCGTCCCGCTCACCCTGCTGCTCATCTTCTTCCTCATCCATGGCCTCTACGGCAACCTCAAGTACCCGCTCATGATCGCGATCAGCGTGCTGGTCACCGAGGTGCAAGGCGGCCTGATCGCCCTGTGGCTGGGCCACACCAACCTGAGCGTCAGCTCGGGCCTGGGGTTCCTGGCGCTGTTCGGCGTCTCGGTGCAGACCGGCATCATCTTCATCAGTCACGCCAACAAGCTACGCAAGGCCGGGATGTCGCTCGACGAGGCCACGCGCGAGAGCGCGGCGGTGCGGCTGCGGCCGATCCTCATCACCGCGCTGGTCGCCTGCGTCGGCCTCCTGCCGGCGGCGTTCTCGCACGCGATCGGCTCCGACAGCCAGCGCCCGTTCGCTCAGGTCGTGGTCGGCGGCCTGCTGTCGCGGCTCGCGCTCTCGATCTTCCTGCTGCCGGTGCTCTACCGGTGGGCGTCGCGCTCGGGCGATCGCCTCGAGGTCTGAGAGGGTCGATCAGAACAAGCGCTCCGAGCCGGGGCCAGCCTCGCAAGCATCCGGAATGGGACCGTCGCCCGCGCGGCCGAACGTATTCTGGTCGACCCTGTGACCGCACATGAACGCCTCGATCGTTAGGGGCCGTTCCCGGGAACCCCTCACCAACCTACGCGACTTTGTCTTGGCAGGGGCCGAAGCCGGCAAAGGCCGCCTGGACAGGGCGCGCCGGATCTCGTCCTCCGCCGCCGCCGAGCTGCAGGCTGCCTTGTTGCCCCCGCACCTGGGCGGCGCAGATCTCACCCGACCGCGCGAACTCGGGCATGCTCACGACATGAAGCAACTCCTCATCGCGGCGCTCGCTGTGCTCGGATTGGCCACCACCACCCGGGCCCTCCGGGCCGAAGACGCCCGCGAAGTCACCGTGTTCGCGCCGACCTCCCTGCGCGAGGTGTTCGAGGACCTCGCGAAGACCTTCGAGGCGAAGACGGGCGTCAAGGTGCGGGTGAACCTCGCCGGCAGCCAGGAGCTTCGCACGCAGATCGAGAATGGCGCGCGCGCGGATGTATTCGTATCGGGTGACCAGACTCACATGGCGGCGCTCGTCAAGGCCAACCTGGCGACCGCGCCGCGCGTGTTCGCCCGCAACTCGCCGGTCGTCATCGTGCCCAAAGGCAATCCAGCCAAGGTGGGGTCGTTCGACCAGCTGACCCGGGCCAAGAAGCTCGCGATCGGCGTGCCCGAGCTCCCGATCGGCAGCTACGCCCTGCAGATCCTCGACAAGGCAGGCCCCGACTTCAAGACCAAGGTCCTGGCCCACGTCGCGTCTCGCGAGCTCAACGCGCGTCAGGTGCTCGCCAAGGTCAGCCAGGGCGAGGCCGACGCAGGCATCGTCTATCGCACCGACGCGCTCGTCGGCAAGGACAAGGTCGAGCTGATCGAGATCCCGACCAAGGTCAACATGGTCACCGAGTACCCGGTAGCTGTGCTGTCCAAGGCCCCGCAGCCTGCCGCGGCGAAGGCCTTCGTCGATCTCCTGCTCTCGGCGGACGGCCGGAATCGCCTCGTGGCCGCCGGGTTTGTCGCGCCGTAGCGTGCACACCACCGCGGGACCCATCTGGTTGCGCGGGGGCCTTCCCTTTGTGTTCGCCATCCTGGAACATGCACGTCATGCGGATCCTGGCCGCTTTGCTGATCGCCGCGCTCGCGTCCCGGGCCGACGCACACGTTCAGACCGGCTATCGCGGCGGGCAGAAGTTGAAGGTGCAGGTCGTCGACGTCGGCGGCGCGCAGGTCGAGGTCAGGACCGCGAAGGCCTTCAAGGTGATGGCCAGCGCCGCGCGCAAGGCGGGCGTCGAGCTCGCGGTTCGCAGCGGGTTTCGCAGCCACGCCAAGCAGACCCGGCTGTACCGCCAGTACCGGCGCGGCGCCGGCAACCTGGCGGCGCGGCCGGGGTACTCGCAGCACGAGAGCGGGCGCGCGCTCGATCTGGTGGTCACGCGCGAGCGGACCTATCAGTGGCTGATCGCACACGCCAACGCGTTCGGGTTCCATCGCACCGTGCGCGGCGAGCCGTGGCACTGGGAATATGTCGGAGACGACCGCAAGACCGCGGTCGAGCTCGGCATCGCCGCGGCCTCCGCCGCCGCGGCGACGCACGATGACTACGGCGAGTACCCGTGCACCCAGGATCGGCGATTCGTGCGGTCTGCCGCGCCCGCCACCGACGAAGAGGCGCCCACGATCGACGACGAGCAGGCGCCGATGCCCGCGCCGGACCAAGCACCGCCCGGGGCGTGACGCCGGCAGCATCGCCGCGGAGCCGGCCTCGCGGGCACCTCGGTCGACACGACGCAGGTGCGGATCGAGCGACGGGCGCCGGCTCCGTCACTGTGACGATCCGCGCTCATCGCCGCGATTCCTCACGGGCGGCGGCCGCGGGAGTGTAGTACAAGCCGTCGACGAGGTTATGCGTGCGAGACCAGATCACCGATAGGTTGGCCAAGCCCGGACGGGCGCTCGATGTCATCGGCTACGGCGAATGTTCGATCGACGAGGTCTGGGTGGTCCCGACGGCGCCCGACTGGGGCGGCAAGTCGCGGGCGACGCGGCGCGAGCGGCTGGGCGGCGGCCAGGTGGCGACCGCGATGGTCGCGTGTGCCCGGCTCGGCCTGCGCGCCGGATATTGCGGGGTCGTCGGCGACGACGCCAGCGGCCGCGAGGTGCTGGCCGGGCTCACCGAGGAGGGCGTCGACGTGAGCGCGGCGCGCGCGCTCGGGGGTGGCGTGACGCGCGCCGCGCTCATCCTGGTCGACGAGCGCAACGGCGAGCGCACGATCATCGAGCACAACCACGCGCGGGTCAGCCTCTTGCCGCACGCGATCCCGTCGCGGCTGACCGAAGCGCGCATCCTGCACCTCGACGCGACCGACCCACCGCGGGCGTGCGAAGCGGCGCGGCGGGCGCGCGCAGCCGGCGTCGTGGTGTCGCTCGACGTCGACCAGGCGGCGCCCGGGCTCGACGAGCTGCTGCCGCTGATCGACATCTGCATCGCGTCGCGCGGGCTGCCGGAGCAGCTCACCGGCGAAGCCGATCTCGAGCGCGCGCTGCGCAAGCTCGCCGATCGGACGCAAGGCCTGGTCGGCTGCACGCTCGGGCCGGACGGCGCCGCGCTGCTCGACGATGGTCATCTGCTGATGTCGCCCGCGTTCGCGATCGACCCGATCGATACGACCGCGTGCGGCGACACGTTCCGCGGCGCGCTCCTGGTCGCCCTGGTCGAGGGCCAGCCGCTGGGGCACGCGCTGCAGTTCGCCAACGCCGCCGCAGGCCTCAAGACGCGCGACCTCGGTCGTCGCGGCTGCCCGCATCGCGCCGCGGTGGACGCGCTGCTCGCCCGCTAGCAGCCTGGGCGGCCGGTCGAGGCGGCTACGAGAACAGCAGCTCGAGGTCGGCGGCCGACAGGCCGGCCAGGCCGCCGCCATCGTCGGCGAAGATCCCGGCGGCGAGCGCGCGCTTGCTGGCCTGGAGCTCGAGGATCTTGTCCTCGACGGTGTCCTGCGCGATCAGCCGGTACGCGAGGACCGGGCGGGTCTGGCCGGGCCGGTGGCTGCGATCGATCGCCTGCGCCTCGACGGCCGGGTTCCACCACGGGTCGAGCAGGTAGACGTAGTCGGCGGAGGTCAGGTTGAGGCCGGTGCCGCCCGCCTTGAGGCTGATCAAGAACAGCTTGCAGCCGGGATCAGCGTTGAACCGCGTCACCACCTCCTTGCGATCGCGGGTCTGGCCATCGAGGTACGCGTAGCGGACGCCGCTGCCGTCGAGCCGCGCGCGCAGCAACGCCAGGAACGAGGTGAACTGCGAGAACACCA
>Ga0302323_100000159_pt1 | contig 50113 bp, 49 predicted proteins | sample Fen_T0_3_FD_201950 | JGI IMG/M metagenome (GOLD analysis project Ga0302323, IMG submission 201950) | Peat permafrost microbial communities from Stordalen Mire near Abisko, Sweden - Fen_T0_3 | ecosystem: Environmental > Terrestrial > Soil > Wetlands > Permafrost | place: Sweden: Abisko...
TCCAAGACTCTGGTCATTCCCGCCGCTGCGTTGCCAGCGTTCAAAGTGACCAGCCAAATCGCCTGCCTAAATGATCCAGCGGATCTAGTGTTTTCAGGGCGCGCCCCGCAGGATTCGAACCTGCGACCACTGGATTCGAAGTCCAGTGCTCTATCCAGCTGAGCTAGGAGCGCGTGAACGTCGAGTGCTAAACTCGACTTCGGCCGAGAGCATTAGAGGCAACGCCACGGTCCGTCAAGGTGCGGTGACCCGATTGCCACACGCTGGATCGCGCAGCCGCCAATTTCACGGGCTTGGTTTGACGGCCGGGTCCGTGCACTTCCGGCCGCTCGCGAGACAGGCTCGTCCCTCTGCGCGCTCGGATCCTTCGTGCCTGGCTTTCGCGAAAAACCTTCGCTAGGGTGGCGCCGTATGGCGACGACCTCTGTACGCCCGCCCGCCGCAGAAGTCGTTGGTCGGCAATTCGTTCGCGACCCTGATAGTTGGTTGTTGTACGTCGCAACAGGCGTCGCGGTGCTTTCGGCGGTGCAGCTCTTCGTCTACCCCTTCGGGCGCACGTTGTCCGAATACGCGATCGGTGGGCGCGAGATCCTGCTTGGCGGCGCGCCTGGAAAAACCTTTTGGTCGTTGCGGGCGCCCGGGATCGCTTTGTTGCACGCGGCGATTCAGCGCTTCATCTCGCCGGCGCCAATCGCGGCGCGCGCGGTCGAGGTGTTGTGCCTGGCCGGTATCGTCTTTTTTGCGATTCGCATCAGTGCGCGCATCGTGGGTTACGAGCGGGTTGGGGTGCTCGGTGGTGCGGTCGCTTTGTTCGTGCATTCGCAGCTCGAGTTCGAGCACACCGGGCAACCCGAACTCTACGCGACGTTGCTGGTTGGTTTAGCCACGCTACTCGCCACGACCGAGACCAATCGGCGTTGGCGCTATTGGCGGTTCGCGGGTGTCGGCGCCGTCGTCAGTGTGGCGGTCGTATTTGTGCCACTGTTCATTTTTACCCTCGTTCCGCTGCTGTTTTGGATCTGGCGCGATGAACGCGAATTGCGGCTTCACGCCTTTGCGGCTGAAGTGGCGTGCCTAACGGTTGTTGCTGCGAGCCTCATCGCACCCGCCTGGCTCGTGCTGTGGCTGTACAAGCGCGCGGCTTTGGGCTTGTTCGTCGGGGATTGGCTACTTCCATCGATGCGGCTCTGGTCCGCATGGTCACTCGATAGCTTCCTCGAGTGGTTCTACTTCACCGCCGACCGGCTCGTGTTGCGACAGAGTGCGATTGTGCCGGCGGGGCTAATCATGGCCTATGTGCTGCCCAGGCTTTCTGGGTCAGAGCGTCGCGGGCTACGACTCTTGCTCGGGCTCGCTGTGGCGGAACTGTTGGCCTTTGCTACGTCGTATGAATCCAATCCAGGTCGATTGAGTGGCGCCTTGCCGATCTTGAGCACCATCGCCGGCATCGGGATATATAAGCTCTATCGACGCATGCTCGTAGAAGGGCTGCCGGCAGTCATTGCCTTTGGCTCGGGGATCCTCCTGCTCGGCGCGCTATGCACCGCCGTCGACGTGACCCCCGGGACCTACTTTTATCGCAGTTGGATACGGCTCAAGTACATTGCGGGGCGCATGCCCTATCGGGCACCGGAATTGCTCGAGGCTGATCTGTACGCCAACAGTCAGTTCAATCTCCCAGCCAGTCGGCGCGTGGTCGCGACTCTGTTGCGCCTGCGTCCGATGGATGGTCAGGTGCTCGTGCAAGGGGACGAGCCACAGGTTCTCTGGTTGGCCAAGGTACGGCCGATCTCGCGGCTTACCCGGCCACTGCCTGAAGATCTTGCCGACGTCGATCCAGCGTTGGAAAAACGTCTAAGCGCGGAGCTCGAGCGCCAACACCCGCAGATCGTGGTTATCTCGCCAGCGGCATCGGTGCTGAAGGCAACGAGTGCAGCGCGGCGGCTCGGTTTCGAGCGTACCCATTTGCTCGAGGACTTCGAGGTCGAGGCAGCACGCGACGGTTGGGCGCTGCGCGTGCCTACCCCCTAGGCTGAGCGAGGTCCCGCCGTCAGTCCAATCGTGCTAGCGTTAGCGCCAAGATCGCATGAATCAGTCCCAAAGCGCACCGGAGCTCGAGCGGATCGCTCGCGTCATCCTCATCGCGGTCACTCTCTGGATGCTGCTCGTGGGCTGCTGGGAAATCGCAGCGCCCTTTGGCGCAGGCCATGCCGCCGTGCTGCCTGCGCGCGGGATCATCGCCGACAACATGGTGCAGTATCACATCGGCTTTCCGGTACGCTCTTACGCGCTCACGAAGCCGCTTTCGAGTGCGGCCTACGCACATCATCCTTTTGGTACTTACTACCTGTTCGCGGTCATGCGCTGGCTCTTCGGGCGTCATGAATGGGCGATTCGGCTCGTGCCTGTGCTGGTCAGCACCGCGATGCCAAGCCTCTTGTACCTGGTGGCTCGTCGCCTCTACGGTGCTCTTGCAGGCGCGATGGCCGCGTTCGGCTGGGCCGTATTGCCCATCACACTCGCATTCGCACAGTTCCCGAGCTTCGAGATGTTCTCGCTTGCTGCGATGCTTCTAGTCATCCTCGCGTCCCTGCGCTTCGAAGAGCGCTCGAGTTGGCAGCGCTTGTTCGGTGTCATCCTCGCGGTCGCGCTCGCGCTGCAGACGGACTGGACTGCGTACTTGTTCGTTGGCTTCCTCGGCGCCTTGGCTGGCTCGGCGGTTGCCTTTTTTCCGAGTCGCAAAGGTTCGGGTGTCCCCGCGCGCCGCGTGTTGCAAGCATTGTTGCTCGGCAGTGTGGTCGTGGGGGGATCGCTGTTCGTTTACGTGGCATCGTTCAAGCAAGCCGGCCTACTGAAGGATTGGCTCGAGTCAGCCGAGATCCGGGCGCGCGGCAACGATTTGCCTTTTCTCGAAGTGCTTCGACATCGGCGCTACTGGCTTGAGGTCATGTTCACCAAACCCGGCATTTTGGTCGGCGTGCTCGCTGCCGTGGGCATGCTTGTGCGGGCGGTGCAAACGCGACGCTTCAAGGAGTTCTATCCTTTGGTTTTGCTCGGCGTGGCAACGGTACACTACGTGCACTTCAAAGCCGGTGCTGATGTGCACATCTATTGGCCCTTGCCCTTTGCTGCCCAATTTTGCTTTGGGTTGGCCTTAGCCACTCTCAGCGCTGAATGGCTGGTCCGGCGCATTGCGGAAACGCGCGCAGCCAAGTCGACCGCATCGGCCAGGTCGTTCATGGCGCTCGGCGTGTCGGCGCTGCTGGGCCTGTTGGTGTTTCCCGACGGACTGCGCGCCCTCAATTATTCGCGTGACTCGGGTTGTCGCTTGAACGACGATGGCCAATTGAATCTGCAGGATCTCGACAAGAACCTGGCTCTTGTCGCCATGAAGGCCAAGGTGCCACTACAATCTCCAGTGATCCTGCAGGCCTCGATGAGCCCCAATTGGTCCCAAGATTGGGCGCTTGAGCGCCCGACAACGCTGCAGTCTGCGCTCGGTGTGGCGTTTCACGCGTCGCCCCGGTTTCACGCGCTAGACATGCGCTTTGCCTCACCCACGTCGGCGATTTGGGCGATCCAAGCCAAGACAATGGTGGTCGGTCCGTTCTGGCTCGTTGACGTCGATGCGCGTTCCGAGGAGCTGAGAGTCTCTGGGTTCGAGGAGCGCAATCCCTCTTGGCTCGAGCGCTACTTCGTCCAGTCGCACGATCCGATCCGGCGCATCGTCGAGGATCCACTGCGCACTTGGGAGTATCGCCAACACCTCGCACTTCAACCCAATCCAGTTCCCGGTGGTCTTGAAGGCAAGAGCGATATGCGGCTGTTGCACAACGTACGCGTGGCTGAGGGCAGTTTACCGGCTGCCAACGAATTGCGCGCGGCGCTGGAAGCAACCCTCGATCGGCGCTCGGCGCGCAACTACGAAGGGGGGTTAAACCTTTTGGGTCATCGTTTGGTTGACGGGCTCGTACCGAAAGTCGAGGTGTACTTTCGCGCTGCGCATTCGCTCGGTCCCGATGCCTTCTTCGATGTGCGCTCGGTCGTCGATGCTGCCCCGTGGCTTTCCTTCGTCGTCAAAGACGACAAAGTCAAGCGTTACGGCGTCGGTTTTGAGATCCATCCCTCGCTGTGGCAAGCGAATATGATCTACGTCAGCGTGGTCGAGGTCCGACAACGCCCGGGTCACGAGCGCTTCTACGCGGTTTGGGCTGGGTCGCAGCGGCCGATCCCGACCGAAGGGGTTGAAGAGATCCCGCTGTTCGAGCGGCCATGAATAGCCGCGCGTGGGTCGCTCGATTGCTGCTCGCCGTCGGGCTTGCCATCGCCCTCAGTTACACGACCTCGCACGTCGATCTGACGGCTCCCAACGAGCGCTCACGCTTGTACCTTACGGTCGCTCTGTTCGAACAGCGCAGTTTCGTAATTGATACGGCGCGCAATCAATTCGGCGCAGTTTTTGACGAAGCGACCTTCGGTGGGCACTACTTCACGGACAAGGCGCCAGGGGCGAGCCTCTTGGCCCTGCTGCCCTACGCGGTCGTGCGGCTCTTCGTCGATGGGCAGCACGTTACGCTGCCGCTTTTGCTCGGCATTGGGCGTTACGCGGTCATGGTACCGCTTGGGATCGTAGCTTTTTTTGCCTTCGAGTCATTGTGTACCGGATTGGGGCTCGGCCGCCCAGCGACGCGCTTCGCCGCGCTTTCATACCTGCTCGCGACACCCGCTTTCCACTATTCGGCGGCATTCTTTGGCCACCAGATCGTGGGCACGACGTTGTTGTTGGCGCTGCTTCTGATCGTGAAACAGCGCTCGTTATCGACGAAAGCAGCGGGGATGGCGCTGGTCTCGGCGGGTGTTCTCGCTGGCGTGGCTGGGCTCACGGAGTACCAGGCATTACTCGGTGTTCTCGGGCTTTGTGCCACTGTCGTCACGCTGTCCGAAGGCCGAAGAATTCGCGCATTCTCTTACTTTGCGCTCGGTGGGCTGCCCTGCGCGTTGTTCTTGGCCTACTACCACCGAGCCTGCTTTGGTGGCCCATTCGAGCTATCCTATCATCACCTGTCGCACCTTGACCTCGCCGAGGTGCATCGCCAAGGCTTAGGTGGAGTCAGTGTTCCCTCGCTTGCTGGCCTCACGGGTTCGCTCTTTAGCCTGCATCGCGGACTTTTTGCGACTTCGCCGCACCTTCTACTTTCGTTTTATGGTGTTTGGTGTTGGTCGCGGCGCGGTCACGCCGCGTTAGCGCATTGCATTGCGGCTACGGCCCTTGGCTACTGCGTATTCGTAGCAGCTTCGGCCACCTGGGAAGCTGGATGGGGCTACGGCCCGCGGTTGCTCGTTCCCGTCTTGCCGATGCTATCTCTGTTCGTCGCCGCTGCGCTCGATGATGCACTTCGTTCATCGAACCGAAGGCAAGCGATACTTCTGTCCGGATTGGTTTGGTCAGCACTATTGGTCTCGGTCATGTCGTTTCAAGTCATCACGGCATTGTTCCCCGAGCCGCCAGTCGAGCTGCAAAATCCGTGGTTGGACGTCGTGTTGCCGCTCGCGTCGAGTGGCGTCGTTGCCCCGAATCTTGGGGCTCGAGTATTCGGACTGACGGGGTTGGTCAGTCTCCTGCCGTTGGCCATGGTGCTGTTCGCGATGTTTGGCAGCACGCTCGTCGAAACATGGCGGAGCTGGCGCTCATCGGCTTGGGGCCTGCTCTTGCCGATAATTCCCGCGCTCGTGTGTGTGCTAGTAGAAGTGCAGGGTCCAAGCGGTACGCCCAAAGAACGGGCTGATTTCGTTGGGTTCGCGCGTTTGCTGTACTCAAGCCAGTTCTCGTCAGTAGCGCGATAGCACCACATATTTGCTCGTACCCAATCGAGCCCGGTACCATTTGCCATGACCATGGATTTGAATCTCGAACGTGCCTGCGAGCCCAAGAACCGCCGCCAATTGCGTAGCGCCATTGCCTACCAGGCTGCTGAGATTTACCTGGCAAAACATAGAGTTTTGCATGATATGCGCGCGATCGCGCTCTCTGACTCGAACGGTTTGCCTTTGGTTTTGGTCGGCGCGAACGACGACACGGAGCTTCTGGCGCTCTGGGGCGCCCTCGGGGACGGCGAACGCGAACGCTACCGGCAAGACCTCGACAGCTTGCGCGAGGACGCTATCTGCGTGACGCAGCGGCTGGAGCTCGACAAGTCGACACTCTACCTGACCGCGATCGGTAACGGTGATGGCTTTGGTGCGACTATTGAAGCGGATCTATTGAGAATTTTTAGCGCTGTAGGCGTGGCGAGCGTACGCGAGGTTCTGGATTAAATCGTCGTTGCCGCGGGCGACCAACCCAAAGAATACCCGTCGCCATCTCTGATCCAGCGGACACAATAATATAGGCAGCTCAAGAGGAAGGGAGACTCTTGAGCTGCCTCGTTTAAGCTCACTGCCACTGCCAGCGTGAAGGAGAACACGCCAGACCTGGACAAAGCCGCCGGAGAGATGCTCAAGCCACCTATCCGAGAAATAGGGCATCAGCGGTCCGATTTGAGGGGGGAGGGGATCGGACCGCTGTGCGGAGTGTTAGTTCCTCAAAAATAAGGCATCGGCGGCCCGAAAGGAGGGGGGGGGATCCAGGCCGCCGTGCGGAGTTTTTGGGGCGGTAAACGAGAGCGCATCGCAACTTCCGAATACCGCCTCGCGTAATACTGCACGCTTCGTGCCAAAAAACATTGACGCAATATCAGCTAGTTGCAAGATCGGGTGCGTGGGACTTCTTTCATTCTTGAGTTTCAGCCGTGCACCACGGAATGGCCCCGGTCGACCAACAGTGGGCGTAGGCTGAATTCCGATGCGAATAGGGACCTTGCTGTTGCTGGCGTTGCCCGTCGTGTCGTTGGCTGAACTCTGGGCTCATCGGCAGTTCCGTCAGGCGGCTCCAACCCAAGGCGATTGGCAGCGTCTCGAGGGAGAATTGGCCGCCGTGCGGCGCCCAAGGGACCTTGTGACGGTGGTGCCACATTGGGCCGATCCATTGTTGCGCCAGCAACTTGGCGATAAAGCGTTTCCCATTGATATCTTGGCTCGCGCCGACGATGACAGCCTTGAGCGCGTTGTCGTCGTTTCCTTTGACCACGCGCACGAGCAGCGCTTCGAGCAGTGGAAGGAGCGCGAACGCCGCACGAGCGGACCTTTTCTCATTCGGGCCCTCGATAACCCGCACCTGGAAATTCCGCGAATGCGCCTGATCGAGCGCGTGGCGCCACAGTGGCTTTCGGTCACCGAGGGACCCACTGGCGATCCACACGTATGCACCTATACGACGACTGCGCGGGCGACCGCGGGCAATCTCCCTGGGGAGCCCACCTTTGGGCCACGTCGCTTTGCCTGCCCCTCGGGGGAACCCTATCTAGTCACCGTCACGACGATTGACGACGAGCAGTTTGCGCCACGGCGCTGCATCTGGGCCCACCCATCACCCATTGGACCGATTACGCTCAAGTTTCGCGACGTTTGGTTGGGAGAAAAGCTCGTCGGTCACGCTGGGCTGCCCTGGTTGCTTTCGCGCGACGGGGCTGGCACACCGATTCACCTAGCGGCTGAGTTCGAGGGGCGCCCGATCGGGCATGTTGTCGTCGAAGACACCCAGGGTTTTACTCGATTCGAATGGTCCACAACGGCGCACCGCGATCAGCGAGGGGATCTAGAATTGGTCGTTTCGAGCGCTGAGTCTCGGAATCGGCGCTTTTGCTTCACGCTGGAGTCGAGATGAGCGACGGGACCAACGCTGGCGATCGGGCAGTGGCGTTTGGCATGGGATGCCTGGTCGTTGTCGGGCTTTACCTGACCGCCCCGAGTATCGGGTACGCGCGCGACGAAGGGTTCTATTTCCAAGCGGCCACCTCCTACGGGCAGTGGCTTGAGTTGCTGTGGAATCAACCGGAACAGGCACTCACGCGCCAAGCCGTCGAGGCGCACTTTCGTATCAATGCCGAGCACCCTTCGTTGATGAAGCTGCTGTTCGCGCTCTCGCATCAGGTGTTGTACGAGTGGCTTCACCTCATCCCGACGCCAGGCCTCGCTTTCCGCGTGCCAGGCATGTTGATGTCAGGGCTTGCGACGGGCCTCGTGGCGCTTTGGGGGGCTCGCGCGGTCTCGCGGTGGGCCGGCATTGTGGCCGCGGCGCTGTTCATCACGTTGCCCCGAGTGTTTCATCACTCGCACCTGGCCTGCTTCGACGTGGCCATTACGGCCACGATTCTCTTGACCGCCTATGCGTACTTCATGGCCGTGAGTACGCGGCGTACGTCTTGGGTCATCGTCGTCGGTCTGTGCTACGGGCTGGCCCTAGACACCAAACACAACGCATGGATGCTGCCGTTCGTGTTTGCTTTTCACCTGCTACTGACCGAAGGGCGCGCACTCAAGGCGGCTCCGGCGCGCGAACGCTGGCAGAGCGTCTGGCCCTTGGTTTCGATGCTCACCGTTGGGCCGCTGGTGCTGCTCCTGCTTTGGCCGTGGTTGTGGTTCGATACCTTGGAGCACCTGAGCCAATGGGTCGAGTTTCACCTGCACCACGACTACTACAACATGGAGTTTCTTGGGCGGACTTACCATCGCCCGCCGATGCCACGAGCCTATGCCTGGGTCATGACATTCGCGACCGTACCGCTTACCACGCTGTTGCTCGCGTTCGTGGGTCTGTGGGTGAGTTTGCGCCATGCCATGCACAGTGGTCGTGCTTGGGGTCGCATGGGGTCGGTGGAGGTGTGGAAGCGCGACAGTGAAGTGGTTGGCGAGCAATCTGACCAGGAGCCAAGCGCCCCACCTACGCGCCAGCCTTCCACTCTCGTGCCTGCCGCTTGGGACACGCGCCGCGTCAACGATAGCCTTTGGTTGCTCTGTTTGCTTGCGGGTTATGCCCCATGGTGGTTTACGACAACGCCGATCTTCGGGGGCACCAAACATTGGATGACGGCCTATCCGTTCTTGTGCTTGTTTGCCGCACGTGGATTTGCACTCTACGCGGCACGCTTGCGCGAACAGCTTGGTCGAGCAAGAAAGCAGCGCTGGCTGTGGCGTTCCGTCGCCGTTACGGTAACGCTCGTGTGGCTTAGTGCCCCACTTTTGATCACGCTCGATTCAGTGCCCTTTGGGCTCAGCGCGTACACGCCCTTGGTGCGCGGGGCAAAAGGGGCAGCGTCGTTGGGGCTCAATCGCACGTTTTGGGGCTACACCTCGCTCGAGATGGCCGATGCGATGACCCAACTGTTGCCCAGAGGTGGTCGGGTATTCGTTCATGACACAGCGCTACAAAGTTGGGACATGTATCAGCGCGACGGTACTATCCCGAAAAACCTTTACCCAACGCTCGACCCCACTCAATCGAGCGTAGCGCTCTACCACTACGAGCCCCACATGGCGCGCGTCGAGTATCAAATCTGGGAAGCCTATGGCACTACCACGCCCGAAGCCGTCACCACCTTCGATGGCGTACCGGTACTGTGGCTCTACGCTAGGCCCGAGCTTGCGGCCGATCACTCACTGCGCGGTGCCGAGTAGTCTTCGCGGTTGGGCGTGAAGCCCTGCCATCGCGGATCCAGGTCAAGCAAAAAGCCAAGGTGCTCCGACAGAGTCTGTCCGACTGCGCCGTCAGGGATGTGGCCGGCGCCCTTCGCCCAGAAGGCACTGGATTTCAAGCCATGGGCAACGAATCGCCCAGCCGCCGACGTGGCTTGGGTTGCGCATTGCTTAGTTCCACAGATGAACAGCACCCCTCCGCCGCCTGTCGCACGAAAGCGACTGATAAGGGCGTCGGACCAGTCGGCAAAACCTCCTTCAACCAGCACGAGTTGTGAAAAAAGTTCCCCGTGCTCGGCAAAAGCGAGTGCACCCATCGTGGCACCTTGCGAGTACCCGGCGTAAACGTATGGGCGACGCGCCAGCGTCTGGGGCGCCAGGGCTTCGAATCGCTCTACGGCTGAAAGGACCTCACGCCGAAGCGCGAGATGGTCCGGATAATAATAGCCAAGCGCCGGCTCCTTCGCATGGCGCAGTTTCCCCTGGGGGCAGATGAGCGTGGCGCGGCCATCGAGCAGCCGATGATAGTGCTGACAATGCCAGGCCGCGTGCCCGCCTGCGCCATGGGTAATGACGAACACGGGTGCACTGTTCTTGTACCAAAGCAAGGCCGGTTCGAATTCGTCGAGCGTCAATTCCGACCACACGCCGACTGGTGGCTGATGTGGCGGCGGCACCGTTTCGGCTGCCGATTGCGTGGGCGTCTCGGTGGTGCCGGGCAGCGCTTGTGGTCGACTTGTCGCCGTTGACGTCACGGCAGCGCGGGGCAGCGGGTCGAGCGTGGCCTTTGGGCGCGTCGGCAGCGTGTATTGGCAGCCAACCAGCAGCAAACTGACGCGAACCAGTCGGACCCCCCGGCTGCCTTTAGTGCGCTTGGATTGACGCTGCACGGAAAACGGACTACCCGGATCCGTCGACTCGTTCTCTGCTGTCAGGTGAGCCTTGAGCCAACGAACCAACCTAAGCCAGTCGCTCGAGCGAATTCGGAAGCTGGCGTGGGCGCTAGAGTTGACATTGTTCGTGGCCGGGGTCGTCATGGTTTTGCCGCTGTGGGTCGTGTTCAGGCCTCCGATACAAGACTTACCTCAGCACGTCGCCGCCGTGCGCGTACTTTCGAGCTTCGCCGATCCGACCTACCGGTTCCAGGAATACTTCGAGCTTACCTTGGGGCGGACCCAATACCTTACGGTCTATTTGTTGGCCGCGCCCCTGGCCAAAGTGATGGGGCCGACACTGGCCATTAAAGCGGTGCTGTCGTTGGCGTTGATTCTGACGCCGCTGTCGATTTCGCGTTTGCTGCGCGTCTTGGCCTTTGACCCCTGGTTGGCCTGCCTGGGCTTGCCTTTCGTGTTCAACGTGCACGTGGGGTACGGGTTTCTCAACTTCCTTGCCGCGATCCCAATACTCTTTTATGGGCTAGCGCTCGCCGTCGACCAGCTGCGTCAGCCGAGCGCAAAGCGTGGTGTGGGGCTCGCTCTGGTCTGCTTTGGTTGTTTCTACACCCATGTTGTCCCGTTTGGGCTGTTGATCATTGCGATATTCGGACTGACGCGATTCAACCGTGGTGCATTGGTTCGGCAGGCTGCGATTGTGGTTCCATCGGCCACGGCGCTGCTTGGCTGGCTCCTTCTGAGCCCAGCGGGCAAGGTCGTGTCGTCCTTGGGTCGCTTGGAAAGTGACACACCGGCCCCCATGACCCACCTGCCATTTGGGCAGGCATTGCGCGTGTTGCCCGACTGGATCATTCACATTACCACCGACGAGAACGAGAACCTTCGCGTCATCGTTTGGTTCGTCGTCGCGATCGCGTTGCTGGTCCTTTCCGTAGTGTGTTCGGGTAACCGCACTGAGACCGAGCCCTTAGCTACGCGAGAACCAACGCTCGTTCGGGCACGGCTGGTTGTATTGCTGCTCGTGCCACTTTCGTTGGTGGCCTATTTTGCGCTGCCGAACGGCTACGGCTTCATCTGGCCGATCTGTCAGCGGTTTCCGATACTCGCCATCTTGCTTGGGTTGCCACTATTTGCGCGTGCACCCCATTGGGCGATTCGCATTGCTGCGGTGGTATCGCTCTGTCTGGTCGTGGCTGCAGCGAACGAACAATCGACGATATTTCGTGCAGCCGCTGACAAGGGTTATCGCGGGTTCGACGAGGTTATCGAGAAGATCCCCAAAGGGAGTCGGGTTGCTACTCTCGTCTTCGAGCGCCAACTCGAAGGGCTACAGCTTTCGCCACTCATGCATGCCGCTGGTTGGCTGCAGGCCGAGCGAGGGGGCATAGTCATGTTTAGCTTCGCCGAGTTTCCATCGTCGCCGTTCACTTACCGTGCCAATCGACGGCCGCCACCAGTGGCGCCACGCTGGGAGTGGGGGCCGGAGCGGGTCGTTCCAGACCGCGATTTGGGCTGGTACGATTACTGCTTAGTGCAAGGCTGGTCGGGAAGTCTTGAGGCTTCTCGGCGGTTCAGTGAAGTGTGGCGCCGCGGCCGCTGGTCGTTGTGGCGCCGAACGGGTCCGGCCGACCCGGACCCGTCCAACCCGTGAGAATTTGCTGCGGTTATTGCGTCGAATGACGGCGCCTAGTTGCGCCAGAATTGGGGATCGCCCATGTTTGTCCACGTGAATCGCTCAGGATCTGGTTATCCGCGTTCGCAAGCCATGGTCAAGCTCGGGCGCCTGCTCAGCTGGAGCCTGGCGTTTACACTGTGTCTCTCGAGTTTCTCTGCACTTTCAGCGCCAGTGCCAGTGCCTGCTCAAGTCACACCACCGGTACAGCCCGCGTCGCCGGTCCAGGCAACCCCACCAGCGCCCACTGCGGCGACTGGCGAAAATTGGGTGCCGGCTAGTTCGGAGGCTGCCACTGCCTCGGCTAACGTGAACACCACGACTACAGCTGGGATGGGTGGGCGGGTTGCTGCCACGCCGCCGTCGGCGCCGACTCCTGCATATCAAGGAACGAGCACGGCTCCCAACGACGACGCTGCGGCGGACGCGGATCCAGAAGCGTTGACCATGTTCAACGCGGATCTCGCACCCTATGGCCAATGGATAGACGATCCTCGCTACGGGCGCATCTGGGTCCCCAATCGCAATGTCGTGGGCACGGGCTTTTCACCTTACGTTACCGCCGGCCATTGGGCGCTCGATGGTGACGACAACTGGGTCTGGGCGAGCGATTATCCATTCGGTGACATCGTCTTCCACTACGGGCGTTGGTTCTATGCCGCCGATTACGGTTGGGCGTGGGTGCCTGGTCGAACTTACGCGCCGAGTTGGGTCGTTTGGCGCACCCCCACCAATTCAAGCTACGCCTACACGGGTTGGGCGCCGATGCCGCCGCGGTTCGGCTGGTATTCGAGTGGGATCGTTTGGTACTCGGCGATGCCGCCGGTCTCCTATGTGTTCTGCCCCAGCGACTATCTTTTCTACCCGTCGGTAGGGCTTTACGTCGTGCACGATCCCTGGCTGGTGGGCAGGCTCGGCATTTACACCAGCTTCTATTACCCGCCCTATGGCTACTATGGCTGGGGTTACTACGGCCACGGCTACGGAGGAATGGGCTATTACAACACGCACAACTATGGCCCGCCTGTTTACCGTACCGGCATTTCGCAGCGAGCGATCCCGCGCGAACGCGTTGCAGCGAGTCCCAGTGTGGCTCGCCTCGGAACGAGCTCGCCCCGCGGAGCAGTAACGAGTTCAGGTCGCATTGGAGCTACTCCTGGAGTTTCGGCCCTGCGTCGTTCCACCTCACTTGGCACCAGCAGCTGGACAGCGCCGCGCACCTCACCGTTGGTCCGTACTTCCTCGACGCCAGCCGGTGGCCCCCGAGCGATGTCCGCACCTCGGTCTGCTGCTCAGGGCTTCAGCCCCCGGAGCGCGTCTCCGCTCACTTCACCCCGCAGTTCGGGTATGGGCAGCTGGTCGGCGCCGCGATCGACAGGATTTAGCTCGAGTCCACGGTCAACCTCGACCTTTGGCTCGAGTCCACGGTCAACCTCGACTTTCAGCTCGAGCCCAAGATCTACGTCGAGTTTCGGCTCAGCCCCGTCGTTCCGCTCGAGCCCCTCGTTCCACTCGAGCCCCTCGTTCCACTCGAGCCCCTCGTTCGGCTCGAGCCCGTCCTTTAGGTCTTCTGGCAGTTCACCGAGTTTCCGCGGTGGTGGCCGCCACCGCTAATGCGCTATGACTTCGTACGAGGGTGCCCTTATGACACACGGCTTCGTTGCTAGGTTTCCACTGATTGTCTTTGCATTTTTGTCGGTTGCCTGTGGCTACGACAATGGCGATCGAACGCCTGCAACGGCGGTTGACCCAGCATCGGGCACGATCGATACCGGTGCTACCATGTCCGGCACCGAGAGCGGTGTTGGCGTGTTCGTCGAGTACGCTACTGGCGGGATCTGGAAGTTGCAGGTCGGTTGCGATACGGACACGTCCGATCTCGATTGCCAGTGGGACATCTTGGCGTACACGCCCGAGGGCGGTCATTTCTTCTCGAGTCAGTCATTGGGGCTCGAGGGTAGTGACCTATTGACGGTCTATTCCGACGGTCAGCTCGAACTCAAAACCACGACGAAGACCGACTTGGATGGAGTTTTATTCACCGCCGAGCCAGGTCAACCGGTCACGTTCGACTTGTGGCTCAATGGAGTGCAGGATCCCGAGGAGTTCTTCTACTACGTCACCAATGGCGCAGTGAAGTCGGGCGCAAAATCGCCGGTTATCGAGCTTACACCGTCCGTCGAGTGATACGGTCGAAGCCGGTTACGCCTGCACGTCGCGAAGCGATGTGGCAGTTTCGAGTCTCCGTAGCTGCGATGGACCGACCAGCATCAGAGGCAGCGCGAGCAGCAACGGTCACGGCTGCTCGCGTCCCCCTGGAAATGAAACGTGAAACGGTTAGTGGCGTGACGTGCGACGTGAATTCGAGGCGGGCTTCTTGAGCTTGGCCGCATGCGTCGCGGTTGTTGGCGGCTCGGAAATTATTTTGCTCCGCGACTCGGGCGGCTCCGACAATGGCGCTGCGGCAGCGGCTGGGCGCGCTTCGACGGCAGGGCGCGAACGGGATGCCTCCTCAGTGGTCGACTTAGTTGAGCGTGTTAGAAGTTGTTTCTCCGCTTCGAGCCAGGTCTGTTCGGCAACGCCCTCGGGGGAGCCAAGTGACTGCCAGATTTCGTATGCCTTCAGGCGCACAAGACTCGAATCGATGGCGTGGTTGCGATGCGTACCGTCCATTTTGCTTGCCTCCAGTTTCTGTCTTGGTTGAACAGTGATGGCGCAATCGAACACGAGGTGCGCCGGCCGGGACAAGTTCTTGTGCTTTTGGCTCGAGTCAGCGGGGCGTCGGCGTCGTGGCTGACGGTGCCTCACCCGGGGCCACCACGTCTGGCGCGATGTCTGGAGCCACGGGCCTCGCACCTGCCACGGCGCCCGTCATTGGATCCACAGTGGGTCGGACGAGTGCTCGGCGGCGATCGAGATCCGTGAACGCCACTTTGAGCATCTGCGCATCCGACGGCGCAAGTGAGCCGGGGCTGTGGTTTTCCGCCTGCTGCGCGAAGTAGAGCCAGCGCGACGCACCATCGAGATCGCCCAGGCTCAATAGCGTTGCTCCGCGATACAGGCCGTAATGCACGCGCGCTTTTGGATCGAGCTGCCCCAACTGCCACTCGCCGTGCTCGAACACTTCTGCCGCGTCGACGAGGCGTCCTTCGACGTAGAGGGCACGACCACGCTCCGTCGTGTTCGCACATCCGAACACGACCGCAAGGCAGGACAGCAATAGGACGAAGCGACCCAACATCGAAGGCCTAGAATACTGGCACAGCTGGCGTCGCGCCAGGGGGTGGCACAACCTCGAAGGTTGCAACACTCGGTGGCTGTGTCTAGATGTGGGGCCTGCACCGACCGGGCCAATTGGTCGGATCGGAGGATTGATGTCTTCGTCGGACGAAATTCGCAACTTGATATCGAGGATCCTGGCAGATCCGCGGGTGCTCAAACTCATGAGTAGCGAGCAACTTGTACGCATGCTTACGACAGTGCTTGGTGCGCAGGACCGCATCGGCGAGGTCACCGGCGAGCAGGTCGCTCGGTTGATGAAGCGTTTTGGCGTGGCGCCAATTGAGCGCATCGAGGAGCTCGAACGCCGCGTCGAAGAGCTTGAGCACGCAATCGAAGCGCGTCCAAGCCGCCAAGAATTCTAGTCTTCCTATATGTTTATCTGTCGCATGGGGCGCTAAATCGCGCAATCGCGACTATGGCATGACGCTCTTGCGTCGGCCCGATGTGCCATGGCACTATCCGTGCGGCTCACGTGGCACTCGTGTGCCAGCCCCGGAGGATCCCCCATGCGTAGTTCTATGATCACCTTACTCGCGGTACTTCTCGTTCCTCTGGCCTATTGCGGCAACGCGTTGGCTGCCCCCGACGACATCGACGAGTCGAGCGATAGCGATTCGGGTGCCGGCAAATCCACGGGCCACAAAAGTGACGACGGCGCCGGCGACGAAGCGCCCGGCAAAACCGAAGGCGCCGACGTGCGCGTCGACGGAAAAGAGTCAAAAAAGGAGCTCGATCCGAGTGAAATCGAGCGTGCCCAGGCCGCCGAGGTCGCAGACTCTCCGGTCGAACTGAAGAATAAGCCCTACAACTTCGTGGGCATACGCTACCGCGGCATGCTCATCCCGCAGTTCATGATGTCGATCTTTGGCGACGGCGGAGCGAGCGTTTACGTGAACGGGGTTGGACCCGAGTTTACCGTGCGCCGAGACAATTTCGAGTACGTCTTGAGCGCCTGGTGGGCTGGGTACAATCTATCCGGCGCGACTTTTAAGGCACCAAGCGACCCCATTACGTCGTACGAGCTCGTCAAAACGAAACTCAACGTGATTTACCTCACGTCTGACTTCAATTGGACGAGTCAAATCTCTCCGGTGTTTGGCTTGAATTTGGGGATCGGCGCAGGCTTTGGCGTAGTTTGGGGCGACATCATTCGAACTGAGGCGTATAAGGATGGCGGGACGTGGAAGTCTTGCGGTGCCCCAGGCGGACCAGGCGGTCAGTATGGCAACTACTGCGAAACGGGCGGTCAATATGGCTACTCCGAACCGAGCTGGGCTAACGGTGGCAGCAAGCCCATTGTGTTTCCTTGGCTAGCGCTCCAGACCGGTGTTCGCATCAAGCCCCACCGCCACTTCATGGCGCGGATCGATCTCGGTTGGGCGCTCACTGGGCCCTTCTTCGGGGTTTCCGGCAACTACGGTATCTGAGCGCGTGGATCCTGCGTCAAGACGACTGGACGCTCCTGCACGCTACGAACCCATCGCATCGCTTGGCGCGGGTGGTGGGGGCGAGGTGTGGGAGGTTCGCGATCGCCTCACTGATGCCCGGCTCGCGCTCAAGGTCTTGGGTGGCCATGCTGGACAGCGCGAGGCTGACGCGCTCGTGCGTGAGGTAGTGGCTCTTTCGGGATTGGAGGGCCTCGGGTTGCCTCGAATTCTGCAGATGGGTCGACTGCCCCACTCCAATCGGCTCTATGTGTTGCGCGAGTTGGTCGACGGGCACAGCCTCGATCACCGCTCTGCACAGGATCCGATCGGGGCGATGGCCGCACTCGTGCAGACTGCACGCCAATTGACCGTGCTGCATCGCGCGGGGCTTTTGCACGGAGACATCAAGCCAGCGAACATCATCCTGCGCAATAACGGCGGGGTGACCTTGGTCGATCTGGGTTTAGCTGCCCCCTGGATGGAAGGCGGGGTCACCCCAGAAGGCCTGACTCCGCGCTACGCGGCGCCGGAGTTATTGCACGGGCGCCCGCTCACCGTGCGCTCCGAGATCTTCTCCTTAGGGTTCATCCTCGGTGAGTTGCTCGAAGTGGCAAGTAAGCAATTGGACCCGAGCAAATGCGAGACGATTCAACGCACGGTCGAACGTGCGACTGCCTTCGAGCCCGCTTCGCGTCACCCTTCAGCCGATGAATTCGCCTCCGAATTGAGTGTGGCCTTGGGCTTGAGTCGGGATTCCTACCAGCCCGAGGGTGCCTTCGTTTGGCCGATTCGTGGTGTCGATGCAACGGCGGCCAAACTGCTCGATGCGGTCTCGCAACTTGCTCCGTGCACCGGGTTGCGCATCGTCGGAGTTGAGGGGTCCGGGCGCAGCATGTTGTTGCGGCGCCTCGCCTTCTCTTTGGGGATCGCGGGCGAATCCATGGTCATGCTCGACGAGGTGACGGCGGGGGTATCTGACGCAGCCCTAGCTGAGCTCGATGCTGGCGCGTTGCCGACCAACGGTTACGTCCTCGTAGACGATGCCGATCGACTTTCACCGGAGGTCATCGTTCGATTGCGGAGTCTGAGTGAGCGCGGTAAGCAGCTGGTCTGGGTCGGTGAGAGTGACTTCACGCCATGCGTTGCATCGTTCGAAGTCCCGCCACTCGAACCCGAGACCGCGACTGAACTCGTGCGCGGTGCCGTACCTTCGGTCACCGATGAGCTTGTGGTGCGCGTGATCGAAGTCGCGCAAGGGCGGCCCGGGGCTCTGCGCCGGATCGCGATGCGCATGGTCGAGGCTGCCGTGGCAACTCCGGGCGATCTCGAGCGATTGCTTGACGAAAGTGTTGTGGAGGCCGCGCTTCCAGCGTTGCCCTGGCAGCGCGCGATGGCGCTCTTGGATCGCGGACGTTTCCGCGACACCGAACGCTTGATTGAGGAGACGTCCAACCTTTCCGGAGCCTACGATCTCGAGTGGCGGCTCATCCGTGCGCGGTTGGCGCTCGGTTTGGGCGACACACAGAACGCGCTCACGATCCTCTTGGAGAGCCCCGACGCCGCAACACTCGATCCCAAATCGTTACTCGGGCGCAGCTACGCTGTCAATTTGGCGCGGGCCCAGGTGGGAGTGGGCAATTACATCGAAGCCGCGCGCCTATCCGAAGCGGTTGTTGACGACACGACGGCTGAAGGGCTCGAAGCGATGCTCCAGGCAGCCACAGCCTATCGACACCTCGGTCGGGCTGTCGAAGCGGGGCAGTGGCTCGAGGCTGCCCGTGTTGGGGCCGTGCGACTCGGGCAACTGCGGGTACTGGCGATGCTCGATGTGACTACGGGCCTTCTGGCACAACGCGAGGACCGCTGGGAGGACGCGCTCACGTCCTATCGGGCAGCTCTCGGCTCCGGACAAAAAGCCAACGATGCTGGCCTGCTTGCGACCGCTCGGCTCAATCTGGCTGGGATCTTGCGTATACGTGGCGATCTCGCGGGAGCCATCGAGCACTTCGAGGCTGCCCTGGATCTCGGGCAGCGCATTGGGCGCAGTGCCACGGTACGAAACGCGCTGCTCAATCTCGCCAATTTGGATTTGTACCTCGGGCGGCTGGCGCGGGCACGGTCGCGGCTCAACGAACTCAAGGGTGAACGCGCTGAACTGCCAGCGCGCATCGAGGCGCAGCTGCGTGGCGTCGAAGCCGATCTTCATGCCCAAAGCGGTGAGATTACGCAGGCTGTCGAGCGCTATGACGCCTGTGCAGCGGCCTACGAGAAGCTTTCGCGCCATGTCGATGCCGCCGAGGCGCTGCTCGAAGGCGTGCTCGTAGCGACACGCGGGGCAGCCCCCGAGCCTTCGGCTTTGCGTGTTCGACTTGAACGGGCGAAAAGCACGCTCGGTGATTCCGTGGCCCATCGCTCGTTGCGCGAACTGGCCGAGGGGCGCTTGGCGATGATTGCTGGCGAAGAGGCTGCAGCGCGCTCGTTCATCGACCAAGCCATTGCTTCAGCGCGCGAGAAGAATCAGAAGGAATGGGTGTGGCGTGCGCTCGAAGCGCGCAGCGAGCTGGAAATGCGTCTCGGACGTCGTTTACGTGCGCGGCGCGATCGCGAAGAGGCGCTTTCGGTTATCGAAGAGATAGGAGCCGAGCTCCCACGCGACCTGCGCGAGGTGTATTGGAACAATCCCCGTCGCAGCGCCCTGCGCGGGCTGGTGAGCAACGCCGAACTGGTCCTACCGTCAGGGATCGAACCGGCAGGACTTCGACCTGTGGTTAAGAACTCCGAGCTGTCACGCGACGTATCTACTATGCTTTCGACCCCACTCGAGATGCGGCTGGCTCGGATCCTCGAGATCAATTCGGAATTGGCCGGCGAGGTCGATCTCGAGCGACTCACCCAGAAAGTCGTCGGGCATGCGGTGCGGATTGTAAGAGCCGAACGTGGTCTGATTCTGTTGCGAGACGAAACGCAAAAGCTGAGCGTATATTGCGAGCGCGCGAGCGGTGAACCTGAGCAACACATCCGCTTCTCGACCACGGTGGCGCAAACGGTAGTAACCACCGGTGAGCCCGTTGTTTCGCAGAATGCCTGTGAAGACGTTCGGATGTCGGGGTGGGGCAGCGTGCACGAGCTCATGCTGCAATCCGTGGCTTGTGTACCGATTCGTGCTCGGGACAAGGCGGTTATTGGCGCCTTGTACGTCGAGACTCGGATGGCCCGTGGCAGCGAGTTTGTGGCCGAGTTGCCCATGCTTCAAGCATTCGCCGATCAAGTGGCGATTGCGATTCAAAATGCTCGTCTGGTTCAGGAGAATCGCGCTCGTGCCAGTGAGCTGGCCGATGCCAACGGCCAGCTCGTCGAGGCACAATCGAAACTCGAAGAGTTGCTGGGTAATCGCACGGCCCAACTCGAACGCACGCGCCGCAAGCTGCGTGAGACCCGTGACACGCTACTCGGACACTTTGGTTACCATGGCCTCGTGGGCACGAGCGCGGCGATGCGGCGTGTCTATTCGTTGATTGAGCGCGTCAAGGACACAGACGTGCCCGTGCTCATTACTGGCGAGAGCGGAACTGGCAAAGAGATGGTGGCCCGAGCCATCCACGAGACCTCCAATCGTGCCAAGCGTTCCTTCGTCGGAGTCAATTGTGGTGCTATCCCGGAGAATCTACTGGAGAGCGAATTGTTTGGTTGCGTTCGCGGTGCATTCACCGGCGCGGATCGTGACCGCCGCGGGCTATTTCGCGAGAGCATAGGCGGCAGCATTCTGCTCGACGAAATCGGTGAGATGCCGCAGAAGATGCAAGCCTCATTGCTCCGCGTACTGCAAGAAAGAACGGTGCGCCCCGTGGGTGGCTCGCATGAAGAGGCAGTCGACGTGCGGCTGATATTTGCGACTCATCGCGATCTGCTCAGCCTGGTGGAAGAGCGGCTATTCCGCGAGGATCTCTACTACCGGATTCACGTTGTCGAAGTGCACATTCCGCCATTGCGTGAACGCCTAGACGACATTCCACAACTCGTTGACCACTTCCTCGGAATCTTTGCAGCGCGTCATCGACGCGAAAAGGGTAGCGTGTCACGAGAAGCCGTGCGCCTCTTGATGGCTCAACCCTGGCGTGGCAACGTGCGTGAGCTTGAGCATGTACTGCTCAACGTTTGGGTCATGTCTGACGCCGAGGAGCTATCGACTGACGATTTCGAGGTTGTGTTGGGCCACGGTGGCACACAACCTCCCGAGCCACTTCGGTCGAGCCGTCCACCTGGGGCCATACCCCGAAACGCTTCGGAGTCGTCAGCAGCCAAGCGATCTGCCGAGGCTTCGGCTGGAAACAGCGAGCGGCAGCGGATTGAGCGGGCCCTTGCTGAGTGTGGGCAGAATCGCGTCAAAGCCGCTCAATTGCTCGGGATCCCACGGCGAACTTTCTATCGACGCTTGGCCGAGTTCGGGATCGCCTAGAGGCAGAGCGACTGAATGAATTCTGGAGCCGCGCGTGCCAGGCACTATTTTACTCCGAGCTGACGCAGCTTCTTGTGAAAGCCTTCGCGGGTCATGCCCAGGGTTTTGGCTGTGCTCGTCTTGTTGTTGCGGTGATCGTTCAAAGCTGCGATGACGAGTTGGCGCTCGACGTGTTCCATCATCGATTTCAAGGTTCCCCTGGGGATAGTTGGCGCCGGGGTTGCGGCGCGTGCGCCCGCAATGCGCGTGCCTAGGTGCTGCAGGGTGATAAACGACGATTCGTCAGCTTGGATGACCAGACGTTGGAGCTCATTCTGCAATTCGCGTACGTTCCCAGGCCAAGCGTAGGTTTTCAGTTGTTCCATCACCCCAGCGGCGAAACCGAGGACGGTCTTTTTGTATTCGCGCGCGTAGCGAGCGAAGAAATGTTCCGCCAAGAGCACGATGTCGTCCCCACGATCGCGCAGCGGCGGCACGACGACGGGAAACACGTTGAGCCGAAAGTAGAGGTCTTGTCTGAAGCGACCTGCAGCGACTTCTTTCTCCAAGTCACGATTGCTTGCGGCCACGATACGAACGTTGACTTGTTGTGCTCGGGTCGCGCCGAGCGGACGAATTTCGCCTTCCTGCAGGACCCGCAGTAGCTTGGCCTGGAGCAACAGCGGCATCTCAGTAACTTCATCGAGAAATAGGGTGCCGTTGTCCGCCACTTCGAACAGCCCCTTCTTGTCGACAGTGGCTCCGGTGAATGAGCCGCGCTTGTGACCGAATAGTTCACTTTCCAGCAGGTTCTCGGGCAATGCGGCGCAGTTCTGAGCTACGAAGAGGCGGTCCGCGCGTGGCGAACGCGCGTGCAGCGTTGCGGCAACGAGCTCTTTGCCAACTCCGGTTTCGCCCTCAATGAGTACGGTTGCTCGAGTCTTGGCGACGCGCTCGATCTGCTCCAGTAGGTGGGTAATTGCTGAACTCTTGCCAACGATTGTTACCTGTTCGCGGCTCGATTGGGCCTGGTGTCGGAGGTAGCGATTTTCACCGCCAAGGCCGTCTTCGACACGCTGAAGGCGGCGCTCAAGCGAAGCGTTGTATATGGCAAGCGACGCCGACCCAGCAAGCACGGCCAGGGCGTCGAGATCCGTACGATCGAACATTGCGGGGGCAGCGCGATTGTCGAGCTGCAACACTCCGATAATGGATTCACGGTGCCAAAGCGGCACGGCGAGTGTGCTCTGGATGCTCGCCCCGAGGAGCGATTCGGAGGCGAGAGTGCCAGAGGGCGCGTCGGCAGCGAGCACGGCGGCGCGTTCATCGACCACGCGCCGAAAGACGCTGCGCACCATACGCGGGGCCGTTGCGTCGGCTTGCGGTTGGCCGTCGTTGCCGCGCGATCGGCAGAGAGCAAACACGAACTCGTCGCTGCGGTTGGCCGGATTGGTGAGATCTTCCCGCAGTACCAGGGTCACGTGCGTTGCCCTGCCGACGAGCCCGAGCGCTGCATCGGCGATGTGCGTCAGCACCTCGTTGAAGTTGGCACTCGAAAGGAAGGCTCGATCGGCGGCGGCCAAGGTCGAAAGAATCGGGGCGAGCCGCTCCTTGAGTGTGAAGTCCGCGAGTTCACTCATCGGGCGTGCCGAGAAGATCTGCGGTTCTGACTCGGGTGCCGTGAAATGAATGGCGAGCTTGACGGATTCCTCGAAACCATCGAGCCCGAGCTCAATTTGATCCTCGGGCTTGAGCTCGATGCGAGGGTTCTCGTCGTCGAGTGCTAGTCGCGTTCCGGCGCGCAGTACGACAGTACGTCCAACGGCGCTCTGTTGTTCGAGACACACGCCGTCGATATTGAGCAGCAGGCGCGCGTGCTTGCGCAACACGACCGAATCGTTGAGGACCAGATCATTGTCCTGGTCACGTCCAATATCAATACCGGGACCGATGGCCTTTGCCTGATCGCCCTGGCTACTGCCAGTCAGAACTTCGACGTACGCGAACTGCATGAGTACCGCGCTCTGAGCTTACGACGAAAACCGAAACCGAGCCCGAAATACCCGAAGGCCCTGGCCTCCCGAGTGGGTGCCAAGGCCTTCGTCGTGCCGAAATATCGGCTACCGGGCTATTCCGCGCGGGTTTCGATGCGGTACATCACCTGCTTGAGCGGCGCATCGTTGGCAATCTTGTTGCGATCAGCCGTCTTTTCGTTGGCGTCGATAATTGCCTGCAACTTCTTTGCTGCAGCCTTGTTACCCTTGGACGACAAGAAGTCGATGGCCTGAGATACCGAGTAGCGAACGGCTGCGTTGTCGACCGAACCGAGGCGATCGATGAGGTCCATCGCGGTTTGTCCCGAACCGTGAATGGCGGCCATGTAACAAGCCTTGAACCCGGCAAACTGATTACCCTGATCCTGGTTCTCGCTCTTCTCGACCTCACCGAGGTAGCACGGAGCGCGATCGCCACAGGCACGCAGCTGCTTTTCGGCCAAGGCCAGGAAGTCCTTCTCCATCTTGGTGCCGTACTTGGTCACAGCTGGACGGACTGAGTCGAGTTGATCGGCTTTAGCCAGCTTGAGCACCGTAACCAAAATAGCGCTCTGAAGCGCGGTCTTGTCGTCGCCAGAACCAGGCGTCTTGTCGGCGCGCTCGATCAACCACGGGATGAGCTGTGGGTCGTAGAAGGCACCAGCAGATTCCGCCAGCACTTGCAGGGCGTTGGAGCCCGGCGGGATATTCGTGTCGAGCGAGATCGACTGGAATGCCGTCTTGAAAGCTTCTTTCGATTCAGCAGTTGCTGGGATCTTGGCGACTTCACGTGCGAGCACGGCCCGATTGACATCGCTCTTGGTGGTCTTCAGCACTTCGAGCATGGGAGCCAGGGCTTCGGTGCGGCCTATGGCGCCGAGAATGATCGCCGCGGTGCGAACTTCGGGATCGTCTGTCGGATCTTTGTCGCCAGCGCCGGTCTCCTTCAACCGCTTGTAGTGGAAGGCCTTCAGCTTGTCGTTCTGGCCCTTGAGCAACTTGACGGCTTCGGAAACCGCAGGTCGACCGATCTTGACGAGCGCGAGGATGGCAGTAGCCTGGACATCAGCTTTCGCTGGGTCAAGCATGACCTTCATGAGCGAGTCGACAGCTGAGGCGTCCTTCAGGAAACCAAGCAACAGCGCCGACGTCGTCTGCCAAAACAGCTGATCCTTGTAAGGATCGAGCTTGTCTTTGTCGGCCGCAGTCTTCGGAATGACGATTGGAGCTTCAAGCATCTGGCGCAGTGGCCCAGCCCAAGACGGCTGGGGCATATCCTGCAGCGCATCATTGAAGTCTTTGTACGTGACGCCACCGAGCATGGTGCTCGCGCGAAGCTTGGTGAACGCCTGGATCATTGGTTCGCCGAGCGAGGCGAGCTTCATGCTTCCCGCACCGCGTGCGGCCCACTTGATATCGGTGTCGTCCTTGTTGGTGGAGGGACGCTTGACGAATTCTTCGAACGCTTTCTTCAGTGCTGGTTCGGTACGCGGATCGCGGAATGCCGAGAGCAACTTGATGAGAGAGGTGCGCGTCTTGACGTCGAAGGTGTCGTACCCAGCCACGTAGCAGTTGGTCAGTGGTACGGTGATTTTGTCGAGCAGGGCCTTGACCTCGGGCGCATTGGCGTCCTTGTTCGCCTTGGTGACCGCATCTTCGTAGAACTGCTCAAGCCGCTTGACGGCGCGAGGTCGCCACGACTGCTCTTCGAGCTTGTCGACCCAATAATCGGGCTTACCTTCGTCCTTGCAGCCTACCTGCGTCGTCACGAGGACTCCCGTGGCGACAACGGTCGCAGTACCGAGCATCAGGTGGTGGATGAGCGACGCGAGCGTACGCGTGGAGCGGAGCATAGATTCCTCCAACAATTATTTGAATCGGTTACCGATGACCGCAGGTCAACAGAAAATCCCACGGGGCCAAATCGTCTTTAAAACCCCGGGTTGCGAGCATTTTCCGCAAAGTACGCCGTGGGGGGTTCGCCTGTCAATGTAACGACGCATGGGGAGCTGCGATCTTTCTGAAGGCGACCGCCCGGCCCGGTTTCGCTCAAACGCCCACCCGCGTGTCGACGGAGGGCCGTCGGGGACAGTTGGTGCGGCCTGTCTTGCGACTTGCGCTGATGCCGCTTGGTTTGAAGCAGCGCGATTGCGCCAGTTACACGCAGCGTCGCGATCGCAAATGGCCAACGCGAGCGATCGCGATGCATTGTACTTAATGATGTGCGACGCGCGCACCGGCTGTGCCACCGCTCACGAAGGACGAAGGCGCTGGATCAGCAGGCGATGCAGCGTCGCATTGGCGGCGACGAGCCCAAGGCGATTGACCAGGTCTTCACTGCGGTAGTCGACGGCACTACCAGTGCCGTCGGTGAATACGCCGCCTGCGGCAGTGACAATCGCATCCGGCGCGCAGGCGTCCCAGCGCTTTCCAGCATACCGTGGGGCAACGTAGGCGTCTGCCGTACCATCTGCTACAGCAGCGGCTTTGAGCCCAGCGCTGCCCATCGCTTCGAGCCTAGGCACCTCGAGGCGCGTCTGGAGCGAGAGGGATTCCACTGGATCGTGGGCGCGCGAAACGAGCAACCGAGCGGCATCGGTGGAAGTTTTCGCCGCTGGGTGAATCGGGACGAAGGCACCCTGAGAGGTGCGGCGAAATGCGCCGAGTGAAACCTCACCGATCCAAACCGTCTCGAGGGTTGGAGACCAGATGATGCCGGCCCGTGCCTGTCGTTCTTGAACGCAACCGATCATGACGACAAATTCGCCAGTCCGCTTCACGAACTCGCGCGTACCGTCGACCGGGTCGACGAAGAACACCTGCGGAGCGTGCTGATAATCCCCGAATGCGCTCGGGGCGCTCTCTTCGGCGACAATCGGGCACCCCGGGTGTAGATCGCGCAATGCATCGCAGATCAGTTGATTGGCTCTTCGATCGGCGGAGGTCACCGGATCGTTTGGGCCCTTGAGTTCGACATCGAAGTCCGTGAGGTAAGTATCGAGCACCGCGCTGGCCGCAGCCGCAGCGATTTCAAGAAGTCCATCGAGCAGGCTCGAGCCAGTGGTCACGGCCTCGCCCCCAAATCCTTCAAGCGCGATTCGAGCGCCCCGAACGACTCGGGCGGGAGATAGGGCGGTTCCTTGCCCGCTTCGCGTACGAGCTGGTCGAGCTGGAGGCAGCTGCGCGGACCCAGAACGGCGCTGCTCACCAAGTCATGACCTAGTACCCAACGCAGCGCTGCGGCGCGCATAGTGGAAACATCTCCCCGAATGAGAGGGCGCAATGCGTCGAGCTGACGGAGCCGGCCGCGCAAATCAGCGTTCGTCCAGCGTGCGGCTCGATGGTCGTCATCGGAGAAGGTCTGCTCGAGGCCCCAAAAGCCACACAGCAGCCCATGAGCCAACACGCTGCGAGCGAGCAACCCAGTGCCTGCTTCGCGCGCCCGCTGTTCGATGGCGCGGAAGTCGTCGGCCCAGAGGATATTGAACGCGAGCTCGACGATCGGCGCGCCAGCATCGATGGCTGCTTGGGCCACCTCCGCGGAGCCTGCGCTCACTCCCCAACTGCGGACGGCACCGGCCTCGGCCCGTTCGGCAAGCCAAGCCGTGGCTGTGCCGCGCACGATGACGTCGAGTGATGGATTGTGAAGCAGCACCACGTCGAGTGGACGCGGGTTGAGCCTGGCCATCGAGGCACAAAAACTATGGTGCAAGAACGCGTCGGTGAAGCACTTTCGTGGGGGATTGGCGCCGAGATCGGTACCAATCTTGGTCACGACGCAACAGCGATCGTCAGTGCCCAAAATTCGTCCGAGCCGTGCTTCCATGGAATCACTGATCGAGGCACTTCCAAGGTGGGCGTCTTCGACACCGCTTGTACTTGGACCGTAGATGTCGGCTGTCTCGAACAAGGTGATCCCCGAGGCGCGTGCTCGAGCGATGACTCGGTCCTGCTCATCTGATCTTACCGGACCATAGGCTGAACCAGATAGCCCCCAGGTCCCAAGGCCGAGCTCAGAGCATTGGATGCCGGTTTTGCCTAGGGGGCGGAGTCGCACGCGGTGCCTATAGCAGAACGAAGCGCCTTGTTCCCGAGGCTGGGGGGAGCTATCGAGCGGGCCGTGACCGGAGCCAATCCCTACCTAGACGCGCCGAGGCTTCCCGAGGGGCCCCTGCTTGATCCGCGCCTGCTGATCGGTGCTGGACAATCTCCAATCGAACTCGAGATTGGGCCGGGGCGAGGGGGGTTTCTCTTTGAGCGGCTCGCCGCGTTTCCCGACGTTCGAATGCTGGGGTTGGAGGTCCGGCTGAAGTGGGCGAAGATCGTGGATGGCAAGCTCCGCGACCGCGGGTACGGTGACCGGGCGCGAGTGTTCGCCGAAGATGCGGTTGCGGCGGTCCAGCGCTTTCCGGATGCCTGCCTATCGGCCGTATTCGTCCACTTTCCAGATCCCTGGTGGAAGAAGCGCCAACAGAAGCGGCTCGTAGTGCGAGACCAACTCACCGAGGCACTTGGGCGAGTCATGGTGCCGGGGGCTGAGCTATTCATCCAGACTGACGTTGAGGAGCGCGCCGAGGCCTACGCTGAGCTCGTTGCCAACTGTGACAGTTTCGAGTCCGTTCTGGACCAGGCGCGCATCGATGACCACCCCTATGTAGCCAGAAGTCCCCGAGAACGCAGGGCCATGGCCGACGGCCTGCCCATCCACCGACTGCGCTATCGGCGGGTCGGGACGCCTTGCGTGAAAGTTCCAGTAGAGGTGGTGCCTTCAACTTAGGGATTTCTCAGCGCGATTATGGCCAAGGGCATTCAGAAACGACGTATTGCCCCCACTCGAGTCGTTGATTCCAGTACCCGGCCAAGCGTAAGCTCCGCCCATCATGCGCCGATTGGTCTGCCTACTATTGATGGCTACGGGCTGCGCGACGTACCGCGACGATCTCAATCGCGGTCAACGCATGTATCTCGATACCCACTACGACCAAGCGCTCGCTACCTGGCGGGTGCTTGAACCCGATCTCGATTCGCTCACCACGGCCGAGCAGTCTCGCTACGAGTACTTGCGCGGGATGACTGACTTTCGACTTGGGTTTCGCGCTGACGCGCGACATTGGCTCGCGATAGCCAAGGCGAACAACGAAGCGCACCCAGGTGGGCTCGATGCCGAGGCCCTGGCGCAGCTTGAGCGTATTTTGGATGAGCTCAACAAGGAAACTTACGCCTCGCTGCCCGGAGCCGAGTCCGAGTCTTCGAAGTAGCGTCGCGAAAAAACAGAAGAGGCGAAACGAATTTGGTTCGCTTCGCCTCGTTCCATTCGCTCGTTTTGGTTTGCGCGCCCCTGACTTGGGCACGGTTACTGACTGCTGTTGCGTTCTGTCTAGTGTGGTGTTGGCGTCGCCGTTACGACGGTGGCGGAGGTCGTGAACTGCGACGAGCTTCGTAAAGTTCGTCTTTGGCCACGAGCTTCTGTTTCTTGAGGTGCATCACCTGTCGCTGCTCTTCGGGGGTCAGGAACGCTCGACGTTCGAGCAAACTGACCTCTTCGTGCAAGCGGCGATGACGATTCTCCAGCTCTTGCACACGCTCCTCCGCAATGGGCCCATTCATAGGTAGCACCTCCTGCAGCACGGTTGAGTCGAGCGTTGGCCTCGGTCGGAGCCCGCCCTTCCCGAGGGGTCAGACACCGGCACGGACCAGCGACTCCGCATAAGGTAGAGCCTAAAGCGTCGGCGAACGCCGTCAATACTTTTGTAGGGAAGATTTTTCTCGCGCTGACGTCGGTTTCACCGAAGTTTCCGCTACACTTAGAAGTCGGTGGTCTCTCGTCGTCCAAGGCAAACTTCAAATAGCGTAAAGGGTTGAATCAACTTGGTAGATCGAAACACGTTGCTGAAATTGCCCGTCGCGCACCTCGTTGCCTTTGCATTGGGGCTCCCTGTCGTGGCCTGCGGCCACACGGCGCCGCGTACAGCGGTTAACTCCCGGGAAGTCCAAGCGAAACCCGTCGATCTCGAGCTGGAGCAGCTCGTCATCACCCAAACCGACGCCGACAATATCGCCAAAATCCATGCTCGCGGAATGCAGCGTCTGCAAAACGGCGACTTCCAAGGCGCCGAGCGGGATTTCGATCTCTGTGTCAGAGCCGCCCCCAATGGACCACACGCGGCTTCCGCCCTCTACCACGGTGGGCTAGCCCTGGACGAACTCGGTCGTTTCGACCTAGCCCTGCAGCGCCTGCTGCTCGCCACCGAGCGCCTCGGCGATCAACCCCTCGGGCAAGCTGCAGCGCTACGCGCCGTGCGGATTGCGTGCCACCTAGAGCGTTGGGGGATCGCCAAAGCAGAAGCTGAACAGTTGCTCGCCAAGAAGGTCGCGTTGCGCCCATTCGACGTGATTCTGGTGCAGGGCGCCCTCGCGATGGAAGCCGTCATGCGCGACGACGATATCGCCGCAGAACAACACGTCGCTCGAGCACGTAACGCGCTCGAGAACAACGGCTTGGACGCACCGGGGAAGATCTCGCGCGATGTGGCCGCCGTGTACTTTGCTCTCGGCGAAGTGCGTCGCCTGCGCGCCACGCGCATCGGTTTGGTACCACCGCCGCCAAACTTCGGTGTCGTTCTCGAACAGCGATGTGAGCTCATCCTTGCAGCGCAGTCGGCCTATTCGGACGCCATGCGCGCCTACGACGCCCATTGGTCGACAATGGCGGGCTATCGAATCGGAGAGCTCTATGTTGCTTTGCACGAAGAGCTGATGCGCATCGTGCCGCCCGAGAGCGTGACGGATCCCCATCAACGTCAATTGTTCGAAGGTGCCATGCGCTTGCGCTACTCCGTCTTGGTGCAGAAGGCACTGAACATGATGAAGCACACCCTTACCATGGCTGAACGCACCGGCGAGAAATCTGAGTGGGTCGAGCGCACCAAGCAGGCGGAGCAAGACCTAGCCCAGCGGCTAGTTCAAGAAGAAGCGGCCATTGATCGGCTACCGTACAGTCGGCAAGCGCTCGAGTTTGCGTTGCTGCGATTGCAGGCGGCGGCGGTGGGGAAGGGGAAGTAGGCTGCGCAGCGCATTCGTTCAACCTGTGAACTGCTCAGGCCACGTGCGCTCGCGAGCGAGAAAATCCAGTAGCGCTTCTAGTTGCTGAACATCACTCGCGGCAATTCGAGCCTCTTGGGCTTCGTCCAACTCGAGGCCAAGAGCCTTCGCCATCGAACTGACGGCCAGACGCAAGCCCTCCGCCACGCCCTCGGCGCGCCCCTCCTCACGCCCCTCCCGCTTCCCGGAATGGTACGCCGCCCCAACGTAGATTTTGTGAGCCGCTTCGTTCAGTTCGCGGTCCAAGGCGAGCTGCCTCGCCTTCTCGTCGGCAGAGATCTCGTAGAGCGCTGCCTTGGCTTCGCGGATTTCAGGAGCCGTCATGGCCAGCGCCTCCAATTCCTCGTCGCTCTTTGCTGCGAAGAACCTCCCCCAAGCCGTGAGCTGGTCGTCGGGCTCGGCATTGCCCAACTTGGACAGCTCGATGACGTGTAGCTCAAGGCGATCGGTAAGGTCATGCTGGTCGTGGATCTCACGCACTCGAAATGTGCTGTGGAAGCGCGCGCCTGGCAAGAGCTCCTCCCCAAGGAACAGCACCGAAACGCAAGCATCGCGGGTCTTTCGCATGCCCTCTGTCGGACGACGCTCGGCGGAGTTGCGTTTGAAGTGGACATCGACTCAAAGTTAGTAGAACTAGACTTTCTACCGGCCGCAAGGTCGCTGCCCAGTAGAACTAGCCGTTGGCGGTGTTCGCCGCTCGCGCGCCGGTGCCGTTTGCAAATCGGCAGCGAGTGACGTTAGCGAAATGTATGGCGTATTTTTGGCAACATATCCGAGTGATTGCAACTAGCTCAACCTCGCTAAAGTGCCCTCAGTCAAACAGCATTGCGAACCCCCTTCGCCGTGCTCGCCAGCGGACCCCTAGCCAACTCCAGGAGGCGTTACGACGACCGGCGGAGCTGTTGCAACGGGTGGGAAGAGTAACGTTGGTGGAGCGAGTACCGGTGGTGTGGCTACCGGTGGCGATAGTCACAAGTTTGTTGAAGGGCCGTGTGTCGTGACCACGAATTTCGCGCACTCGAAGCACGACATCTACGTGCGCGGTGACGACGCAAAAATCAACAGGATGGAGTACGTTTCGTCCGGGACTCGGTCATAGTAAGACGTTCCTGCCCTCAACGGCGGGCTACTCGCTGCAGACTCGGACCTCGATTGCAGTCAGCAGATTGACACCGCTCCTGTCCAAATGGTTGCTCGAGGCGGCATGCCGCTTGGAAATGTCCTTTATTCCAACGGGTCTGCAACGCAGTACTCTGCATTCGCGATACTGCCGTACGTTGGAGCGACGACGCCGCACTCCCCAAGTGTGATAGATTGGAATCGTGACAGTGCCGACTTCTACGTATTCACGACCAACTCGACCAGCTCGGGGACCGTAACGTCATTTAGCAGGAAGTTCTTCGCCGATACAGCGACACCGTTCTCACCATGTTCGTAACGGTGGAGAATCGTCTTTGGCACACATCCGGTGCGAGCGGCGCTTTCACGCAATGGGAGAAAGTCTCCGATATTGCGATTGGGTCCGCCCCCGACTGCGCTGTGGGCAGCATTCCGTCAGGGAGTGCCAACGAGGTCGTTGTAATCGCTCTCACCCAGCAAGGTACAGTGTTGATTGTACGAGGCAACACGGGAGCGTTTTCCGTTGAGGATCTCGGTGTATACTGAAGGAATTGGCGCACCACATCGTCGATGCATTGCGCAGCGAACCCGCGGCGCAATTTAGCTCGGGCTGGCTCGAGTACGGGCTGCAACTCACTGCGAGCCGCAGCGGAAGCCGGTGTCTTTCGAACGGTGACTCACTTGACGAAGTACACGTCGTCGACCCAGATTTCAGTGCTAAGTGGAGGGCCCTCGGTTGGGCCGATGTTCCTCTGCGCCTGCCAGTTGATTCCGTAGACTTGGGTGGGGATCCACTGCGCTTGTTGGTAGCCCCACGTCTTGTCGATGGCGATGCCGCCAGCGGGGGGGACACCATCTTTGCCGGCGTCCAACAACACGGTGAACTGTTGCCAGCTGGTCGTGAAGTCCAAGTACCGAGCATAGCTGTTGTAGCACTTGGATGTATTCCCGCCGCCGCCGTTACATACCTGGCCGCGCGGGTCCGTATCCGTGTCAGGGAACGACACCTTGACTTGCATCGAGCCTTTAGTCGCGTCCGGAGTGGTCGTCATGCCCCAGAACGTGATGGCCTTGTAGGGGCTGATGTCGAATGGGACGGTGATCATCGGGATGGATGAGCCGGCGTCGCCCGCGTCGTTGGCCGACGTGTTTGTGGTGACACCCGCATCGCCGGCGTCGGGCACCTGCGCGAACTCGAAGCCGACACCACAGGTGTCGTAGAGGCCGTTGAGCACACAGGACTGACGGGCAGCGTGTGCGCTCGCCTTGGTGCAATCGAACGTCGTGGTCGGCGCGGGGAGCGCGCTGAAAACGAACGAACGCTGCGGCGGATCCGAAGTGTCAGCACCCGCATCGGAGGACCAACTCGCGCCGCTGTTGTACCAGTAACCTTGCGCCATCGGAGGAGCGATGCCCGTATCGAACTGGATGGGTCCGTGGCTGGTTTTCTCCATGTCATCAATGAGGATATAGGTGGAGTTCGGATCAGCTGCCGTACAGCCCGCGGCGGCTTGCGAGCCTGCCGCGCCGGCTTGTGATCCTCCTGTGCCGGCTTGTGACCCTCCTGTGGCGGTCTGTGACCCCCCTGTACCGGTTTGTGACCCTCCCGCGCCGGTTTGTGTTCCGCCCGAGGCATTCGTGGGTTGACCGGCGTTGTTGGTGCTGCTCGAGCAAGTGGACAGTCCAAAGAGGAAGGCCGTGCCAACGACCGAACAAACTGAGTAAGAAATCTGCCTGCGCATCGTTAAGTTCCTATTTGCTCTGCAGAAGCGAGCCTATCAAAAGTCGGGGCCAGTCCCACCCGTCCTCCCCGGCCGCTCGTGGCGCCGGGGAGGGACGGCATTGCGCTCAAATTACTGGATGTTGATGTTGTAATCCGTGGTGGCGAAGTTGCCGCTGTAGACTTCGAAACCGGTCTGAACGCCGAGTAGGTAGGAGCTGTTGGACAGCCCGGCGTAGCCCTTACTGGCTGCGTCCTTGATGTACGCCAGCACATCGAAGTCGCTGACTGGGCTGCCGTTGGTCCCGGTAGCTACCCAATAGCTGACGACCCGCTCGCCCGTTCCGTTCGTGCCGACGTACGGTGTTCGCCCGTTGAGAGCGGCACCGGCCGCAGTGCCGTAACCGAGGGGTTGCTTGTCCTTGTTGCCAATCCAGATCATTAGTTCGACCTGCGGGACCGTCGGCGTTGCGGAGTTTCCAAACCAGAGGTCATAGACCGCGTTTCCGCTTGAGCCCATGGTGAACGACCAGCTGCTCTTCACCGACGTGAGCGCGCTGATCTGCTTGGCGGTCTTGTAAGGTCCGTAGAACTGGATCCCGTCGTGCCCCGGTCCCCAGCCGCTGACTACGGCGGGGAAGGATCCGGGGCCATTGTTCGGAGCGTTGTAACCAGACCCCGTGTTGTATGTGAACCCAACGCCATTGGCGGTTGCGCTTACTTGCATCGTCATCGGATTCCCATTCGTGGGGAATGGGGCGCTTTGCACAGCATAGCCGTTGATACCGTTCACGGCTTGGGGCTGATTGTTGTTCCAGGCAGGCCCGTAAGCGCCTGTGGCCACGACCGGATTCGGAGCGGTAGTCAGCGGCACGATGCTCTTGATGCAGAAGTCGTAGGTATGCGAGACGCTGTCCGGGAAGAAGGCGATCTTCACATCAGTGAGGTTGGCTGGATCGACAGGTTTGCGGTTATTGGGATTGTTGGCGAGCACGGAATCGGCAAAGAGCGCGTTATAGGTTATCGAACCGGTGCCTGGCACGCCGGGGATCGTGATGCCAGGCGCATCCTTGGTATTCGGATCGAGATCCGTGGTCGTCGGATACTCGATGTTGAGAACCATACCACCGGTGCCTTTGCCGCTTGCTCCGGACGTCAAGGTAATAGCGAAACCGACGATGCTACTCGCGTTCCATGAGCCGGGAGTCGTGGTGCTGCCTGGCGGATCAGAGTTGAGCTTGAAGCCGATGCCGGCGTAACTGCTCGACCCTGTGCCCATTGTCCCACTCAGGCACATTGCGGTTGACGACGAGTTCCACGGAATGGCGCCGGCGCCCTTGCCGTCACTGCCTTTGCAGCTGGTGGTCGAATCGGAGCCGTCGCTGTAGCAATACCAAGCTCCCTTGATACCCAAGGTGTTATTGCAGACGAAACCCGACGCATCTAAGTTGATCTTGCTCGTGTCGGTATTCGTGCACCCGCTGCCGCCACCGGCAGTGGTGCCACCGCTGGTGGCAGTTCCGCCGGTGCTGCCGCCAACAGACAAGGACGTCCCGCCAACGCCTGCTTTTCCGCCGGTCTGCGAATTGCCGCTGCCGCCGGTCTGCGAATTGCCGCTGCCGCCCGTGACGGTGTTGCCGTTGCCTCCGGTGGGGTTATTGCCGTTGCCTCCGGTGTTGCCTTTGCCACCCGTTGGGTTGTTGCCATTGCCTCCGGTGGGGTTATTGCCGTTGCCTCCGGTGGGGTTATTGCCGTTGCCTCCGGTGGGGTTGTTGCCCTTGCCCCCAGTAGGGGCCGTGGTTGTATTGCCCGTGGATCCACCGGAGGGCATACCGCCCAACGTAGCGCCACCGACGCCCACTGAAATGTTACCCCCGCTACCAGGAACAGTGGAGCCGCCGCTCGAGCCGCAACCCACGAACGTGGCGCCCGACATCAACACGCCAAGCGTAAACAAGTTCTGAATTCTCATCGAAACCTCCGACATGCGCGAAATGCACCCCGGACTTCGCGTGCGCAAAAGCGAGACCGAGAACGCTGAATAGTGGCGCTCGGGTCCGATTGCCGCAACAATCAAAAAGCACAAAAATTCCAACACGAGACGGGTTCCTCAGCAGCCCCAGGCATTCCAACGGCACGCGAGGAATTTAGGCGGGCGCAAAGGCCTAACGCTGAGTTGCAGAGATTTGAGTAAAATCTTACAAACTATGCGTTCTTCGAATCGGACTCAGCCAGCGCGGTTCTACCGACGAATCTAGACTGGCGCGCGACCCGTGCGGCATTGGCGATGCCTAATCGCTTCCACCGCCGTATGATCATTGATAATTTTCTATTGCGCAAGACTTTTATTGGTTGCCCGACTTGGAGCGAGAACTACGCTCGCCGTGTTGTCCGCATTTGGCATCCGCATTCGCACCGGGCTGACTCGCTTGGTGGTCACGACTGAGCGCATGCTGCTCGAAGCGATTCGCCGCTTGTCGGTGATTGCCGGGGTTCTGCAGTTGCCAGCCGTACCATTGTCTTGAGCGTAGCGAGTAAGAGCTGGCAACAAGAATCAGCCCAACAAGGAAGTAGGCCGACAGTCACTGCTGAGTTGGCAGGGATCCGCGGTACCCACTCACGTGGGCAAATCCGGGTCCCGATCCCCCTGTCGTGAAATTGCCGTGTTGCAGGAAGTCCAGGAACCGCTCGTTGACCTTCGTCACTTGCCGCGAGAAGCAGCTTCGCGCAAGTTCGAGGTCGTGCACGGCGCCGGCAGGATCCACCTCGGCACTGTCGCGAATACGGAGCCAACTCTGGTTGGTTTCGTGGAGCAAGCAGATCGGAGGGCATGGCGCAAAGCTTGTCGGCTTTTTCTTCAGCCGTTCGTAGCGCCCCAGGTCTACCGCCTCTCCGGTGGTATTTTCCAAATTTTGGCGGCAAATTGCGCGTGCTGATCGCGATCGATGGGCCGGTGAATTGCCTCAGGGCTAGGCGGTTGCTCGCCGACGAAATTTCCGTTCTTCCAGTTTTGGGATGGTCGAATCGGTCGCGGACAAAAGCCGCCGCCGCAGTTGGGGCAGACGTTCTCCAAAACCTTGTCGACACATTGGGCGCAGAACGTACATTCGAAACTACAGATCCGAGCATCAGGCGAGTTGACGGGCAATGCCTTGTTGCAGTTCTCGCAGGTTGGTCTCAATTCCAGCATCTCGATTCTCCCTGTCCGGCTAACGAGGCCGTAGAAAAACCCAGTCGTGCGACGAGTGCAAGCCCCTCCTCCCTCCATTGTCAAACTTTCAAGTGGAAGAGGGGCGGTTTGCAGATTCTTGAAAACGCTCGATCGTTAGCCAGCCCTCACGGCGTTCGCGATGGCGGCGTGCAAGGCCACGGGCTCGTCAGTCCCGATTCGCAAGAGCTTGCCGTTGTGAAGGCGGAGTTCGACAGCGTCGAGGCCCGAGACATTCCACAACCAACCTCCAGGAATGAGGCGTAAACCCCATCCGTAGGTCCATGGATTGCGGACCACGGAGACCGCCAGAATTTCGGTGACAGGAATCTCCCGCCGAATGAGCCCGAGCCCGAAGAAACATCGGAGGCTATCGCCCTCAACGACGGCGGTTAAGGTCGGGAACAAGAAAAGGCACAAGCCGAGAATCGCAACTACAACCACCAGGGCCCTAGGACCGCTTCCAGACGCCACTGATGCCGAGAGGCCGACAACGCCGGCAGCAAGAATGACGATCATCAGATATCCGACCTGCGTATGCCGATAGGAGACGTTCATCGGACCACCTCGTCGTCTGAACGGTAGCTGCCCGCACTAACCTCAGCAACTTCGAGCGACGAAACAGCCGCGCCGAGGTCATTCTGGTCTGCCCAACGCCGATGTGGACGGTGCATTACCACGGCTCAGCGCTCCAAATCGGCGGCTGACTCACCCGCCAAAATACGCTCGGATGTTTCGGTATGTTCGAGGATGAGGTGAGCGAATGCACGCTGTATGTCAATTTTCTTCCGCATCCATTGCGTGAACGCCTGACGATCCCATAGCGCTGGGTCGTGAGGTGCGGGCTTCAGGTTACGCATGCCGCGCATAGTAGAGACGGCTTGCGTTGCCGCTGCTGCGATCCGGCGATAGTCGGCGGCGAGCTTGAGCAGAGAGTCGTGCTCGGCTTGGGCCTCTACCGTCCTCGTGCCCACCCAGCGAGCGTGAGCTTCCATGTTCTCCGCCACGTGCTGCATCAACAACGCTAGGCGTTCTGGAACAACCGCATCTTCCGCCAATTCCGTGCCACAGGTAGCCATTGAACTTTCTCCCTTAGACGCAGGGCTGCTGACCTGGTGAATACCGGCGGAGCAGGCCCACACCGGGAATACTAACGCCATGGCTTGGATCAGCCGTCGCCGTCTTGTCTGGATTCGTCGAAACCAACTCACCATGAAAGCCTGCGCCAGTGAGGATGACCTCAGATTCCGTTTCGGCGATCAAATTCCGTTGTCAAGACCGGGGAATCGCTCACGATGAGCTTTTGGGGGATCGCCTTTTTGCGCCAATGGTGATCGACTGCTGGCATGAAAGACGCCCCTTGCGTCGACAACTACGAGCCGAAAAGAGCAGAGTGGTACAAGCTGTGGCAAGATCATCTGCGAGCTATGGAATGAGCCCAACGGCAACAGTGCACAGGTCAAGACTTGGATGCAATCAACGGTCAACACAATCCGAATAAATGGGACCAAGAATTTGAACCTCGTTTCGGGCACGGATTGGACGTGCAATCTGTCGTACTACGTCGACAATACTGTCACCGACACACTCAGTCCGCCCGCAATTGCCTACGCGGCTCATCCATACAAGTTCAAGGATTCGAACGCCACAAACGCATACCTCACAGCGGCGCCAAAATTCCACGTCGTTGCGACGGAGTTCGGTACCGCCAACATCAACAGCAACGACGTTGGACCAACTGACTGCACCGCATCCAAATATTCGAATCGAGGGGCAGTGTCGCGAGCGGTGAGGTACGGTACAGGACTTCATTGACATAAAAACGCGACCTGCGCGGAGCCAAAACTGGCCACGCAGGACTTGCCCGCCGGACAGCTCGTCGTCGGGTTGAGCGGATCGCAAAGGTTCGGCAATTGAGCCCCAGGCCCAACAGAGGGGCACCCTGACCCAATCACGCCAGGCTGCGTCTGCACAGCGCAATGCCAAATGGGGCCGCTGCCAGGATAGCTGCAGCAGTCGCTGCCCGCGGCGCAATCGCTCGGGCCGTCGCATGTGACAGACCCTGTCCCGGTACCGGTCCCGTCTCCGCATTCAACTTGCCCGACCGTTGGACCTTGCGAACAGCCCTGCGACGCGGGGCAAGCCACGTACGCACCGGTATTATTGGTGCAGCTGACTTTTCCAGCCACGTCGATGGTTCCAAGACAGTACCCGCCGGGCCCCGTGCAGCCTCCCGGAACGCAATCAGCCGCGGTGTTGCAACCTGAGAAGTATGCGGGAAGGACGCATGCACCTGCCCAGCAGGTCCCCCGCGTTTCTCCCGGCTGGATACACATCGTGCCGTTCGGTGTGCTTGCGGTGCAGGAGCTGCCGCCCGTCGCAGCTCCCCCAGTAGCAGCTCCCCCAGTAGCAACTCCCCCAGTGGCCACCCCACCCGTACCTGAGCCGCCAGTAGCCGCGCCGCCAGTAGCAGTGCCCCCCGTACTCATTCCGCCAGTTGCCGCAGTAAATCCGCCGGTATTTGCTCCGCCCGTTCCTCCGCTACCTTGCGCTTTGCCACCAGTCGCGACGTTCCCCGTCCCAGATGTACCGCCACTCGTCAGCGCGACGCCTCCGATCCCCGACGTTCCGCCATTCGAAGTTGAAGTAGTGCCCCCAACGGAACTCTGCGTCGCTCCACCATTCGTGCCCGGCGTCGCTCCGCCGACATTCGTCCCTGTAGTACCGCCGCGCGTCGACGTGATCCCACCACTGCTATTCGCCGTCCCGGCGATGCCGTTCGAGGTTCCTCCGCTCGTATTCGCGACGCCCGAACTACCACCGCCTTTGGTGGCATTGCTTGCTCCGCCCTGGATGGCTGCGCCGCCAAGGTTGCTTGCATCACCTCGGTTGCTAGCGCCGCCGTTGGTGCTTTGACCACCCGCGTCGGCACCGCCGGAATCTGACTCGGTGCTCTTGAAATCGGCGATCAGCTGGCAACCCGCGGTTGCGGTGATCAGGGCGAAGAGATTCGTAAATAGGACTTGCCGTGTCATGACTGTGTTTCTCCCAACTAGAACTTCCCGGAAACGGCTAGACCCGCTGCACTGGGGCTGACCGTGGGCGATAGATGAATGCTCGCGCTGCGCGGCTTTTCTGGCGCGACTTTGGGCGCGGTGATGTAGAGGTAGGCGGTTACGCCAGCGCTCAGGATGGCGGCGCCGAAGCCGATGTCCGCGAGCAGCGCGTAGGTTTGGCCGGATTTTTTGATGCTGTAGGCGTCTTCGGAACGGGCAGCAACGGCGTTGTCGTAATCTTTGTTTTTACCCAACGCGATGATGCCAGTGACCGTGCCCGCGGCGGCAAAAACACCAGTAGCAGCCAGACCAACGTAGACTGACGCAGGAGTACGGCGCTTCGCGGGCTCGCTCGGGGTGGTGATGTCAGCGGTTGACGAACCGAGCGAAACGGTGGGCTTCGCGGGTGCGGCCTCGGGCTTCTTCTCGGGCTCACGCTTAAAGGTGTGTTGGTGTGTCGACGATGGGTCGGCGTTCAAGGACCACTCGGCAGTCACGTAGCCGGGCGCCTGGAGCGTGAACTTGTGGAGGCCTGGATGGATCCCGAGGCTCGTTTTGCCACCCTTGAGGGGATACTGGTTCAAGAGGACTTCACCCTTGGCGTTGCGGCGCTCGTCGAGCAGCATCGCCTCGGCTGGCTCAACGTCTAGTTGCGCGTGAATAGGCGAACAGGGGAAGGCCAGAGCTGATGCCTCCGGACATCGGATGCGGGTGTACCGCAGGGCAGAACCTGAGTTGGACTGCTCTGACTCTTCTGCTCGGTCTCTGCCACTTGACTACATGAAGACGTCGCGCGGATAAGTGCCTTTCGCACGGACTGCATGATCTGTATCAATGTCGATCGTCAAGAAGGGTTCGTTCTGAGTGGTCATTCCGAGAACTTTCCCGTCCGGATCAATAATCCAACCTTCGCCTCCAAACTCGATACCGTCTGAAGTCGTGCCTCGACGATTCGAGGACGCGGAGAATACACCACCAACAATGGCGGCCGCTCGCCCCGCCACATGCCACCGCTCCCGCGTCGCTAGCAGCGACGACCTCGGGCTTGCCACGAGATGAGCCCCTGCCTTGCCATAGAGTCTGGCGGACTCGAACGACCAAAGTTCAGTGCAAATCAAGAAGCCGACACTGAGCACACCCGCATCCGCGACGAGGAACGCACCGTTACCGCGACTGCACCACATCGCCTCCCAGAATCCGGTCTCATTGGGCAGAAAGTGCTTTTCGTGCATCGCCACGTATCGCTTGTTTTCCAAAAGGAAACCTTCGTTGATTCGCTGACCCGCGCGAACCACCGGAAACGACCCCAATATGCATGGGGCTCGCAATTTGGCAAGCCGGACTTTCCACTTCTCATGACTGGCCACCGCGGCATTCCAGACGTCTCCGTCAACCCTCGCGGTGGACATCCACCACGAATGAAATGGCATTTCTGGAAGAAGAACGACTTCACTGCGAGCCGCCTCTATGTGATCGACAAGATCGGACCATTCAGACTCGAGTGCAGCCTGGTCGTCACTCAACTCGCAGACAGTCAACTTCATGACCTGCGTCTAGCACAGGTTAACCCCGACCTGGCGTCTACAATGTCTGGGGGAACGACCCGAGCCGCTGTCAACGCCTGGCGCTTCACTTGCGGCCGCGTCGAGGCCTCGCGAGAATGCCAGACAAGCCGCAAGAGTACAATGGCCGCTCATCGTTTGGCAACTAGGAACGCGGAAGGACTTCTGCGCCACCGAGTCCGAGATGGTGGTCAGTGGACCAGACTTGTCGGATCTTCTTTTGTGCCATGTGTGTCAGACTCGACGCGTCCACGTAGGTGAGCTTAGCGCCACGAAAACGATCAAGCATTCGAACCACATCGAGGTGATGCGCCAAGGTCGCATCCAAGATCTTTAGTCCCTTGAGATTGTCGATGAGTCCGCGAAATGCGCGGGCTTGTTCCTCTCCCATCCTATGAAGGAACCAGCCGTACGTTTCGGAAAGTACTAGCACAGAAGTATGCCATCGTGGGGTAGCGCCACTAAAGAGCTCCACCGCTTGGTCATGCCAGCGATCCTTGCGGCTCATCAGTGCGATGAATATGCCGCTATCGAGAAAGACGGAGCCGCTCATGGGGTTTCGCGGCCGTAGAGAACATCGTCCACCGACTCACTGTCAGAAGGCGAGCCCTCAACAATACCGGCAAACGCCATCCAAGGCTTGTCGCTTGGTTGCTTCGCAACAGCAGCCTGCAGACTTCGCCGACATAGTTCAGCAAGAGATATCCCGTTACGGCGAGCGAGGACCTTTGCTCTTCGATACAGTTCCTCGTCCACGGATATCTGAGTGCGTATCATGTTATCACCATAGCGCTACTTGATAACATGCGCAAGATGCGCGATTTGTCCCTTGGATTGCTCCTGAACGCATCGGAGCATTGCCGCAGCCAACTCACGCGTATCGCGCTAACGACGTCCGCGGCAGGCACTCGAGTCCTTGCGGAAACACTAGCGACTTGACACCTACCACGGTTGTCGTTCCCGCATGCCTCAGTCGCGTCAGGGCCATTCGTGCAGGTCTAACGACCTTTGCTTCAACCGCGGTCCTAACAGACCCGCGTGCACGCATCATGTTGCCATAACCAGCGCCGGCCGTATAATAGATGCGAAGCCACGGCTGGCGCTGAGCACGGATCCAGCAGAAAACAAGGCAGTTGGGTGCAAGCAATTGTTGGGCAGCCAATGCCCGATCCGTAGGAACAAACTCCTCCTATCGTCGGATACGGATTCGTTTGGCAACAATGCTGGTTAGGTGACTTGCAACCGACAAGCTGGCTACGAACAACAGGAAGGCATTGAGAAAGACTAGCCAAGCTTCGTGATAGGAGAGGTATGGCGGCGCGTGCATCGAGCCTAACAACGCGCACCAGGATATGGGCAACATGCATATCGCCAAAATGAGCGTTCGGGGCCACAGTCGAGGCGGACCGCGGCGATGTAGCAGTCTGTCGACGAGGAAAGCTTCGGCGGCGATTAGCCCGAGACTGACTATAACGCTTCCGACGGGGTAATGGAAATCAGCAAGAATGAGTGAATGAGGGTAGTACGCTCCTCTGTCGCCGCTGGCGACCACGATGCACCAAGAACACCACGCGAGGACAGGTACCGGCACAAGCCGAATGACCCATCGTCGGACGGCGTAGCTGGGCACAATGTCTGCGTTCATACGAAACATGAGACAAGAACGTCACTGAACATAGCACCATTCCATGAGCGAGCACACGGCGAGGCTACCCCTGCAAGGGCAAGGGAGGCCTTGCACCTTGGGCACGCGACGGTCACGTTGCTATTTGCGGTAGTACACAATCGTGTGCCACGGTACGATCTGCCCCGTGCTGCACACCATTCTGGAAATGTGCTGCGTGGTTCTGCTGAGAATTCCTCCCAATCACGGAGTAGGGCGTCGTACCCGTCAATCTCGGAAAGCATGTCGACAACTGTTGTCCTATCCGGAGCGTCCTCGGCAACAGACCGACCTTCCGCAATAACCTGTCTCGTCGCTTCAACTTCACCAAGGAACTGGCTTTCCGCAAGGTGGTGCATGGCATACTCGACATCTGAGAGGATCCAGTCTACAAGGCATCGGCGTACCGGTACGTCGTCAGGGGCCAAGTTGAGCGCGCGCTCAAGATGAGCGCGATCACGGCGAAGCAGGCCTAGCCATCGAGCACTGGAATAACGAAACGAGTAAGCAACGGCTGAGCGAGGAACTGATGCACTTCCGGCGTGCGGGAGGGTGCACCGAAGATGGATCCTTCGTGCACCGCCAGGGCCATGAACAACGGCGATCCTATCGCCTGGGAGGATCGTGACAGTGGCTCGCTCGATGAAGTTCTTGTAGACGGTATAGGCGCCAGTCACGAGCGCAACGCAGCTTACGAAGTAATCAAACCAGGTCTTGTTCGCCAATTTGACGCGGTAAGCGGTTCTGGGAGGACGGGCGCTGCGTTCTAGCCGGCGGTCAACGAAGGGAGCGAACTACATAGCGCTCAATGAGCGTCACCAACTCGTCGGAGAACATTGCTGACTGCAGCAGCTCTGGACTTTCGGTAGCGGCATCGTGAATAACGGCGTGAACCACGGACTTTACAACGAAAGTGGCGATGTCCAAATCAGGTACATTTTTGGCGAATGGTTTGACGCAGGCACGCCAGATATCCTGCATGCTCTGATCGGACACGTCTTTCGTCAGCTGAATCGCGCGTCGAGTCGAGCGGGGGAGTTCTTCGGAGAACACGCGATGGAGGGTTGGTTGCTCGCTGTGCTCAGCAATCACATGTTTCACGACTAGCTGGAGTACCGATCGCAAGCTGGATTGAGCGCGCAAGCACTGAAGCTGGTTGGGCTGAACTTGACGCGACCGCGCGATGTGGCGTCGCTGTAGTTCGACCACGATCGCTTGCTTGTTGGGAAAGTACTGATAGAGGGAAGAGATATTGACACCAGCACGCTTGGCGATCTTGTTCGTGTTGAGGCCTTCCCAACCGTCACAAGCCAAAATGTAAGTAGTGGCTTGCAGGATGGCATCCACCGTAGCCGTCGCGCGGTCTTGTTTTGGGTGTTTTCGAGGGAGGACCTTGTTGCGTCGTGTGGTCATGCGAATAGTCTCGAATGCAAGTGGCAATATCTGCGACAAGCATACAGAATTCGGTCATGAATATCGACAGTCGAACGCCGGACTGTGCGCCCGTCAATCTGACCGGCATTCCCGAGACCATGTTGTGGACGCTCCACAACCGTGCATGCGAAGCCCGACGTGCTGGCACGTTCCTTACGGATCCGGACTGCGTGCGCATCTACGAGTCGATTGCCTACGACTACGAAGGCAGTTTCGGCAAACCCGACAGGTCGCACCCGATGCGATCGCGCATTTACGACGACGCCGTTCGTCCGTGGATGGCTGCGCACCCGGGGGGAACAGTGGTCGAGCTTGGCGCCGGCTTGGAAACGCAGTTCCAGCGCTGCGACAATGGAAGCGTGCGGTGGCTCTGCGTTGACGTGCCAGAGGCTCTCAATGTGCGAACGCGCTTGCTGCCGCCGTCGGCACGGTGTCGCTACGTCCCGAAAAGTGCGTTCGATCTCAGCTGGCTCGATGAGGTAGACCTGGTGCGTGGCGTGTTCGTGACAGCGCAGGGCCTGCTCATGTATTTCGAGCAGAGCGAAGTGCAACGTCTTTTGACGACAATTGTGGAACGCTTCCCGGGGGTCGAACTGATGTTCGACACCATCCCGCGTTGGTATTCGAGCAAGGCAATTAAAGGGCTCGCCAAGACGCAGCATTATCGGACGCCCCCGATGCCGTGGGGCGTGAACCGCGATGAGATCGAGCCCCTGCTTAGAGGCTGGTGCCCGCGTGTTGCCATGGTCTCGGTTGTGCCCTACGGCATCGTTGCGCGGGGGCTGGCAGACGTCGCGCTTAGGCTGTTTACACGTCTGCCTTTGCTGCGAAACATCCCGCCGACGATCGTCCGCGTGCAAACCCAGTAGGGCTGAACGCAATGACGCGTGGGCGCGGGGTACTTTCAGAGATGGACTCCGATACGTGAGGAGAGGCTGATGTGTCTGGCCAACGGCTACGGCTTGAGCCGCGAAAGGCCAACACCAAGCTGAAGGGGAAATCCTCGCTCCGATCGCGACAAAAGGCAACAGAAACGCAAGTCGGGCTATGTCAGATCCAAGCGCGAACTGATGCATCACCGCTCACTCTGAAAGCTCAAATTTCAAGTCGCCAATCGTGAAGTACTCAAGTTCGTTTGTTGTGGAGGGCCTCGCGTCTGGCGGCAGCGCGCTTGGTCGCAGGCTAATAGATCCCGCTGGGCCCACGTTCTCAACAGGTTCTTCGAGCGAAGTGCTCTGGTAGCGAAGCGCTCGGGTCCTGTCACGCTCATACCGATTTGCGACGGAAGTGGAGCGCCTGCACGCCGGACTTGAACCGCTGCGTCGATAGGAGTTCGAGATGCCGCGCACTCGACAGGCCATGAAACAAAGTCGGCCCGCGACCACTGATGATCGGATGAACGACGATGCGATACTCGTCGATGAGCCCCAGCTCCTCGAGTGCAGCCGCGAGCTTTGGCGCTCCGACGAGGACGCCCCTCTCGGTCTTCGCTTTCAGCGCCGAGATCGCCTCACGAAGGTCACCTGCCACTTTGAGTGTGTTCTGCCACGGAAAGTCGCTCCGCGAGCCCGACACGACGTACTTTGCCTTCGCCTCGAGCTTCTGTGCCCACTCGCGCATCGCACGCGGCGCCATTTCGTCGCGTGCCACCGCGGGCCAGGCTCCCTCCATCAACTCGTAGGTGTTGCGCCCGAAGAGCATCGCACCGCTCTGGTCCATGAGCTGCGTCCAATAGTCGTGCAGCTCGTCGTCCACGATCCCTTGGGAGTGATCGATGCAACCGTCCAAAGTTACGTTGAGACCGAAGGTGAGGAGGCCCACGGTGTGGGATTCTACGAAAAGAGCGCCTAGCTTGCAACAGCCCGAGCCATCGACACCATGCCCGATCCCCGGTGGGTCTCGGCACGCAGAAACTCGACGCCCAGATCTGCTGCGCACTGTGCGCGGAAGCCAGACCCCAACGCGGGCAATAACCCACGCGATTCGTCGAACGGATACGTTATGGGAATAGCGCTGGTCGTCTGTGACCGAGCTTCGCTCGATTCGCCCCCAATGGCGGACGTTTTGTTGATTCGCGGGACACCCTTCGGCCAAAGGCAACGGGTCCGACTCCGCTAAACCGGTAGACTCGGCGTGGTGGGCCGTCGGCTGAAAGGCGACGGGCCCGGCCGATTCGGGCTTCGACCGGCGCACAACGCTTGACAACTAACTTGCGGGCGCTGCGCCCGTCAGTTCAGTTGTGAGTTGAACGGCTGCAGCGCATGTATACAAGGCGGAATTGCATTCGCCGTGTACAATTGTAAGATCTGTTGTCTAGTTAGAAGCCTGCCTTCACCACGGCAGTCTCGCCCAGCTTCGGTGGGTTCCAATTGGTCAAGCGCAAGCCTTCTCCCCGCATCCACAACCACTCCGGTGATTCTAGTGGCGCCGAGAAGCGAAAGTCGACAGTCAGCGGGCGGCCGTCAGCGGTGATCTCGATGACTGAGGCCGTCATGTTGGAGAGCTTCACGACATCGCCTGTGTGAAACGGTTCGGAAAGACTACGCATGAACTGTTGAAAACTGCTGTCGTAGAAGCCGTGTTCAGGGCGCAGTCGAAGAGTAAGCTCGTCCACGCGGGTGACTGAAACGTTGCTGAGGCTGGTCGCGAGAATTCGTGTCTTGGCGGGTCCAGGGATCCCTTCAGCGTAGCGGTGGTTCCAGCTTGCATACAAACCACCCTCGGAGATGACCCACACCGCGACCAGCGTCTTTTGGGCGGTCGCCGCGTCGCGAGGTATGCTCGCGTCGGTAAGCGGTAACCCGAATCCCATACCGAGCATGGTCAGGCACTTGACGGGCAAAAGACAGGGCGCAATCGCCAGATTGCACACGGCCAACGTAGCGACAACGAAGCGCGACCACCTCAATGAAGGTGGATTGTCCACTGCGTTCACCAACACCATCGCGAGCGCGGGTGCCGCACCGAACCCGAGGAAGACCAGGTTGCAGTCCATGGGTCCCGAGGTGGCGACAGGTAAGAGAGAGAGCCCTGCACCAATCAGCCAGAAGCGCGCCAGCGGCTCATCCGCGAATCGCGGCCAAGCAATGCGACCGACGATGACCAGCACGGCCACAGCTAGCAGAAACATTGCGACCTTGATCGCAGGCGGATAGATCCCCCAGAAGTCGGACATAATGGGAGTCAGTTGTCCAAGTGAAACGATCGGAGCTGTCTCGAACAGCTTCATCGCGTAGGCGAATGGCTCGGCAAGCGGGTGAACATACGCAACCGTTGCCTTCGCGCCGTAACCACCCGCAGCGTAGACTGCCTGCCAAACGACCACGACGATAAAATAGGGCGCAAGGCGAACAATGCGACGCCAGAGCGGCCCTCTATCCAAGCAAAGCCCATACGCGAACAGGAACCCGGTGGTTGCAAGGCCCATCTCAGCCGAGAGCAGTCCCGCGGCGAGCAGCATTGGGGCAAGCCACGCCCCCGGTCGCCATCCGTCTCGTCTCCACTTGTCGTAGGCGATAATCGTGCAAATCCCGAAAACGCCAGCGATGAGCAGATTGCGTTTCGCTATCCACGAGAGCACTTGGCCACGGGCGTCGTCCCAGGCGTAGAGAGCAAGGGCCAAGCACGCGACGCGCGGCGTGAGGAATTGTCGATAGAGGGCGTAGAGCGCGTAGAGCAGTCCGAGAAACCAGAGCAGCGTGTGCACATGCATCAACAGGGCATTGCTGGGCCACAGGAAGAGGTCGATCGCGTGGGTGCCAGCTGAGAGCGGTCGCCAGAAGTGGATCTTCCAGTCCGGTGCCTGCCACCACGCGACCATGCCGTGCTCCATCTCCCGCTGATATGCGGCTTGGTCGCCGCCAGCGAAGAGGAAGCAGTCATTCGGAAAGTCGACAATTCCGTTCCCATCGACGTGGTCGACCGACGCCCTCCACCTGGCCGCTTGTACGTATTCATCAATGAAGAACCCCGAGAACAGGGAAGGGAGGGCGAGGACGAGGGCGACCACGATCACCGCGTGTCCTGCCCTGGGCCCCGCGAGGCGCGCCATGACCCAGTTCAGATAGCGCATGTCAACCCCTCCACCGTCCAGCTAGCCCAGTGATTCTCGAAATCATCATATGCACTTGGTCTGAGATTGCACGTGACGGCAAGCACTTCGGGATGGGCGTCTATGGAGATACTCATCGTGCCACAGCCAGACCATTACGGCGGCAAAATGTTTCCCGGGGTGTATCAGTCCGTCCAACGAGGTAGCAATAACCCGCGGCCACAACGGTACCACCGAAAGCTCTCAGCAAGAAAGACAGTCGCCGAACGTACAATTGAAGCGAGCCGAAGGCGAGCCATTGACGGCGACGACCACGACCTGACAGCAGGGATGGCCGACGGGTTCATTGCTGAGTTGGACTGCGCTCCGAACGGATCGCATTGAAGCCGATTGACATTGCCTCTCTGACTCGAGGTGGTCGGTCCGAGAATTGTTGCTCGAAATGATCGAGGTGCTCGTTCTTTATCCTGCAAGTTGGCAGGAATTCTCCCAATGCCTGGCCAACCGCAGTCCACAGCAACTTGACCCGTCTTGGGGGTCCAATGCCGAGCGGTCGAGAGGGATCCGATGCTTCCATAGGAGTCCTTGGCAATGGGGGCCGAGGTTGCTTCGGACGCCCAAATGGACAACATTGCGTAGTATGCGAACGCGCAGAACGCGGTGACTGAAAGCGTCGAGAGCAAAATGACAACTGTGGTCACGACGAAAGACTTGCGCTCCGCGACTGGTCCTGAGGTGCGGAACGAGCAGACTAGCGTAGTCAAGCCAGTGACGGTGACTATAGCGTTTTCGCAAAGGAACTCCGCAATCTTCTCCAGGAGAATGCAAATCCTGGCAATTGGCTCAACTGCCAGACTGCCGCGTCCGATCGTGAGAGTTTCGCAGAAAAGCATGACCGTGCAGGCAGGAATGCAAACAGACAGTGCTTGATGCAACCAGCGTCGCCATCGCGTTTCGTATATCAGTCTCGCCACGGCAAGTGTGACTGGGAATGCGGAAGAAACCAATGCCGGTCCCACTTGGGTTCTGAGACCGAGATTCCAGGCTACGCATGCGAAGAGCGCAATGCCGCTCCAAGTCAGCGCTGGCCGGAACACCGTTTTGGTGACCGAGTTCCTGGTAGGCTTGCGGAATGACAGCGTCATCGCGTTCGGGTTTGGGTTTGGGTCTGCGTCAGTCCAACGAGGCCGTAGAAAAACTCACTCGCGAGACGAGGGCAAGCCTCGCCTTTCTCCATTGTCGAACTTTCCAGTGGAAACGCTTCGGTTTGGGGCGATTTGTAGCTGCTGACTGAGAAACGCTAGGTTGGCCGTGAGGCGCTAGCAAGCCCCGCTGGCCCTCTCTGGGCCACTACCGCCATGCCACGCCCGCCACCTTCTCGATGTTGTGCACCATCGTGAAGAGCTTCCATTGTGCACTCACCTTCTTCTGACCACGGAGTGTGAATCGCCTCATCCCCTTGTTCTGGATATTGCCGAAGACCGGCTCGACGGTGCCCATCCGGCGACTGTAAAGGTCTCGTCCGAATGGTGTGTCGAACTTCCGTCGCATGCGTTGCACGGCTTCATTGCACTTGCTGGGACGCTTCGGTGGAGGACCTTCGGGATGCTTGATGATCGTGAGTTGACGCTGACGCGTGCGCTCGGGATGGCGGAGGCATTGTCGCGCGCCTTGTATCGTGACGCTCCCGCAAACGCTGGTTCTCGTTTACGGTAGTCGCGGTCCGCGATGTATGCGTCAGCGCCGGTTGCCTCCACAGTCGCCACCACCACGTTGCTGTGAAAGCCACTATCGGCGATTACCTTCGTCGCAGCGAAGACGTCTTGATCTAGCTCCAACTCAGCAAAGCCTTTTCGCGTTGCTTCGATGAGCGGCGCCAGTAAGTGC
>Ga0302323_100000161_pt1 | contig 49837 bp, 41 predicted proteins | sample Fen_T0_3_FD_201950 | JGI IMG/M metagenome (GOLD analysis project Ga0302323, IMG submission 201950) | Peat permafrost microbial communities from Stordalen Mire near Abisko, Sweden - Fen_T0_3 | ecosystem: Environmental > Terrestrial > Soil > Wetlands > Permafrost | place: Sweden: Abisko...
CGCTGGGCGCGCCGGGTATTCGGAACGGCGCGCCCAGCGGTCGCGCCCTACCCGAAGACAATTTCACCGAACCCCTCGCGAAGTACTGAATCTGGTGCACGTTCCCGGCTGCCTCGGAACTACTCCTCCCCATGAAGAATTCATTGCTTTGGCGGGTGTCGGCTCTCGCCGCCGTGTTAGGTTTTTCGGGCTCCTCGCTTCATGCGAGCGAAGCCAATATCAAGATCCCAGATCTCACCGGTGTGTCGTTCAACCTTCTCGGTCAGGCCGTCAGTGGACCGACCGTATTGATGATCGGGCTTGGTGTGTGCGCGCTCGGGTGTTTGTTCGGGCTTTGGCAATACGTGCAAACCAAACGTCTGCCGGTTCACCCTAGCATGGCCGCTGTCTCGCAAGTTATCTGGGAGACCTGCAAGACCTACCTGGGCCAGCAGGGCAAATTTCTGATCGGGCTCTGGGGGGTGATTGCGGTGTGTATCGTATACTATTTCGCTGGTTTGGAAAAGGAGCCGGTGCATCATGTACTAATTATACTCGCGGCCTCGGTCCTCGGTATTCTGGGCAGCTACGGTGTCGCCTGGTTCGGTATCCGCATCAACACGATTGCCAATTCCCGAACGGCGTTTTCGGCGTTGCAGGGCAGTCCGCTGCGCACACTGGGCATTCCTCTGCGTTCGGGCATGAGCGTCGGCCTGCTGCTCGTCTCGATCGAACTGCTGTTTATGATATCGATCCTGGCCTTTGTGCCGCGCGACGTGGCTGGAGCGTGCTTCGTGGGTTTTGCGATTGGCGAATCACTGGGCGCGAGCGCGCTGCGCATATGTGGCGGCATTTTTACCAAGATTGCCGACATCGGCGCGGATCTGATGAAGATCGTCTTCAATCTTCCGGAGGACGATCCGCGCAATCCGGGCGTCATTGCCGATTGCACAGGCGACAACGCCGGAGACTCGGTCGGACCCACGGCAGACGGATTTGAAACCTATGGCGTTACCGGTGTCGCTCTGATCGCGTTTCTCGCTCTGGCGCTGGCGGCGCCAGAAAACCAGCCGCTTTGTGCGACCTTAATCGTGTGGTTGTTCGCCATGCGTATCCTAATGGTGGTTACGTCACTGATTTCGTACACGATGAACGAGGCAATGAGCAAACTGCTCTATTCCGGCACGCGTGATTTCAACCTTGAGCAACCGTTGACCAATCTCGTCTGGCTCACCTCGGTCATCTCCGTGCTGGTGACTTTTGCCGCAAGCTACTTGTTGTTGGCGGAGGTGCCTGGTCACGCCGGCATGTGGTGGGTGTTGTCATTCATCATCTCGCTCGGTACGGTGGCCGGCGCGATCATTCCCGAATTTACCAAGGCGTTCACGAGCACCTCGTCGCGGCACGTGAAAGAAATCGTCACGTCTTCGCGGCAGGGCGGCGCGTCGCTCAACATTCTGTCGGGTTTTGTCGGCGGTAATTTTTCGGCGTTTTGGATTGGGCTGACGATCCTCGGTCTGATGACGGGCGCGTACTTTTTCAGCCAAAATCCAGCGGTGTCTGCGATCATGCCAGGGGACATCGGATTCGCGGCACCGATTTTTGCCTTTGGTTTGGTTGCGTTCGGCTTCCTCGGCATGGGACCGGTGACGATCGCGGTCGATAGTTTCGGCCCGGTGACCGACAACGCGCAGTCGGTGTACGAGCTCAGTCAGATCGAATCGCGGCCGGGTATCGCCGAGGAAATCAAGCGCGACTTCGGTTTTAATCCCGATTTTGAACAGGCGAAGTTTCAACTGGAGAAAGGCGATGGCGCGGGCAACACGTTCAAGGCGACGGCTAAACCCGTCCTTATCGGCACGGCGGTCGTCGGTGCAACCACCATGGTGTTCGGCATTATCTTAATGTTGCAGCAAGTCTACGGCGGGGCGATCGAGCGGCTGTCGCTGGTTCACGCGGGGCCGATTCTCGGTCTGTTGATGGGCGGCGCGGTGATCTACTGGTTTACCGGTGCGAGCACGCAGGCGGTCGTCACGGGTGCCTATCGAGCGGTTGTGTATATTAAGACGAATATGCGGCTCGATACCGCCACCGCCTCGATCGAGGCCTCAAAAGAAGTCGTTCGCATCTGCACGCAGTACGCGCAACGCGGCATGGTGAATATATTCATCGTGGTCTTCTGTTTCGCGCTCTCGCTGGCTTTCTTCGATCCGTTTTTCTTCATCGGCTATCTTATCGGCATCGCTTTCTTCGGGCTCTACCAGGCTATCTTCATGGCCAACGCCGGCGGTGCGTGGGACAACGCCAAGAAGATTGTCGAGGTCGAATTAAAGCAAAAGCACACGCCGCTGCACGCGGCTACGGTGGTCGGCGATACGGTGGGCGATCCATTCAAGGACACGTCTTCGGTATCGCTCAATCCGGTCATCAAGTTTACCACGCTGTTCGGTCTGCTGGCGGTGGAGATCGCGGTGAAGATGGATAACCTAACTGTTCGCTACGCCATTGGGGCGACAATTTTTGTGATCGCGCTGTGTTTTGTCTACCGAAGTTTCTATAGCATGCGCATCCCGGAAGACCCGGCCGACGACGCGGCCGCGAAGGCGATGATGAAGAGCCAATGAAAGTCGATCCGATGGGGCTACCACTCGTGGAATTCCTCAATGAGGAATTTTTTAAGGTGTCCTCCGGCTGATCGCCTACGCGTATGTATTCCGGGGTCTGCTAATCGCAGACCCGGCGGGGAGCTGGGCGAAAGAAGAAAGAAAAAGAGAACGAGAAAGAGGTGAACTGCTCTAGTAAGAAATGGGCTCGGTTTCAGAATAAAGAAAACCGCAGAGAACGCCGAATTACGCAGAACGAGACAATCTCGACCCGTTTGTTCCAGTGTACCTGAGTTCCATATTACAAAACCATCCTAAGCGTTGAGCGCCGCTTTCATCCGTCGCAAGGCTTCGGCGAGGGTGGCATGGGGGCATCCGAAGTTGATGCGAATGTTTTTGCCCCGGGAAACACCAAAGAACGAACCATCGGAAAGGCCCACGCCGTGGTTTTCAAAATGCCGGATCGGGTCGGCGAGGCTCAGGGCCTCGACGTTGACCCAGGCGAGATAAGTGGCTTCGATGGGCGCTTCGATTTTCGCGCCGGGGAGTTCCCGCGCGATGAAGTCGAAGAGAAAATCGCGGTTGCCGCGCAGGTAGGCGAGTAAGTCCTGACGCCAGCCCTCGCTGTCGCGGTAGGCGGCTTCGCACGCGGTATAGCCAAGTACGTTGACCTCGGCAACGATGCCGGCGGTGGCGCGGACGAATGTGGCGCGCAGGGTCGGATCGCTAATGATTGCTAGCGAGGTGCCGAAGCCGGGAACGTTGTAGGTTTTGCTTGGCGCCATTAGTGTGATGGTTCGGGCGGCGATCTCTGAGCCGAGTGTGCCAGTGGGAATGTGCGGCAGGTCGTCGAGAATCAGGTCACAGTGGATTTCGTCAGAGCAGAGGATCAAGTTGTGGCGAAGGCAGAAATTGGCGATGCGCTCAAGTTCGTCACGGCGAAAGACGCGGGCGATGGGGTTGTGCGGGTTGCACAGAAAGAAGAGCTTCGTGCGCGGGCTGACCGCGCGTTCCATCGCGTCGAAGTCGATTTCCCAACGGCGGCCGGCGGAGTCGAGTGCGAGCGGCACGGTGAGCGTTTCGCGCCCGGCGTTTCGCGGCGCCGTCATGAACGGCGGATACACGGGAGTGTTGCACAACACTTGATCGCCCGGTTGCGCAAAGGCTTGGGCGGTTACATTGAGGCCGACGACGAGGCCGGGTAGCCAGACGAGCCACGACGGATCAATCGCCCAGCCGTAGCGCGACTTCAGCGCGGTAACAACTGCTTCGACTTCGGATTTGGTGGGGCGGGCGTAGCCAAAAATACCATGATCAACCCGACGGTGAAGCGCTTCGATCACCGCGGGCGGCGAGCGGAAATCCATGTCGGCAACCCAGAGCGGGAGGATGTCGCGGCCTTCGTATTTCTGCCATTTCTGGGAATCGGTGCCGAGGCGTGGATGGACAGTATCGAAATCGAAACTCATGGAATTGGCCGCGATTTAGGCAGGCTTTGTCGCGATGAACACGGATAATCTTTGGTGCTGAGCCGGAATTGCCCGGGTGAGACGTCACACCCGCGGACATAATTTCCCAGCACAGTGTGAGCATGAGAAGTGAAGTGCCGCTAGGTTGGGCACTTGTGAACCCAGTGGTGGCGGCATGCGGAGAGCTAAGGGGAGTCGTCCAACCCACAAACCACAAAACCACAGGAGACATTATCATGAGACTCGTTCGTTATACATATCCATCCACTCGCTCGCTCGTCCCTGCTTACGGAACCGCCTTTCGCAATCCGTGGACGGGATTGGAGGGCGAGATCAATCGCCTGTTTGAGAGCGCCGTCGGCGACTATGCCGGCGTGGCTGCGCCCGATCGCTTCCCGGTCGATCTTTACGAAGACAAGGACAACACCTACGTGCGTGCCGAACTGCCCGGCGTTGAACGTGCTGACATCAGCGTCGAGATGGTCGAAGATTACCTAACCATCACAGCCGCCCGTAAAATCAAGGACGGCGACAAGGAGGAATCATTCTCGTTCAGCCGGTCCGTTACGATCCCGGGTGTTGTACAGGCGGACAAGGTGGCTGCTGCCTACGAAAACGGCGTGCTGACCGTGACGTTGCCAAAGCGCGAAGAGGCTAAGCCCCGCAAGATCAGCGTCAACGTTAACTAAACCACAACCGCTTCATAGGAGAAAATTATCATGTCACTACTTAATTCTATTATGCCGGGTTTTACCCGTAATTTGTCCAATAACGACGAGGAAAAACCGGTTTCACCCGCGGTGAAGCCGCTCTACGAAGTCAAAGAAACTTCTGATGCCTACGGCTTGGTTGTTCAATTGCCAGGCGTTGCGAAGGACGGCCTGTCGATCACCTCCGAAGAAGGCACGCTCACCGTCCGTGGCGAACGGGGCTGGAAGCGCCCGGCTGGCTGGACATCGCTTTACCGCGAGTCGACGGATCTGCCGTTCGAATTGTCGCTGCAACACGAAAACGCGATCGACGTGGACAAGATTCATGCCGAGCTGCGCGACGGCGTACTTCGTGTGGCCTTGCCGAAAACCGAGGCACGCAAGCCGCGAAAAATTGCTGTCAGCTAAATAAAAAACTAACCACAACCAACAAAGCCGGCTTCTTTGCGGAGGCCGGCTTTTGCAAATGCACGCACCATTCGGCCCAATGGGTCGGCACGAAGCGCGGCGGACTTGGAGCGCTTCAACTTATAGGCCATGAGTTTCCTAAAATGGTCGATCGTTCACGCAGAGACGCGAAGCCGCAGAGAGGACTTTTTATATCCGCATAGGAAATCCCTCGTCGCGGAAGTGCGGGGGATCGGAAGCCGCGGAACAAACCTCTCCGCATCTTCTTCGTGTTTCCGCCCCTCAGCGTTTTCGCGATCCTTCAGTGAGAATTTCAAGTTAGCGGATTACGGGCTGAATCGGCTGCAAGCAGTCTCCTGCACATAGAAGAAAGCCAGTAGGCATAATGTATTCCAATTGGCTCTGGCGAGTGGATTGATGCGTATCTTTAGGGTCGTTACCCCCTCGTCTGGCTGCCGCAGCCGATCACTTGTGATCTATTAAATGACAAACACCTCTGAGCGTCGGTCCTGATGTACGGTGTTTTAATAGCCATTTATCTGGAAGGTTTGTCATTTAATAGATGACAAACGTTCGGCCGCTGGACAGGGAGGGGAAAGGGGGGAAACTGCGGGGACTTACGGTTGCGGACGTCGTCAACCGGTGTGCCATCAAATCCGCAACGACTTAAGAGCGGTACGGGAATTGGCTACAGCGACGCTTCGAAGCGCGTTATCAGAAGGTGGAGCCCGATCTCCGAGCGGGCTATTCGACGTTGTGGTTTGACCGAGCGAAACTGCGCGTTTGGGACAACGCGCACCACCTCTTCTGCACGATGCACTCGGTCGTGAATGTTTCTCAATTAAAGCCGGCCATCTCCAGTTCCTTGGGTAAAAGCTGGCGGCGAACCTGCGAAAATCGCGAAGGCGGTTACGTTGGACGTATGGATGACCCGGATCCCGTTCTGCTTTTTGACGGTGAGTGCGGATTGTGCGTGCGCTGCGTGCGATTTCTCCTGAAGGCAGATCGTGGGAGGAGGTTGCGATTTGCGCCGTTGCGGGGCGAGGCAGCGCAGACGTTTTTGCGTGAGCGTGGGTTGTCGGCCGATAATTATGAGAGCGCGCTCTTTATCACGGACTGGGGTCGGCGATTGGTTGTGGCTCCCTTGGTTCGGACTGATGCGTTGATCGGCGCCATCGGGGTTATGGGCAGCGCGTTGTCGCCTCTCGCGTGGCTGAAGCTTTTCCCGCGGACGTGGCGTGATGCGGCTTATCGTTGGGTGGCTCGGAACAGGCTGCGGATCTATGGGGCTGGAGATGTCGCTGAGTTATTGCGGGAGTTTGGTGCGGAGCGGTTTATTTTGGTTCCGTAGGATGTCTCAGATGGATCCGGTGGCGCGGTTGCATCGAAATCACTGCGTCGCTGGACAAGGGGGCGGGCGGCGTTACCGTGCGACCCATGAGCAGCCTTTTGAATCGTCTCTTTATCCAGAACCGGGAATGGGCGGATGGAATTCTCGCGCGTGATCCGGAGTTTTTCCAAAAGCTCTCGCGTCAGCAGTCACCCGAGTATCTATGGATTGGTTGTTCCGACAGCCGGGTGCCGGCGAACGAAATCGTCAATTTAATGCCGGGCGAACTGTTCGTGCATCGCAACATCGCCAATGTGGTGGTTCACACCGATCTGAATTGCCTGTCCGTGCTGCAGTTTGCGGTCGACGTGCTGAAAGTGAAGCATGTCATCGTCTGCGGGCACTACGGCTGCAGTGGCGTGACGTCGGCGTTAAGATGTGATCGAATCGGCTTGGCGGACAATTGGCTGCGGCACGTTCATGATATTTGTGAAAAACACGCTGGCTGCCTTCAGGCCGTGCCCGACGAGACGGGTCGGTGCGACCTTCTCTGCGAATTCAACGTCATCGAGCAGGTGCGGAACGTGACACAAACGACGATCGTTCAAGATGCCTGGGAGCGCGGCCAAACGCTGGCGGTGCATGGTTGGATCTACGGACTTAAAAACGGTTTGCTTCGAGATTTGCAGGTTACCGCCAGTTCCCTGTCCGAGGCGGAGCTGAATTATCGCACGGTGATCGCCGCGTCAGAGAAGCGTATTAAACGACCGTAAATATTGGCGGGGCGCCCTGCCGCAAGGAGGCAAATTCGAGACGGATCGCGAGTTTGCTGACATGGCCATTCAGCTTTGCGGCCCTGTGCCGATGGATGGGTTAGCGTCATGATTTTAACTCAAGCTCCGCTCAAAGAACATATTCTTCGGCAGGCGCAGAAGCTGCCTGCCTCTCCGCAGATTTTTAGCAAATTATGTCTCCTGTTGGATGACATGAACGCTGATTCCGGACAGGTTGTGGATCTGATCAGTGTCGATGCCGGCCTCTCCTCGCGTGTGCTGCGGCTGAGTAACAGTGTGTTCTTCCGGGGCAGCTTATCGGTGCAATCGTTGGACGAGGCGATTGGGCGTGTGGGTTTTCGGGAGGTTCATAAGATTGTCGGTATTGCGATGGTTGAGCAGGCGTTCAAGGACGGCCTGCCTTCGTACCATCTGAGTGCCAAAGCCATCTTCGAAAATTCTCTATGCTCAGCTCTCGCGATGGAGATTATTGCACGCTGCGCGGGTGAGGACGGGCACGAGGCCTACACGGCCGGGCTGCTGCGGCAGCTGGGCAAGCTCGTGCTCGGGCGTATTCTCGAAAAAGACCATCCCGGCGTGACCTGCCCCGAGGAGGGCGACCTATGCGCATGGGAACGCCAGCAATTCAATATCACCAGCGATGAAGTCACCGCATTGGTGTTGGAGGCGTGGAAGCTGCCTCCCGAATTTTACCATGGAATCCGGCACCATCACCTACCTGAAGCCGACCAGAAGAACGGGCCACTCGGCGCCATGTTGCATCTGTCGTGTTGGGTGGTTCAGATGCTTGGCCACGGGATGAAGTCCGAGGCGGCGGTCTGGGAACTCACGCCGCAGCGGCTTGGCCAGGCTGGCGTATCCGAGGAATACCTACGAGAGTCGGTGGAGGAGACAGGCAACGCCTTTAGGTCGCTCAAAGAGCAGCTCGGCATCGGGTAGGATCGGGTGGAATATTGAATCGTGGAGGTCGCCGAGGCCGCGGAGGAAGGCGGAAAAACGAACGACCTTCATCCGATTCTCCCAGATCCTCGGCGTGCCTTTCCGCTTCTCTGCGGTAAAAGACGGCCATAAAATTCCCTAACGGGCTCACGCAAAGACGCGAAGTCGCAAAGAAAACTTAACGATCTGCAGAGTAGAAAACTTCATCGCGGAAATGCGGAGAGGCGGAAGCCGCGGAACGAATTTCTTCACGTTTCTGTTTTTCGTGTTTCCGCACTTCCGCGTTTCCGCGATCCCTTTGTACGCATGGCGATTCTTTAGGCAGGGCTTGCAACGGAGGGGCGCGCGCGGTTTTTTCAAGAGCCCGCGGGTCTTTGCCAATTAGTGCGTGAAGATTGCCACTTAATACGCAGCAACGTCGGGCGCACTACGGTTTAATTATTCCTCCCCTTACTCACCTATCGTATGAAAACACCTGCTACTCCGCTCAGCACAAACCCGGCCCTGCTCCAATGGGTCGATCAAATCGTCAAGCTCACGAAGCCGGCGGCAATTCACTGGGTCGACGGCTCCCAAGAGGAAAACGAGGCTCTCTGCAATCTGCTCGTTTCGGCCGGCACTTACATCAAGCTCAACGAGAAGCTCTGGCCGGGCTGCTACTACTCGAAGTCCGATCCGGGTGACGTCGCCCGTGTGGAAGAGCGTACCTACATTTGCTCGAAGAACAAAGACGACGCAGGTCCGACCAACAACTGGGCTGACCCGGTCGAAATGAAGGCGAAGCTCAACGGGCTTTTCGCTGGTTCGATGGCCGGCCGCACCCTTTACGTACTCGCCTACTCGATGGGCCCGATCGGCAGCCCGATCAGCCAGATTGGCGTGGAGTTAACGGACTCCGCCTACGTCGTCACCAACATGCGCATCATGGCCCGCATCGGCCTGGCCGTGATCAAGGAAATCGACGCTGGAAAGTCTTTTGTTCCCTGCGTGCACTCGGTTGGCGCTCCGCTCGCCGCCGGTCAGAAGGATGTCACTTGGCCCTGTAACAAGGAAAAGTACATCACTCACTTCCCTGAGACCCGCGAAATTTGGTCCTTTGGTTCTGGTTACGGTGGCAACGCCCTCCTCGGCAAAAAGTGCTATGCGCTGCGCATCGCTTCCACGATGGCCCGTGATGAAGGTTGGATGGCAGAACACATGCTGATTCTCGGCGTCGAGAATCCCCAGGGCGAAAAGACCTACGTCACCGCTGCTTTCCCGAGCGCCTGCGGCAAGACCAACTTCGCCATGCTCATTCCTCCGGCCGCATTCAAGGGCTGGAAGATTTGGACCGTGGGTGACGACATTGCCTGGATCAAGCCCGGCAAAGACGGCCGTCTCTACGCGATCAACCCTGAGGCCGGCTTCTTCGGTGTCGCCCCGGGCACGTCGGACAAGACCAACCCGAACGCGATGATCTCCCTCGCGAAGAACACCATCTTCACCAATGTCGGCCTCACTCCTGAAGGCGGCGTCTGGTGGGAAGGCATGACCGACACACCTCCTGCTGAGCTGACCGATTGGCAGGGCAACAAGTGGACGCCCGAGATCGCGAAGGCCACGGGCGCCAAGGCCGCGCACCCGAACTCCCGCTTTACCGCGCCGGCTTCGCAGTGCCCGACGATCGACCCAGCCTGGGAAAATCCGGAAGGCGTGCCGATCAGCGCCATGATCTTCGGTGGCCGCCGCGCGACCACGATGCCACTCGTGTTCCAGAGCTTCAATTGGACCCACGGTGTTTACCTCGGCGCCACGATGGGCTCCGAAATGACCGCCGCTGCTGCCGGTACCGTCGGCCAGGTCCGCCGCGATCCGATGGCGATGCTGCCCTTCTGCGGTTACAACATGGCCGATTACTTCGGTCACTGGTTGAAGATGCAGAAGAAGGTCAAAACCGTCCCTGCGATCTTCCACGTGAACTGGTTCCGCAAGAGCGCCGATGGCAAGTTCCTCTGGCCGGGCTTCGGCGAAAACACTCGCGTGCTGAAGTGGATCGTCGAGCGCGTCAACGGCCGTGCTGCCGCCGTCGAAACCCCGATCGGTTTCGAACCGCAGTACAAGGATCTCGACTGGTCCGGCGCCAAGTTCTCGAAGGAAGAATTTGAGCAGGTCATGTCGTTCGATCGTGAAGCTTGGACCACCGAAGTCGTCAGCCAGGAAGAACTGTTCTTCAAGCTCCGCGACCGTCTGCCCAAGCAGCTCATCAACGAGCGTCAGCAGTTGATCAACCGCCTCTAATCCGGCTTTAGCATTGTTTTTACGAACCGCCCCTGGCCTGCGCCGGGGGTGGTTTTTTTATTTTCCGGTAATCGCGCTGCACGCACTGCCTTAAGTCGGTGCCAGCCGTGTCGATTGTAAGCGCTGATGACCGTTGTAAAACCTTCTCCGCTCAAGCTGCAGCAGATTGCCCAGCAATTGCCTGCTTCGCCACAGGTTCTGGCGCAACTCAACGAACTGCTGGTCGACGTCAATTCGGGTCTGGATGAAATCGCGGATCTTCTGCGGCGCGACACCGCTCTCGCCGCGCGCATCATTCGAATCAGCAACAGCGTGGCCTATGGCTCAGCCGGTGGCATCGCCTCAATCGAAGAAGCGGTGAATCGCGTGGGATTTTCGGAGGTTTACCGACTGACCGGACTTGCCGCGGCGACGCAGATGATCGATCGCAACCTGACTTTCTACGGATTTACCGCTGTTCAACTGCGCAACAACACCTTGGTCGTCGCCTTCGCGATGGACTCGCTCGCCAAGGCCGCGGGCGTCGATGCCCGCGTCGCCTACACCGCGGGCCTCATGCGCCTCGTTGGCAAACTCATCCTCGATCACTACGCGAAATCCGCTGCGAGCCTTCAGGAGCATTATTCGCGCTCCGGGTTGGGCGGATTGCTGGAATGGGAACGGGCGATCTTTGGCTGTACGAATGCCGAAGCGGGTGGAATCGTGATGTCTGGCTGGCATTTCCCCGCCGCCATCACCGAACCATTAAAGCAGCACTATTATCTTCAGCCGCCGACAGGCGCGCACAGTCGTACCGCTTGCCTGCTCAACATTGCCTGCGGCGTCGCGGCCGAGCTGGGGTACGGCCTGCCCGGCGAAGAAAAATACTGGGAGGCCACCGAGGCCAAAATGAACGCGGCCGGATTGTTCGACCATCACGTACGGCAGAGTGCGATCGACGCGAGCGTCGGCTTCGAAGCGGTCAAGACTTCGCTGGACTGAGGCTGGCTGCCCGGGTTCCGGGCGTGATGGCGCCAGCAAAAAATCTGGAGCTCAGGAAAGCGGGAAGAAAGATGGGCTGAGTATATTGCCGCTGTTGTCCGCAACCGGAACCTTTTCCTGTCCCGCTTTCCTGAGTTCCAGATTCAATCCGCATTTAGAGCATTTCAACAAATAGTGTAGCCGCGTCCATTGAGACGCGGGTTTGCGCGCTGCTCTGATGACCGCTGCCTAATTGCAGCGGCTACGGCTACAGTTTTACTAAATATGCTCTAATCACCCCAGATTTGGCTCGCTCGGAATATCACGTGGCGCGTCCGCCTGGCCCGTGCTAGGATGGCGGCATGAATTACCGCAAGCTTGGCCGCACCGGCCTCAAAGTTTCCGAACTGTGCCTCGGCACCATGCAGTTCGGCTGGACCACCGATGAGAAAAATTCGGTTGAAGTGATGGATAATTTTTTGGCGGCCGGGGGCAATTTCGTCGACACGGCCGATATCTACACCACGTGGGGACCGCGCGGACTGGCGGCGGCCGGCGAGACGGAAGAGATCATCGGGCGCTGGTTGAAGGCTCGCGGCAATCGCGCCCAGATTGTCCTTGCGAGCAAGGTGCGTGGACAAATGTGGGAGGGACCGGACGGCGAGGGACTCTCGCGTGCTCGTGTGATTCGCTGCTGCGAGGATTCGCTGCGGCGGTTGCAAACGGACCACCTTGATTTGTACCAATGTCACTGGGTCGACCTGGAGACACCGATTGACGAGACCCTGTCGGCGCTCGACGATCTCGTGCGCGCGGGCAAGGTGCGTTACATGGGCGCCTCTAATTATCCGGCGTGGCGATTGATGGAGGCGCTGTGGGAAAGTGACCGGCATAACCTCGCGAGTTTCGTCAGCTACCAACCGCAATATTCGTTGATGGAGCGGGCCGGCTTCGAAATCGAGGCAATGCCGCTCTGCAAGCACCATGGCCTCGGCGTCATGCCTTATTCCCCGCTCGCTGCCGGTTTCCTCTCTGGGAAATATCGGCGGGGCGTGAAAATCGATAGCACGCGGGCGTCCGAAGTGAACGAGTTATACGCCAACGAGCGCGGCTTTAAGCTGATCGACGAACTCGAAAAGATCGGCCGCGTTCACGGAAAGTCCGTCTCGCAAACTGCGCTGGCCTGGCTGCTCACAAACCCCGTTGTCACCGCTCCGATCATCGGGGCCAACACCGCGGTTCAATTGCAGGAGTCCCTTGGTGCGGCTGGCTACCGACTGACATCGGCGGAGATGCAAAGCCTGCACGAACTCACCAAATACCCAAAGAACTGGCGACCGATTTGGGACTGAGGATGGTCTGCCCGGGCCTCGAGAGCATTTCAAAAAAATGCTGTAGCAGTGTCGATGGAGACGCGGTCTCGCGCACCTCCGATCTGATGTTCGAATGGTAGGGACGGACCGCCGGGCCGTCCGGTTTGATGTGGCTGCTGGTATGCAACGTTGTCGGACGACCCGGTGGGTCGTCCCTACCTTTCCCTGCTTTGGCATGGTTGAGTGAAAGATGGTGGGAGGCCATTTCTCTGGTACCCGGGGCCTTTCCGAAACTTGTCGCCGCGCTTTCACTGAACGCAGCCTGTCCCGGATGAAAGTGTTCGCCTCGTGCGCTGATTGTTCGCGTAATTTCTGTAATGGAATCCGGTTTTTTCGCTCCCCGCGCATGCCCACTCGCAGCCTCGGCCTGGCCGCGCGACCGAAGACCTGCAGTGCGTTGGAATTGTAACTTTTCGGTTGGTTTGGGACCTGAGCGCCGCAGCGCCCTCATTGGCCTGTCCGCATGAGCGTCAAATTACACTTCAACGGCCTCACGGCCGCTGCGGCGACGGGAGATTCGCTCTTTACCTGTGCGGAAAAACTCGGGGTGTCCGTTCCAACCTCGTGCAAGAAACAAGGGAAATGCCGGGAGTGCGTGGTCGAAGTGAGCGATGGCATGGATTGCCTCTCTCTGCCGGGACCGGAGGAGCGTCATCTCAAAGGAGCATTCCGTCTCTCGTGTTGTGCTCGCATTGTGAAAGAGGCTGGGGAGCTGCATTGCCACACCATGCGCCGGGGCACGATGCGCATTGAAAACCAGGCCTTCGAACTGCCGGTTCACGGGCCGAAGTGGACGCTCGATCCGGCAGTAAAACGCGACGGCGATCGGATTCTGCTTGATGGCGTGGAAATCGATCGCGGCACCGGGCCGTTGCACGGACTCGCGATTGACCTCGGCACGACGACCGTCGTGATGCGGCTTTTGAATCTTGAGACAGGTTCGGTCGTGGCCGACTCGTCGTTCGAGAATCCGCAGCGTTTTGGCGGCTCCGATGTGATGGCGCGGATTCAGTACGACACCGAAGACCGGACCAAAACCTTGCAACGCACGCTTGCGGGCTACCTGAGCCGGGCGATTCAGGAATTTCCGGTGGACGCTAGCTCCATCTACGAAGTGGTTGTAGCCGGCAACTCGACGATGCGGGACTTGTTTTTCAAGCTCTCGGTCCACTCCATCGGTCAGAGCCCCTACCAGTCGATCACCGAACACGAAGTTGCCGCGGGCACACGGGCGTCGACGAGCCTGTCGGACGCAGCACGGCGGCTCGGACTGCCGCTGAATCCGAAGGCGCGCGTTTATGGGCTGCCCATTATCAGCGGCCACGTCGGGGCCGACGCGGCCGCTTGCATGCTCGCGGTCGATCTTGCCAATGAAGAACGTGTGATCGCGGTCATGGATATCGGAACGAACACCGAACTGATCGTCGGAAACAAGCACAAGGTCCTTGCCGCCTCCTGTCCGGCGGGTCCGGCTTTCGAGGGCGGGGAAATCATGTTTGGCATGCCCGGTCTGCCGGGAGCGATTGAGAAAGTTGTGCTCGATGACTCAGGCACGGCGACCGTCACGGTGATTGGCGATGCACCTCCCGGGGGGATTTGCGGCTCAGGGCTGGTCGACTTGATGAGCGAATTGTTGCGCACCGGGCGGATGAATGCGCTGGGCCGTTTTGAACACGCGTCGGGCGACTTCGTCGTGGTTGCGACCGAAGACCGGCCGATCACGTTCAGCGAGGCCGATGTGAATGCGCTCGCCCAGGCGAAAGGGGCCAACGTCGCCGGACTCCAGATTGCTTTTGCCGAGTACGGCATCACCTACGCGGATCTCGACGTTTTCTATCTGGCCGGTGGTTTTGGCCGGCATCTGAACCTCGAAGCTTCGAAGCGGATCGGACTCATTCCAAATATCCCGGCGGGGAAAATTGTTCAGGTTGGCAATGCTTCGGTGGAAGGCGCGTGTATCGCCCTGCTCTCGTGTGCCAAGCGCGCGGAACTGGAGGCACTCGTCAAACGGGTGACTCATTGCCGCCTCGAAACACATCCGGGGTTTTTTGATTACTTCGTCAACGGCTGCCAGTTTGCTCCGGTGGAAAACAGCAGTGGGAGTTCCGGTTTATGACGGATTCAGGTCAGCCGTCGTTCACCAAGTTTGAGCTGTTCGATTCGCATCCGAGCGTGGCGGTCGATGAGGCGGAGTACCGGCGGTTATTAGGTTATCCGAGGGCGCACGTGCCGGGTGCGCGCGCCGAAGAACTCGCCGCGGGGGCGCGACATTGGTACGCTGAAAACGGACAGCCCTGGGTGTATATGCGCGAGGTGGCGATGCGCGTTTCCGAAGGTGCACTGCAACTCGACGGGGTGGAGTTTGACTCGTCGCAACTGCGGGAGCATTTGCGGCAGGCTGGAGCGGAGCGTGCCCTGCTCCTGGCGGTGAGTGCTGGTTCTGGCTGCGAGGAGCACGCCCGCCAGCTTTGGGCGGAGGCAAAACCGGATGAGTATTTCTTTCTGGAGATTTTTGGTTCCTCCGTGGTCGAGCACCTCGTGGCAACCTCCAGCGGCCGGATCTGCGAACTGGCCGAACGCGACGATTTGCTGGCGGTGCCGCATTATAGCCCAGGTTATACCGGTTGGGACGTGGCCGACCAAAACAAGCTGTTTGATCTCATCGTCCGAGGATTGTCCAAGCCGTTTCCGGGTCCGCTCGAGGTGCTCACGAGCGGCATGCTGAAACCGAAGAAATCGCTGCTGGCGGTGATCGGTCTTGCGCCTCGCGCCGGGCGCTCGGCTGTGTCAGCGCAGATTCCCTGCACCGGCTGCGCCTTTTCGCCGTGCGGCTATCGCCGCACACCTTACCGGCACGCCTCTTTGCAAAGTGAGGTAAGTGTGGTTTCAGGTTCGAGAACGGCGCAGAAAACCGCGGAGTTTCCGCTGACGCGTGAGGGTGCCAGCTACACCGTCAACCTGCGTGCCTTGCGCAAATGGGCGGAGGAACGCGTGCAGCTCCAAGCTTTTCCTGATGGTTCGCTCGTGGCTAAATTTCGCTTCGACGGCACCACCTGCAAGAATCAGGGGCAACCGCTCGCGTTTGATTACACCGTAACGTTGAGCAGCCCGGCCGAGGGCTACATGATCCTGAACTCCGACTGCCGGCCTGCCCCCGGGGATTTCGGACACACGCTCATGTGCACTTACGTGAGTGACAGTAAAGGTCTGATGCAGACAATCGCCGGGGAAAAACCTCTGCTCGGTCGGCCACTCAATGATGTGCTTGGTTGGAGCCGATGCGCCGCGCCTTCAGGCTGTCATTGCAGCACCGACACCCGGACTCACAAATGGGGCTTGGTGCTTGAAGCGATTCATTTCGCGCTCGCTCGCGCCAAAACTTAAGTGAACTCTCTATTTATACCCCCGCATCATGATCAAGCTTTGTGAAATCAATCAGGCCGCAAAAGAGAAACTACCCCCGGCATTTCGCGACAAGTCTAACATTGGCGTGCATTACGTCGACGCCTTCATTTCGCCGATGAATGCCACGCTGCCGGACGCTGCGGCGACGCGCGTTTCGTGCAAACGCAAGGGCCTGCGCGTCACCCTTAGGGTCGGTGCAAAAAAAGGCGACGGCTTGATGCGCCGCCTGCAGGTTAGTCCGGATCCTGTGGTTATGCTGGACGCCGCACTTCAGGAGGCCGCGAAGGCCGCCGGCGTGCAATTGCAGGTCAATGCAACCGAGATTTTGATCGAGCCGTAATCCACTTCGTCAACTTTAAGCGAACCCCGAAACACCTCCAAAATGAAACGCGAACATTGGGAAATCATTAAGAAAGCCGCCCGCCTCGAGAAACTGGACAAGATCCCGATGGCCCTGATCATCGACAGCCCGTGGATTCCCGGCTACGTCGGCGTGAAGCACATGGATTTTTTCTTTGATCCTGAAGTTTGGTTTCAGTCGCACTGGAAGATTCATCAGGAATATCCTGATATCATGTTTGTTCCAGGCTGGTGGTGGGAGTACGGAATGGCGGCGGAGCCGTCCGTGTTTGGTTCTAAGATCAAGTTCTGGCAGGACAACACGCCGAGCGAATATCACATGCTCTTTAATATCGAAGACATGGATAAATTCCCTGAGTACGAGGTGGAGAACGACGCCTTCATGGCGATGACTCTGCACCGCATTCGCTCGCAGCGCCAACGCGTGCTCGATACGGGGGAGATTCTGCCCTTTGTCACGGCGCGTGGTCCGATGTGTACCGCCGGCTTTGTTCGCAGCACGACTGACTTCATGATCGATCTCGTGGAGAAACCGGAGTGGGCGCACAAGCTGCTCGATCTCTGCACGCGCATGATCATCGACTGGCTCAAGGCCCAGGCGAAGGCCATGGGCCCGACCGTGGAAGGGATCTTCCTCTTGGACGATATTGTAGGGTTCGTTAACGAAGATCACTACATGGAGTTTTGTCATCCCTACCTGAAGCGCATTTGCGACGCCTTCCCGAAGGACTGGGTTAAGCTTTATCACAACGACGCCAACGTCGAAGCCTGCCTCGACCATTTGCCGGATGTTGGGTTCAACATGCTCAACTGGGGCAAGCAGACCGATATCGCCGACGTGAAGGCCCGCGTCGGCAGCCGCATGTGTCTGATGGGAAACGTGAATCCGCTCGAAGTCGGCGTTCGCGGCACCCCGCAGGAAGTTCGCGCGGCCACGCTCGACGTCCTGGAAAAGGGTGGCGACCGCGGCATGATTCTTTCCGTAGGCGGCGGCACCAGCCCGGGCATGCCCCGCGCAAATATCGTCGCGATGCAAGCCGCCCTGGCCGAGTTCAATAAAGCCCATTTCGGCCGTAGCTAACCTTTAAAGTCACCTAATATGCCTGACTACGCTTTGATGAACCAGTACCTCTACGAGGGCAAAGCCAAGGAAGTTGAACAGATGACCCGGGACGCTTTGGCTGAAGGTATCACCGCACAGGAAATCCTATCGGAAGGCCTCATTGCCGGCATGAGTGTCGTCGGCGAGGATTTTAAAAACAACATCGTCTACGTTCCCGAGGTGCTGATTGCGGCGCGAGCCATGAAAGCCGGTATGGGCGTGCTGAAGCCACTCTTGAGCGTCAAGGGCGCGGCGGATAACTCTGCGGGCCGGTTGCTCATGGGAACGGTCCGTGGCGATCTACACGACATCGGTAAAAACCTCGTCTGCATGATGGCCGAGGGCGCGGGTTTTCAGATCAAGGACATCGGCGTCGATCAGAGCGTGGAGAAATTCATGGCGGCTGCGGACGAATTCAAGCCCGACATCATCGGTATGAGCGCGCTGCTCACTACGACGATGACATACATGAAAACGGTCATCGATGGATTCAATGTGCCCGGTCACGATCATATCAAGATGGCGATCGGTGGCGCGCCGATCAGCCAGATGTTCGCCGATGAAATTGGTGCGGACGGCTACGGCGCCGATGCATCGAACGCGGTGGATCTGTTCATGTATCTGGTGGGTAAAGGGCCGGCTCCGACGGCAGCGGCGAAACGCGGAATCGAGCCGACCGACGCCGCGCCGGCCCCTGCCTGATATTCCGGTTGGTGCGATCTGCATGAACCTAAATTCCTCGAATTAGAAACCACTAATTAACACTAATTACGGGTAATAATTGGAGTAAGCTGTGCGACCTCTTGCTTAAGAACCCACCCGCAGGTGAAAGTGATTTTATTTTCTGAAAACAACATTCACCTCATTACCATTTATTAGTGTGGATTAGTGGTAACTTCAGCTGCGTTTTTAAGGATAAAAGCTACTGCCAAACACACATCTCTCGAAATGACTACCCCGACAAAGCCGAAACTTCTGCATAAAATCATCCGCGAACGCCCGCTCGTTTGCGATGGCGCCATGGGCACCCAGCTCATGCTGTCCGGCTTGGAGCAGGGCTCCTGTGGCGAAGCGTGGAATCTATCTCATCCTGACCGCGTGCTGGCCATCCAACGCCGCTATGTGGAGGCAGGCGCCGATTGCCTGATCACCAACACCTTTGGCGGCAGCCGCCTCATGCTCCGTCGTCACGGCTATGAACCGCAGCTGGCCGAGATCAACCGCGCGGGTGCCCGGATTGCGCGCGAGGCGTTTGGCGGTCGACGCGGGTTCGTGCTTGGTGATATTGGGCCGTTGGGCGCGATTCTGGAGCCCTATGGCGATCTTACGGTGGCCGATGCCCAGGCGGCACTGGAAGAGCAGGCGGGTGTGCTCGTCGCGGCCGGCGTGGATGCGCTGATTATAGAAACCCAGACCTCGCTCGAGGAACTCGGGATTGCCATTGATGCGGCCAAGGCGGTCAACGCGCCGTGTATCATCGCTTCGCTAGCCTACGACCTTTCGGTGGATGGCACGTTTTATAAAACCATGATGGGCGTCTCGCCCGAGCAAGCCGCTGAACTCGCAGAGGAACGCGGAGCCCATATCATCGCGCTGAATTGCGGCACCGGCATGGATATGAAAGGTGCGGCGATGGTGGCGCGACTCTATCGCGACCATTGTTCGTTGCCGATCATGGTGCAGCCAAATGCAGGCCTGCCCGTGTTGGAAAACCTGAAGGCGGTTTATAAACAGTTGCCGGCAGATACCGCCCGCGCGGTGCCGGAAGTTTTGGCAGCTGGTGCTGGCATCATTGGTTCCTGCTGCGGCAGCACCCCTGAACACACCCGCGAAATCCGCCGCATGGTGGACGCCACGATGGCTAAGAAGTGATGGGAGTTAGCGGCAATCTAAATAGTTTCGCTCATATGAAGCGTCCGGTTTTGTTTTTGTCGCCTTGGTTTGGAACGTGGACCGGCATCGTCATTTTCGTGCTCGGCTTGGGCCTCCCGTCGGCGCGCGCCGGCAGTGGCTTTAGGGATATCGCCTATTTCGAGGAGGGCACGGTTGCGAACCTGTCCATCGTCGTCGAATACAAGCCCGATGGGAGCCGAAGCATCAACGTTCGCTTCGACCGCTCGCCTCATGGCAGCACCCTGTTTTTCCACCGCGAGCAGTGGCAGGTTTTTGCGGGCCAACTCGGCCATGCGAAAGGCGCCCCCGAGGGCGTGGAGCAGAAGTTTCCCGACCTCGCCTCGCCGGGTGGCGGTCTCCTTCGGATGTCGTTCGTCCGGCATGGCGGCGAAATCAGCCTCACGCTGATCAATCAGCCCGACAAAGGCGACAGCGACCCCCCGGTGCCCTTTCACCTGGCCCCGGCCGACTTCGATCTTCTCCTGAAGGCCATAGTTGAGGCCACCAAGGCGGAGATCATCGTGAGCGCGACCTCCGCGGCTGAGTTCGCCCGGTTCCGGGCGGACCTAGGCACGCGGTTCACGGCGGAGCAATTGCAGGATTTCGACACCGCCATCCAGGAGTTGCAGCTCGATGCGACGAATAAGGGCAAAGCCACCGCAGCTGACCGTGAGGCTGACATGCTGGCCGTCGTCAACCGGAAGACTTTCCCTGATGCGGTTCTGCTCGGTTGGCGCGCCAGACGAGTCCGTATCCTGCGTGAATTCCCCGAAGCCAGGCGGCTGATCGAGCAGGACACGGCCGAAGTGGCCAAAACGGCTGCCACTGGCACGCCCGAGTCGGTCACGAGCCGGCTTGCCAGCGAAAAGCAAACCCTCGACAAACTGCGACGCGACCGTGACGACACCCTGCGTCGTCTCAATGAACTGACCCAAGTAATCGGCAGGCCCGAGTAGTTTGTTTCAACTAGGAAGCCGATAGCCGTTGAAGGCAACCAAGCTGGCAACGGCATTCACTCCTACGATCGCGTGAAGCGTCGAACCTTTGCTGATCCGGACGGCACTTTCGCCGCGCTCGCACCGCAATACCGCTCAGACTTGCGATGGCTCTTCGGCTCGAACGCGGCACTTCCTACGATCAGAGCGAGGCTGGTAACATTTACTCTTGGCGAACGGTTCGGCGTCCGCATGCCACAGCCATCTTAATCACGCTTGAGGCTGGGGCCCCAATACCGAAACGAACGGACATAATAATACCAAGTCGAACCGCTACGCCAGTCGCGCTTCAAAGCCTGGTAAAACATGGCTCTGGCCTCGCGAGGACTTTGCTTCGTCAGAATACGCCCTGCATAGCGGTACAAACTCGCGGCTTTCCCTCTTCGGATGCGCTGCGGAATGGCAGACCAGCTCGCATATTCATCGTAAAGCCGCCCAAGCTCAACGAGGCTGGCGACATGCTGGTGCGACAATGAATCCCGGTGCTTTCGGTAAAGGCAGGTCGATTTACGGGTGAATCCAAACTTATGCCCGGTGGCCGCCAGGCGAAACCACAATTCTGTGTCGTTGCAGATCGGGTACCGAAGACTGATCATCCCCGATCGGATCAAGGCGTCACGGCGAACGATGGCAGAGGAAGGCAGAATACCAAACTCACCCCGGTAGAGCGAAACCGGGAATGCCGCGATAAACGCCGCGGTTTGAGGCTTTTCGCGGAGATACCGGCGAGTTTCCGATTCAAAAACCGTCGCGGCGGAACAAACAACGCTTAACCCGGGTTCAGCCATCATGCTCACCAGGTCTTCGAGATGACTTGGCATCCAGAGATCGTCCGCATCGAGCAGAGCCACCCACTCTCCAGCCGCTTGATTGATGCAATCATTGCGCGTGGTGGGTTGACCCTTGTTAATGTCACGATGGGAAAAAGTCACTCGTTGGGAAACCTTCCCGGCGAAATTTCTGACAATCTGCTCGGTCTCATCCGAGGAGCCGTCCTCGGTAACAATAATTTCCCAGGACGAATAGGACTGCGCACCGACGCTTTCGAGCGTCTCCTGTATAAACCTTCCTGCGCGAAAAGCAGGAATACATACACTCACCAATGGGGTTGTGGTGTTCATCAAAACAGGAAAGTCGTTGGTTATGCGTTGATCTATAGCAACGGGAAACAGGGAGGGCGTGCAAGGACCAGGTCAAAATAATTGGACGTATAGGTACTTTGTCTTATGGGGGTCCATTCATGAGCTTAGCTGTGCCGTATATTTTCGGTCACAAAAACCAGCTGACATCGCCAAAATCGAGTCTCAAGTGACACGAATATTGGCCAACGTCCAAACCAGCAACTCATGGGTCCGTCGACAACAGCAAGAGTGCCTTTCGAATTTGGATGGTGGGCCCACTGGGATTTGAACCCAGAACCAAAGGATTATGCTTACCACTTCGACTTTTGCCGCCGGACTTCAGGGGTGAAATCCGTGCGTGGTCTGGACCATGCCTTCACCATGCCGTTGCCGGTTTAGGTGGGTGATTATGGTCTCTACACCTTCATGTATCCGAAAATCCGGTACACGCTTGGCTCGGCGTTGGGTCGCCCTTGCGGGCAGGCCGTTCACCGAATTTACACCTGACTACTGGCGGATTTCCCCGCCAGCGACCCAGTTTTTTCGCTAAGTCCTCTGCTCTAACCGTTGAGCTATAGGCCCACTGAAAATCCAAAGAACTTTTCGAGGGTGTAGGGCCATCTGCGCCATCTCAACTGCAATTCTGAAAAATTATAGGGCCGCGCGAATGCGCGCCTTTGTTCTCTCATATTTCCACTCCGTCCACTGGGGGGCAGCGCAAATCTGCATAGGAGAAGAGGGGTAATGCGGAACTCAGGAACTCTGGAACAGGGCAGGAGGAGAAGGGGTAGCCGCATTTCTCAGATCGGTAGCCCCCGCCCCAGTGCGAGGCGGCTTCCTGATTTCTTTGCGCGCATTTTTGTCGGCGACGATCAGCTAGCGCCGCGGCCACATGGGCGGACGCCTCATTTCCGCTCGGATTCTCCTCCGAGCGGGTCGCGCCTTTTGGTGTTGCCGAACTCGCTTTCGAGACCCCGCTAAAGCCCGGCGTTTTGCTAAATGACAAAAAACATTGACACCGGCATACGAGAAAGTAATGTATGGTTCATAATAATTATGAATACACTTTTCGCTGCCATCACGCTTCCTACCCAGGTCGGAGATATTCTCAGCTTCGTCATCATGACCGTGATCGCTTTCTGCACGATCACGGCGATGGGCAAAGTGATCCAGGCGTGGAAACATTGGGTTCATGGGGATGATGCTTTCGCTGAATTCAAAAGCGCCTTTTTGATCGCAGGCGTGCCCTGGTTGATCCAAGCCGCCTTCAACGGCGTCGGTCTTTACTCACGGCTGGGCATTCCGCTCGTGCCATCCGCGGCAACGGGCCTTCCGACCGAGGTGATCGATCTCATCCAGTACGGCCTTTGGATTCTTTGCGCGTCGTCTTTGTTGATCGGAATTTTTATCGGCGTGGAAGGAGTCCAGAAAGCCAATCGCGGTGAAGAGGGCATGCGCCAGATGTTCGGCGGGGTGGGCATGGCGGCTTCACCGTATCTGATGATTGCGGCGTTCAAGATTGGCGGCTATTGGACCGCGCTGGGTCTGCGGTTTATCTAAAACCAGAGGACATATCCAATGAGCCGCAATCTTGGGGAGCGGGTAACTCCCACCAACGCCGGGCCGGATTCCAAAGGCATGATGAGTGTCTGCGGGTGGGAATTGGAGGGGACAACTGCCTTCTATCTGGTGGCGGGTGCAGTGGGATTCATGGTGCTGATGTTTTCTCTGCAAGGCGTGCCCTTTGTCGCTCGCATCGGCGTCGCGCTACTCCCGGTCATTGGTACGGTGCTCTGGGTAAAGTTTATGGTGCACGGGCGTCCCCCGGGCTTCCAGGTCGACAAGCTCGATAAATGGATCTTTGGCGGGAATTTTTGTCAGCGGCCCCAAAAATGGACGAAGTGGCGGCACCCGCGTAGCGTTGTTCTGGCTGAGGTGATGGCCAAGGAGGCGCGTCATGGCTGAGGCCCCCAATGGATGGTTTCATCAGGACGTGCTCTTTTTTGGGCGCAGCCTGAGTCCGGCGACGGTGTTTTCGCGGGGAGCGGAGGTGCATATGCCCGAGCTGAAATCGGCCGATGTCGGCACACGCGAAGCCTATTACCACGGTCTTGGCACTTGGATGAACACGCTTGGCGTGGACGAGGCCGTGCAATTTCAGTGGCGCGTCGATTCGGACTATGAATCCGAACTCGAAGGCTATCGCCAGCAGACGGTGGAGCAGGGGGCGCGCGGGTGGTGCAAAGCGGTGCGCGACGAGCGCTACCTGCGCTTCAAGCAATTGATGGAGCAGGGGCAGTTGCGCCGTGAAAAATTTGAAGTCTGGGTGGGGAAACGTGCATCGACGCTCCCGAAGAGAGGCCTGCAAACGGCCGCGCAGTTCGATGGGTACATCGCGCAGGTTTCGAAAACGCTGGCCGACCGTTTGGAGGGGTTTGGTTCCCGCATGCCGGAATGTCATGTTGACCTGATGGATGATGCCGCGCACTTCCGCTCGTGGCGTTCATTTTTGAACCCTAGCCTCCGGTTAGTGGGTGAAGAGCGGACGCAGGGCATGGATCGCCGTGCCACGATTTTAGAAAATTGCTGGCCGGGTGGGGGGGTGAGCACCACGGACGGCGAAGGTGTGATCTACTTCAAAATGGATGGCTACTATCATGCCTTCCTCGTTTTGCGGCAGTGGCCGCTGGAAACTTATTTTGGCATTATCTGGGCGCTTACCTCGGCGCTCGGGCAGAACTACAGCTACACGCTGAATTGTTACCCGCTGGACCCGCAGGCGGAGATCAAGAAAACCAACGTCGAGCTCAAGCGCGTTAATCGCAATGCCGCGCAAGACGAACAGGAAGCGGCGCAGACGGTGGCGCTCAAGAAGAAGGCCAAGATCGCAGCGCTGCAAAGTGGATTCGCGCGTCCGTTTTCCGTGCTGCCGGTCATTCGGGTATGGAACGCCAAGCTCGATGTTCTTCAGGGTAAACTAGCAGAGCTGAAGGAGGCCATCATTTCGATGAACGGCGCTCGGTACGCGCATATCGAGGAGCCGTCGACCGCCAAGCACATCTTCTTTGAAACACTGCCCGGTTGGTTAGGCGGCCGTTACCGCGGCTGGGATCTTTTTGCCGTGGCCGGTGCCGATCCCACCGTATGTTTTCTCCAGGACATGGTTCCCCTTTCCTCGTCCTACACGGGTCACATGGATGAAGGAGAAGCGATGTGGGAGGGCGACAAGGGCAACTTGGTGGGAGTGCGCGCGTTTGCCAACGGCGTGCCGCAGCATGGCTGTGTCATTGGATCGACCCGCGTGGGCAAAAGTTCTCAGGTCATCGATTATGTATCCCAGACGGATTGCTTCATGGAATTCCGTTCGATCGTCGAGGAAGGCATGTCCTATGCGTCGGTGGTGCGCCTGCTCGGTGGTGAATCGTTGGTTCTGAATCCCGATGGCGACATCACGCTGAACTACTTTGATACGCAGGGCGTGCCGCTCACGCAAAGTCAGATCACCTTGGGAGCCGGGCTGCTTGGCGTCATGGCCGGCCGCGCTCTCGATCCGGAGGTGAACGTCGACCGCAAGGCGATGTACTCGGAGTACATAAATAGCCTCTATCAAAAGGTTTGGCAGGACTGGTGCATGATGAATCCTGAGGGCGAAATGACTGCCGCGCGTTGGGCGATTTTGATCGAGGAGATTCGTCGCGGCCAGGGTGTCATGGACGCCCTCGGCACGCCGGAAATTTGGTCTGACCTGCATGCTCAGCGGGCGGAAAATCCCGGAGCCGTGGAAGCGCGTCTGGCGGCCATCAAAGAGGAGGACGTGATCGCGTTTTCGCGGCGGCCGGAAACCGCTGTGCTCACACGTAACGTGGGCATGGCGTTTTTGAAGCCTGAGGAATTTCCAACCCACTCTGCGCTGGTCGAGACGATGCAGTTTTCGCCCATGGCGCATCACGATGAGCCCGAGGTGATGCGGCTTTCTTCACGGTTGCGTTCCTGGACGCGGTACGGTGGTCAGGGTCGGCTGTTCGATGGCCCGAGTAACCGCAGGATCACTGGCCGGCTGGTTCACTTTGAACTCTCCCTGATCCCCTCGTCGAATCCGGAGATGAAGGAGGCAGTCCTTTTTCTTTTGGGGAACGTCATCAGGCAGCACGTCATGTCTCTGCCGCGTGGTTGGAAAAAGGAAGGTATCTACGAGGAGCCGAGTCGCTATATCAATGTCGGCGGGGCCAAGGACCTGTTCTCCGAGCTGTACGCCCAGATGGCCAAATACAGTTACCGGATCTTGCCTGTGACGCAGCAGTACGCACAGCTGGCACAATCGGAGTTGCGGCCGATCATCTTCGGAAACTCGAAGCAATACTGGTTGTTCAGGCAAAACGACCTGCACGATATGGATGATCTGGGGGATGCCGTTGGGCTTTCCGACGCAGTCAAGGGGATGGTGCGTGGTTATTCGGCTCCTGAGTTTCAAACCGAACCCAACCGATTCTCGGAGATGGCCATTTGGTGCCAGGAAGGAAACGGGAAGAGCTGTGGCACGGTGCGAAACTACGCGACGCGTGAGATGCTCTATGTTTCGGAGAGTTCGGGTGACGTCTTCGACCAGCGCATGAAGGCACTCGCAGAATACGAGGATCCCGTGATGGGCGTGATGGCGGAGGCCGAAAAGGCCGAAAACAACCGGCGGGCAAAGAAGAAGCCGGCCCGGACTATTTGAGGAGAATCTTTATGAAAAATTCAGCAATCATCTTAATGGCGTTGATTTTGTTTCTTGCGGGTTGTTCGAGCTCGACCGTGGTGCGCTCCGGAGGCACCGCTCTTGGTGCGGTGGCCGGTGGCGCGGCTGGGTACGTGCTCGGGCACAAGGATCCCAAGCTGGCTGTGGCTGGCGCGGGATTGGGTGCATTGGCCACCGGACTGGCGATGGGCAAGGACCCTGCGGTGCTCCAGGAGGGCTTCGACGAGGGCTATGTCCGCGGACAATCGGATTCGATCAAGCGCCAGGTATTTCTTCGATATTCACTCGAAGAGCGGCCGATGCCAGGTGCAAACGAAGAGGGGAAGCCCGTGTATTTCAAAGTGCCCGGCCCAACCGTGACTTCGGACGGCCGTAAACTCGAACCACATTACGTGGTCGTTCAAACTGTAGAATAAACAAAGGAGTTAATAATGAAAAAACTGATACAATGCATCATTGCAGCACTGGTTATTATTGCCCCAGTCCAAATGTTCGGCCAGCTGGCTGTTGCCATCGCGGCCGACCCCATGGCCGAAATACGGTGGCTTTCAGGCGAGCTGCCTCAATGGATTCAATCGATCACGCTGGCGAAGCAGCAAATCGACAATGCCAGAGAAATGATCAGCCTGGTCGGTCATCCCGAAAAAATTGCCGGCGCGGTCATGAATGAAATCGGTAGCGTACTGCCCGAATCCTTCGTTGCCGACGCGATGCCGACTGTTACCAACGCACTCGCACTCAGTGAGGCCGGCTTTGAACTGCGCAAGTCGGCGAAAGCGTTGAAAAAGGACGTGTTCGATGTCCCTGCGAATTACAAAGTGTTCGGGAAAAACTTTAATCGAAATCGGACCCGGTATGTGGAGATGGCGTTGGAGAATTCCCTGCGATTGCGGGTCAGCAAGGCGGCTGAGGACAAGCGCGCGGTCGACACGAAGGAATTCGCGTTTCAGCAGCAGACGCTCACGAAACTGCGCACAGCAGCAACGCAGACGGAAATCGAGCTGCATCAGGCGAATTTGACTGCCTCGAAGCAGCGCATGGATCTCGCCGGCGATAGGGTGAAGCAGGCGGAAACCGAATTGGCTGCTTTTAATAAACAGCTGGATCTGGCCGACCGGAAGAAGGTTGAACAAGAGGTGGAGGAAGCGGAGACGGTGAGCGCGGAGCTGCAAAAGTGCGCGGACAACACGATCAAAATTGGTGGAGACCTGATCAACAGCCTGCCGGTAAAATTCCAATTCTAAGCGATGCGATTTGGTTCGGTAAAAATGGGGGTTCTGTCGGTGGCTTCGCTTGTGGGCGGAGCCACCTCTCTTTCTGCGCAGACCGCGCCGCAATGGACGCAGTCGCTCATCACGCTCACGCAGATATTCGACCCTGCGACCGTCTTCACACCGCTGCAGCCGTTATTGGAAAAATTCGAACTCGTTTTTACCGCAATAGCTTTCACGGTTGTTCTCATCGCAACCGTCCTCCGGGTGGCCCGGGCCAGGACCGGTGATGAAAGTATGGGATGGGTGGCTTCGACGATGGCGATCGTGGCCTTTATGGCGCTAACTTCCTCTCTTTCGATGAGCAACTTTTCCCTCAACCGGAAGATCTTTGACGCCGGGGACGCCGTTACCGCGTGGTCGGGTTACGATAAGTTTAATATCATCAGGACTGCGTGGTATACGATGCTCTTGAGCACGCCTGCGTCCTCTCCCGCGGGGGAGGTGCTCGCTACGGGGCAACAAGTCCTGGCTCCGACCCCGCAGACGCCGACCGCGGCGGAGCGGCTTGAGAGCTGGAAGGTGGGAGCGTGGAAAGCGATCAAGAAGACGGTGGGCGGAAATTTCGCCGCTGAAAAGAGCGCAGAAACAAGTCTCACGCTGTTCATCATGCTGATCATTCCAACACTCACGCTCTTGCTGGCCATACTGCTGATTTTGATGGGGGAATTTCTGCGTGCCATGTTGTTTTATTGCATGGGAATTTTTGTGCCTTTCATGATTGGTTTGTTGGCCTTCCGCCCGACCCGGGGGGCGGCGACCAGTTTTCTGACCAAGTACGTGACGGTGGCTCTGTGGTCGGTGGCGTGGGCCCTGGGTAATGAGATTTGTCTTTCACTGCTGACTGTCGCTACGAATTGGATCGTTAACAGCTGTCAGGCCGTGGTGGCATCGGCGACCGCCGCGACCCCGGCGACGACGCCACTCGGATTTGGAACCAGCGGGCTCTTGGTGGCGGCAGCCCCTCACATGGCCTGGGGGTTACTTTTTGTCATCGTGATGCTCGTGATGTTTGTCGCAGTTCTTTTGATTGGGAGCGTTTTTGTCGCCCCTTATGCCTTCAGCGCGATGATTGCAAAAGGAGCGTCATTTACCGGCGGATTGCTTGTCGGAGGTGTCGGGCCAGCAGCCGCCTCGGGTGCAAATGCGCCAGATGGCGGAAGCCTAGTGGTGGGAGGCTCGGCCGCGAAAGGCGCATCAGGTGCCGGCAAAGCGAGGACTGGTTTGGGGGGGCGTATTAGTTCAGCAATGTCAGTAGCGGCTTCTTCGATGGAAGGTGTCTCAGAACGCGGCGGCATATTGAGCGGCATCGCTGGATTGGGGGAAAAATTGTTTTCAGGGAGTGCGGACTCCATGGGATCTGCGGGTGCAGCCGCCCCGGGTACCGCGCTGGCGATGGACGAAGCTGAGAGCGCGAGTCAGCCAAGTGCGCGCGTGGCCTCTTCAATGATGAAGACTTTTTCTGCTGGCAGGGGACCTGCCTCAAGAATTGATGCGGAGGCCGCTCGCTCGATGGGTGGTGCGACAGGGGCTGGAGCCTCACACGGGGCACGGTCAATGCGGGAGCGGGCGAAGTAACGCCACGCACCAATAAGCGCGCCGTTCGGGCGAAATTTTGCGAAGTCCCCCCCCCCGGCGTTCCGGCTCTCGCGTAAAGGGCCGTCTTTCGGGCGGTGGTCCGGTTATGCGCAATAAATTGTGCGGCGAGAAGAATCCGCTCGATTCTTGTGCAAGGGGTGGCGGAATTGTCGGAGTATGGTAACCTTTGTTGATGAGTTTCGCGATAAATCACGGCTCGCTGGTCCTTTTCCTCTCAGGCCTCAGTACTCAGGCGAATTGTGGGTGAGTCTTCTTGCCCTCGATCGATGCCCGCCGACACGACGATTTGGAATGATTTCCTTTTCAGTTAAGCGAGCGTCGTGACGCTGCGGATACCGAACCCGTTAGCACTTGCCAATACCTCCTGTTTTACAAATAATTTCAGCATACATTTAATCCGCTTCGTATGTCCCCTTCTTCTGTTAGCGATGCTGCACCGCCCGCCAAGTTAGAGTATCTGGATTTCCCAGTTAACGAGCCCGTTGGCCCAAAAGAGGCTCCGCCCAAGCAAAGACCGGCAAAAAATTATTACGTCTGGGAGATGGCCGTGAAGGGAAAGAACGTCGCCATCCATAAGATCGAAGATTACCCGATTTTTTTCCGCCTATTCCAGCGTTACTGCAAAGAGAATTCGATTAAGCGGAAACTCTATATTCGCCAGCTCAACGCGAGCACTTGGGTATTATTTTCGAAGAAAGAAAAGGAAGCCGCACCGCCGAAGTACATCACCGATCAAATGGATTTCCGTACCTGTGGACGGTTCAAATTCTATGCGGACAGGCTTCAAGACGGAGAACGGCTGAGTTTATCCGAACGCGATGCCAAGGGAGCGCGTCGTGCCTGGAACAATTACTACGGCCGCAAACGCAACCCGGGGCGTCGCTGCGTCATCACCAAGTTGAAAGTCTCCAAGTCGGTCGTGGTGAGTGTCGAAGCGATCCCCGATTAGAGTTAAGGACAAAATTCATTGACAAGGGAAGTAGATTATTGCTTCATGGGTGCGTGTCGTGCCTTGAGCCATTATCGCAGTATTTGAACGCGCGCCTTCTCGGCCAGCGTGAGGCAGTCAATGAGTTTGCTACAACGGTCGCTGTCTCGCTCAACGGGCGGGCGAAGGCGAACCGAACCAAAGGATTCATCTTCATGGCTGGGCCAACGGGTACCGGGAAGACGGAGATGATCAATCTGACTGCCGAGTTTCTGTATTCCGACAACGCGGCTGGACGGTATCATCGCTTTGATATGGCGGAGTACATGCACGCGGATTCGGTCAACCGGCTGCTGGGTTCTCCCGGACAACCGTCATTGCTTGGCCGGGCAATTGATCGATTGAATGAAGCCGCGGGGCCAACCGGGACTGCTTTCCTGCTCTTTGATGAAATCGAGAAAGCTTATAGAGGATTGATCACCGTTCTTCTAGCTTTTGATGCGGGGCGGGTGACGACCAATGACGGTCAAACTCGTGACCTCTCTCGATTGTTTGTATTTGTAACGTCCAACGTAGGTGCGGCTGATGCCGCCAACATGAGCAATGTCCCTTTCGCGATGATCAGGGACAAGGTTTTGATGATGGCGGAAAAGGAATTTCGAAAAGAGACGGTGGCACGTTTCGACGCGAAGATTGTGATGAGGCTCCTCTCGCTCGATGTGCAGCGCGAGATCACAACCCGGCTGTTGAGGAATGAAGTGGCGGCACAACAGAATCATTACCTGCGGCCGATCCAGTTTGATGAAGGCGTAATCAATTTCCTGATACGAAAAGGGTTCACGCCGGACATGGGTGCGAGAAATTTACGCGCCACCGTGGAAAGACAAGTCGGGGTGGCTTTGCTACCCTGGGAGGGGCACTTTGACGATGAAGCCTCAGGGGATCGCTATTCGCGCACGCTATTGCTGCGGGAGGACCGTGCAGAGCAGCGATTGGTGGCGGTCAAGACGGCGGACGAGGAACGCGCTCAAGAATTAAGGCTGCTCTTAAATGAGGAATCAGCGCATGGGACCCTCGTCCCCATGGAGGAGGAGAAGGCGTGAAGAAATATATGGATTTCGGCCTTTGGAGTAGTTCTTTACCGGGCACCTCCCGTGAAAAAACTGTTACAATGGTTAAATATAACCTCGGAATATCGTCCAAATTGGCGGCGATCTTGGCGATACGCAGATATTCGGCTATTTGTTTGTCGCTCTTGACTATCTCGGTCAGCCAGCTTCAACGTCGAGAGGCTTAAGCTCAAGCGGGAGGGGGATTACATTCTTCTCCGCTGGTGCCCGATTCACGACCCTGTTCCAGCATCTAAAATGAACGCCATCCCTGCAAAAAACTCCGAAGACACCCGACCTTTCTCCCATGTGGAAGTTCTGGATTTCACCAAGGAACCGATTTTGGTTCAGGAAGCGGTAGATTACTACTGCACATTAAGTCCGGAGCGCGGACAATGGACGGCGGAGCAGAGAAGTCGCGTCACGATCCGCACGGAGTGCAAGTGGGGCAGGGTTCCGATCGGCAACCAGGTTTTCATGCTCTCTGAGTTTGGCGAGGGACCACGTACACCCCTAACCAAGGACAACGTGGCAATCGTGCAATTCTTCGCAGAAGTGCGGCCGTCGGCTCCGGGTGCGGGCGACGGTTACATGGAGCAGACCCCGTTTTGTCGGATTCAATTTGATGAAGAGTCTTGTCGAAAACTTCGTGCCCAAGGACTGGTGAAGTTGGAGGAGTTCATTCGCAAGTCGGTGCCCGCGTACGCAAAGATCTTTGCGGAGTGGCAGAGTGTGATCCTTCAGGCGAGGGTCCGTTATGAAGAATTGAAGAAGGCTAAAGCAACCAAGGCAAAGGTACAGAAAGTGCGGCTCTAGTTGTCGCCCAGGGGAGTCATATCGCGGCGCCGGCGTCAGTGCACCGTGGCGAAGAACGGGACGGGTGGGGATGCAGCGCGCTACTCGAGGTGGATGATGCCCCGCTTCATCGCGACGAGGATTGCCTGGGTGCGGTCGTTGACGTTGAGCTTTGCGAGGATGTTTTTGAGATGCACTTTTATCGTCCCTTCGACGACGTGGAGCTGGGCGCCAATTTCTTTATTGCTCAGTCCCTTTGCTACGAGCGCGAGCACTTCCAACTCGCGGTTTGACAGGTGGGAAAGGACGCGGCCGTTCATGCGTACGGAAATCTCGGCTGGAATGTATTGTTCTCCGGCGTGCACAGTACGAATCGCTTCGAGCAGTCGCTCGAGCGCCATTTCCTTGGTCACGAAGCCGGCGGCACCTGCCTTGAACGCCTGGAATACTTCGTCTCCGCCAGCATAGTTGCTGAACACGAGGACGCGCACGGGGCCGAACTTCTCGCGCAAAAGCTGAATCGTCTCGACCCCATTTTTTTTTGGCATGCGCAGATCCAGCACCACGACATCCGGGCGATGAATTTGGTAAGCTTGAATCGCCTCTATCCCGTTCTCCGCTTCCGCAACCACTTCCATGTCGGGTTCGCCGCCGGCGGCGGTCGCGAGGCCCATCCGCATCACGATGTGATCGTCGACTAACATGATCCTGATCTTTGCCGGTTTTGCTGGGGTCTGCATAATGAGAGGTGAGGCGACTTAAAAAGGAGAGGGTACGCTGATTCGGATGGAAGCGCCATGCCCCGGTTCACTGACGATTTTAATGTCTCCGTTGATCTTGTCCGCTCGACCACGCAAGCCGCGCAACCCGAAGTGGCCGAGCTCGTGGGTCAAAACCTGTTGCGGTACGAAGCCGCGACCATCGTCGTTCACCGCGAGTGATACGGAATCGTCAGCGTAGTGAAGGAGAACCGTGATCCGGTTGGCGGCACCATGCCTCACGGCGTTGGTTATCGCCTCTTGGGCGATGCGCAATAAATGATGCCGGACCGAAGAGGAAAGCCGCCGGGGCGTGCCGGTGATTTTGAGTTCAATCTGCGGTCCTCCCGAACTAATCAATGCCGCCATTTTGTTCAACGCGTCGCCGAGATCGGCGTTCTCGAGCAGCGGGGATTCCAAATTCCATACCGCGTTTTGAACTTCGTGACGGGTGAAGGACACCATGTTCCGGGCGACATTGAGGCGGCTGCGCACATCCTGCGTCACGCCCGACAGTTTCAAAGTCGCATCCAACTGTAAGATGAGACCACTCAATCCTTGTTGCAGGCTGTCGTGAATCTCACCGGCCAGACGATCGCGTTCGGCGAGCGTCGCGGCGTTGCGGGTTTCCTCCTCGAGTCGTTCCATCGCGTTCCTCAGCTCCTCGGTGCGTTCCTGTACGATCTTCTCGAGCGCCAGATTGCGAGACCTTGTATGCCGCAGCGCCCACGCGATGAGGCCGATCACTGCGAACACTCCCGCCGTCACCTCAAAAAAGTAGGCGTACCAGGTGCGGTACCAAGGAGGATCAATAGTAAAATCGACTGCGAGCGGCTCGCCGACCGGTCCCCGCGCATCGGCCAATTTTATCTCCAGTTGGTAGGCGCCTTCGCGTAGGTCCGGGAGCGTGAGCAGGGAGTCCGCGCCCAGGATTGGCCGTCCATTCATTTTGAATTCGTAACTCGGCGATCGCATCGATGTGTAGCCGCCCGCAAAAAATCGGAACGTGAGGCTGTTTTGCGCGAACTTCAGGCGGGGGAGGGCGTCGCCGGTATGCATGGCTCCAACCACTTCCTGTCGGGAACGCCCGTCGAGAACCGAAACCAGTCGCGGCTTGATCGCCGCCGGCTTCAGCTCGAACCCAGGCTTAGGGTTGATGTGATAGAGCGAATATCCCGAGGAAATCCAAATATCATTATCCTCGAGCATTCGGACGACCGGAACCCGGTCCTTGATGATGTCCAGCGTCGTGCGATCAAAACGGTAGCTGCTCCCATTCGGTTGAATCTTGAAAACGCCCTGTTCATAGGAAGCCCAGTAGGTTCCCTCATTGTCCAGTTTGAGACGGGAGATCCAAAACGGAGCTTCGTCGAAAAGCTTCCGCAACTGCGGAGCGTCGACCAGGGTCTCCGTTTCCTCGTCGAAGAAGATCCGGCCCTTCGGGGGGGCGGACAGCACCGCAGTGTTGCCCACGACGCTCACGTGGACCCAGGCCAATCCGCTCCACGGAAAACTATCGAAGACGCGAACACTCAATTTCCCTTCCCGCATCGCCACCCGCGCGGCGCGGTTCGGGCCCAGCTCGATCCAAGCCGAAGTCTTGCCTGCATGGATGATCGCCGGATAGCCGACACCTGGGACACGCGTCGCGCATTCAGACCATCGTTCGTCTGCCCAGCGCAAGGCGGTGATCTCGGTCGCGCCGATGACGAAGCACAAATCGGGATTCACCATAACCAAGCGGTCGACGTTGATCCCACTGAGAATAGGGAGAAAATCTCCGCTCGGTGCCGGGGCGAAAACGCCAAATGCATTGGCAACGAGCATATGTCCGCCTTGCGCCGCGATGCCCCAAACTCCATTCGTCGGCTGGTTGGGAACCAATTGGAAGCCGTCAACCTGCCGCGCCCGATCGGTAGTGCTCTCGTAAATGTGGCCATTGGACGCGATCACGGTCCGGTCCTGCCAATTTACTAATTGGGGCCACGCAATGGGCACACCGAGGCGCTGGTCAACGACGGTCACGGGACTATTATATAAAACTTTTTCGACGGCCGATTCCGTCGCGATCCATAGAACGCCAGCTTCACGCGTCACCAACTCAGTAGCCTGGCGATAGCCCGGGCTGGCGAGCGAAGTAAGTATATTTCCCTGCTCCGAAAGGATGAACACACCCTGACCTTCGATCGCCATTGCGATTCCACCGTCGGTGAGGTGAATCAAATCCGAAACGCGGCTTTTCGCGCGCTCGCCGAGTTGGTTGGGCCAGGGGACCATTCGCTTCCCGTCAAAAATCAGCAACTCCCGGCCGGCCGTGGCGACAAGGATGCGGCCATCGTTCAGCTCCGTTTCTTTTTCGATCACCAGCCCCGACAGGCCTTGCAATGTGAAGGGTCGCAACGCCCGACTGGCGAGGTCGATGGATTGAATGCCATCGGTCAGTGATGAGACGAATACTTTATCCCCAACTTTGAACAGACGTGAAACCTGAGGCAGGGCGAAAAACAAATGTTCGTTGGTGGTGCGATCCCAATAGACCACGCCGTTCCAGCCGGAAAAATACACGCCGTTCCCCCCGGGGATTATCTCGCTGAAATTGGTAATCGAGACCCATTTCGGGCATGCCGCCGGTACAACCGATCGCGGACGCATCTTTCCTTCCGCAGTATATTCAATGACGCCCCACGCACCTTGGCCGCAAAAATAGGTGGTGCCGCCAATTTCCCGGATATATTGCAACACCGGCTCTCCGGACGGATTCTTTTCAGCGATATCCATCCAAGTCGCATCATTGAGCACGATGACGGAGCCGTCGTTAGCGACGGCGACCCGACCCCATGCGTCAAAACTGAGCCGCGCGCCGCGCGAAATGTCGCCGATTTCCGCGAGCGCGTAGGACCGTGTGAAAGGCAGTCCATTGAAGATTGGATTCGTTTCGCCCTGTATTTCAGAGGTAACTGCCAAAGTTGACATCAACGCTGCGAAGACCGCAGGACGGATCCACCGGGCCAGCGCCATTGTCCAAATGGGTTTTCGTTTAACTCCACGGTTTCCCGTTGGGGACGGCGACATGAAATTCTTTCGGGGCATTGCGGGGCGGTCGTCGTCACCATGCGACTTCCAACCAGAACGTAAAGGTGTTTTCCCGGCGGGCTGCCGATGGATTATATTTTCCTGGTCTGCAACCGAACCCGGTCTTACCCCCTAAGCGACTTCGCATGGTTTCCGTTCTGGCAGCAGTTAAGCCGTAGCAAGGCGATGCTGATAGAACGTCGGCGATGGGTCTATACCCTAGGTGATAGCATCGATACTACCAATGAGCCCTTGAGTGGAGCTGCGCCAACCTGCCTGCTTCGGGCCGTTGGCGACACCCTTGGCACGGAATCGTCAATGTCTTCCGCGGCATCACCCCAATGCCACCCCCAAGCTCACCCCGGCTAAAGGGCGGCGGGGTTGTTGCCGCGGCCCCAAAAACATACCCACAACCCCCAATGAAAAAAGTATCATTCATTACGTCCGCGCTTCGGCGCGTTTGCCCGCAGGGTCTCCTCCTCGCCGGCGTTATCCTCACCTCAGCAGCTGGATTGGAGGCCGCCACGGGCTGGGACCACAACTTCTACTGGCAGAATTATGTCAGCAGCGGGTCGTCAAACATTTCTTTCCCGAGTGCGGGAACCTATCCGGGCAATTTCGCGGTTTCCTATTCCAATGTCGGCGATGTTGTTGCCGGCAAAGGCTGGAACCCCGGTTCGAGTAGCAGGGTTATCAATTATAATATCGGCGCCCTGAGTGGCAGCTATAACTTTGTCGGCGTCTATGGCTGGACGACAAACCCGCTCATTGAATATTACGTATGCGAGTTGGGCTCCATTACCTATGCTGCGCAAAATGTTGGTTCAGTGAGCAGCGATGGGCGGAATTATAGTCTGTGGAAACATCAGCAGGTTAACCAGCCCTCCATCATCGGCACGGCCACCTTCTGGCAGTATATGAGCCAATGGGGTGGTTCGGGAACTGGAACCAGTCGCTCCATCAATATGGGCAATCACATGAACGCATGGAAAAGCAAGATGGGGAATCTGGGTAGCAATAATCTCCAGATCTTCGCCATCGAGGCGTACGGCAACAAGAGCGGCTATATCAACGCGACGGTTTGGTAAACGCTACCGCCGTGAGAAACAATAAACCCTTCTTGTCCGGCTCTCGGGCGGGGCATGCCCTGTTTTTCATGGCGTGCCTGATTGCATCGTGTTGCAGTTTGAAAGCCGCCGGTTCTGTGTTCCTTGCTTTTGATGATGGCCCGTTTAATTCCAACTCACCCACGTTGGTTAATAATCTAAAAAACGCGGGCGCCAGGGCCACCTTCTTCATCTGGGGAAACAAGATCAGCGGCAATTCAACAGCTTTTAATGCGATTAAGAATGCCGGCTTTAGCATCCAGAATCACAGTTACACGCACTCGCATATGCTGAGCTGGAGCTATACGCAGGTTTATAATGATCTCAAGCAGTGTCAGGACGCCATCAAGAACGCCGGCGGTGGCACGCCGAGGTACTTCAGGCCTCCCTACCTCGAGGTCAACTCCACCATCAAGTCTGCCTGTGCGGCGCTCGGCCTGACGATCATCATGCCTAATGTTGATACTCGGGACTGGGCGGGTGCCGGCACGGCGCAAATTATTTCTGCCTGCAACAGCTTGCAGAGTGGGGGTAATACCTTGATGCACGATGGATACTCCACGACGGACGCGGCTATTTCCAGCATCGTTCGGAACCTAAAGAATCGAGGTCTCGCCACCGCCCAATATTAAAAAGGGCTGCGGCGTGACGCACGGGCGGGTTAACCCAACGGTGGGTAACCCGCCCTTAAAGCAACTTCCAGCCAGGGGTGGAAATGTCTCAGGGGTATGGCCCTGAGGCGTACCTATAACAGGCCGCGCTTCTTCACGAGGCGCGGCCTGTCTTGCGCCCGAATCATAGAACGTGCTTTGGTCAGTCTTTGTACTCCTGCTTTTTATACCCACTCAATTCGCATTGGCGATGAACGCGGCTTGCAACCCTGCTCGTGGTCTTTTGAAATGTTGCTTAAGTTAAATCAGGCCGCGCCTTTGGGAATTAATGGCGAGTGGCATTTTACACGAGGCTTCTTCAGTTATGAGAAAATTATCTATTTTCATTTTCGTCGCAATAACCTCGATTTGCGCTTGGGCGCAGAAAAGTCCCGACGGTCTGACATTGGTGGAAGGCGGTGCTTTCAAAAACACCAAGTCCAACTACTACGGAAAGAGGCCGCCGAGTCCCTTTACGGGTAACAGTATTTTGATAGTGAGCTTTTATATTGGCCGTTATGAGGTGACGCAGAAGGAGTGGGTGGACGTGATGGGAAGCAATCCCTCAAAGTTCAAGGGCGACGATCTGCCAGTGGAAAACGTGAGCTGGTATGATTGTATTGAGTATTGTAATCTGAGAAGTACCAAGGAGGGTTTGAAGCCGTATTACACGATAGATAAGAACAAGAAAGACCCGAACAACGGGAATGATATTGATGATATAAAATGGACGGTGACAATGAGCAGCGATGCGTCCGGTTACCGGTTGCCTACTGAGGCGGAATGGGAATATGCCGCCGGCGGCGGTCAGTCGAGCAAGAGCTTCACCTTTAGTGGTAGCGACGATGTCGACAAGGTGGGGTGGTATTTTAAGAATTCAGGAGAGAAAGAGCTAACCGGGCTCTGGTCCTGGCCGGTGATTGAACAAAATCATAACAAAACAAAACCGGTCGGAAGCCGGGATTCAAATGAGTTGGGGTTATACGATATGTCGGGTAATGTGCGGGAATGGTGTTGGGACTGGTACGGAGAATCCGTGGGCTATGGAACAGGCCCCAAAGGCAGTTCTCGCGAAACCGGCCGGGTTTGGAAGGGCGGCGGTTGGCTCGGGGGTGACTTTTGCTGCGCGACGTCTTTTCGGGCCAGCCTCGAAGCGAATGGCAAGGGTCCCGATCAAGGTTTTCGTCTTTGCCGAAACCAATAGACAGTGAAAACAGAGGTAGTCGACCAACCACCACGAATCGCTCAAATATTATGAGCCATCAATAAAACCACGGGAAATTAAGGGGTCATGTCGTCAATACTTCGCCTATCGATCGGTTTAAATATGGTGTTGCTGGGAATCGTCGCAGTGCTGCTCTGGCGTGGTTATTTCGCTGCTCCCTCCGCCGTCGATCATTTCGTGCAGCCGGCATCCGCAAAGCGGGCGGCGTCGAAGTCGGATGCAGAAGCTAGAGAGCTCCAACCCAAATTAGCCGAAGCAAGAATTAACCAGGCTGCGGTAGTCCAACTTGAACAGCTGGGGATTCCGCGCGAGACCCTGGTCAACGCTCTGCTCGAAAGTTTCAACCGACGTTCAACTCAGCGGGTCGTGGCATTACAGAAGAAATACGCGCCGAAATTGGTGCCCGAGCGTGAAATGATAGAGCTGGCGCGACAATGCGATATAGACCAGACCCACGAGTTGAAGGAAGCGCTGGGCGAAGAAGGCTACCGCGCTTGGGACAAGGAGCAGACGCTTCACGCGCTGAACCGCGCCCGTGTACCTGGCGATGAGTTGCCCATGACGGCCGACGAGGCGGAGCAAGCGTACCGATTGCAAAAGGACTTCGACCAAAAAGCCAAAGAGCTCCAGATGGCGATGGAAGACGGCGTTGCCGACAAAGCCGATGCAGGCACGCTACAAGCGCAGGCCCAGCAAGCACTCGACCGCGACCTCGAGAAGCTCCTCGGCAAGGAGCGATTCAGCGAACTGCGCAGCAATACCCCGCCGACCACCGAAATCTACCGGACTTTTGGCGACCTGAATCCGAGCCCCGACCAGGCGCATGCGGTCGTTCAAGCTGAGAGCGACTACCGTGCCCGCCAGGCAGCCTTAACCAAACGATTGACGGAAAATCCGGCGGAGGCGACGAACGTCATGGCAGAATTGCAGGCGCTGGCCGACGTGCGCGAGCAAACGTACCGCCAGTTGTTTGGCAGCGATGCGTACGATAATTTCAAACTCACCCACGACGCGACGTATCAAACGCTCAAGCAATATGCGGATGCATGGAACTTGAACGCCGACGAAGTGAAGCAAGTGTATCAGTCGGTGAATACATTCCAGCAGCAGGCTGATCGCATGCGTGCGGCGGCCTCCCTGCGGCAAGACGCAGGGCAACCGGTCGATTGGAAGGCGGTGAACGCATCGATCGAACAGGCGCAGCAACAAACAGAAGCCGTCCTTCAATCGACGATCGGTCAGGACCGCCTGCGCCGGTTGAAACAAAACGGATTGCTCGAGAACGGCGGCCCATCGGGCTGAGCCCCCGAACGAAACTTTGCCGGGGCAATCGAGCGTTCAAGCTAAGCGGGCCGCACTCGATAGGGAAGTGCGGCCCGCGAGAATTACGTCCGGAGCCGTGCCCCGTGACGGTACTGACTAGTTAGTAGCGCAGGTACCCTTACCACACCGTGGCGTTGATATAGCCGCTTTTATTGCCATAGGCCTCGATCGCAAAGATCTGGAGGTTATTGCTGCCCAGGCTGCCCATCTTGCTCCTCCAGGCGTTCATGTGATTGGCGATGGTGATGCTGTGGTTTGAGGCGGTTCCCGAGCCACCCCATTGACTCATGTACTGCCAGAAGGTCGCAGTGCCGATAATGGAAGGTTGGTTCACCTGCTGATGCTTCCATAAGCCGTAGGTATGCCCATCGCTGGTAACAGAGCCCACATTTGTTGCACTCCAGGTGATGGAGCCCAACTCACAGACGTAATATTCTATGAGCGGATTTGTTGTCCAACCATAGACACCGACAAAATTGTAACTCCCACTCAGGGCGCCAATATTATAGCCGATGGTTCGGGTTGAAGATCCAGGGTTCCAGCCTTTGCCTGCGACGACATCGCCGACGTTGGAATAGGAAACGGCGAAATTTCCAGGGTAGGTTCCTGCACCCGGAAAGGATATGTTTGACGAACCACTGCTGACGTAATTCTGCCAGAAGTAGCCGTGGTCATTGCCGGTGGCGGCGTTGGTGGGAACGGAGATTATAATAAGGCCGGTGATGACGAGGCCTTGCATGCAAACGCGCAGAAGCGCGGACGTGACGAACGTGGTATGTTTCATTGGGGTTGTTTTTTCTTTCGCTGTCGTTGGGGTCAGGGGAAAGCCGCGACACCAGAACCCGTCGTGGAGTGGACAAGCCAAGCTCCCGTCTTGATTCAGGTATCGCGCCTCCGGCGTACAGCAGCTAAGATAATGAGGAATTAAATTTTGCAAATCAAGGGGTCACAATTGCGGAATGAGAACGATCCCGTTTGCGGTTCTGCAACGTGACCTACGCCGGAAGTTATTATCATTTCTCTATTCAAACGCGTAATAAGCCCTGTCCTTTGGACGGCGGAGACGGACTGGCCCCGCATTCTGATCGCTACCGCCGCTTGTTAATGAGGCGCTCGCTTTCGCCATTTAACCGCAGGCGCCAAGAATCCCTGAAGCGATCTGTCTTATGGTTCTCGCATTTGACAGCTTCGGATGCTCGGGATCATTTTCGCATCCTGTAGACTTAAATCATCGTTTAAATTTCAGCCAGTCGCCGCTTCCAAGTTTTGCCGAGCCTTTCGCTATGACCGAGTCCAAAACCTACTATTTTGACAGCAACGCCACCACGAGTGTCGCGCCCGAAGTCCTGCAAGCGATGCTTCCCTATTTGACCGAAAAGTGGGGCAATCCTTCGAGCCCTTACCGACTTGGCAAAAAGCTCGTCGAGCCGATCGAAGCAGCCCGTGAATCCGTCGCTTCTCTCATCGGTGCTGACTCCGCTGAAATCATTTTCACGAGTTGTGGGACCGAGAGCATAAACACCGCGATCACGAGCTGCCTCTACACGCAGCCCACTAAACGGCACATCGTCACGACCGTGGTCGAACACTCGGCGACGAAAAACTCCTGTGCCGCTTTGGAAGCGCGGGGATACGAGGTCACTTATCTGCCGGTCAACCGTGACGGCACGCTCGATCTCGACGTATTCAAGAAAGCACTTCGGCCTGAGACGGCGGTGGTTTCGATCATGTGGGCGAACAACGAAACGGGCGTCCTGTTTCCCATTTCGCAGATCGCGGCGATCTGCCGGGAGCGGGGGATTCTCGTTCACACCGACGCCGTGCAGGTTCCAGGCAAACTGAAGATCGATGTCAACGCACTCGGCGTCGACCTGCTATCGCTTTCGGCACACAAGCTCCACGGGCCGAAAGGAATTGGCCTGCTCTACGTTCGCAAAGGCACTCCGTTCCAAGGGCTGATCATTGGAGGGCACCAAGAGGACGGTCACCGCGGAGGGACAGAAAATGTCCCTTACATGATGGGCTTCGGCCGTGCAGCTGAGCTTGCCCGCGCTGTACCGGTGCAATCGCAGCGGCAACTCGCGGCCCTGCGAGACACACTCGAGAACGAAATATTGGCGGAGATCCCGGACACCGCGCGCAACGGCGCGAAGGAGCCACGTCTTCCGAATACGACGAGCATCGCGTTTGCGGGGGTGGAAGCGGAAGCGCTCCTCCTGATTTTGGATCAGTTGAACATCTTTGCCTCGAGTGGCTCGGCGTGCACAACCGGGTCCGTGGCACCGTCGCACGTTTTAACCGCCATGGGATTAAGCCCAGCCGAGGCGCGCAGTACGATCCGCTTCAGTCTCGATCACGACACCTCGGGCGGGGACGTTGCCTACCTGATGAGCCATCTGCCTCGTGTCGTTTCTGAGTTACGTGCAGCTGCTTCGCCGCGAGCTGCCGCCCGTTCCCTCAATTCCAAGCTGGTCGCTCAAGCGGTTTGATATGAACAAGGAAATTCCCGTGACAGAATACGACCACCAGCCGGCCGCTTTGAAAAGCCCCGACGAGAAACTTCGCGAGTACGTGCGCGAGGTACCCCTCTATCGCTCGGCGATCAAAACCGTCGACCATTCGAGTTCGGAGCAACTGCTCGCCGCGCTGCCGTTTATCACCAAGCAGGAGATCAAAAAAGATTTCCCAAAAAACTTTCTTCGCTACGGACATTCGCTCGACGAACTGGTCGCCCAGAAACGTGTCGAGATCGAACACACCGCCGGCACGACCGACAACCGCGCCGATCTGCTGCTGGAGTATGGCTGGTGGGCGCGTCAGGAAGCGTGGGCGCTGTCGCTCAATCCCACCATCGCGCGCGTGCTGGCGGAAAATCCTGGTGCCCGGCGGGTGGCTATTTCCTCACCGGCCTGCAACGGCGATATCACCTACCACGGAACCCCTTCTCGCAAACGCCGGACCCTCGGCAAAACGCGGGTTTTGAGTCTGTCGCGCTTCCCGTTTCTTTTAGGTTCTGACGACCTGGATCGGATGATCGAGGAAGCGCTTGATTGGGATCCGGTGTTTCTTGATACCGATCCGGTTTACGCCGCGGTCTTCGCCCTTCATTGCGAACGCCGGAAGGTCAAATTTCCGAGCCTTAAGTTCATCACGACGAGCTACGAATATACGAGTGTCCTGCATAAGCGGATTCTCGAGCGCGTGTTCAGTGTGCCTGTATATAATCTCTACGGCTCGACCGAGACCGGCCATCTCATGATGGAGCAAAATCCCGGCGAGATGGTTCCTAGCACGAAAGTCGCGCTCCTCGACGTGATCAACGAAGACGACCGTGGAATCGGGGAGCTCGTGGTGTCGACGCTCACCAACGATTACATGCCGCTCCTAAATTATCGGATCGGTGACCTCGTCGAACGTCGCCGTGCGACCGACGGCAGAACCACGTATGTTCTCCACGGCCGTGCACCCGATACGTTGAAGGCGCCCGACGGTCGGCGCATCACGACGCGCGACATCGATCAATGTTTTGTCGGGGCGGAGGGCTTGTTGCACTACCGCCTGCACGAAACCAGTCCGGGAAATTTTCTACTCAGCACCATCGCGGACGGCACGCGCGATGTGGAAGCGGTGATCCGCGCGGCCGCGGAAAAACTAGAACAGCTGATCCGACCCTCAGGCGCAATCGAGTTGAAGCCCGTGAAATTCCTCCTGCCCGAAGGTTCGGGCAAGTTCGTCTTCAACTATCCCTTCGCGTAGGGCCGGCGCTTGTCGCCGCGCCGCGGCTCGGCATCGATCCCGCCGGGGTAACCTCAAAAGCCAAAATTCCAAACGCCAAAAAAGGAGAAATCGCAGGCGAGGAGACAAACGTAGCTAGCATTTAATAGCTGGTAGCGAGTAGCGGACGTGCGGAGCGTCGGATCAGCCTGCAGAGTGGGGGAGTGAGGTTTGAATTCGCGCCTGTCCCCTGAGTGACCTCCTGCCGTGCCGAAACGCATTCAGCCCAACCAACAAACCTCCGCCAAACTGCCGTGCAGCTGCAGTAGCCCGACCACTGCCAGCAATGCCGTTTGTTACATCTTGATCCTCCGCTAATTCCGGCGTTGCAATCGGCCGGCATTAGGTGTTTCAAACCTGCTTCCAGCTATGGTTACCCCGGAGGAGAACGCGCGTGCTACGATCGATCAGCTGCTCACCGCTGCGGGCGGGGCTGTGCGGAGCGAGCGAGGATCGATGCCATGATCGTCTACCAGGCAGACAAAAAAGGTTTTCGTGACGACGTGCTTTCGAACCGCATCGAGGAGAAAATTCTATCGGCGTTCCGCAAAAGCCATGGGCACGGCGTGGCTCAATCAGAGCTCAACTCATGGAAAAATTCCCTGGTGTTCATGGATCGCATTGTCGAACCGGATGAAGTGCCTAATGACGCCGGCATCGCGATAGAGATGGGCCTGCCCCAGTCTGGGAAGCGTATCGATTTCGTACTTACAGGTCTCAATCAGGAGAAAAAGAAGGTAGCGATCATTGTAGAGTTGAAGCAGTGGACCTCCGCCCACCGCACCGCGAAAGATGGCGTGGTGCGTACGTTTCTCCGCGGATCGGAACGCGAGGTTAATCACCCCTCGTATCAGGCGTGGTCATACGCGACGATGCTTGAGGATTTCAACGAGGCAGTTCGAGAAGTACCGATTAACCTCCGCCCGTGTGCCTACCTCCACAATTGCGAGGATGGCACCGTAATTCAGCACGAATTTTATCGCGATCATTTGGACCGAGCGCCGGTGTTTCTGAAGGACGACGCACTTCGTCTTCGCGAGTTCATACAGCAAAACGTTCGTTATGGTGATCGCGGCGAGATCTTGTACGAGATCGTCAACGGACGTATCCGTCCGTCGAAAAGTCTGGCGGACAAACTAGCGTCTCTCCTGAAAGGAAACCGGGAATTTGTTCTGATCGATGATCAGAAACTCGTTTACGAAACCGCCCTCGATCTTGCTCGCAAAGCCCTTACTGGCACCAAGCAGACGCTCATCGTTGAAGGTGGCCCAGGGACGGGGAAATCGGTCGTCGCCATCAATCTCCTCGTGGAGCTCATTCGACAGAAACTGAACGTCCAGTATGTCACCCGCAATGCCGCCCCGCGAAGCGTCTACGAGAGTAAGCTGACGGGTGAATTCAGAAAGACACGCATCAGCAATCTGTTTCGCAGCTCGGGTTCGTACTACACCTGCGAAGCCGACAAGTTTGATATCCTGCTGGTCGACGAGGCGCACCGGCTTAACGAAAAATCCGGTTTCTACGGCAACCAAGGAGAAAACCAGATCAAAGAGCTTATCCGTGCTTCGCGCCTGTCCGTGTTTTTTGTCGACGACGCCCAGCGCGTCACCATGCAGGACATCGGTGGTGTCGATGCGGTAAAGCTTTTGGCAAGATCGCTCGGCAACGAAGTCACTGAGACAAGGCTCGAATCTCAATTTCGTTGTGGCGGCTCTGATGGATATCTGGGGTGGGTGGACAATACCTTGGGGATTCGCACGACCGCGAATCAGACGCTGGCTGGAGTAAAATATGAGGTGAAGGTCTGTGATTCTGCCGGCGAGCTGCGCAACCTCATCCGCGCGAAGAACGCACTCACCGGTCGCGCCCGCATGGTCGCTGGATATTGCTGGAAATGGCAGAGCAAAAAGGACCCGTCCAAGATGGACATCGTTCTTCCCTCCGAGAATTTTGCCGCTCAGTGGAATCTTGGAAGTGACGGCAGCCTCTGGATTCTCAAGGAGCATTCTGTCGAGCAGATCGGATGCATCCATACGTGCCAGGGCCTCGAGCTTGACTACATCGGGGTCATCCTCGGCCACGATTTGGTGATTAGGAATGGCGAGTGGGTTGAGTTTCCCGACCGTCGTGACAAAGGCGACAAATCCATCAAGGGCTACTACAAGCTCTCGCTCACGGATCCACAGGCTGCCCAGCGCAAAGCGCGCGAGATCATTCGCAACACCTACCGCACGTTGATGACGCGCGGGTTGAAAGGCTGCTTCCTCTATTCTGTCGACCTAGAGACGAATGCTTTTCTGAAAGACGCGGCGCGTCGCGAAACACTCGAGGCATCGACACCCGACGACACCGATACGCCTATTTTGCCTTTCGATGTGATCGCGCCTGAGCAGTGCAAACCGTACGAAAACTGCGTCCCGTGTTTTGTTAATATAAAAGTGGCTGCGGGCTCGTTTTCTACGCATCTCCAATTGGAAGACTGCATGTGGGTGAATTTGCCCGAACCATTTGCACCCAGGACCGGCTACTTCGTCGTCAAGGTGATCGGCGAGTCCATGAACAAGCGGATTCCGAATGGTTCGTGGTGTCTCTTCCGCGCTAATCCCGAAGGCTCCCGCGCCGGTCGCGTCGTTCTGGTACAGCATCGCGATATCCAAGATCCCGATACCGGCGCCTGCACCGTAAAGATTTACAGTAGCAGCAAAGCCGCAACGGAAGACGGCTGGAAACACACCATGATCCGCCTCCGTCCCGACTCAAGCGATCCATCCTTCAAGGAAATGGTTCTGCAACAAACCGAAGACTCCGAATTCCGAGTCATCGGCGAACTTGTGGCGGTCGTTTCGCGATAGGTTCATGCAACTCTCCTTTCAGTCAACGTTTCGACCTGGTCTGCGATGGCTATAGTCCAACAAATACTCGCCATCAGTCTCGCTGAGGTTCCCTCTATGCTAGCTCGTCATCATCGTCGAGCAGTAGTTCAAGCAGCTCGTCGTCATCTAGCGGTGCTTTTTCTGGTTCGTCTTCTGGCAGCAGCGGAGGCGGTGGTGGTGGTACGGGGTTAGGCTATTTTGCGGGCTTAGCGCTGGCTTTGGTTGCGAAGCGGTTCTCCGCTCAGAGGCTTTAGGTTTACAACTCCCGTTCGCGTGGAATTCAGTTGAGGGGTTCTGCTTGCCCGCAGTCGGAACGCCGGTGAGCTCGGATAATCACGCCGCCCGGCTCACGCGCTTTGTTTCTGGAGTCCCTCAAAGATCATTTTCTGGAAATACGCCGGCACAGATTGCCATGTTCCCTCTTCATAGCAGTCCCGGTCAGGGAACTCCGCCCGTGGAAAGTTTTGTGCAATATACTCACGCCAGCCAAGCGGCTCGATGGTTTTTGTCTCCTGATGCCGGAATCGTGGCTGCCGTTCGGTTTTGATCCACTCAACCAGCCGCTCGTAACACATAGCGTCAGATTGTTCTCGATAGTAATGGAAAAATTTGTCGGCGATTAAAGTCGGATTGCTCCTTTTTGTACGTTAGGGCGTAAGATTGACTATTAAAACTGATATGCACTTCACCGCCACCCGCGCCACCGCCGCGAACCTCCTCTCCGCTCTCATCGCCGAACTTACAACCACCTCCATTTCCACCGTATGAGTGCCCCGAAATCTTCATTCGACCACGAAGCGTCCTTAGATGAACTCGCAGGAATTGGCCGCAACCGTCGTTTTGACGAAGCTCTCGAAGACGAGGACTTTGAAGACATCGAGGTTGTTTGCAGAAAAGTGAAGACCGGAGTTACCGGTCCTGACCGATACGAGGAAATCCCGCTCGCGAAGCCAGCGCGCGCGTTCTACTTCGGTGACAAAGCCTTGTATCAAGATGAAGCTCTCCGTTTCAGTACCGCGGAGAAGGCTCGGATACTAAATATTAATGAGTACCGGAATAACCTGAGCACAGCCGTACCTGTGGACAGTCGATGATATTCACCGGAGTGAAATCTATAGAATCCGGACCCAGAATCTGCCGGTACAGAAAGCGAGCGTGTTGCTATACGCCCGTGCTTCGTCGGCGGGACTTCGCTTTGAGGAATCACGGTCGAGGCGTCCAATCGCGGTGCTTGGGGCCGAGCCTTTTTTGTCGCTTTGGGCAGTACTTAGTATCGAGAACTCCGCGCACGGAACACCAGTTCTGACACTGAAATCTCAAAGGTCCTTCGGAACTCTTCCAGATCTCGACAGCACGCGTGTCCCTATGGAGATCAAGACTGAGCTGGGTTCGGCATTAGAAAAGGTCGAGGACGGTTCGCACCGACAAGGTGCTGTTGAGGTAATTGACCGCTGTCGTGATGCGTTGTCAGTGGTGTTCGGTCACGCATGCGGAGAGCAGAGTTTGGACCTGGCGCAAGCGATCAATAAAAGTCAGGGAGCACGCAAGCATGCTGAGCCCCGCGATTGGGCTGGGCAGATCGTCGCGAGACTGCATTCCCGTGCGAAGCCAAACGAACAAGCTAAGCGAGAAATTCGGTCGGTAACGGAGGATGACGCTTATTTGGCCTTGAGCTGCCTCGGCGTTGTGCTTCGTGAGTTTGGTTGGGCAAAATCCGAGTAAATCTATACCCTTATGACAAATAGCGTATGGGCAGTATACTGCGTCTTAGGCTACATCGTTCTATTCTTTTTCTCGATAATTGGACTCGGCATTTTCATCCGTAAAAAGCGGCGTGATCGCCCGCCAGTTATTTTCAAGTTACTTCGCGGACCAGGTGAGTCACTTCGGAGGCGGATAGCAAAGTACGATGAAGACATCATGCTTCGTGTCGGCGGAGCTGCCTTTGCACCTCTTGCAGCAGCGCTTTTTATTCTGTGGATCGCATTGAAACTACACCCGACCACGTGGCCCCAGTTTTACCTAGGGGCAGGTGTAACCTTAGTGGTGTTCGTTACCGTGCTTTTTTTTGCAGGGCGCTGGGCGTTGCGTGATCTCTTCCGATACGGCAATGATTGTCTCGGCTATCTCGGCGAACGAGAAGTCGCAGAGCATCTTGAAGTGCTGCTTTCGCGGGGTTACCGCGTGTTTCACGACATGCCGGCCGATGGAACCGGCAAGAAATTCAATCTCGATCACGTCGTGGTTGGACCGAGTGGCGTGTCCCTCATCGAAACCAAGACGCGCCGCAAAGGCCGCGCACGTCCCGGGTTTAAAGATCACGTTGTTGTTTACGACGGACAGCAGCTGATCTGGCCTTGGGGCGAGGATCGGCACGGCCTCGAACAGGCCAAGGCCGAAGCCGACTGGCTCCGCAAATGGGTTCAACAACGCACAGGTATCGACGTGGTCGTGAAACCGATCCTCACGCTTCCGGGTTGGTGGGTAGAAATGAAGGCTCGCGGCGAAGTGATTGTCGTAAATTCGAAATCCGTGGCCAGCGCCGTTGAGGGCAGGGGGCAGGTTGTTTTAAGCGCTGAGCAGATCGACCTGGTCGCCCGTCAGCTGGACCTCGTTTGCCGGGATGTTGAGGCATAGGTACGAGCGATCCCTGCATTTTCGAGAAGCCAAAATAAGCTACTCCACGTCATCGCCAGGCATCAGCGATTTTCTACGGCGTTATTGTCACATTCATTGTCACTTGACGGGGTTCGAAAACGACAAGGCCCGCAAGTCATTGACTTAGCGGGCCTTATACCATGGCGTCCCCACGGGGATTCGAACCCCGGTTCTCACCGTGAAAGGGTGGTGTCCTAACCAGGCTAGACGATGGGGACTAGCCGCAGAAGAGGGGCGACG
>Ga0302323_100000162_pt1 | contig 49812 bp, 29 predicted proteins | sample Fen_T0_3_FD_201950 | JGI IMG/M metagenome (GOLD analysis project Ga0302323, IMG submission 201950) | Peat permafrost microbial communities from Stordalen Mire near Abisko, Sweden - Fen_T0_3 | ecosystem: Environmental > Terrestrial > Soil > Wetlands > Permafrost | place: Sweden: Abisko...
AGGGGGGACCAGCAGGTCATGCGCGTGGCGGCCAATCGCTTCGCCCACCGACCAACCGAAGATGCGTTCGGCCGAAGCGTTCCACTCAGTCACCCGGAAGTCTTTGTTCCAGGCGATATAGGCTAGGGGCATGCGGGTGATCTGGAAGTTGAGACGTTGGTTCGCCTCGAGCACGTCGGCCAAACTTTGTTGGAGAAGTTCGTCCGTCTCTTTGCGTTCGGTGATGTCTTCGATCACGGAGACGAAATTCCGGCGGGCAACGTTGCCAGCGCTTGGTACCTTCACCTGGAGATTGATCCAGACGATCCGGCCATCCTTGTGGATGTAGCGCTTCTCTCGACTGAACCCAGCGGTCTCTCCGGCCCGGCACCTGTGATAAAGGTCGAGATCGGTGGATAGGTCGTCCGGGTGGGTGAGACCCTGGAAATTGCGCACCAGCATTTCGTCCTGGCTATAGCCGACGATCTCGCAGAAGCGCTGGTTGACCTTTACGAACCGCCCAGTTTCCAGGTCGACTTCGGCCACGCCGACCGCGGCTTGTTCGAAGATGGCACGAAAGCGCGCCTCGCTTTCTCGCAGGGCGGCCTCCGCGAGCCGCTGGTCGGTGATGTCGCGGGCGGTGGCGTAGATCAGATCGTCCCTCGCCGTCGCGCGCCATTCCAGGAATCGGTAGCTGCCTCCTTGTGCGTGAACACGACTGACGAACCCCACGACTTCCCTGCGTGTCCGCAGACGGGCCAGCCCGCCCAGGGTGGTCTCCATGTCGTTCGGGTGAACGAAATCGAACAGACGGGCACCGTGGAGTTGGTCGGGCTCGCAGCCGAGGAGTGTCGCCCATGCGGGGTTGAGCCGGACCGCGCGTCCCTCGCTGTTGAGGATCGCGAGGAAGTCGAGGTTGGTGTCGAAGAAGGCGTCGAGCTGTTCGATATGGTGGCGTAGGTCTTCTTCGACTTGTCGGCTGGCGGTAACTTCGTAGTACGTGGTCAGCACGCCAATGCCAGGAAGAGGTGTGGCCGTCACCTGGAACCAAATCACTCTTCCCTCGGCGACAACGGTGCCGATTTGCTCGTCGATAAGAACCCGTCGCTCACGGCGTGCGCGCACGCTCGGATGCTCATCGTAGGGAAGGGCGGTCGCGTCGGCGCGTAGCAGCGCTGTGGTGGAAATCGCAAGCGGCCCGCGCGAGGCGTCCGGCCGCTCGATGCCGAGCAGACGGGCGGCGGGGCCATTCACCTCGATGATCTTGTCGTCTTCGTTGGTGACGACGATGCCAAGCGGCAGCAGCTCGAACAGGTTGCCCGAGACGACTGGAGAAGCACCGGGTCGCTTGAGAGCAGAGGCGTCAGGCGACATGACTCTCCTCCTGTCCGACTTTGGCGAATTCTTTCAGGCAGGCTCGTAACTTGTCGGCCTGCACCGGCTTTGTGATGTAGCGACTCATGCCGGCCTCGAGGCAGCGCTCTCGGTCGCCGCGCATGGCGTGAGCGGTGAGCGCGACGATAGGCACTTGGGACCGACGTTTGACCTCGGGGTCGTCGCAGGTCGCGAGGGCACGAATGGCGCGCGTTGCGACCAAGCCGTCCATGCCTGGCATCTGGACGTCCATGAGGACCAGGTCGAAGTCCTCCTCGCGTACGGCGTTCACTGCACCTTCGCCGTCTGCGACCTCGTCCACGTGGTGTCCGTCTCGACGCAGGATTCCCGCCACCAGCAGTCGGCTGGTCGGATCGTCCTCGGCCAGAAGGACGTGCATCGCAGGTAGGTTGGCGGGGGGAGTCTGAGCATGCAGCGAGGTGCTTCGCGTGGTCCGTACCGAAAGAGGTCTGAAGAGCGCGGTGAAGCCGAAGGCCGCACCCTGGCCGGGCTCGCTCGTAACGCTGATCTGTCCACCCATCTTCTCCACCAGTCGCCGACAGATGGTCAGTCCCAACCCAGTGCCGCCGTAGGTTCTCACCGTCGACGAATCCGCTTGGATGAACGGCTCGAAGATTGCACTCTGCCGGGAAAGGGGAATGCCGATGCCGGTGTCCGACACGACAACGCGAAGCTCGCAGCCGGGTCCAGGGGTGTCGGTCGTGCAGTCGACCTTCACGTCAATCGAGCCTTGTGCCGTGAACTTGATGGCGTTCGACAGCAGGTTGAGCAGCACCTGCCGTAGTCGCAGGGAATCGCCGCGCAGCTCGAGTGGCACGCGCTCGGCGACCGAGCTGCGAAGGGTGACGCCCTTCTGCTGTGCCCGTAGGCCAACCGACGCCATGGCTGCTGCTACGGCATCGCGTGGACGGAAGGGTTCGTCGATGAGGCCCATCTGGTCCGCCTCGATGCGCGCCAAGTCCAGGATGTCATCGATGATGCGCAACAGGTCCTGGCTTCGACCCTTCACGATGTCTAGATACTGTCTTTGCTCCTGCCCTAGACGTCCCTCCAGGACCAGATCGGTGAACCCCATGATGGCGTTCATGGGTGTGCGGATCTCGTGACTCATGTTCGCGAGGAATTCGCTCTTGGCACGGTTGGCGGCTTCGGCGCGGTCCTTTGCGACCTTCAGTTCGCGCGCGGCTCGTCGGCGCATGAGCGAGATTCCGATCACCGTCCCCAAGCGTTCGAGATACGCCATGCTTTCGGGCGAGAACCGGTTGGGGCGTCTGTCGGCCAAGTGCAAAATTCCGAGCCGCTCGTCCCCACTGCGCAGCAGGATGTTTGCCACCGACGCATATCCATCTCGGATACAAGTTCCGCGGGTCAAGATGGCAGCGAGCTCGGGCGCCCCGGCAACGGTCGAGGCGTACCCGTTGCTCCAGAAACTGCCGCTTTGGGAGAAACAAGGCAGCTTGAGGGCGATCTCTCCGTGCAGGATCCGTCCACAAAGGCACGCGTGTCCCTCCATGGCTGGTTCGCACAGTTTGCGGTCTGCCCCGACGAATAGCCGCTGTCCACCGTCGGGCTCCAACGCCGCCAAGCTGCCATCGCGCCGCAACCTGATAGCGATCGAATCGAAGTCGAGCGAGTCACGCAGCTCGACGAGAATGGCCTCGATCTCCTGGTTCTCCTCGCAGTCCGATCGACCCAGTATCTCAAGTAGCCGCAGCGACAGATCCGCGTGGCGGTCCTGGGAGGACTGCTCCAGGCGCTGTGAGACGGGTTCTGCTGGCGCTGCCTCGGACATTCAATAGTCTTTCCGCCAGTGCTGTCTACACCGGACGTCGTGTTCCGCTGTGGCCTCCGAGGCGCGGCCTCGGCCCCATCTGGATCGGCGGTTGCCGCTTACGCCTTGAGGTGCGATTTCAGCTGGATTCTGGGCGCTCGGCGAGTCACCGTGTCGTCGAGTAGTAAGGCCCAATACGAGGCAATCGCCGCGCTGTACATCGTAATAGGGAGAGGTCGCACTAGGCAGGATTCGGCGCTGCGCCTAAACTTTCACTCCTCCGCAGTATGGCGCGGTCCTCGAGCCCTTGGACGCATGTTCACCGGAACAAACAACAGGTCGCAGTGGCTGGTGGCCTTGCCAGCGCCCATGGCTTTCGCAGCCTTCGCGCTTTTCGTGTGGGCGATGGCGAAAGCCGGCCTCGGGATGCAGCTCCTAACCGCGACGGCCACCGCCGCGATGGTGTTCCTGCACTATCTCGCAGTCGAACGGACACGTGCTCGCGACCGCGAGCGGATGCTGGCTCTGCTTCGGGTCCTCAATCGACCGGGTGACCTGCACGGCCTCATACGTGAGATCACGGGCTTCATGCAGATCTGGACCGGCTGCGGGGCAGTGGGCGTGCGGCTGCAGGAGAGCGATGACTTTCCCTATTTCGAGACCCGCGGTTTTTCGAAAGAGTTCGTGCTGGCCGAGCGCCACCTGTGTGTCCGTGACCCGGCGGGCGAGGCGGTTCGCGACTCGGTGGGCGACCCCGTCCTCGAATGCATGTGCGGCAATATCCTGCGCGGGCAGTTCGATCCGTCGATGCCATTCTTCACGGCCAAGGGTAGCTTCTTCTCGAACTCCAGTCGCTGATGTGATTGCGCTCTCGCTCGGTCAACGGAAGGCCCAGGAGCTGCTGGGGCGCAGCGAGGTCCAGTACCGGCAGATCGTGGAGACCGCCGAGGAAGGGATCATGACCCTCGATGCGATGGGCAGGATCACCTACCTCAACGCGCGCTTCGCCGCGATTTTGGCGTCCACGGTCGAAGCGGTGAAGGGCCGCAGCCTCGAAGAGTTCTTGCTTCCCGAAGATCTGCCAGCACACCGGGAACGGATCAGGGAGAGACGCGCCGGGCATTTGGGCAGATTCGAGACGCGGCTCCGCCGCAGCGATGGCTCGTCCGCTTGGTGTTTGGTGTCGGCGCGGCCGAACATCGCCGAGCATGGTCAGTTCCTTGGCTCCTTCGCCATGGTTTCGGACGTGACCCAGCGCAACCAGGGCGAGTCCGAACGCGAGCGGCTGCAGAATCAGCTCTTGCAAGCGCAGAAGCTCGAATCCATCGGTCGGCTGGCAGGCGGCGTCGCGCACGACTTCAACAATATGCTGAGCGTGATCAACGGCCACGCAGAGATGGCGCTCGAGCAGCTATCCAGGACGGATCCCCTGCACGAAGATTTGTGGAACATTCTCAACGCCGGTCGTCGGTCGGCGACGCTCACGCGGCAACTCTTGGCGTTCGCGCGCCAGCAGACCATCCAGCCACGCGTGGTCAACATCAACCACATCGTCTCGAGCATGCTCAAGCTGCTGTCGCGTCTGATCGGCGAAGACATCGACCTTGCGTGGTTGCCCGAGCCCAAGCTTTGGCCAGTGCGGGTCGACCCTGCGCAGATCGACCAGATCTTGGCCAATCTCGCGGTCAATGCCCGCGACGCCATCGCCGGCGTCGGCAAGGTGAGTCTCGCGACGACCAATTTGGAACTGACGGAAGCCGAATGCGCGACCATCGTGGGCAGCGCGCCCGGCCGCTATGTGCGTCTGAGCATCAGCGACAGCGGGTGTGGTATGGGCAGGGAGACCATCGAGCACATCTTCGAGCCGTTCTTCACGACCAAGAAAATGGGCGAGGGCACGGGGCTGGGTCTCGCGACAGTCTATGGCGTGGTCAAGCAGAACCAGGGCTTCCTCAGCGTGTACAGCGAGCTGGGCAAGGGAACGACCTTCCACATCTACCTTCCACGCTGCGCGAGCGCTTTGTCGACCACGTCGGAGAACGACAGCATCGGTGAAACGCCGCCCGGAGACGAGACCTTGCTCATTGTGGAGGACGAAGAAGCCGTGCTGAGCCTGGTTCAGGCGCGGCTGCATGAGCTCGGGTACAGCGTGATTGTAGCAAGCACGCCCGAGGCCGCGATCCAGTTGGCGGATGAGCTCCCAGGGCGCATCGATCTGTTGCTCACCGACCTGGTGATGCCCGGAATGAATGGGCGAGAATTGGCTCGCAGGCTGTCCCAAAGCCGCCCACAGCTCAAGTGTCTTTACATGTCCGGCTACCCGGCCGATGTGGCAACCCATCAAGGGATCATCGAGGCCGGTCTGCACTTCCTTCAAAAGCCGTTCAGCCTGCGGTCGTTGTCACAGACGATCCGAGACGTCCTCGACAAGGCCTAGAGCCGCGAACGGGCAAGCAATCTAGATCCGGAGCCGAACCCTTTCTTTTCATCCGGCTCCGTGCCTCTGCGCCTTTTGGGTTAGAGTTCGAGCACCATCGGCCAAGCCGACAGTGCTCGGTGACTGGGTGTCTTACCGCTCGCCCGGACTGATCAGGCGGAATTCGGTGCGACGGTTGGTGCCGCGGCCCGAGGAGGTCGAGTTGTCCGCGATGGGGCGATCCTTGCCGTAGCCCACCGAGGTAAGTCTCGACGACGAGACGCCGCGTGAAACGAAGTATAGCTTCACCGAGTCGGCCCGGTGCTGCGAGAGGGTGAGGTTGTAGGTGGCCTTGCCCCTGTTGTCGGTGTGGCCCGAGATCTCCAGGTTCACGTCAGGGTAGTCCTGCAGAACCTTGAGCGCGCGATCGAGGATGGCAAACGAGCCAGGCAGAATTTCCGCCGAGCCAGTCTTGAAGTTGATGCCCTCGATGACGCCGGTGAATTTCTTGACCTCGGCCGGCACCTCGTCGGGACAGCCGTCCTCGTCTTTGTACTTGTTCACGGTCTCCGGTTCGTTCGGGCACTTATCGACCGCGTCGGGAATGCCGTCGCGATCGTTGTCCGGGTCGGGACACCCGTCGTTGTCCTCGAAGCCGTCCTTGTCCTCGGGCTCGTTCGGGCACTTGTCGAGGGTGTCGGGCACGCCGTCCTTGTCGTTGTCGAGATCCGGGCAGCCGTCGGTGTCTTCGAAACCGTCCTTGTCCTCAGCGTCGTTCGGGCACTTGTCGAGTGCGTCCGGAATGCCGTCGTTGTCGTTGTCGGGATCCGGGCAACCATCGTCGTCCTGGAAGCCGTCCTTGTCCTCGGGCTCGGTCGGGCACTTGTCGACGTCGTTGGGAATGCCGTCGCCGTCCTTGTCCGCTCGCTCCGACACCTTCGAATAGATGTGAACCCGCTCGATCTCGCTGAAGTTGACGTAGAAGCCACCGAAGGCTTCGAAGTCCGGGCCTTGTGGCTTGGCATAACCGCCGAGCGGGAGGATGGCGGTCCAAGGCGCCAGAATGCGTCCGTCGAGGCGGATGCCCACCTCTGGGGTAAACCCAATCTTGAAGCCGAGACCGGCATGGACCATGCCCCAGTTTCTGGTCGACGGCGGGATCTGCTCGTCCGGCGTGCCCTCTGGCGCGGTGCCGTTCAGCCCGAGCAGGCCTCCGTAGCCTGCGAGCAGGAAGGGCTGGAACACGTAGCTGTCAGAGAGGTTCAGCACGAAGCTGCCGCGGTAGGCGAACACCCACTCTTTGATGTTCAGATCCCGGGTGTGCGTCGGGATGGCGTGGACTTCGCCTTCAAGCCCGATCCAGCGGTTGAAGTGAAGCCCCAAGATCGCCCCGAACATGCCCGAGTTGACGGGAGACGCAAGCTCGTCGTTGCCACCGAGAACGTGCTGTTTGGTGAAGAAGTGCCCGCCGCCCACCAGCCCAAAATCGAAGCGGTACTCTGGATTTTCCGGCCGTTGCGAGGGGGGAACGGGTCCCTTCTCCTCGACCTGGGCGAGCCCTTCGCTCGACGCAAGCGTTGCGAAAAGCAGGCCAAGCAGAATCGTCCTTCGGCCAGTTCGTGTAACGGGGAAACGACTCATCACGGTACCTCCGATCATGGTTACAAAGGTGGTGCGGCCCCATCCACCGCCGCCCAACCAGGGCAGAATAGGTGAATCCAGGGGATTTTGCCATTTCCACGAACGCCGTCGCGTTGTGGTGCGTGCGCCACTCACCACCTGGCCCGCCCTCGATCGACACCGTAGACTGACCCGATAGACTTTGGTGAAAATCACTGTGCAAAAGCCATCCACCACGCGACTAGTTGCGGCCTCCATTGCACTCGCTGCCTGTACGAGGGCTGAATTCTCGTTGATCGATGCAGGCGACTCGGGCGACGCGGGCGACTCGGGCGACTTGAGCCGTCCTGTCGAATCGCCGTCGACGGAGCCGTCGAGCTGCCGGGCACCCAGCGTCAGCGCTTGCGAGCCGAAAATCCCGGTTGGGGCCCGCTGTGATCCGGTGTGTCAAACCGGTGGCTGCGATTGGTGCTACGAAAAGTGCAGCGTGGCGGGCGATTCCAACACGGTCTGCACGAGCCTCGGCGGCCTGGCCACCGGCAGTGCGTGCACCATTTCCTTGGCGGGAACGAGCAAGCAATTCGATAACTGCACCGCAGGGAACATCTGCCTCTCACCCGAGCTTGGCTCGGGCCTATCCTATTGCTTTTCGCTCTGCCGCAGCCCGCTCGATTGTCCGGGTGGAGTGGCCTGCTCCGACCGGGTCCTGGCCGGGGCGGGCGCCAGTCAGGTCGTGGTCAAGGTTTGCGACCCGTCGTATCGAAGTTGTTCGCCCGCTGCTCCGCAGCCATGTTGCGATCCTCTCGGAACGATATCGGGATGTGGCGACGGACAGTTCTGCTACCTCGTCTCCTCCGATCCCAGTCACGACAACCGGACGGTCTGCGACTACACGACCGGCTCTGGTGGCCGCAGCTCGCAGTGCAGCTCTTCCCGCGAATGCATGCCAGGATGGACCTGTTTCGGCTCCACCACCGGCATCGCCGGCGTCTGCCGCAGGGTTTGCGATCCCAAAGTGTCGAACGCCTGTGGCATAGGCGGAGGCGCCTGCGGAGATTATGGCAATCAATTCGGCGTCTGTCCGCCGTAACGGCGATTCGAAAAGAACTTCGAAAGTTTGACTTGAACTGAGCACTTCGCGGTCCAAGCTCTTGACGAGATCGTAGCTCTGAATGCGGAGCCAGACGGTCTTGTTACAATGGGGACTAGCCGAGCTTATTCTTGGTCTGTATTGGCGCTGCGGGTGTGGCTGGTGGCGGTGGTGTGTTTGCCGCTTGCTCTAGAAAGCGGAGCATGCAAGTCGTCTTCTGGTAACCCTTCGGTTGGCGACGGCGGCCCGAAAGACTCGCGGGCCGGTGATGGGGCACAAGCCTCAGCTGACCAGCGATCCGACGCCCCCAATCGGGTCTGTCAGGCTGACGCGGGTCCGCCGACCAAGGGCAAAAGCGAGCCTTGCTCGTGCGGCGGCGAGTGTCGTTCGGGCTTCTGCGTCGACGGTGTCTGTTGTACGTCCGCTTGCGGCGAAAGTTGCAAGGCGTGCAACGTACCGAGCGCACTTGGCGACTGCAGCCTGATACCCGCCGGGGCGACCCCTAGCAATCGGTCGACCTGCAAAGCCAGCACGCCTGCTACCTGCGGCCAGGACGGAACCTGCGACGGAAAGGGCGGATGTCGGCTGTATGTTGCCGACACGATTTGCAATACCGGAACCTGCGACGGCGATGGCTTGTCCGGGATGAGAACCTGTGACGGCAAAGGCACTTGCGCGGGCAGCATGAGCAAGCCGTGCGCGCCGTACTCTTGCGACGCTGCGGGTAACCTCTGCGATGGCAACTGCACGACCAACGCGCAGTGCGCGACCGGTCAGCAATGCGCGCTCCGGAGTTGCGGCATGAAGCTGAATGGGTTCGAGTGCTCTTCGGACGGCGACTGTTCCTCGGGGCACTGCTCGCGCGGGACGTGCTGCAATGTCGCGTGCGACGGCCCTTGTGTAGCTTGCGATGAAACCGGTTGGGTTGGTCGTTGTCGATTCGTCCCCGCGGGGCTTCCAGATTCCGCCTGTGCGAACCCGGGCGTTTCGACCTGCGGCCCCACAGGGCTGTGCGATGGATCGGGGGCATGTTCCCTCTATCCTGAGACCACGCCCTGTTCGCCCAGCGCGTGTGCGGGCCAGCTCCTGCTGAGTACGCCAGGCGGGTGCGACGGCAAGGGAACCTGTCAGCAGGCCCAACTCGTCGATTGTTCGCCCTACCTTTGTGTCTCCGGCGCGTGCGCCGGCTCTTGTAAGAAGGACGCCGATTGCGAGCCGGGCCACGCGTGTGTATTGCCCACCGGTGGTGCAGTCACCGGCACCTGCGGGAAGAAGAAGAACGGACAGTCGTGCAGCGATGCCAGTCAGTGCGACTCTGCCCAGTGTGTGGACGGCGTCTGCTGCGAGAGCGCCTGCCAGGGCGCCTGCCGAAGCTGCGCCTTGCCCGCCTCGCCCGGGCAGTGCGTGGATGTTCCGGCGGGGGCTCCCGATCCTCGCAAGACCTGCACCGACGAAGGCAAGGCGTCTTGTGGGGGCAATGGCGTTTGCGACGGCAGGGGTGCGTGTCAGCTCTATCCGGTCGGCACCGAATGTGGCGCCGCAGGTTGCGCCCAGGGAGCGTACACGGCCACACCCACCTGCAATCAAGCCGGGCAGTGTGTGGCGCCTCCTTCGCGCACTTGCAGCCCGTATGCGTGCAATGGACCAGCTTGCTTTTCGAGCTGCACGAGGGACACCGACTGCGTCACCGGAACTTTCTGCGTGGCTGGATCTTGCGGAAAGAAGGTGAGCGGGGCCGATTGCAGTGCTGCAGGGGAATGTCAGTCGGGCTTCTGTGCGCAAGGCGTGTGCTGCAACTCGGTCTGTACGGACGCCTGCAAGGCCTGCAATCTCGCTGCAACAATCGGGCTGTGCACCTCGGTTTCCGATGGCTCTCCCGATCCGCAGGGGCAATGCAAGGCAACTGCCCAGTCGGGCTGCGGAACCTCGGGTACCTGCTCCGGCGGATCGTGTGCCTACGTCGCGAAAGGGCTTCCGTGCAAGGCCGCAGCTTGCGCCAGTACATCGTCGGTGACGCCGGTCTCCACCTGCGACGGTCGTGGCGCCTGTACTGGTTCGCCCGACCTGTCTTGCGGAACATTCGCCTGCAGTGGCTCGTCGTGCCTGTCCACCTGCAACCGCGACAGTGATTGCGTGACGCCCAATACGTGCGTAAAGAACTCCTGCGGCCTCAAGGCGAGCGGCGCCGCATGCACGGTAGGCAAGGAATGCGACAGCGGCATCTGCACCGAAGGTGTGTGCTGCAATTCTTCCTGCAGTGATGCGTCCACGGGCGGCTTGTGCATGAGCTGCAAGGTGTCCGGGAAGGTCGGCACGTGCTCGCCGGTGCAGGACGGACAGTCTGATCCCAAGCAACGATGCGCAGCCAGCAGTCCAGCCTCCGGCAATTGCTCGAACGATGGGACGTGCAATGGCAGGGGCGCATGCAGGCCGTGGTCGCCCAGCACTGGCTGCCGGCAAGCCAGCTGTTCGGGCAGCCTGCTCTCGCCCGCGGCCAATTGTGACGGTGCAGGCAACTGCGCCGCAGCCGGCTCGTCGAATTGTGATCCGTACAAATGCAGCGCCAGCAGCCCGTCGTGCCTCACCACGTGCACATCGGACGCAGACTGCGTGACTGGCGAAACATGTCTTCGGACCAACAATCGATGCGGCGGCAAGTTGGCCAATGGCCAAAGTTGCAAGGCAAATTCGGACTGCAGCAGCAACGTCTGCAGTGGCGAAGGCGTCTGCTGCAACGCTGCCTGCAGCGGTGCTTGCCAGAGTTGCGCCCTTGCGTCGAAGGTCGGTACGTGCAGCAGCATTGCGGCCAACGGGACACCCCGGGACAAGACCACTTGTGCAGCCGGCTCGACCTGCGGAAACACGGGGAAGTGCAACGGTGCCAATGGATGTCAATTGGCGGCAGCGGGAAGCGTCTGTGGCAGCACAACCTGTGCAGCGACCGTCTCGGGAACTGTCAATGGCACCTCGGCCTCGGAGTCGTTGGCGCAGATCTCGGCCCCGACCTGCGACGGCGGCGGAAGTTGCCAAGCTGGCAGTCCAGTCCTCTGCGGTTCTTACCAGTGCAACGCTAGCAACGGCCAATGCAAGAGCACCTGTTCCAGTACCGGCGGCGATTGCAACGCCTTGGCTCCCTCGACGACCAACACCTCGGGTGGCAATAGCTGCATCGGAAGCTCGTGCCAGAAGCAGCCGAACGGCGCCGCTTGCAGCGCCGGGTACCTTTGTTCAAGCGGCAATTGCGTTGACGGAATCTGTTGTGGAACATCGAGCTGCAGCGCTTGCATGGCCTGCAATCTCGTGAACAGCTCGGGCAAGACCGACGGTGTCTGTCGGTTGGTGGGCGCAGGTCAGGTCGAACCTCATGGCCTTTGTTCTGCCACGACGAGCAGTTCGTGCGGGACCGACGGGAAGTGTACAGCTACAGGTGCGTGCGAGAAGTGGAGCGGAGGGAGTTGTACGCCTGACCAGAGCGCGTGCGTCGACAGTCGGCACAAGGTCAGCGCCACCGGCACCTGCAACGGAAGCGGAGTCTGCACGCCGGGCGCCTCCGTGGCGTGCACTGCCGGGTACCTGTGCGCGGCGGGGCAGTGCGCGACGTCGTGTGCCTCCGATTCGACCTGCGACACCTCTGCCGGGTATGCCTGCTTTGCGGGGAAGTGCACGAAGAGCGCCGGCCAAGCTTGCAGCGTCGGCTTGGATTGCGGCAGTGGGAACTGCGTCGACGGCGTCTGCTGTGCCTCAGCCTCTTGTGGCGCGTGCATGGTGTGCAACCTCCCCGGCACAAAGTCTGTGGTCGATGGAACCTGTCGTGCGGTGCCCGCGGGCAACTCCGATCCCCATGGTCTGTGCGTGGCTACCAGCGGCTCCACGTGTCAGGCAGATGGTAAGTGCAACGGCTCCGGGGCTTGCGAATTGTGGAGCGGGACGGCCTGCACGCCCAATCAGAGTGTGTGCGTCGATACGACCCACCAGGTGAGCGGCACCGGGACCTGCAGCGGCAGCGGTCTGTGCACGGCTGGCGCACCGGTGGCTTGCAAGACGGGGTATCTGTGCGGGGCGGGAAGCTGCGCCACCGCCTGCACCACCGACGCCTCTTGTGACGCCGGCAATGGCTACGGTTGCTTCGGGGGCTCGTGTTCGAAGAAGAATGGACAGAGTTGCTCGATCGCGGGCGATTGTGGCAGCGGCAGTTGCGTGAGCAGCGGCAGTGCGAGCGTTTGCTGCGCCAGCGGGTGTGCCGACCAAACCTGCGGGACCAAAGCGCTTTGCCTTACGAACGGCTCTGGTTGTCAGAGCCACCGGGGCGATACCTGCGGGGCTGCGGCCTGCTCCTCGGATTTTCGTTCCAGCATCGCCGCTGGAACCTGCGACGGAAGCGGAACCTGTGATTCTCCGACATCGGTTGCGTGCACGACGGGATACCTTTGCAGCAAAGGCGCCTGCGCTTCGGGCTGCACGGCCAACACGGACTGCGACGGGGTCAATGGGTACGCCTGCGTGGGGGGCGCTTGCAAGAAGCAGGCTGCGAATGGTCAGACCTGCACCGCCGACACCGACTGCGCCAACGGCCACTGCATCAGCACTGGGAGTGGTGGCGGGAAGGTCTGTTGCGCGGTGGCTTGCACGGACAGCACCTGTGGCAACAAGGCCTTGTGCCTGGCGGATGGCTCTACCTGTCAAAAACACACAGGCGAGTCCTGTGCTACGGCGACTTGCTCGACGGACTTGAGCGCCGTGCTTTCGTCCACCTGCAATAGCTCCGGCACCTGTGTGCAGGCTTCGTCGCCGTGCACGACCGGGTACCTCTGCGTCGCTGGCGCCTGCTCGAATTCGTGTACGAACGACAGCTCATGCGACGTTTCGGCCGGGTTCACCTGCGACACCTTCAGCCAACTCTGTGTTCGCGTGCTGAGCCCCGTCGACGGCGGGGCCTAGTCGGGGCCCCAATCGCTGGACGAAGGCTACGCGAGCGGCTGCGACTCCGCGAGGCTCTCGCCGAGGTTTGCAACGATGATTTCGATGTCGTCTCGGGATTCGAACAGTAGCTCGTACGAGCCCAGGGAGTATTCGAACGGGTAGGCAGATGCGGTCTCGGCGAGCGTTGTCAGTTTCGACTGAAACGCTCTCAGCTCGGTTTCGCTGAGATCGTCAGATGTCTGTATCGCCCCGAAAGCTGCCATGGAATGATTCCACAGCAGCTATCGGCACGTTGTTCGCCAACCTTAGGGGGCGAGCTTGAATCTTAGGCCTGACCAAGCCGGACGTCGACTTTGACCTCTTGGGTTCCCGCGGGCGGCAGGGGGACCACGGCGCCGCCCATGGCCTTGCCATCCACCACCAGCGCCACCTGATTGCCCTTGCCCTGCCGCTTGACGTCGATGGTGTAGCGCACGCCGCGGAATACGCGGTTGGCCTTGAAGCCGCGCCACGTGTCGGGAATTACCGGCGCAATCAGCAGGCCCTGGTGGGTGGCCCTGAGGCCGAGGATCCATTGCGTTCCCGCCACGTAGGTCCACGCTGCGGTTCCGGACAACCATGCGTTGCGGGCGTACCCGAATTGTTTGTGCTCGGGACCAGCGATGTTGCCGCAGTAGACGTAGGGCTCGACTTTCATGCAGTCGATGTCTTTGCGACTGAACGGCGTGATTTGAAGATAGTACTGCATCGCTCGATCCGCCATTCCGAGCTTGGCGGCCGCGACGATGGCCCAGGTGTTGGCGTGGCAGAAGATGCCGCCGTTCTCCTTGGCCCCTGGCGGATAGGTGGTGGTGCCACGCACCCGCTCGTCGCCGGTGACGTAAGACGGCCATAAGAGCGCCAGCCCGTACTTGGAATTGAGCTTCTCGTGGATGCTCTTCATCGCCAGCGCTGCGCGGTCGGCTGGCGCTGTCTCGCCGATGATCGCCCAGGTCTGCGTGTTGAGCGCGATCTTGTGGTGGGACTCGCGCTTGACGCCCACGGGCCTGCCGTCGTCGTCGTACGCGCGCGCATACCATTCGCCGTCCCAGGCCACGCGATTGAGAAGCTCGGTCATATCGCCGTGCAGGTCGCGAAAGCGTTTCGCGTCGGCCGATTTGCCGATGTGGTCGGCCAGGTCGGCCAGGTCGAGCATCACCCGACAGAAATGCTGTGCGACCCACACGCTCTCGGCCTTGCCACTGCCGTGGTCGACGTTCATGGTGTCGTCCCAGTCGGCGAAGCCAATGCGCGGCAATCCTTGCGGGCCGCGGTGCCCGAGGGTGAAATCCACTCCGCGCAGCATGTGGTTCCAGATGCTGTCCGATCCGCCGTCGGTGTAGTCGACCTGATGAGCGAGATAGGCCACGTCGCCTGTCTCACGCACGTACGAGCAGACCGCGAGAATGAGCCAAAGGTGGTCGTCCGAGAACCACTGCGGCCATTGCGGGAACTCGGCGGCCAGGCCGGGGCCACCCTCGCCGGTCAGTGGCAGGACCTGGTGCCAGGTGTGACCGTCCTGGTACTGCAGATGCCACAGCATGTTCAGCGTCGAGCGCGCGCGGTCGGGAGCGTTGTGAACCGTACCCAGCGTATCCTGGGCCGAATCGCGCGTGCCCATGCCGCGGCCGGTACCGGTCTCGTACGCCGACACGAAGCGCGACCAGTACAATGTGGTGCGGCACTGGATGGGATTCCACACGTTCAGCATCGCATTGACGATGGGATCGGGCGTCTCGACGGTGAACCGACCGAGGTAGTCGTTCCAATCGGCCTTCAGCGCGGCGAAGGCGGCGGTGACGTTCTTCGGGTCTTGGAAGCCCTCGACGACGCTGGCAATGCGCGCAGGCTCGTCGGTGACGCCCATGATGAAGACGAGCTCCTTCTCTTGGCCGGGCGCTAGATTGATAGTGTGGCAGAGCGACCCGATGTTGTTGCCGCGTGCGGCCTCAGTGTTGGTGGGCTTGCCGGCTTCCACCATCTCGGGATTGGATAGGTCACGCCAGCGGCCGATGAAGACCTCGCGATCGGTTTCGAATCCGGTAGGTTTCGCACTGGATGCGAAATAGTTCGTGGTGGAAGTGAATCTGGGCTTCGAGGTGATGATGCCGCCGCTAACCCTCGCTTCGAGGATGTGCTGACACCAGTCGAGGTTCAGCTGGTCGCCGAGGGTGTCGCGGAAGCTGAACTCGACATACGAGAAGCTGCGCAGCTTGCGCGCCTTCTTGCCCACGTTCTTGACCTTGAGCACCCACAGCTCGCACGGGCAGGTCTCGTCCGCGGAAGAGGGCGGAACGAAGTACAGCAGGCTGGCTTCGATGCCATTGCAGGTGCTGGCGATCTTCGTGTAGCCCGCGCCGTGACGGCACTCGTATGAGGACAGTTTCACTGCCGGCGTTGGTTGGGCGGTCGGGCTCCAGTACTTGCCGGTTTCCATGTCTCGCAGATAGATGTAACGGCCTGGCTGATCCGCAGGAATGCCGTTGTACCGGTAGCGGGAAACGCGCCGATTCTTGGGGTCACGGTCGAAAGCAAAACCACCTGCGGCGTTCGACACGATGCCCCCGTACCGCCCTTCACCGATGAAGTTGAACCAGGGTGTCGGTGTATCCGGCCTCGTGATCACGTACTCCTTCTTCTCCGCATCGAAGTATCCGTACGGATTCTCCAAGACACTCTTCGTGGCCCTGGTCGTCTTCGTCTTCGTCTTCGTCTTCGTGGCCGTGGTCGTGGTCGTGGTCGTGGCCGTGGCCGAGATCTTGGTCCCAGTCTTCGTACCCTTATCCTTGCCCTTATCCTTGCCCTTACCCTTGCTCTTGCTGCTCATGGTCGGCTCCTTCGGCTACTGGGCAACGGCAGCCGGCGCGGCAGCGCGGCGCACGGCAAGCTCTTTCTCGATGACCGTCATCTTCTTGTCGTCGAGCGTGTACAGGATCGGCAGAACCGCGGCGATCACGCTGCCCACGGCAGGGATGAAACTGACCAGCAGCTTGAGACCGGTGAGCGAGCCCGCGCTTTGGGCAGCGCCGGCCTTATACCCGAAGGACGTGAGGATGATGCCGGTGACCGCCCCACCAACGGTCCAGCCCATCTTCTGAGCGAAGGACGACGCCGCGAACACAAGGCCCGTCGAGCGACGGCCGGTCTTCCACTCGGAGTAGTCGGACGCGTCGGCATACATGGCATAGACGAGCGCTGCGCTGGGGCCCATGATCATATTGGCGAGGATCTGCAGCACGAACATCAGAACGACGTCCTCGGGCCGAAGGAAATAGAAGGCGATGGTTATGACGGACGTGAGCGCCATCATGATCATGTAAAGCTGGCGCTTGCCGATTCGTTTCGCGAAGGGCGCGACCACCGACGTGCCGGCCAAGGTCGATAGAGAGCCCAGCACGAAGAAAGCGCCCAGGATGCTGTCCGCCTTGAAGTGCATTCCCAGCACGGTCTGGTCGCCAACGTAGTACTTGAAGTAGTAGGCGAGGCAGCCGTTGCGGATCGAAACGTAACTCAGGGTGGCGATGCCGAGTACGAACAGGATCAGCCACGGCACGTTGGTTACCACGTCGCCGAGGTCGCGCAAGAACGACGACTGCGTCGCCGTGGGTTTCACGCGTTCTTTGGTGTTGGCGAAGCAGATAAGCCACATGACCATGCCCAGCAAAGCGTAGAGCCCCACGGTCATGGCGAAGCCACGTTGCTGATTTCCGCCGCCGAAGAACGACACGAGGGGCATGGTGCAAAGACTGACCACGAGGCCCGCCGAGTAGGCACCGACGAAGCGGAACGACGACACCTTGGTACGTTCCTCGCTAGACGGCGAAATCACGCCCATCAACGCCGAGTAGGGCAAGTTGATCGCGCTGTACACCAGGCCGATCAGGCCATAGGTGATATACGCGTAGATAAGCTTTCCCCCCGGTCCAAACGGCGGCGTGATGAAGGCCAGGGCGCCGCACACCCCGAATGGCACCACGAACCAGAGAATGTAGGGGCGGAACTTGCCCCATCGGGTTTGGGTTCGGTCGGCGATCATGCCCACGACGGGATCGAAGACGGTGTCCAGGATGCGGGTCAGGAAGAACAGCGTCGCCATCGACGCCGGCGCCAACCCGAAGACGTCCGTGTAAAACAGGTTGCCGAAGAAGACGAACGTCATCCAGAACAGGTTGGACGCAGTGTCTCCGAGGGCATAACCGGCCTTTTCCTTGAACGAGAGCTTGTCGCTTTCCGAATTCGTCGTGGTGGTCATCGCGGTCGTCACTCCTGCCGGGAGATAGTCGCTGTGTCACCAAGGGCGGCCCGGCGGCTCGCGACTTTACGGCCACGTGCAGGGGTTAATCAACCGGAACCGCCCTCGAAGCCGGTTCCCCATTCGGTTCCGGCCGCGGACTCGGTCCCGCGGACCCACACTGCGCGGCTTGGCTCGCCCTCCCGCCCTGCGCACCGCGGGCCGGATGAAGTTCGGTCGCGTCAGCCGGCGGGAACCCGGACGTCGGATGCCACGGGCTTGCTGCCGTCGACGGTGATGGCGCCATCGGACGCGATGGTGACTTCGTAGTGCTGAAGCGGCGAACGGGCAGGGCCGCGTGTCACTTTTCCGTCACCGTCGAAGGTCGACCCGTGGCACAGACAGGTCAGTCCGGTCGCGATGGTGCCGGCATTGTCCTCGAGAACGCACCCGGCGTGGGTACAAATGGCCGACATGGCATAGAACCCATTGCTGTCGCGACCGACGACCACGTTCGACGATAGAACTTGCAGCGAATCCACCTTGTAGTTGGCGACCTTCATTGCGCTGACCGGGCCCGTCGGCGGCGAGCCGGTGGGATTCGAGCAGCCTGGCAGGGCGGTGGTAAGCAGCAGGGCCCCTGCCGAGGTCCCCGCCACGCGCAGAAGCTCGCGTCGACTGAGCCCGCACCTGCAACCATTGCCTTCATGTTTCTCGCGCATCAAAGACCTCCGAAGTCTGTTTTCCCAGATCCAGTACCGCCGAAGGTGAAGGTGCAGGCTGCCTCAGGTCGGCTGCGAACTGCGGGCTTCGCAGGCGCGGAGTCAGCCTGGTTTGCGAGCTCGAAATTTTCTGACGAAAGCGCTGGGACGGTAGGTGAGCTTGGCCTGGCGCAGGCCGGGATCCCCTAGATCCTGCTCCCGATTGACGATCGTGCAGGTGTCGGGTCGCGAACGGGCGAAGTCCATGTTGATGACCTGGTAAAGCCCCTTCATGCCGGGAATCGTCTTTTCGTAGTGAACCACGAACATGGTCCCCCCGGCGGCGTATTCGCCCAGGGTGTAGCCGGCTGGCTGGCCTTCGACGTGGTAAACCGACCCGACAAGTCCGAATTCGGACGCGTGGACCAAGGCATCGCGCGCTGGAGTGTAGTCGGCCTGAGCGCGCGCGTCGTTGCGCCATTCTTCCAAGATAGCCAACGCCTCGGGGGTCCGCTCGGCGGTGAGTGGAAAGACCTGGTAGTCATGTCGTTTGACGAAATGGTTCACCAGGTTGCGTTTCCGCTGCAGCGCCCGCCCTGCCAGCGTGGCCAACGCCTGTCGCGGATAAAGGTAGTCGAAATTGTCGCGATCTTCGTCGACTACGAAGTCGGCCTGGCGCAACGCCTCGGCTTGACCCTCCGTGACCAGCTTCATCTGACCAAACCGCTGGAAGAGCTGATCGAGCAAGTCGGGGCGTGGCAGCCCGAACGGCGCGATGAAGAACGTGCGGCCTTTGTCGGCTCCGGAAACCACGACATTTCCGTCGTCGAGTCGGCCGATCCGATAACCGTGCGACTCTCGGAAGCAGTAGATTCCGGCAAAGGAGAGCTCGGAGACACCGTCACGCAGGGTACGAAAAAGCGGATCGAGAACCTCTCGATCCGCTGGTTCGATTTCGGTCAGGTCTGGGTAAGCGCCGATCATTCCGTCGGTGGGAAGTGTAGCAGCCGTCTGCGCCAGGCCAAGCGCCGTAGCGCCATCGGCGCCGAATCTAGCCACCCGAGCCGGATACGAAGTTGAACGGGTAAGAAACGATGGCGATACCGCCGCCGTCGGGCTTCGGGAACTCCCAGCGCCTGACGGCGTCGACCACGCACTTCTCGACCCTGAGGTTGCTCATGGTCGTGCTCTGAAGCACAGAGCTTAGAACCTGACCCAGCGGCGAGATGACGAACTGTACGGCGATCCGCCCCTCGATGCTGGCTTTCTTCACCAACTCCTGGTCGTAGCAGTATTTCACTTCGTTCATGTGCAGGCGAACCACGCGGCGAATGATGTCCTTGTCCAGCGAGCCCCTGACGTGCGCGATGCCTCCACCAACCGTCGGGACTTTGAGTGCATGCCGCGTGCCCAGCGCGCCGACGGGACCGCCGCCATAGTTGTGGCCGGTGCCACCGTTTCCGACGGTGCCGAACCTTCCCGTACCCAGGGTTCCCTCGCCGAAGCCGCCGCCGCCGGCTCCAGTGCCCGTGGCGCCGAGCCCGCCCAAGCCCCAACCGTTCGCCACTTGGTCTCCGACCAGCTGGCCCATGATGTTCTCAGCGGCGTCCCCCACCGCGGTTTCGCGCCCGAGGATGCTGGCAAATGGCGAGTTGGCCCCGGCATTCAGGATTCCGAGGATCCCGCGTGTGCGGATCGCGTCTGCGGCCTGGGTTTTCCCGAGGTGCATGTCGATGCCGTTGCCCGCAATCGACATCTTTCCCTTCGGGCGCTTCGAGGTCGGGTCTCCTGCGATGCCGGAGGCTCCGGCGTGGGCGTCACCAGCATCACCCGACGTGCCGGGCTTCGCCGTCAGCACGTCCGGAACCTTCTCCGGTTCCGATGGCTTGATGGTGAAGGGAAGGATGGTCCTGCTCATCCCGATCAGATCACCCGACGCCGCGGTTTCATCGGGCGGCGCCGCGAAACTTAGGAAGAGTACCAGCAACACCGCCGCCACCGAGCCAACGGTGAATTTCTGCTCCTGCCAGTTCCAGGCGAACCAACGCCGAGGCACCTGCTTGGCACCCGTGGTGTGCTCCAGGCGGAAGCTCATGGCACCGCAGTTGATGCGGGCCTGGCCATCCTGGGGCAGGGTGAAGTTGGTTCCTCTGCCGGCCACGTAGTCGGCCAACCGGTAGACTTTCCCACCCACCGAGACGTCGCCGGACATCTTCGGGGTGACGCTCACGAGGAAGCTGTCGCCCCACTTCGAGACCAACTGCAAGTCGGTGGCGTCGAGAAGGTCGGTTGCAGCGGGGGCATCGGCCGAGGGCGACTGGCCGATCACGTAGCTGGTCTTCGGGTCGAGGCCGTGATGCCGTCTGACACCGCCCTCGAGCAGAAGTCGCGTGCCGATGAGCACGCCGTTGTAGACGGCGCGCACCTGCAGGGCCGGTTCTGCGTCGGCGTCGAAATGGGTGGGAAGTTCTGGACGCTCGTCGATTCTTTGTGCAGAGCTCAACATGACATGCTCCTCGCGTAGGCCGGACCTCGTTGCCAAGGCCGCCCTCCGAGGGACGCCTGGCTAGACGAATGGCATCCGGACAATCCAGGGACGAGGGGGCCGGCACCCGCCGGCCGCAACCACCATCGCCCTTCTGCAGTTATGGACAACGTGATTCAGATTCGGTTCCGGGCTTCGCGGGTTTTGTGGCGGCCGATTCCAGCGAAGGATCTCGCTGGGGGCGGCGAGCCGTGCGGCTGCGCGCCCGAAAGTCTCTGCGCGGCATAAGCGGTTTTGGGGAGGGGCTATTCCGGTTAGCCAAAGTGGTTCTTTCGTGGTAGGCATCGGCCCCACCGAGCCCCACCGATGGACACCTACATCTGATTCCAGGGAAAGGTTGTGATGAAGGAAAACCCAGGAAAGATCGGCATCGATATCGGCGCAGTGTCGTTGAAGGCTGTCAGGCTGGCTACCGACGGTTCCGTCTTGAAGTCATTCTATGCGCGTCATCGAGGCGAGCCCGCCAAAGCCCTCGAAGCCGCCATGTCCGAGCTGTCCGTCGGCCCCGGCGACTCCATCGGGTTTTGCGGCTCCAACAGCGCCCGCTTTTGTGAATCGTTCGAGCTTCCGCGCCTGGATCTGGCCGCCTGCCAAATCCCGGTCGTGCGTGCAGAGTTTCCCGAAGTCATCAACATCATTGATGTTGGCGGAGGGTCGCTGACTTTCGTGCAGCTCGATTCCCAGGGGCACTTCCAGAATTACGCCACCAACTCCATGTGCGCGGCGGGGACCGGCTCGTTCCTGGACGAGCAGGCCTCCCGGCTCGGCATTTCCTACGACGATCCGACCCTGGTCGGTTCCGTGGCCGAGCCGCCGTCGATCGCCACACGTTGCTCGGTCTTCGCCAAGAGCGACCTCATCCACCGGCAACAGGAAGGCTACAGCAAGGCCGCCATGTGGTCGGGGCTTTGCCGGGGCATGACCCGCACCCTTATCGGCACTCTTCTGCGGGCCAAGCCCCTCGACAAACCCACCGCCATTCTGGGCGGCGTGGCTCTGAACAAGGAAGTGATCCGCTGGCTTTCTGCTGCGTATCCGGGCCTCCTCAGAATTCCTAGCCAGCCCCACTTGACAGGCGCCGTCGGCGCCGCCAACCAGGGAACGGTCCCCAAACATCTGCCGTCGCGCGACGCAATCCACAGCATCGCCAATAGCAAGGACGTCGAGTACCACGACTGGCCCCTGACCCTCCAGAAGTCGACATACCCCGACTTCGCCACGGCGGAATCGTACGTGGATGCCGACAACAACGAGGTCCGCGTGGTTGCTTGGCCCAAGGGCCGGGCCCTGCGGGTCTACCTGGGCATCGACATCGGCTCGACCAGCACCAAGGCGGCACTCGTCGACGAGCAGGACAACCTTCTGGTCGACATTTACCGCAAGACTGCGGGCGACCCCGTTGGAGCGGTTCAGAAGCTGTTCCGCGCCTTGCGCGCGCTCGAGCAATCCAAAGAAGCACGCATCGAGGTGCTGGGTGCCTCCACGACCGGCAGCGGCCGCAAGATCGTCGGCGAGGTCATCGGCGCTGACAGCATCGTGAACGAAATCAGCGCCCACGTGGCTGGCGCAACCTACACCGATCCGAACGTCGACACGATCTTCGAAATTGGCGGCCAGGACGCCAAGTACATGCACATCGTCGACGGGCATATCCGCGACGCCAACATGAACTACGTGTGCGCGGCCGGAACTGGGTCGTTCATCGAGGAACAGGCCAACAAGCTCGGCTACAAGGTCGCCGACGTAGGCGCCGCCGTGCTGGGTGTGAAACCGCCTCGCGCTACCGACCGCTGTACCGTCTTTATGGAGCAAGACGTGATGCGGTTCATCGAGGGCGGCGCGACCCGCGAGGAGGCCCTGGCCGCCGTCCTGGTCGCAGTGGCCAAGAACTACCTCAATAAGGTAGTCGGCAACCGGCACTACAGTCGCAAGCGCATCATGTTCCAGGGTGCCACCGCACGGAACAAAGCGCTGGTGGCGGCCTTCGAGCGCATCCTCGATGTGGAGGTGGTGGTTTCGCCCTACTGCCACGTGATGGGCGCGTTCGGCGTTGCGCGGTTGGCCAGGCAGGCGATGGTCGAGCGCGGCACGACGAAGTCACGCTTCCATGGCCTCGATCTCGACAACCGCAAGGTGACCTTGCGGAAGGAAACCTGCGAACTCTGCCAGAACGACTGCAGCATCACGTTCGCCGAAATCGAGGGCGTGGAAGGTGCGCCCTCGTGGGGCTACATGTGCGGCCGCGACCCCAACGAGCAGAAAGTTCGCAAGAGCCCGCATGACCGCATGCTGCGGTTGCGCCAGCGCATTTGGCGCGAGGCGGGCGCGGGCGTGAAGGTACCGGATGACGCCAAAGTCGTCGGCATTCCGCAGTCGCTCATCAACTACACCTACTATCCAATGTGGCAGCGGTTCTTCAACACGCTCGGCTACAAGGTGCAGTTGTCGGGACAGACTACCGACGAGATTCGTGAACTAGGGCCGCGCATGGCGGGCGCAGACTTCTGCTTCCCGGCCAAGCTCGCGCTTGGCCACGTGGCCAAACTGGCGAACCAGGACGGCGTCGACTTCGTGTTTGTCCCGCACGTGAAGAACACGCCGGCCAACGAAGAAACCACCGGCACCACCGTATGTCCGTTCGTTCAGGGCACGGCCGCCGCTGGCCGTACCGCCTTGATGATGAACCACATGGATGCCACGCGCATGCTGACCCCTCTCGTGGACATGCGCATGCGCGAGGCGGAGATCATCAACACACTCGCTGACGGGCTCTCGAAGCCGCTCGCTCGCTCCGCACGCCAGCTCAAGAAGGCGTGGCGCGCGGGCTTGGCTGCCCACGCCGAGTTCGAGAGTCGCTGTTTCGCCGAGGGAGCGAAGCTCATCGCCGAGGCGGAGGCCAAGGGTGAGAACCTGATCGTTCTCGTCGGACGCCCGTACAACAACTACGACTCCGGCGCGAACCTCGGGTTGCCACAGAAGATTGCCGACATGGGCCGCACCGTGCTGCCCATGGATTTCATCAAGCCCGAAATGCATCGGCTGGGTGAGCGCTATAAGAATGCCTTCTGGAGCTATGGCCAGAAGATCCTTGCCACCCTCGAAAAGGTGGCCGACAGCAAGATCATGGATGTTGTCTACCTGACCAACTTCTCGTGCGGTCCCGACAGCTTCCTTCTGAGCTTCGCCGAGGAAATCATGGGCAACCGGCCACTCCTCGTGCTTGAGCTCGACGAGCACGGCGCCGATGCTGGCTACATGACCCGCCTGGAAGCGTTCTTCGACGTGCTTCGTCGGCCGCGTCCGGACCGGGCACCCCGTTCGGTGGTCCGTGAAGAGCCGTCGGACATGCGCGATCGGACCATCTGGCTGCCGCCCATGCACCCGTTCGGAACCCGCCTGTTTGCGGCGGCCTTCAAGGCGCGCGGCTACGATGCGCGCATCCTGCCCGACGAGACCAAGGAATCGTTCGAGCTCGGTCGCTCCCTGACCCGCGGATCCGAGTGCCTGCCGTGCGCGCTCACCTTGGGCACTTTTCTCAAGACGTTGCGCGAGCAGCCTCGTGGCGGCAAGCACGCCTTCTTCATGCCAAGTTCGAAGGGTCCTTGCCGCTTCGGCCAGTACACCGTTCTGCAGCGCCAGGTTGTCGAGCGCGAGGGCCTCGGCGAAGAGGTGGCGTTCCTGGCGCCGGCTTCGAACAACGCATACCAGGGACTCGACAGTCCCATGCGCCAGGCGCTGTTCAAGGCCATCGCCTGTGCCGACATTCTGCTGAAGGCCCAGTGCAAGGTGAGGCCCTACGAGGTCCGCATTGGCGAGACCGATCGGGCCGTCAACGAAGGCGTCGAAGCTATCGGCAAGGCCATCGAGTCGAACGGCGACATTCCGGCCGCAGTGAAAGAAGTGGTTCAGAAGATCGCCGCCATCGAAACCGCCGGTCCGCGCAAGCCGCTGGTCGGTATCGTGGGCGAGATCTACGTGCGCAACAACCTATTCGCCAACGAGGACGTGATTGGCGCCATCGAGCAGTTCGGCGGCGAGGCGTGGATGTTGCCGATCACCGATTGGATCCTCTATACGTCGTCGCTCGAGAACTTCAAAGAGGAGTTCCCGGGCACCATCTTGTCGTGGAGCAAGGCCGATACCTTCATCACCTATCGGTGGATGAAGCACTGGGAAAAGAAGCTCATGGACGCCGCGAGCCCGTTTTTGGACGACCGGCATGAGCCGCGGTTCCAAGAGTGCTTGGACATCGCGACGCCGTACATCCCATTCTATCTGGGCGGCGAGGGCAAGCTCAGCGTGGGACGCGCCATCAAGTTCGCCCAGCAAGGCGCCGCGATGGTGGTCAACTGCGCGCCTTTCGGCTGTATGCCCGAGACGGTGGCGACCGCCATCTACGGTCGTGTGTCGGCTGACGTGGATATTCCCATCGTCAGCCTATTCTACGACGGCAGCGGAGGACAGAATCGTCGGCTCGAGGTGTTCTTGAACAACGCCGTGCGCGGTCGGCGTGGCGTGGCCGCGATGTCCGAAAACGTCAAGATGCAGCTGCCTGACGGCTGGGGACAGCGCGATCGAATCGTGCCGACGGAAAATCTGACCTCGCGACTTCGCAACGGCAGCAGCGCGCAATAGCGAGTGGGCCCCGTATGCGGGTATCGTGTAGGTTACACTTGGACCGAGACGGCGGTCCTTGGTTCGTCAAGCACCCGCGCCGGCCAGCGGAAATGACGCGGAACTGACGCGAGGCTTGGTAGAGCCGAATTTAAGGAAATGGCACCAGTCGAGGATCTCCTGCGGGGTATCCCGATCGATCGGCTTGGCGTTTTCGCTGCTGGCCTGCTGCCCAAACGTCGCTGTCCGTGTTGGCATAGGAACTGCGAGGTGTGGTCGCCATGTCAATTAACACCCTGGTCTTGTGGATCGTCATCGGGCTTGTCGCAGGCTGGCTTGCGTCGGCGGTCGTGGGAGGAGGATATGGCCTCGTCGGCGATATTATCATCGGCGTCGTAGGCGCCTTCCTAGGCGGGGTTCTCTTTCGTGCCTTCGGTATCCACACGCCATTGTCAGGTCTGCCCGCAACCATCCTGGTCGCCTTCGTCGGCGCCGTGGTGCTATTGCTGATTCTCCGGTTGGTCCATCGCGGCCTCTCGCCTTGACGGTCCTGTTGGCCAGCCGGCCGGCAGCGCCACCGAAGCTCGCGTCAGCCCCATCGTGGCCGATCCAATCCGCTTGCCAGGCGTCACTCTGCCGTGGTTGCGACATCGAAACACTGTCCAGAGGAAACCCCATCGAAAACATCCGCGACGGCCCCATGTCGCGTTCCGGAGGCACCGATGACCCGAATTGCGAGTTCCGTTCTCTTTGTCTTCACGCTAGCCAGTTCCATCGCGGCTTGTTCTGACAACGGTAGCACCTCGGCGGACGCCGCCACCGACGCCCCCGTCTCGGGCGCGACGGACGCAGGATCTGCGGAAGCCGCATCCGTCACGGATGTCCCGGCTTCGGAGGCCGGTTCGAAGATCGGTCCGAGCTATTTCGCCGAGGTTCTGCCTATTTTGGAGAACAAGTGCATGGGCTGTCACCAGAGCGGTGGTATTGCGCCGTTCAGTATGCAGACCTACGCCGAGACTCACCTTCACGCGGCCACGATCTCGGCCTACGTCTCCGCGGGACTGATGCCGCCGTATTACATCAAACACGACAATACTTGCGGCTCTTTTGACGACAGCGCAGCGTTGACCGCTGGTGAAACCCAGACCTTGCTTGCGTGGGCGAACGGCGCCTCGGCAGAAGGCACGCCCGGCCCAGTGACTGTGCCGCCGCTACCGCATTTGACCGGCGGCACGCAGTACAAGACTCCATTGTTTTCGCCGGTCGCGCAAGGAACTGCCGTTGCCGAACACGACGAGTACCGCTGTTTCATGGTCGATGCCGGATTGACAACCGATCGCTATATTACCGGATTCGAGGTGATGCCGGGCAACGCAACGATCGTCCACCACGTCATTGGCTTTGCTGTCGATCCGGCCACTGTGGGTGATAACGGCCAACCCAACAGCACGATCATGCAGAGTCTTCACGCGGCCAGCCCAGATCGCGAAGGCTGGCCATGCTTCGGCGCCGCTGGCGACAACGTAAAAGTCGCCGGCGTTCCGGTCGAATGGGCGCCCGGTCAGGGCGTGGTCGACTACCCGAGTGGCATGGGCTTCCAGATGAAGAGCACGTACAAGCTCGTGGTTCAGGTGCACTACAATCTCGCGGATCCGCAAAGCGCCGGCCAGCAGGATTCGTCGACAATAAGCGTACGTTATGCCGATACGGTGAATCGCCGCCTGGCCTTCTTCCTGCCGGACGCGTTCCTCGACACCTTGCGAGCTGGCAAGCCGGACACCTTGCCGCCTGGCCAGACGGCCACGACGTACACATGGCAGAAGACGGCTGCCGAGGTCGGCATTCCCAGCGGCCTGCCGTACGTGGATTTGGTCGGTGTCATGCCGCACATGCACGGGCGAGGCACGGGGCTCGAACTCGACACCAGCGCTGCGGGCGAAGCACTCACGTGTACGGCCGCACTGACCCATTGGGACTTTCACTGGCAGAAGTTCTACTTCTACAATCCGGATCGCTATCCACGCCTCACGCCGAGCGGATCGATTCAAGTCACGTGCACCTACGACACCAGCGCGGAAACCGCGCCGGTACTGCCGGGCTGGGGGACACGCAACGAGATGTGCCTCACCGTTTTGATGGTCGCGCTGCCGCCCGGCGCGTGACATGAATGGCACGGCGTCTACGGGCAGCCTTCCACCGACGCATGCAATGTCATGGAACCGTGGAGCCGCCGTTCGCAGCTTGTCGGGGCAGTCGGGCAGCGATTCGAACTCCGTCGGCCGGGCTGGAGACGACTTCGAGGGTTCCCTGGTGGGCCGCGATAGTCCGCCGCAGGACGGCCAAGGCAATCCATTGTCCGTCCTGGTCGATCTCGTCTCCGGCTTCGACGTTCTGAAACAGCCGCAGCAAATGGCCAACCAATGCCGGATTTTCTGCGACCTCCACGGTGACCTCCACAACGCCATGATCGGTGCGATCGACGCAACTCATTCGTAGGGGCTCGGACGGCGTCCCGAACTTGTGTGCCGTTGCGAGCACGGTCTGCAGAGCGCGCAACAGCCGATCCTGGTCCCAACGCCCGCTCAAGTCGCCTGATAGTTCGAGTGCGACGGTGCGCGCCGGGGTGCTGACGTGTAGCTCGTCCACGGCCTTGGCCGCGAGATTTCCTAGATTGAGCTCGGCGAGGTGGTGGGGTAGGGGGATGCCGATCTTCATGAACGTGAAATCGAGCAGGTCACCAATCATGCGATTCATGCGGCCCACGTTCGACAGGATACGGGTCGCAGACTTGATGCGGCGACCGTCGTCGATTGGCCCGCTGCGCGCCATCACGGCGGCGTTGACCAGGATCACCGACAATGGATTCCTCAGGTCATGGCCAGCAACTTCGACGAGCTTCTGCAGGGGACTCACGGATCTTGGATCGGCCATGGCGTTTGGCGGGGAGCCGCAAAAAGTGAGCCAACAGCGTTGTTCTCGAATGGACGGTGTCCCCGGGCTTGCCCTTGGGTAAATACCCTGCCCGACAAGTACAGAGACAGTTTCGTGGAAGAAGGGTGCCAGCAATACGCTCCCATTCGGTAACACCCGGGTTCCGTTAGGCACCCTCGGGTAACCGTCGATTCGAGAGACCGATACCCGCCAAGGCGTATCGAAGCGTGCCCACGAGGAGGAGTGGGAGGCCGAGTTTGCGGCGGAGCACGGACGGTCTGGACAGCAGGTGCTGGCCCGCTCCATCGGCCCAGCGCATCCTCGTCGCTCAGTTGCACTTCAGCGTCGCCAGGCCCTTGCCTGCGCCAACGACTTTGGGCAGCCCGTCTTTCAAGCATCCTACTGGGCTTGCCGTGTAGCCGTATCCCAAGGACTCGGGGAACGCCGCGGTGGTCTTCCAATCGGTCGCGTCGACGGTTGGCTGGTCGGTGCTGGCGGTCCAAGTGATCTTGTAGGTCGCGAAGTCCGCCGGACCCGTGATATTGTTGTTGCGAAGATCCCAATAGCCAAGCGCCGAACTGTCCCGTGAAGTGACCGGGTTCTTCACGGTATCGAAGTAGTTGGCTTCGATGAGTGAATAGCCCTTCATTCGAATGTTGGCGGCCGAGGCAGTCACTTGGTGGATGTAATTGTTGAACAGGTGACTGTAGCCGCCCCGTTGCAACGGCGTGCGAGACCCAACGTTGTCGAAGATGTTGTGGTGGTAGGTGATGTGGCGAACCGCCGTGTCGTCATCAGTGTAGCCATTGAGACTGGCCTTATGGTGGTCGTGAAGGTAGTTGTACGAAACCGTGACCTTCTCGGCACCCTTCTTGAGATCGATGAGACCGTCGAAGGCCGTGTCGCCAGCGCCCGCGCACTCGACCATCGAGCTGAACAGCTCGTTGTGGTCGATCCAGAGGTTGGTCGGTACACCGCCGCTCATCCCTTCGATGCTGATGGCGTCCGAGTCACCGCCGCCCGGCAGCAGCCCGAAGACCATGTTGCGGATGATGATGTTGCTCGACGACGACGCGATGTGGATGCCGAAGTTGGCCGCCGATCCGTCAGCGCCCACCAGCGTGATGTCGTTCTTCTTCTTGATCTCGACGGTCTGTGCCGGCAGCGAGTGCTGGGTGCATGGATCGGAGATGGTCGAGAAGTTGAACTTGCCGGTGTATTTGAGGCTGAGGCCGCCACTGCCGGAATAGGCCTCGATGGCCGCCTGAAGCGCAGCCAGGGAATTCACCTCCACCGCGGTCGCGGAGCCCGCCCCCGTGGTGTCTTGACCATAGCCGGTGGGCTTGGACTCGGGGGCACCTGCTGAGGAGCCCACCGTGCCCCCGGCAGGCGGTGGCAGGTCGCCTCCCATGCCGACGGTTCCGCCCGCCATGCCTCCGCTGCTGGTCGTACCCGTCTTTCCCCCCGACCCAAGGGTGGTCTTGCCACCGGATCCTGATCCGCCACCACCGCTCGCCGCTGTTCCACCTGTGGGCTCGGCCCCCCCTGTGCCGGGGCGGCCGGCCAGTGCAGAAACACCACCCACTCCCGGTGCGCCGCCCGTGAAATCGCCTACGGCACCTCCGCTGGCTGCGCCTGCCGCACCGCCGCTTCCGGGCCTGAACGTGCTCGAGCCACTGCTGCCACCAACGCTGGTGCCGTAGCCTCCGTTTCCGCCGGTCGTTGCGGCAGTTGCCGTGGCCTGTCCGGCGGCTCCTCCGCTTCCGGCACCGCCGGTGGCTGAGGTCTGTCCTCCAGGCGACGTCGCTGCGTCCTGGTGGCCGGAAGGACTCGATGGCGTGGTGTTACCGCATGAAACGAGGAATACGATGCCAAACAGCAGCTTCTTCATCCTGTCCTGGCAGTGTGGGAAGCAGGTCGCGACGGCTCAGCGATTTCGACGTCGGCGGCCGAGCATCGTCGAGGTCGCCTTCTTGAGTGCAGCCTTCTTTTTGTGCGGGGCCGGATACGTCTTCCAACGCTGCGAAGATCCGCGGTTTTGTGCGATTTCTACATTTCCCCGACCGCCCCGACAGCGATACTCTAGAGGCGGCGTCGGTCATGGCAAGCAAGCGGCGGCATACGATTGGACTTCTGCTGGACTCCCACATGTACACAGGGATGTTTCCAAGCTGGTTCTACTCGCCGATCATCCGTGGTATCCAATCGGCCGCGCACGAGCAGGGCATCAACCTGATGGTTGCTTGCGGCATTCTCGACGAGTCCAGCTCGAACCGCTATCGCTTGGCCTGGCCGACGTCGGGCAGCGACAGCGATTTCGTTCCGGTAGGGCCTTGGAATACCGACGGATTGCTCGTCTTTTCACCGCTTCGCACCGAGCAGCGGATCCAGTACATCCGCGGGTTGCGGGAGAAGAATTTCCCCCTGTTGTTCATCGGCGGCGGGTCCGGTGAGCCGACGATCATGCCCGACAACGAGGGCGGAATAAGACAGGCACTCGAGCACCTGGTCGGGCATGGCCACCGTGCCATCGCCTTCGTCGCTGGCGATCCCAACGACCCGGGCGACAGCGTTTCGCGGGTCGATGCTTACCGGAAGGGGGTGCGGGAGCTCGGCCTTGCTGACGACCCGAATCTTCTACAATACGGCCTGCACTGGGACGAGGAGGCCTACAGGGCCACGAACCGGCTGCTGTCGTCGGGCGTGAAGTTCACTGCCGTGATGTGCAGCAACGACTTCTCGTCGCTGGGCGTGGTGCGGGCGCTGAAACATGCACGACTGCGCATTCCTTGGGATGTGGCGGTCACCGGCTTCGACGACCAGCCCGAAGCCTTGGTTCAGATTCCTCCGCTCACCAGTGTCCACTATCCGCTCTTCGAGACTGGATACCGGGCGCTGAACTTGATCCGAAAACGCGTCGAGCAAGGGCCCGACTCGTTGCCGGCGACCGTGCGCGTGTCGACGCGCCTGATGACCCGTCAATCCTGCGGTTGCTTTCCGGACATCGTCAAGACGGCGGGCGTGCCCGAGCCCGACCCCGTCTGCGACTCCACGGAGGATCCCTCCCTGCAAAAGGAGAGACTGACGCATTCGATGCTGCAGGCGTTGCAGTCGGAATCCACGCTCGCGACGCGCGCCGAGACGGCGGTGCTGTGCGATCAACTCGTGGACGGATTTTTGCTGAGCTTCGAGGATGGGAACCGTGCCCATCTGCGGGTGGCTCTCATCCAAGTGCTTCAGCAAATCGAGAGCATGGACGATGACGCCCATGCATGGCAAGCGGCCATCTCCGTGCTCCGTCTGGGCGTGCGGACCCATCGGATAGCTCCAGCCCAGGCCGATCGCTACGCCAATGGCGACTTCGCGGAAGATCTCCTGCACATGGCGCGAACGCTGCTCAGCGAAAGTACGCGGCGGCGGTACGTTCGGCAGCAACTGCTCCACACGTATCGCGAGGAAGCCATGGGGCGGCTGACTGCGAAACTTCTGTCAGCCGTCGACGAGACCCAGATTCACGACATGCTAGCGAAAGAGCTACCCAAGGTCGGTGTTCCCGGCTGCGAGGTCGCCTTTTTCGAGGGGAAGGATGCCGATCCGGTCGCCTACAGCGTGATCCATCCTCGCGGCAAGGCCGACCAACCCCTGCGCTTCGAAAGCCGAGCCTTTCCCCCGCCCGGTCTGTATCCGGCAGACAAGCCATTCAGCGTGGCTCTCTTGCCGCTGTTCTTCCAAGAACAACGCCTGGGCTACCTTGCCTTCGATGCGAAAGACCTGCGCCCACTGGCCACCGTCACCATTCAGCTCGCGGCGGCCATCAAACGTGCGCAGTTGCGCGACGAGGTCGTGGAGCTGTCCCTCGCGGATCCCCTGACCGGCGTTTACAACCGACGCTATTTCGAAATCCTGGAGCAGAAGGAGGTGGAGCGCAGCCGCCGCTTCAACCGAAATCTCGCCATCGTCATGATCGATGTGGACCAATTCAAAGCGTACAACGACGATTTCGGTCGTGGGGCTGGCGATGATGCGCTCAAGCTGGTTGCCCGCAGTATCAGCCAAAGCGCCCGCCGCGGACTCGACACGGTTACCCGCTATGGCGGCCAGGCGTTCGCTGTCATCCTCCCCGAAACCGATCAGCAGGGCGCTTTGATCGTCGCGGATAACATCCGTTCCCAGTTGCACCGCGAAGGCCAGTTGTTGCGCAAGCTCACCATCAGCCTGGGCATCGCTTCCATGTGCGGCGCAACGATGAACGCGCAGGATTTGATGCGTCGAGCGGAGCGTGCCCTTGCGGAGGCCAAGCGGCAAGGACGCGACCGCGCCGTTGCTTGTCAGGAGGCGATACCCGACCACGACGGCAATTGACCGGACCTGGCGTGCCAGCGGATCTGTGTTCACTGCAGCACAGAAATGTCATGCAGATTTGGCCGGCGCGCGATCGCACAAAACTGCAATCCGGTCCCGGTGCTACCGCTCAGCCCAAGGGCTATCTTATCGAGTGCACATCTGGCTGGGCAGGGGGGGGCGAGTGGCAGATTGAGCGGGCTCACTGTGAGGCGCCACCCATTGACCAGATCGCGAGCATGCCCTGGCTGGAAAGGTTCACGAACATGAATCCACATCGGAATCACATCCTCGCGATCGGGTCGTTCTCCGTCGCGCTGCTCGCCGCGATGTCTGCTGAGGCAGCTTCGCTCAAGCAGGTCACCCGGAGCGACTGGGCCGGCAGCGTGTCGCTCCCCAGCTACGTCTCGATGTACCTCTATGTTCCGGACAAGCCAGCAACCAATCCACCCATCGTGGTTTCCTCCCACTCGTGCGGGTCGAGCGCCACCGGCCAGATGGGCAACATTCCAAAGTTCCAGGCGGCTGCCGACAAGAACGGCTTCATCCTCATCCTGCCCGACAATCCGGGGCAAAACTGTTGGGACGTCGGGACCAAGCAGTCCCTTACCCACGACGGCGGCGGCGACACACAGGCCGTGGCTCAGATGGTGAAATACGCCCTGACCAAGTACGACGGCGACGCCACCCGTGTCTATGCCTTCGGCGGATCGTCGGGAGCCATGATGACGCAAGCTCTGATGGCCGTGTATCCGGACGTGTTCAAGGCTGGATCTGCGCGGGCCGGCGTTCCCGCTGGCTGCTGGTCCGACGGTTACGCTAGCAGCAACCAGTGGAGCGGTAACTGTGCAGGCGGTAACACGACCAAGACGGCGGCACAATGGGGCGACCTCGTGCGGGGCATGTATCCGGGCTACACAGGACATCGCCCGCGTGTTCAGACCATGCAGGGCACGAGCGACACGACAATCAGTTACAAGAACACGGCCGAGTCGATCAAAGAGTGGACGAACGTTCTCGGCCTGGCCACGGATCCAGCGACCAAGGATTCGTTCAAAGGCGCTGTCGCCACCTACGACCGACAGTTGTGGAGCAATGCCTGCGGCTACACCGTCCTCGAGGCCTGGTCGGCGTCCGGCGGCACGCATTCCATGGGCTACGAGGAGGATGCGATCCTGAAGTTCTTCGGTCTCGACACAGCCGGCGGAGCTGACCCAGAGCCGTCCTGTCCGGGTAGCAGTGGTGCGGGTGGCTCGAGCGGCGGAACGGGCGGCGGAACGAGCGGCGGAACGGGCGGCGGAATGGGCGGAACGAGCGGGGCAGCCGGAAACAGGGACGGGGGCCTCTCCGGCCGGGATGGTGGAAACCCGCCCGGTGCGGACGCTGCAAACTCGTCCGGTGGCAGCTCGGGCAACGGTGGCACGGTGGCAAGCAGCGGCGGTTCGGGTAGCGGTGGTGCAGTCGGGAGCGGCGGTGCCAGGGGTGGCTCGAGCAGCAAGGGCGCAGCCAGCGGGAGCGGCGGTATCACTGGCACCGGCGGCAGCGCGGCAACGGGTGGCAGCTCCACCCACGGTGGCAGCGGCGGAAACGCTTCGGGCGGCAGGCAAGGCAGTGGTGGCTCCTTGTCGCAAGGTGGAAACTCCACCCCTGGCGGCTTCGTAACTACGGGCAGCGATGCCAGTGGATGCGGCTGCGCTGTGGGCAGACGCGCCGAGTGCACCCGATTTTCGATGGCGGCGCTCTTGCTCGCAGCTGGCCTCGTCCTTCGTCGCGTACGACGGCCACGTACCTAAATCAAGCACAAGCCTCTTGCCGGAGCGACCGCCGTCTCACGGGCCATTGGCTACTTCGCAAGGGTCATGGTTGCGATCGAGCGGGAAGGCAGGGCAAGGGTGCCGTCGCTTTCCAGAGAGACCGGGACAGCCCGCTCGCTCTCGCCGGAGCTGCGGTACACGGCGACGGTGCTGAACGGGAAGTTGTCGGCCCTCACCGTGACCCGGTGGTCTTTGGCGCTTGGGTTGAGAAGCACCAGCGTCAGGGCGTTGCCGTCGGGGCTGACGAATGCCGACGCTCTTACTGCCGAAACCGAGGCTTTCGCGTCGACGCGGACCCAACCGGGATCGGTCCAACGGGCGAAGTGCTTGAGCGCGTAGTAGGTATCATTGACCGTGTAGCCACCATTCGATCGGTTGGAAATAGTCACGAGTCCGGTAGGCGGGTTTGCGCTCCAGATTAGTTCCCAATAGATGTAGGCGGATACTTCCTCGACTGTAAGGGCGTTGTGCATCAGCCAGGCGGTCTCGAACAAGGTCGGTGTATTGGGGGAGTACTCGGTCATGAAGGCTGGCAACCCCGCAACGTCAACCAACTTGCCCACACTGTTCATCGAGCCATTGAACCAGTCCGGGGCTGGGTTATCTTCGGTGCTACCGTACATGTGATGGGCGATTGCACCGAGTTGACCAGGCTTCACGGAGGTCAGGTACTTCTGGACGATGCCGTCGCCGAATCCCGTCGTCTCCGGCCCCACGATGCTCGGTCGCGGGGGCAGGGGAGACGCTTGAATGGCGGTGTACACGGCGTCCAATGCCTGAGGGTACCCGGCTGTGGCGATGCCCTCGAGCCGTGTGCCTTCCGCGGCGCCCCAGAGACAGGTCTCCCAGCCGATGTTGAAATAGTCGGGCTCATTCTGAATGCTGATGTAGTCAGGCACCACGCCCTGAGCCGCATAGGCCTGCAGTGACCTCACCCACCAGTCGGCAAAGTCGGCATAGGCGTACGTCCCATCCTTCTGAATGAGCGTGCCAACGTTGTTGCCTGTACCCGACGCACCCCACGGCGGTCGGGTCATTCCATTGCTCTTGAGGTACGCGGGTGGCGTCCACGAAGACATCAGGATCTTCGGTGGCGTGCCGCCTCGGGCGGCCGTCGCTTTTTGGACGATCTGCACCTGCGCATTGTCGCTGAAAGGCGTGCTCGGTGTCGTGTTGGCGGCGCTCTGGTTTTGATACCAGTTTCCGATCCGGAGAATGTCGAGGCCGGAGTCAACGAACAGGATCTGGTAGATGTCGTCGGTGCGCTCTGAGAGGAGAAAGGGCTGATATGCAACCGCGGCTCCGAAGCCCACCAAGGTCTGGTGCGCTACCGTGGTGTCCACCGCGACCGAGACATTCAGAGGTTCCTCGGCCCTTTCACAGGCTGTCGCGAGGACGGCAGCACCCCAAAGAAGGCCGCACAGGACTCGCGACAGCTCGGGTCGAGGATTCATCGGCGGCACCCTAGCACAGCGATCCTCTGTCCACGCGACTGGAGAAACATCAGCAGCCGACCTTCCTTTTGTGGCGATTGTTTTGTCACTTGTGGCTGGGCGGCGCACGATTCAGTCGGGGTGCGCAGGGAATTCTAGTGTCGGGCACGTAGAGGCACTTGCCATTCATGTCTCCACGGTGGCAGATGGTGCTGATTCCGGTCGGCTTAACGTGAGCTCGAATCGCGACGCACCATTGTAGGAGGAAATGACCATGAGGATTCGCTGGCCCTTTGCACTTGCAGTCGCTATTCCTGCGAGTTTCGCCGCGTGCAAGTCGGACTCGGAGCAGCACCTCGACGTGACCGTCGATTGGTCGAACACCGAGCAGACGATCGACGGTTTCGGCGCTTCCTCGGCGTTCTTCGGCGGGACCCTTGGCGAGGAGATTGCCGACCAGCTCTTCGACGCCAAGAAGGGGATCGGCCTCTCCTTGTTGCGTATCATGATCGGGGTGCCGGACGACACCAAAAGCGATGGCTCGGAGCCGACGGACAATGCTAAACCGGTTGCCACGGCACCGGAGATGACAACCGCGCAGCAAGCACGCTCGCGAGGCGCCAAGGTCTGGGCTACGGCTTGGACTCCGCCGCCCATCTGGAAGACGACCAACAACAAGAACGGATCCGGGGACGGTTACAAGTCCAACAAGCTGGATCCGTCTCACTACCAGGACTATGCCAACTACTTGTCGGACTTCGTGGAACTCATGGCAAAGAACAATGTTCCGCTTGCGGCACTGTCTCCCGCGAACGAACCCGACTACGTCGCTAGCTGGGACGGCGCCCAGTGGACCGGCGACGAATTGGCGATGTTCGTCGCGGAAAGTCTCGGCCCGACGTTCAAGAGCCGTTCGTACTCGACCGAGATCGTCACGCCCGACACGGCCAGTTGGCCCAACCTCGACAAGTACGTGGCCCCGCTGATGGCGAAAGCCAAGGAATACGTACCCATTGTTGCGACCCACCCCTACACCAACGGCAGCGACCCAATAGATCTCCATTACAGCAAGCCTCGCGACAATGGAAAGCGGTTCTGGGAGACCGAATGGTCTCAGGAGAACGTGAAGGGCGATACGCCGGACCCGACCATGACGAGCGCGGTCGACATGATGAAGCACATACACGACCACCTGACGGTCGCGAACATGAATGCCTGGAACTGGTGGGCCGTCTACATTACTCCAGACGGTCTCGAGAGCGCCGACACGCAGAAGGTTCGGCAGAATCCTGCCCTCATTCAGCCGGACAAGAACATGGACCGGTCTTACATGTTCAAGCGCGGCTGGGCCTTGGCGCACTGGTCGAAGTTCGTGCGCCCAGGATTCCAGCGCATCGGCGCAACCGACCATCCCAATCCGGGGGTGCTTATCGAAGCGTACAAAGACTCGAACTCCCACATTGCGCTGACTGCCATCAACACGAGTGGGATTGCCTTGACCCAGAAGTTCATGATCACCGGCGCTTCGTTCGGCACACTCACCCCCTGGGTTACCTCACCGGCCGACGACCTCGAAGCGAAAGGGACAATCGACGGGGCAGATACCTTTACCTACGATCTCCCAGCTCAAAGCGTGGTCACGTTCGTGAACTGGGATGCGAAGAAAGAGACCCCGAACCAGGGACAGCTCCCCATCGTCAAGTCCGACGCCGGAACGAACGCCAAGGCTGGCCTCGACTGCTCCAATGCGCTCGTCCCGAACAATCTCCAAAGCGGTGGCGTGACGGACTTTTCGGACTGGAAGTCTAGCAAGTGGGGCGACACCAACGGCCTTTGGGGCTACAAGTACTCGTACAACGGGACGACAGGTTCGACGATGACTGCTGATGTGGATGCAGCTGCCAAGAACCTGCACGTCACGGGCTCTGTTGTGTCAGGCGACTACGGCGGTACGGGCCTCAGCTTTGGCGTCTGCACGACGGTTGCCTCGTTCACGCAGATCCAATTCACCTTGTCTGGTTCGTTCCCGGGCTGCGACATGGAATTGCAGATCAAGACCTACGATCAACAACCGGTTTCGCAGAGTCCAGCCGGAGGCTGCCTGCAAGACGCCGCCGAAAGTTGTTACAACTTCCCGGTGAAGAAGAAGGTGGCGGCCTCGACAGCGGAAGGGCAAACCGCGACGGCACTGCTCAGCGACTTCTCGAACTGGTCCAGTGCAAATGCGGGGCAGGTGGTCGGCATCCAGTGGCAGTGGACCGCCAATTCCGCTCTCAAGCCCGACGCCGGCGTGGGGTGTCCCATCGACGTGACCATCTCGGATATCAAGTTCGTGCCGTAGTCGGGGCTCTCTGACGAGACGGGGATGCCTGCTCGGCATGCCCCTGGCCTCGTGGACCGCGCCTACTTGTATGTATTTCACGGTCGCCCTGCGGGCCTCCGGTGCCTCCGGCCGCACCTCCCGCACGGCGGGGCTTACCCGCAGCGCCACCTGCCCGGTTTCCACTCGGCCATTCGGATTGCCTGCGGCGCCGCCGTCAGGGTGCCTGCCGACCCTTCTACGGTCCCGGATGCAACGGATCCTCGATCGATGGGTAATGTCAAGTCGCCAATTCCGCCTTGTCGGCGTCGTCCCCCCCGCGCGAACCCCGGTGGCGCGTTCGATCGTTCGAATCGGCTGACAAAGTGGGCAACAAGTTGTGCCCCGACGAGCAATTACCTATTGCCGGGCATGACTCGGCTTGCGAAAGTTGAGCGCAGATTGATACCAACTACATCGACCAGTCCGGGTAAAATGTTCCCGAACGGCCTCGCATCAGGAGGACACGCTGTGCTCATTCGATCCATTGCGGCGTTGGCATTTGTGGTCGGTATCGGCCTTGGGGGCTGTGTCGGCCTCGACAAGCCCAAGGAGGTCGCGGCTTGCGCGGCACGGAACAACTGCACGGACAACTGGACGGCGGCGACCGGAGGCGCGAGTGGCGCGGTTTCAGTCTCGGGAGGCAGCGCGGGTGCCGTCATGAGCTCGACTGGGGGATCGGCGGGGACCACGACGACTTCTCTGCCCGGTACTGGTGGCCAGGGGCCGAGCCTCGGTGGCGCGGCCGCCGACGCACGAGCCGCGGGTGGTGCGGTAGCCTCGGGCGGAGCTGGTAGGGACGCTGCAGCGGATAGGCCCCTGGGCCCCGGCGGAGCGGTTGGTTCCGGAGGAATAGGGCCTGGAACAGGCGGCCTTATCGATGCCCCCATCGCGACCGGTGGAACGCTTGGGACTGGTGGCAAGGTTGGAAGCGGTGGCGAGCCTGGCACGGGAGGCTCGATCGCGACGGGCGGTGCGATGGCAGCCGATGCTCGGTCCGATGTTCCTTCCGACGCGAGCCCGCTGCTCACCGGATTGGTGGCGTACTACACTTTCGAAAGCGCTTCCGGCACCGATCTTCCCGACGTCTCCGGCAAGGGCAACACCGGGAAGCTAAGCATCGGCACGTTGCCCGACGGCGGTGCGCCCACTGGCACCGGTTACGACTTCGTGACTGGCAAGATCGGCAAAGCGTTGGCATTGCACAAGGCGGGGGTTGGCTATGTCAAGGTCCCCACCGCCGTCTTTGCGAATGCCACCGACATCACCATCGCCGTGTGGGCAAACGTCACGACCTCCCAGAACTGGCAGCGACTGCTCGACGTCGGCATTAACGCCAAGCTTGCTCAGAATACCCAGACCGGCACGAAGTACCTGAACATCGTCCCGAAGAACGAAGGAAGCAACATGCTGTTCTCCCTCACCACCAACGGGTACGGCAGCGAGCAAACCCTCACCGCTCCGAACCTCGCGGTAGGGGTCTGGACCCATGTGGTGTTGGTTCTTGCAGCAAATGCTGGAGGCAAGCTGTACGTGAACGGAGCTCAGGCGGGCGCGAATGCCTCTCTTTCCCTGCGCGCGGCGGACCTTGGCGCCATTGACTACGCATTTATCGCAAAGTCGCAGTTCACCGCAGACCCGGCTTTCGATGGCAGTGTTGACGAATTCCGAGTCTACAACCGCGCCCTTTCCGAGGTCGAGGTCCAGGCACTGTACGCGTTCACCGGCCCGTAGTCGAACGTCCTCGGTGTCCTTATAGCTCCGTGGGAGCTCGGCGCCTTTTTCCGTCGAGGGTCTTGGACCCTTGGAAGAAACCCGGGATCAGCCGCTGCCCTGCCCACATTGCGACGTAGAGGGGGAAGGCCCCAAGCGGGTAAATCAGCTTCTGGTTCCGGGTCAGCGCAAACTTTGAAATGGCCCGCGCGGTGCCGTCGAGCGATGCAGAGAATCGATTCTTGATCCAACCCATCCAGGACGGAAGACGGTCGGCCATCGTGTAGATCGCGGTGCGCACAGGTCCCAGCATGACCTGCTGGAACACGAGATCCGTCCGCGCGTACATTCGTGCCCACACGTCGAAACAAGCGGTCAGCGCCCTCTTGCTGGCGTAATAACCAAGGCCGTATGGGTTCCCGGCGTAGTTGACCATGGAGCTGATGGCGACCACGTGACGCTGAACAGCCGAGGCAGGAAGGTGGGTTAGCGGCTCGATGAAGTTCAGGACTCCATAGAGGTTCGTATCGATGACTTCCTTGTAGAGGGACAGATCGAACCATTGGTCATTGTCGAGGCGATTGATCCCGGCATTCAAAATGAAGACTTCGGGCAATCGGCCGGCCGATGCCAGGCCGTTGACGAGCCGGCCGACGTCTTGCGCGCAACGGACGTCCACGCACTCGAAATGCACCGCGGGATATCGAGACTCGAGGTCGGGGACCCGTCGGCGGTTCACGGCGATGACGGTCGTCCCATTCTCGGCGTAAAGCTCGAGGAGCGCGAGGCCAATGCCAGATGTTGTCCCAGTGATAAGTACGCTCTTGGCGCTCACATCGGACATCGTGGCTTTTTCGCCCCGGCGGTGCAAGGAAGCGATTCGAAGATCTGTCTTTCCTAGATTCCAGTAAGATGACCAGCATTTGCGACGGGTACCAGGCCTTCCGAACATGTCTCCTTCTTTTCTGCGTGGGTTGTCTCCCACCTACAGCGTGGCCGACTTTGCCGCTGTGTCGCTGACCGCCGCCGCAGTGGCGGTTTGGGTGGAAACTGCCGGGGGCTCGTTCTCGTTTCTCGCGCTCTTGGCTTGCGAGGCGGTCTTCCTTGCATTCTACCTGGTGGGATCTCTTGTTGCCGGCTGGCGCTCCTTGGCGGCGGGGCTGCTATTCGATCTTCCGTTGCGCCTGCTGGTTGGATACATCGCGGTCAACACCGCACTGTTCGTGCTCGCCTGGCTTTCTCCGCTCGGTATCGTCGCCAACTTCTGCGTGATTGCCGCAGCTGCGGCCGCCTTGTTCATGGCGGCTAGACCCGTGCGCACCGAGCCCCGCGAGGATTCGGTCGGTCTCCTGGTTCTCGGCGTGGCTCTGGTCGCGGCGACGTTGTGGTGCCAAGACTCCCTCCATCCCATCTCGGTGCAAGGCAACACCGTGGTTTTCAAGCCGTGGATCGATAGTTTCTACCACGCGGTCCATCTTCGAATTTTCGGCGCGGGACATGGCGCGACATCGATCCAGGACTTCCGCTTGGCTGGGGTGCCAACTCGTCTTTACCACTACGCGAGTTATCTCACACCCGCCCTGGTTGGGCGGCTCTCCGGAATCGGCTCGTACACGACGTTCGCCGGGGTTCTGGCACCTGTGGGAGTGTTTTTCACCGGGCTAGGGGCCTACGCGCTCGTGGGATCGTTCTGGGGAAGGTGGCCCGGTCTCGGCGCGTGTGCGGCGCTGCTCCTGTTGCCCGACGGTGCGCAGCAGGGGATGCGGAACACCTTCATGTCGTATCACTGGCTGACCCAGATCTCTCCCAGCGCTACCTACGGCCTGGCTCTGCTGGCAGTGGCGTGGCTTTTCGTCATGCACGGGTGCGCCCAGGGAAAGCGCCTGCATGTCTTCGCCGGCTGGGTGGTCGGCGGGCTGCTTGTGCTTTACAAGGCGCACTTCTTCATCGCGAGCGCGCTATTGCTCTTGTTGGTCCCTCCGGTGTTTTTCCGCGGGCCGCTGGGACTTCGCAAGCGGGTCTTGTGGGCGTCCGCCGCCGTCGCGGCCTATGTCGTGACGATTTTTTGTGTGCGGAACATTCCCGGTATTCCGCTGATTCGCCTCGATGGTTCATCCATCGGCAAGCTCCTCGATCTGGTAGCAAGTTTCACCCAGCCCGGGATGGTGCGCACCTTCACCACCCAGCGCATCGGTCTGGATGGCTCTTGGCTTTCGAACCTCCTGGTCGGCACGCTCTTCGTTCTGGTAGCCGCGCTTGGCTTCTTCCTGCCGTTGCTGGCGGTTCTGGCCATCCGTCTGCGCAAGCAGACGCCAGCGTTGGTCCTGCTGTTTCCAGTCCTGGTCATCGCCAACTTCCTCGCAATGTTCCTCGGGCTGGCGCTCGACATGCGCAGCAGTACGCCCGACGAGCTGTCACACCGCCCCGTCATGGTGGTCTACTTCGTGGTGGTGGCGTGGGTCGGTGGCGCCGCCACGGTGTCGCTGCTCGAGTCGAAACGACTTGGTCGCATCGCCCGACCAGCCATCGTTGGTCTGGTTGTCGTCCTTCTGGCCGTTCCTGCATTTTTCGGATCGGGCGTCCACAAGATGTGGGCCATGCCTCGCATCTCCCCGCCTCTCCGTGTTCCGGTAGGCCTCTATCGAGCCGCGCAGTACATGCGTGACCATGGCGACCCTCAAGACCTCTTTCAAGACTCACAGTTTGACAGGTACTGCACCGTGGCCGCTTTGTCGGAGCGAAGGGCGTTCGTGGCCCGCTCGCAGACGCGCATCCGGCACAACCTCGAAAGGGTGGAGGAGCGTGCGGAAGCCGTTGACCAGCTCATGTCTCTTCGGGACTCGAACGCGGTTGCGGCCACCGCCCGAAAGCTCGGCCTTCGATGGTTCCTCCTCGCTCCCGGCGACCAAGTCGGCTGGCCGGACGAGTTTGCAAACCGGCCGACATTCCAAATGGATGGTTTCAGGCTCTATGGATTCTGAGGCGGCTCCAGCCATGAACAAGCCAATTGGCCCATCGGAGAAGATTGCTCTCGTCCTTCTTCCGACCGCCCTTCTGACCTTGCTGGGGGTCAGCTTGGCAAGTGCCCGCTATACCGAATGGCTTTTCGTCCACACGACATACTACTTCCTGATGGCCACCTTGCTGTGTTGGGCGGGAAGCTACCTGCATGGCGCGCGGGACGTCCGTGGGCAGATGGTCGTCGCTTGGGCGAAAGAGAACTGGCCGGGTCTGCTCATTGGGTTCGTCGTGACGGTTGTCGCCTGGCACGCCATACATCCTGCCCTTCGGATCCTTTCCGACGAGGCGAACCTGGTCGGAATCTCGAAGAACCTCTTTGCTTCGCAGACCGCTACCTTTACCGTCTCGGGCAAGAACTACTACGACAGCTACTGGGACATCGACGTGGCCATCGACCAGCGCCCGTGTTTGTTCCCGTTCCTGGTCAGCCTGGTCCATGCCGCTTGGGGCTATTCGTACCGGAACGCCTTCCTATTGAACCTGATCCTGCTGCCGGTTTTCGTGCTCGTGGCCTACCGGCTGGCCAAGCGCCTCGGCGGTGAGACGTTCGGCATCGTTGCGTCGCTCTTCGTGCTTGCCCATCCCATCACTTTGATCTCGGCACGATCCGGCGGATTCGACTTCCTTGCCGTCTTCTTCGCGTTGCTCGTGCTCAAGAGCCTATTCGACTATGGGCACGAACCCGTACCCGCGCGGTTGGCAGTTCTCTGGATGAATTTATGCATGTTTGCGGAGATCCGCTACGAGAGCGCGCTGTTCATTCCGCCGGTCTTGGCACTGCTGCTCCTGTTCAGGATGATCTCTTGGAGCACCTTGCGTCCCTATGCATTCATCTATGTGCTCACGCCCGCGTTTCTCTTGCCCCGCTTGTGGCAGGCGGTGCTGCGGGGAAGCGTGCCGAGGCAGGATCCCGGGGCGATTGCCTTTGGGGTCGAGAACTTTGTCAGCAATGCCTACGAGTACCTCAAGCCGATCCTGTCCCCGTTCCACACCTATCCGGCCCATTCGGCCATCGTGATCGCGCTCGGCATCGTCGGCTGCGTGCTCTGGCTGCAGGCGCACCGCCGGGAATTGCTGGCGCTCGATTGGAAACGTGTGAGATTTCCTGCCTTCGTCGTCGTGTGGATGGTTCTTCAGACAGTGATCGTCTTCGCCTACGCGTGGGGGCGGGCCCAGTCCGCGCCGGCTGCACGATTGGTCCTCGCCGTAGACACGTTCTTCGCGTTTGCTGGGGCCTGGGCCTTGACCCTTTTGCTCAGGCGCTGGCGCCCCTTTGTCGTCGTCATGCTCGCCGGCGCCCTGCTTGCGATTCAGGTGACGGTCGCTTCCCAGCATCGGATGCTGAACCGGCTGACCCAGACGAGAGAGAGCGCCACCACCTGGCGTTACTTCGACAGCCTGCACGAGAAACGCATTCTCATCGTCACTGACCGTCCCAACCTCTACACCATCATGGATTACGGCGCGATGAGCTTCGAGGCTGCCAGAAACGACACCGTGCTGTTCGAGGCCTTGGCTCGCCGACTTTTTTACGATGTCTATGTGGTGCAGCAGATCAGTCTGACCACGAAGGAGCCGCTGCCCGGATACGACATCTGGCCCACGCACAGGTTCGAGACGACGCTGGAATTCCAGAACGATGCGAACGTGCTCGTGCGCATCGCCCGAGTCGTGCGTTGATGCGTCGGGTCAGTTGGTCGGTGTGTTGTGCTGGAGCCGCCGAGATACTAGAAGCGTCTTGCGGAACGGCGCTAACCTTGTCATTTTTGTACGCCCATTAGCCAAAATTCACCGTTGTTGCTGTTCCTACGACGTGTATCGCGGCACAAGTCCGCTAGCAACCGGTCGTGGTACAGTCGTTCGCCTCCAAGCCGAAAACGAGCAGCCCGTGACCGACAGCCATCCCAGCCGACCAGCGGAAGCGGACGACCGTACAGCCGAGCGCGTCAGGCTTGAGGAGCGGGCGCTCTCCGTGAAGAAGCGCTTCTTGGCCATGTACAAGAAGGCTCACGCCGGACACATCGGCAGCTCGCTGTCGTGTGCCGAGCTGTTGGTGTTTCTGAAGTTTGCGTGGATGGGCGAGGAGGACACGTTTGTCTTGTCCAAAGGGCATGCGGTGGCGGCGCTCTATTCGTTGCTCGCCGAGACGAACGTCCTCACCCAGAGCCAGATCGACTCGTTCTACGAGGACGGGACCCTCTTGCCCGCCCTTCCTCCGGTGGGCGCAATCAAGGAAATACCCTTCGCCACAGGAAGTCTCGGCCACGGGCTTTCGCTTTGTGCTGGAATGGCCCTCGGGGCGATTCTCAACCGTCACAAGCGGCGCTTCTTCTGCCTTACGTCTGACGGCGAGCTTGACGAAGGGAGCCTCTGGGAGGCGGCACTCTTCATTGCCCATCGCAGGCTGACCAATGTCGTGTGGCTTGTAGACCGCAACCACATCCAAGGCATCGGTCGAACCGAAGAGGTGCTGGCGCTCGAACCCATCGGCGACAAGCTACGCGCCTTCGGCTTCCATGTCGTTGCTGCCGACGGACACGACTTCCATTCGTTGCTGGCCGCGCGCGACGAGTGCACGCGCAGCCTCGACCGACACGACAAGCCCGTGGCCATCATCGCCGAGACGATCAAAGGGCATGGCATTCGTTCCATGCAAGACACCGTGGATTCTCACTACCTGCCGATGGACGAGGCGCAATACGAGCAAGCCCTCGAGGATCTGGTGCTTGCACACCAGGCCGCGGTAAGTGGAAGACACCATGCGGGCTGAGTTCGCGCAGGCGATGGTTGCGCTTTTTATGAAGCGCAAGGATCTGGTGTTCGTCACGGGCGACCTCGGCTACATGGCGTTCGAGCGGATGGCCGAGACCTATGGCGAACGTTTCATCAATGCCGGCGTTGCCGAACAAAATGCCGTCTCGTTGGCTGCAGGGTTGGCACAGCAAGGACACCTCCCCTGGGTCTACAGCACAACCCCCTTCGTGGTGCTTCGGCCTTACGAACAAATCCGCAACGACGTTTGTCTGCACAGGCTTCCGGTGAAGCTCGTGGGAAATGGCGGCGGCTATGGCAACGGCATCATGGGGGCGACCCATCACTGCCTCGAGGACATTGGGGCCATGCGGGTGTTGCCGAACATGCGCGTCTACGTCCCGCTCGTCGCGGCCGATGTGGCCCGGGTCGTCGACATCATGGCGGAGGATCCGCTGCCCAATTACCTGCGGCTCAACTCGCCCGCCAGCATCCCTGCCGAGGTTTCGTCCTTCGCACCCTGGCGCAGAATCAAGCGTGGCGGCCGATGCATCGTGATTGGCGTTGGCCCCGTGGTGGGCAATCTGTACGAACTGGGGGAACTGCTCGACGACCTCGAGATATGGACCGTGGGTCGGTTGCCTATCGACGATGTTCCCGCTGAACTCATTGCGAGCATCGAAGAAAAGCAGCGTGTGGTGACGCTCGAAGAACACTATGGTGCCTGCGGGCTGGGAGAAGCCTTGGCATGTTTGCTCCTGACCCGGGCCATCTTTCCGCGGTCCTTCACCAGTCTTCACGCGTCTGGATATCCGAGCGGGCGCTACGGCAGTCAGCGTTGGCACCAAGAAGAGAGCGGGTTGGCCGGGCGGGCCTTGTTCGCCCGGCTGGAGAAGATTGTCCGTGCCTGATGCCAATACGGTCCCGCGACGACTGTCCGCCGTGATCGCTTGTTATGGCGACGCACTGGCGATTCCTCTGATGCACAAGCGCCTTTGCGCCGTATTCTCTGCCTTGGCCGTCGACTACGAGATCATCTTCGTCAATGACGGCAGTCCGGACGAGACGGATTTGGTATTGAAGGAGCTCGCGGCCAACGATCGACACGTGCTCGCCATCGAGCATTCGAGGAACTTCGGCTCACAGAATGCGTTCGTGAGTGGAATGCAGGCTGCGACGGGCGATGCGGTCATTCTTCTCGACGGCGACCTTCAAGACCCGCCCGAGGTCATTTCCAGTTTCTACGAGAAGTGGCGAGAGGGCCATGACGTCGTCTATGGCCGCCGGGGCAAGCGCGATGTCCCCATGTTGCTCGGGCTTTGCTACAAGGCATTTTATCGGATTTTCCGCCAAATGTCCTATGTTCCTATACCGCTCGATGCGGGCGACTTCTCGTTGATGGACAGGAAGGTCGTGAACGAATTGCTCGCCTTTCCCGAAACGGATCAGTTCCTGCGTGGGCTGCGATCTTGGATCGGGTTCAGGCAGACCGGCGTCGACTACGTCCGACCAAACCGCCCTTTCGGACGTTCGACCAACGGCTGGCTGCGGAACCTCTGGTGGGCCAAGAAGGGGATCTTCTCGTTCAGTTTCGTGCCGCTCGAATTGCTAGGCTACTTTTCAGCCGCGACGACTGTGCTTTCATTTCTTGGCCTTATCTATCAGGTCGTCGACAGTCTGCGCCGGCCCGAAATCGCGCATGGCATTCCCATCATCATTGTGCTCATTCTGTTATTCGGCAGCCTGAATGTGCTGGCTATAGCCATTCTCGGGGAATACGTCATCAAGATATTCGAAGAAACCAAGCGCAGGCCGAGATTCATCAGGAAGGCAATCAGGCAGGGTGATGCGCGGTTCGAGACTGCGACGGAAATAGAGACCTTGCTGTGCGATCGTCGAAAGGCGACTGAGGGTCGGGCAGTCGCGAAATAGAAGTTTCGCGTTCCGTACCGCACAGTTCTACCAGCAACCGGATTGGTTGCCCCGCATCCCAACTCGTAGTGTTGCGGCGAATGGCCGTGGCTGGAGTTGCTGCCGGGGCGTGACGTCATTAGTCGATCCGACGCCGTGCCCCATGATCCTAGCCTGCGAGATTGGGTGTGTGCCATGCGTGCGTATTACAGGATCCTGGTCATTGCGTCTTTGGCGATGGTTGCCTGTCGTCAAGAAGCCAATTCGCCCGACGCGGGCGGGACGAAGAGCGGTGGGGCAGGAGGCGGCAATTCGAGCGCTGGCGGGGTCGGAGGAGCCGGCCGCGGCGGCGCGACGGGGGCCAGCAGCGGCTCGGTCGGTGCCGGTGGATCGTCCGGCGGCGGCGGGGTCGCGGGGGGCAGTGGGACGACGTCCGGGGCGGGTGGCGCACTCACCTCGTTTTCCTGCAGTCCCGGGGTGCCGCCCACGTCGCAAATCCCGCGGATGAAAGATGCGGCTTACGACGCCGTGATGCGGGATTTGCTTGGACTGACCACCCTGGTAGGCGCCAACAACCAGCCACCCTCGTCGCTGCTGGTTCCCGATTCGGACGGTGCCATAACCGACATCGGATGGAACGGCTACCTGTCGGCTGCCGAGAAGATTGCCGCCGAGGTCATGGCCGGTGCCAACAAGTCCAAGTTCATCAGCTGCGATCCAACCGAGACATCTTGCTTGACCGACACGGTCAAGTCCTTCGGCCGCAAGGCGTTCCGCAGACCATTGACCGATACCGAAGTCACGAGCTTCACGCGACTCAACAGTCTCACGCCCAAGGGGCAGCCTGCCGAGGTAGCCGAAGCGATTCTTTACGCGTTCCTGGCTTCGCCGTCGTTCATCTTGCTGCCCGAACTGGCGCAAGACAAGGATGGCAGCAACATCAAGCTATCGAGCTACGAGGTGGCCACCCGCCTTTCGTTCTTGCTCTGGGGCACAGTTCCGGATGACCAGCTGAGCAAAGCGGCCGACGCTGGCCAGCTTACGACCAAGGACCAGATTGTCACGCAGGCTCAGCGAATGATGAAGAGCGACAAAGCGAAGGCTGTCGTGAGCAACTTCCTGCATTACTATGCTGGCATCGAGGGCGCGTCGCACTGGCTGAACAACTCCAGTCACGATTCGAGCAAGTATCCCAGCTTCACCGACGCCTCGTACGCCCCAGCCATGGCAGAGCTGGACGCATTCTTCCAGGACGTTCTGCTGAATGGCGGCACTTTCAAGGATCTCTTCCTCAGCAACGCCGGCTTCGTCACCAAGGACACTGCGGCGCTCTACGGACTCAGCCCTTCGAGCTACGGCACGCAGCCCACCAAGGTGCAGCTCGACTCGAATCAGCGGCCAGGGTTCCTGACCCGCGTTGCCTTCCTCAGCACCTTCTCGAAGTACGACGTGACGAGCCCGATCCTGCGAGGCGCGTTCATCGCCGGGAGAATTCTGGGGATCAATCCCGGAACGCCTGATCCCGCATTCACCAAGATGACGCCTCCAGCGGCCAATTACACGACCCAACGACAAGCGGTGGAAGCTCTGACGGCGAACCAGCCATGTAGCTCCTGTCACGGCGTGACCATCAACCCGCCGGGATTCGTACTCGAGCACTACAACGCCGTGGGCGGCTGGCAGGACAAAGACCCTCTGGGCGGCTCGATCGATGGAAGCGCCGACGTCGTCTTCAGCAAGACCGACTCCAAGACCATCTCGAGTCCGGTGGCAATGATGACCGAGATTGCCGGTCTTCCGGAGGCCAAGCGACATTACGCCGAGCAGTGGGTTGCCTTTGCGACGGGACGCGTACCCAACCCGAACGATACCTGCATCGTGGATCAGATCAGTACGAACATGGCCGAGGTCAGCTATCCCATTCTCAACGCCATTGCCGATTACACCCAGGCAGATTCCTTCCGTCTGCGAACCGTTGCCAACTAACAGGGGAAAGCGCACATGAGTATGAATCTGCTGAATCGACGACAAATACTCCGTGGTCTAGGTGGAGCCATCGTCGCTGCACCCTTCCTAAGCTCGGTCTTCGAGCGCCAGGCGACGGCTCAGTCGGCCCCTGCGGCGGGGACACCGAAACGCCTGATTGTGTACTTCACGCACTATGGATGCCTGACGGATCGATGGTTTCCCACGAAGTCCCACGGTCAATTGACCACG